>Ga0114959_10000089_pt1 | contig 82064 bp, 80 predicted proteins | sample C_130625_EF_Meta_FD_87317 | JGI IMG/M metagenome (GOLD analysis project Ga0114959, IMG submission 87317) | Freshwater microbial communities from Lake Croche, Canada to study carbon cycling - C_130625_EF_MetaG | ecosystem: Environmental > Aquatic > Freshwater > Lake | place: Lake Croche, Canada...
TCAACAGTTTGTTCTGATTCCACAATCGGTGCATCTTCAACAGTTTGTTCTGATTCCACAATCGGTGCATCTTCAACAGTTTGTTCTGATTCCACAATCGGTGCATCTTCAACAGTTTCTTCTGATTCTACAATCGGTGCATCTTCCACCGTTTCTTCTGATTCCACACTAGGTTCTTCTTTTACGGTTTGTTCTGATTCTACACTTGGTTCTTCTTCCACCGTTTCTTCTGATTCTACAATGGGTGCTTCTTCTAGTGACTGTTCTGTATTCTCGCTCGGAACTTCATCCACGGTATGGTCTGAAACTTCAATCTGCTCTTGTGGTTGTTCTACATTCTCGTCTATTGCATTTTCCGCACTAACATTCTGATTTTGTTCAGGTTCTTTTACCGCCCCCTCATTTGGGTTTTCTCCTTCTCCACCCATTTGACCAACATTCTCAGATATTCTCTTTGATGCATGTAGATAAATTTCAACATTACGTTCTTCAAATGGTAATTGACAATGACTTAGATTTCGAACTCCACGACCAATAATTTGTTCGGTTCGATTCAAATTATACCATGGCTCTAGTATATGCACCTGACGTACATTTTTAAAATCCAAACCCTCGGCTGCCGCCTTGGTTATTAAAATAACCTTAATTTTCTCGCCATTTTTATTATCGGGATTAGTAACCTGTTTGATATCCTCCAAGTTATTAGGGGAAAACGATGGGTCACCAGAAATGATAACGTATTTAGCTGGTTTAAAACCATCGCCTGTAAATTCGCTACGAGGTTTCATAGTAATTGAATCAATTGGTTCACTAGGCGAAGTCTTAAATAAAGATTTGGTATGTTGGGCTGCACCATACCTAGAAAAGCCCATTTCCTCAAGTGATAACGCTAATGGGACTATTCCGCCATCTATGTATTGGGAATAAACAATGATAATTCCAGTAGAGTTTTTAATTGTTTGGCATATATTGGAAATTTTATTACTGTATTTAGATATCTCTGCTGGAGTAAAGATTCTTCCATATTTTTCCAGTACGTCAGGTTTATATTCAAACTCATGTCGCAACATATAAGTAGATTTAACGGTTTTAAATGTCATAATATTTGAAAGACCTTCTTTACCAAGCATACTTTTAATAGTTTCTTCGGCATTTTCAGCATTTGCATTATCAATACCATCATTTGGAAAAACTATATTCAAAGATTCTAATGGTTGTTTTAAAAGAGTATATCCGAAAGATTCCATATTTTCAAAATTAGGCATATCGCGTTCTCTTCCATACAGGTCAGTTGTATTAAAAGATTTATTTTGTAAATAATTTATTATAAAATCATACCCCCTTTGTTGGTATTCTCCCATTTCACTAATAAAGATGGGCAAATGCTGAATGGGTGCTTCAATTGGTCGCTTATTCATTTGTAAAGATGGATAATTTTTATTGTCAACCAAATGTTCTGGTGAAAACGTATCTGGATAAACACGGAAGGGGAACGTGTAAGGATTTTCTCCACGAACATAAGAGACATAACCGGTCAATTTACGTTTTAATAGTTCTCTACCATCTTCTAATTTGCCTCCATCTGGACCAGTACGTTCTGGCAAAAATGCGCCGGTTTTATCAAAGACATCTTCTTCTTTAATTGAACTACGTTTATCTACTAGATTCAATAAATTTGTCAACATAATAATCTCTTTATGACTGTTATACATAGGTGTGGCTGATAATAATAATAACCGTATATTATTTGCGTATTTTACAACTTCCATCAATAAAGCAGCCGTTTTTTTATTCTTTTTATTATCATCTGTCATGCGAATATTATGAACCTCGTCAATAATAATTAAGCGGTTATCAAATACACTTCGAATGCGTTTTATTTTGAGGTTTTTTCTATCTTTTTCAGAATGGATGGATTCGTTGTCTAATAGTATTTTACGCGTAATATAATTTGCTAATTCAAAATAGCCAATAAAAACATAAGATTGGTTTATTAATGCGTTTATTTGTTTAATAACGGTTTCGCGATTAAGACCTTTTAGATTAGTTGGGTTTATTTCCTTTAATATCGAATTACCAACGCAAGTATCTAATGACCATATTCCATCGTTATTTTCTAATTTACGTTCATCAAATAATTGCAAACGGAAATTTTGCTGAACATTTGGGGAAGCTACAATCAAAATTCGTTGATTAATACCAACCTGTTTCATATATGTCCGCATTTCTTCTGCAATTCCAATTGAGCTGCATGTTTTTCCAGTTCCTAATGAATGGTATAACAATAGTGAGTTGTAGGGGGTTTGTGATGATAGAAAATTTTTAACAAATAACTGATGTGGCATTAATTCAAATTCTGAATTGCATAATAAATTGGAATGTTTTTTGATATCTCGAATTTCGCCATCAAATTTTGTATCATTAAATTCTTTACGCTTTGCTATTTTTAAACTGAAGTCGGGGTCATCTAGTTCCGGATATAAAAAATCATATTCATCACCATATGTTTTATTCGTCTCATACTCCATTTTTTCACGATTGAATAAATATTGGTTATATTCATCAGAATTTGTATCAGGTAAAACATCCAATTCATTCTGGTACTTTTGTTCATTTTCTGATAATTCAACATCAATTGATGGAAGTTGATTATCTTCTAAAACGGGTATTTCGTCTTGTGGGATTTTTAATTCATCTAATTGAGGTATCTCTGTGGCCAAATCTTTAGATGGTTCTCCGATTTCAAGTTCTGTAGTAGGTTCTTGAAGAGGGTTTTCGATTAATGCTTCTTGTTCTTGTTTCTCTTCCTCTTCCTGTTCCTGTTCCTGTTCTTGTTGCGGTAATAGAGTAGCTTGTTCTTGCTCTTGAATACGTTTCGCTTCTAATTCCTCTATTTCTCTTTGTTTACGAATTTCATTTTCAACACATATGATTAATCTTATAAATTCTTCTTTTTTACTTGCCTCAATATGATGTGTTTTACCAATACGTTCGCCTTTAAAATTAGAAATAATATCTCTTAATTCAGGTAGATGCAATTTCTTTAATTCTGCAAATCTTGGCATGTCTGCTTCAGTCAATCCGTATTCTTTTGTGCAACCCAAAATAACATTTTTTTTCATTTTTTTAGGAAGCTTACTAGGATGAAGTATAGATTCTAATAAAGGATTTTTAGTATTTACGTCAACATCAAGAGGGTGTCGTTCTGCGAGATTTTGAATAATTTCCTTAGCTGGTTCAATAACACGTTCAATATATTTATCAACCACTCTAAGTTTTTTCCGTTTCGTTTTCTTCTCTCCTGGAGGCGATTTACTCTTTCTTTTGGTTTTTGACATTAGTTGAAACAATTTAAAATATGTGTATATATTTTTACACACATATTTCCGAAACCCTTTCTAAAATGAAAAAATGCGATAATTCTTCAAAGTATTATTAATATTCGTAATCATTCTTTTTTTTTCTAAATTGTATGGTCTAATTGTTGCTATACAATCTTCATAATTTTTCCATTCCATTTTACTAACCTCAGTTTTTTCATAATTATTCATATTTAAATAGATTTTATCTGAAATATTTGTCAAAAAATACTTGTGCCTATATGATTTATAATTTGAACCAGTAAATATTTCTTCGAACGGTAAAATATTTTTAATATTATTTAAATGTTCTACATTTATTCCGGTTTCCTCGTAAAATTCACGTAAAGCGCACTCATAATCCTTTTCCTGATAATTACGTCGACCTTTTGGAAATCCCCATTCTGCTTCTTCCCAACATTCATATTTGTTGCTTTCATCAATTAAGTCAGCCAACGTATAAAAATCACTCTTAACATAAACGCCGCTTTTTAAAAAATGAAATTTTTCTCTAGAAGAGGTTTCCTCTATCCTATATTGGTTTGACAACATTTCGTTTCCCCAAATTTGTAGCCATAACTTATCAAAAGTTTCCGTTTTTAATTGTTCCTTTTCTTGGTTAGTCATTTGTTTTAGCATATTCATTATATAATCTTTATTAAAAACCGAATATTTTCCTCTCATAAAATCAATAAACCCTAAAGTATCTTTTCGCCTTATCATTAAATATTGCAATTCATTCTCATATTTACGAAACACAATTACGCCTATGCTAGTAATTGGCATTTTACATTGATGAAATACATGACCTATCTTTCCACAATTATTACAATATGTATCATTCATTTTTATATATATTCGAATAATCTAATTGATTATAATGGCTTGTTTCTATATATTTATTTAAAATATGATTTTCAATCCGTCTATTTGGGGGCCTCATTATTGGTTTTTCTTACATACTGTAGCAGAATCATATCCAATAACTCCTAACGCAGTAACAAAAAGAAAGTATTATGATTTAATACAAAACATGCCTTTATTTATTCCTATTGTTGAAATGGGAAATAAATTTAGTGAAATGTTAGATAGATATCCAGTTACACCTTATTTAGATAACAGAGATTCATTTGTAAGATGGGTGCATTTTATACATAATAAGTTCAACTTTTTATTAGGAAAACAAGAGTTATCTTTGGCGTCATCTTTAGATAAATATAGGATGGAATATAACCCAAAACCAGTCTATTTATCTGAAAAAATAAAAACTCGCAAACATTATATCAATGTAGCACTTATATTAACCTGTTTCTTTCTCATTTATTACTACTATGAATAAATAGGCTTATTAAAAAATCTAAATAATATATAAATTATCATCAAAAATGCGTATGGAAATTATAATATTCTTAATAGCGGGGTTTATAATGGCAAACATATATACCGATGGGAAATATGTTAAAAAATTATTTACATTTAAAAAATATTACCAAATGGCTGGAGTGGCGTTTGGTGCACTAATGATATATATTTTAATTAAAAAAAACCCTCTGCGTGCACAAGAAATCGTATCAGCATCCAACGATTATATAAAATATTTACCTATAGATAAAAACACATCGAATATGATATCACCTATACTGGATTTCACATCAAAACATAATTTTGTGCCTTCTTCGTCGCAATATACAAGTATAGACGGTGATAATCAACAATTTAATTATCCAGTATTGGCTATGCCAAATCAATCAGCCGGTGAATCTAGACTTATGAATTCTGGAAAAAAACCTACAAAACGTTCAGTTAGTGAAACTAAGAAAAAATTTGTAGCATCTAGGCAGAACTGGAAATGTGGAGATTGCCAGCAACAATTAAATGCGTGGTTTGAAGTCGACCATAAAACAAGATTAGAATACGGAGGCAGCAATCATATAGATAATTTAGTAGCTTTATGTCGTGAATGTCATGGAAAAAAGACCACGATAGAGAACCTATAAAATTATATTATAATAAAATATAATAATATAATAGAAGGGTAGAATAGAAGGATATGTTTGAAGCATTCAGTCAATTTATAAATAACCGTAAAACTGATATTTCTAACTTTATTCAAGAAGTAAGCGAAAGTCAGGAAATGAAAATCACATTATTGAAATACGGAGGACTATATGCCGTTATAATTTCAATAGTCATATTATTTTATTACACTTCAATAGACCCAAAATCTCTTAGTGAAAACAAATATGTTTATGGGTTATCTATCGCCATACCATTATTATTAGTTCTTTTTTATGTACTGCCTTTTTCTAAAAATATGGATAATCCGTTCTATAAAATTTTATTAGTGGGATTAGGTTTCCTTTTCTTCATAACCATGCTATATTATTACTCAACTACTAAAGCGTCGACACTTGTATCAGCAACTTACATAATGTATTTTCTATCTATTATGATAGTAATATGCGCTATGGCAATTTTTTTATATGTTTTTTCTAATTACTTGAAATCATTATCAGGAGTTACTGGATTTGTAGCATATTTATTATTCTATTTACCATGTTTGTTGATTGATTTTGTAAAATATATCATTAATGAATTCAAAATGACTACGAATGCTATTTATATTTTATTTATATTTGAAATAGTGTTAATATTGATTTATTTGTATCTTCCCTTATTAATTTCTAAATTGATTCAAAAAGATGGAATATCATTATTAGAAAACAGCGCATTTTTAGATATAAAAAAAACAATTGGAAATAGTGACCAACTAAAAATACCAGATGATAACGTTTTCAATATAAAGCAACCTACGTTTAGGCGAGAATATAGTATTTCTATGTGGGTTTATTTGAATACACAATCATCTAGTTTTATGGCATATTCAAGAGAAAGTCCTATATTTAATTATGGAAATGGAAAACCAAAAATCGTCTATTATAACAACCCAAACAACCCAGATGAAAAGGATAAAGTAATTGTATATTATACGGACAGTACAGCTAGACCACCAAGTTATGAATTTACGATGACACACCAAAAATGGCACCAAATAGTATTAAATTATTTTTCAGACCACGTTGATTTATTTGTGGATGGAGATTTAGAAAACACATATGATTTTGATAATAATCAGCCAACATATTTAGCAACAGACGATATAACTATTGGGTCAGTAGATGGTTTAGATGGGGCGGTATGTAATATTAAATATTATACTAGCGTTCAAACAAAATCACAGATAGCAAACTCTTATAATTTATTAATGAATAAAAATCCTCCTACAAATAATTTATAAACAATAATTATAGAATGAATACTATTATTATTGTTTTAGCGATTATCATTATTATTCTAGTTTATGTACTTTTTAAATATTTTTCTAATCCTTCTAGTCAATTGAATTCGCAAGCTAGTTTAAAAACTGCTATTTCACCAATAACATCTATAAATAGTCCTACTAATACTCGTTATGGTTATAGTATTTGGGTATATATAAATAACTGGGACAATAATGTTAATAAAGTTATATTTAGTCGCGCTGGAAATCTAAAACTTTATTTAAGTAAATCGAGCCCAACCTTGAATTTAGACGTTGTTATGAATGATGGAACATCCCAAACTATGATAGTTACCAATAATTTCCCTATTCAAAAATGGTGTTTTATTGCAATTAGTGCGGATAATCAGTATTTTGATGTTTATTTGGATGGTAAATTAATAAAATCACAGAGAATGTATATAACTCCAGCGACGTCAACTGGTGTAGGAATTATGCCTGCGGTTCCATCTGATTCCAACGTACCTATATACTTGGGCAATTCGGATTCTTCTGCTACTGCTTTTACCTCGTTTGATGCTTTTGTAGCAAGTTTCCAAAGATATACTGCACCTATAGACCCTCAGACTGCTTGGTCAAAATATTATGAAGGAAATGGTAATAACAGTATAGCAAAAGCATTATCACCTTATGGTGTAAACTTAAATATATTGAAGAATAATGTGCAACAATCGCAAATTACATTATTGTAATTTAGCAAATAATTTATAATTATATCTAAAATCGTTTTATAGCTCTATATTATATAACGATTAATATGAATATTCCACAAACCAATATAGGGGCAATCAAGATTCCAGGGGCGGTAACAACCGGATTTAATAATGTTGGAAACGCTTTCAATACCATGAAAACTAGTTTAACAAATAATATTAACCAATTTTCACAACAAACCCAAACAGGAATAGGTTCTTCTACTCAATTTTTACAATCAAACACTATCGTAGCAAAAATAGCCTTTTTAATTCTTGTTTTAATAGCCTTTTTATTCTTATTAAATTTAGGAATTATGTTGATTTCGTATTTTACATCACCAGCTGCTAATCCATATTTAATTCGTGGAATGATTGATGGAACTTATTCGATGGTTGTTCCACAAGACCCTAAGAATAAAAGTGCTCTTCCAATTGACCGCTCAAATAATCAAAGTAAGGGACTCGAATTTACCTGGTCGTTTTGGATTTACATTAATGAACTAAGCAACGATACCCAAAAATACCAACACATATTCAATAAGGGTGATAATACTTATAACGCAACTACCAATATATCTAGTGTGAATAATGGACCAGGAGTTTATTTAGGACCTGGAAATAATAATCTTCACATAGTTATGGACACTGTTGATGGAACTGATTCTAATAACGTTATTGATATTGATAATATTCCTATACGTAAATGGGTACATGTGGCCATTCGTATGCAAAATTTAATTATGGATGTTTATGTAAATGGTGTTGTTTCTTCACGACTAATATTACAGAATGTTCCAAAACAAAACTATAATGATGTTTACATATGCCAGAATGGCGGGTTCTCTGGTAAATTATCAAATTTAAGATACATTACTTATGCGATGAATGTTTTTGAAATCAATAACGTTGTACTAAGTGGTCCCAATCTTAAAGTTAGTGATAATAGTAGTAAATTAGGAGAATATACTTATTTATCTACGTCGTGGTATACAAGTAAAATGTAAATGTAAATATATATTATATAAATGGCAACTGACATATGTTTAAACGTAGTATGTAATCAACGCTTACGGCAAATGTTGTTTACAATTCCACCATCAAGATTTAATCCGGTTTCACCATATCCACAATATACACAAAATCAATTAAATATGAGACGGAAAGCTGAAATATTAAATTATAACGCGGCCAAATCGAATAGTAAAACAAATAATTTTACAAAGGTAGAAAAATACGCTTTATTAGTAAATGGAAGGAATCAAAATCAATCATATGCTAATATTTACGACCTTAGTTATAGTAAAACTTTATATAAACAAACTGCAGATGGCACATTCAATACAACAACTGTTAATGGCAATGTAATTGTTGCTAACGTAAATTTAAATGGAGACATAACTAAAACAAACCCACTTAACACACCAGAAATAGTAACATTCAAAACTATTAAAATGGCACAAACCGCTCTTTGTAATTCTAACTTAGACATGGTTCCTACACCAACTTCGTCATCTGATGTTCCTGGCCCAATTAGTTATTTAATAAGAGATGTTTCTGTTCCTTTGTACAATTATGCAACTAATAATAATGCTTATTCTATAAATCCATCGACGAATAATCCTATGTGGAGTGTTATACCAATCAGTAATACATATTGCTCACAAACAAGTATAACTAATATATTTTCATTAGGGATATCAGATTTAATTGACCAATCATCTTATAATTTTTCTTTTACTACGCCATTTTCTTTGGGGTTTTATTCATCTATTGATGCAAGTGGAAGTTTTTCAATTTCAGATGTATCTATCAAGGTATTATTTAGTGGTTCCGAAATTCAAGGCTTAAATCCTATAATTAGTTTTAATTATATAAAAAACGGTGTAAATACTATATATAGTTCTAATAGTGATATTAGTTTAAATTTTAATACAAATCAAAGTATTACACAAAGATATAGTGGGTTCTTAACTGTGGCAAACTTGAATTTATTTACTAGTCCAGGATATATTTATGATGTAGCAGTAAAATTTACATTTACAAACCCAATATTTAAAGGAGGCACACCTATTTCATATAGTTATGGTGCTTATTGTAATTTAACACAGGTTTCCACTTCGATTAATCCGAATAGTCTCGATTTTTCTAAATTCGCAATAACAGCTACCTAAATTCATAAATAAATTTCTTTATACATGAATTATTCTCTGACACTCTTTAATGGGCTAACGTTGGCAAACATGGCGGGATTTAAACATGTCTGCTGATTTGGAAAGATTTGTCCAGATAAACATTTGTCTTGTTCAGAAACCTCTATACAACCTCTACGACCCTGATACTCACCGACTAAGCACCAGTTGGTTTTTCCAGAAGAAATCGGTTTTTGGATAGGATTTGTAGTAGTGTCGGCCGATGGTTGTGAAAATACCGGTTTATTATTACCGGTAGTTATTGTTTGGTCTAATTGTTGTTTTGATTGAGGATTAATATTACCCTGACTAGCATTAATCAATAATTCTCCTACGGAACTAAGTGTTCCTCCTGCAACATCTACACCTGTTTTAGCTACATCAGTAATAACATCAGCGGATTTATCGATAATTACACCGGTAGTATAGCCAAATACGGATAATATTTGTGTTATAAGTGGTCCAAATATACTGATAATAGTCTGAATAAAATTTCCAAGAATATTCAAAATATTTATTCCTAAAAAGGAGAAAATGAGCAGAACTACCAATACAGCTATTAACAAATTTTTACTTATTCGACTTTCATTAAAAGAAGGCGTTGTAGTCGATGGTACAAACGTATTTTCCATTTCACTAATTATATAATATAGTATATTATTTTTTATGAAAACACATTTAGGATAATTCGTTTGCTTTTTTCTTATTATTTATAAAAGTATAGTAAATAATGGGTCTTTTTAATTTATTAGAAACGTTTTTCTTTGTTAGTTTAGGAATCACTTTTGTGTTAATATTGCTATTGGTATATCATTTCAAACAACGTATTAGCACTATTGAAAAGAAAAGCGACACAATGTTTGAAATTATAAACAACATAGTACAGGAATTAACCGTTTTAAAAAGTCATCAGATATCTTTACACAATTACCAATCTCATCCTGTAATGAATCGTATGCCATTTACTAATATTTCCCAAAATAATGGTGAAAATATAATGATGTCATCTGAAGCAGCGGATGACGAAAGTTCAGATGATGAAAGCACAGATTCAGATACAGATGCAGATGATTCTAGTGTAGACAGCGAGGATGATAATGAAGACGATAATAATGAAGCTATACATCCTATAGAAACGACTGAATTAGAAGAAGATAATACTATTAAGATTATTAATGTGGAACATTTAGATAAACTTGAAATGGAGGAATTACCAGATGAACCTGTATTAGAACAAGAAAGTGATACCGATTCACCTGCCGAATTAATCGAACAAGAAACGATTCTTGTTGAGAAATTAGAAACAAATGGAGAGGAAGAAGAACATTTAGAAGAATCATCTGTAGTATCAGGTGAAGGGAGCAATAATAATTCCAAAGAAGTATACCGTAAAATGAATTTAGGTGCTTTAAAGACGCTAGTTATTACTAAGGGATTATGCACAGACCCAAGCAGAATGAAAAAACCAGAACTTTTAAAATTATTAGAAACAAATAATGAATAGATAATATATAGCTCTTTATTATATATTATGTTCTCTTATCATCCAGAAAATTTAGAATCTGCCTATCCTATAATTAAAGAAACTGTCCCTCAATCCGCTTTAGGATATCATTCAAACAATAAATATGATAATTTTCCACCGTTAATGAATGATGGTCGTAGTGTAACAAATACATGGCAACCAGAATCAACAATAAATGCTGATTTATTAAAATCTACTGGAATTCAGACGAACTGGCAATATAGGAATTTTCTTGTTCACCACGCGAAGGATATTATGGAATATAACTTCCGCGAAGCATCAAATGATGTAGGCTATTACAGACGACCTATTGAAGTTGATGGAATGCAAACAAACCGTATTTCTGACATGAATACAACGCCTTATTTATATAAATCGGTGAACGATGAAACCAGACCTAAGGGATTTGTTTCAAGTGATTTGAAAGATATGTATTTAACAAAAGAACAGCTAGAATCACGCAAAATTTCACCAGTAATTACACAAGAGCAATTATTAAAATCAAGACAATAATAATTCCTCTTAATATAAACATAAAAATAATATTATTTTACGTTTATATGAAACTAATAAGTTTTGATGTAGGTATTAAAAATATGGCGTATTGTATTATCGATTGTTCTCAATCTATACAAATAATAGACTGGAATATAATAAATCTATTAGATGCCGAAACCCCCATATCTTATTGCAGTTGTATGTTAAAACCCAAAAATAAAAAGACTTCACCCAGTAAATGCACAAAAATAGCGAAATATCAAAAAGAAGGCAATTATTTCTGTGAAAAACATGCCAAAGAAAACGCCCAATTTCTGATACCAAAAAAACCGTTTTCAGCAAGCGAAATTAAAAAATTAAAAATAGATGATTTAATAAAACTGGGAAATTCCCATTTGGCCTTTGTAGATAGCGAGAACCCCAGTTCTTGGAAACGAGTCGTTTTGGTCGATTTTTTATCCAAATTCTTTGCAAACAAGTGTTTTGAACCAATCCATATAATCAAATCAAAAACAGCCTCCGAAACCGACCTTATCAAAATAGGTCGAAATATGAAAACGCAAATGGATGGTGTAAATAAATCGGGGTTAACTAATGCGGTTATAGAGAACCAAATTTCACCTATAGCAAATAGAATGAAAACAGTACAAGGAATGTTAACCCAGTATTTTATTATGACTATACCTGAAATGAATATAGATTTTGTATCTTCGGCAAATAAATTGAAACAATTTGAAACACCTAAACCAAAACAAAAAATAGCAGACCAAAGCGCGAATGATGATAAAAGAGTGAATCCAGATTATAAACAGCATAAAAAAGACGGCGTTTTCTATTGTAATAAAATCCTTGAAATAAATCCTAGTTTAGAAACATGGAAAGGTTCTCTTAATATCAAGAAAAAAGATGATTTAGCGGATAGTTTCCTACAAGGAGTATGGTATTTAAAACATAATAATATAATTACTTTTGCGGATGATTTAAAAATAAATATTGTAGCTTTATCATAATATCATGGAAGTAATTGATTTAGGTGCTTTGAATGATTTAGAACCTGTTTCATTAAACCTAGATGATGGACCCAAAATGAGTAATATGAATTTTGGCTCGGGAATAGAATTACTAATGAATGATAAAAAACGCGTATCGTCAGCTGGACTAGAATTAAGTGAATTAGATAATTTAGAAAACGAAATCAACCGCGAATTGAGCGGCGGTAGTAGTTCATCTGGGGATACAAAAACATTAAGTGGATTCGCATCTAATTTGTTTAATTTAGGAGGTTTTACTAATGCAGCTTCAGAACCAAAATCAGTTTCTATTGAACCTCAGAGTGACTCTAATTTAGGAAACGCAACGCGCGATAGTATTGGTAATACAAAGACTTGGGATGGATTTTCTAAAATGAATGAAATACCCCTTAATTCAGGTTCTTCAGCTAAATTATCTGACCGTGAACGCCGTATGAAAAAACGCATGATGATTAAAAAATTAGAAGAATGGTATGAGAAGAAATTGATAAAACATAGTTCTCATTTTACTATGGAATCAGCATATGAGGAAATCGAGGATGAATATGAGACAGCACTTGAGGATAAACGTAGAAAAGATAGTATTAAATTACAGGGATGGTGGTTTATGACCTTTATTAATTCTATGGAATATGCTAATACCGTTTTTAATCCATTCGACCTTAATTTGGAAGGTTGGGGAGAACAGGTTAGTGAAGATATTGATAGTTACGAGGAAATTTTCTCGGAATTACATGATAAATATAAAGGTGGGAAATTGGCTCCCGAAATTTCGCTATTATTGCGCGTTGGTTTTAGTGCCGCTGTTTTGAACTTTTCAAATAAGGCCCTTTCTAGCGCCACACCCGCGTTTAATGATGTTATTCGTCAGAGTCCTGAATTAATGAGAATGTTTACTAATGCTACGGTGAGTAGTATGAGTCAAAGTTCACCTGGTTTTGCTATGGCAAATAATTTCGTACAAGAGCAGCAACGCCCACGTGGTCCTCCACCACCAGCACCCGTTGAAACTAAAAATATGCCTGGACAGCAACGACCCGGCATGGTTTTTACTAGTGATATGCCGCCAAATAGACCAGATATAAACGCAAGCCGTGGAGCGATGTTTCGTGAACAAGGAATCGAATTGAATAGTGGATATGATAGTGTTAATCGTGTTGCTCCTATGGAACAACAAGAACGTAGTTCTAGACCTACATCACAACAAGCACGACCAGAAATGCGTGGTCCACAATCCTCCGACATAGATAATATTTTATCTGGATTAAAAACGCGAAATGTAAATATACATGAACAACCAGCATCAAATAGTATGAGCCAAGATGATGACTCTATGATATCTATTAGTTCATTAAAGGATATGCAAAATGCAAATATGCCAAAACGTTCAAACCGTAGAAAAAATAGGTCAGACAAGAACACTATTTCTTTGGATATCTAGGAAAATATTTATAATAATTAAAATATCTAATTATTATAATATAATTACGAATGAAAAAATTTATTTTAATAGCAATATTATTATTAGTAATAATTGCGTGTTTAATTTTTATATATAAATCAAATAAAGTTATAGAAGAAGAGGGGTTTAGTAGACCTTCCGCAGATGAAATAGCGGAAGCATTAGCTCTCACATCTATGGATTATTCTCAGGGTATGGGATTTCCAAATCAAATTGGTCAATCTGAAAACAAAATAAATCCTTATACTTATTCACCAAATCCATTAATACAATATGCCACGCTAAACCCCATGAGTTATTATGGTGGTAATTATTCTACTTCACCTCCTAATTATAGTATGTTTTCATCGTTGGTGCAGCAACAACAACCCCCGCCATCATCCGAATTAAATCCATTACAAAGTTTGAAAAATCAAGTAACAAACGGTTCAATTTCGATTAATGGTATGTTTGGTTCAGATGGTAAACTTAAAGATGAGATATTTTTACCAATACAGAATAATTTTAACTCATTAATCATAAACATGAAATCAAATCTTACCAAGGATAATTTAAATAACTTATTGTCCAACGTTATTGATATAGCTACCATTTTAAAACAACAGTTGAATAATAGTTCTTCAGAGACAGTCGGAACGACCATATGGTCAAGTGCTGGTTCAACAAGCGGAACAGGTTCAACTAATGTAACTGGTGTAACAGGTTCAACCGGCGTAACAGGTTCAACAAGCGGAACAGGTTCAACTAATGTAACGGGTTCAACTGGTGTAACGGGTTCAACTAATGTAACAGGTTCAACTGGTGTAACAGGTTCAACTGGTGTAACAGGTTCAACTGGCGTAACAGGTTCAACTGGTGTAACCGGTTCAACTGGCGTAACAGGTTCAACTTCTGTAACAGGTTCAACTGGTGTAACAGGTTCAACTGGTGTAACAGGTTCAACTTCTGTAACCGGTTCAAGTAATAGTTCGAGTTCAACATCAGATTATAAACTAGATGGAAGTGCAGGAGATTACGTTCCTAACCCAAACGACCCTAATGCATATTTATTTAGACAATATCATTAACCTTTATTCCCCATGAAAATTATTGTCTGAGTAAACGTTAATGTGTAGCCAAATGTATAAAATGTGCAGGATAACCCAATATCTTATTCGTTTATAAATATTATCTACGAATAGATATTTTTTTGTATATTATTAGTTATCACAGGATAAAATCAACTACCACAGGAAAATGGTCAGAATCATATTTCCCGCAAAATTCACTATATCCATGATAAACCCAAACAGATGATATTTTATTAACTAATCCAGGTGATAATAAAATATGATCTATCATAGAAAATTCAGTCATACTCGATTTACAATCTTTGTTCTTGTCCCACCAATCCGTATATCTTTCTGATTTGGCTAATTTTGCAGCAGCGTTTTCTAATGAATAAACATCACCGCTATTTTTTCCACGTAAAATATCGAGAACCTTCGAAATGGGTTTATTATCATTCGCATCTAATGGGTCTTCGTCGAAATCATTAAAATCTCCCATAATAATAATCTCATAACCCTTTTTTACATAATTGATAACCACTTTTTGTAAAATACTAGCTTGAGCTTCACGCTCTGCGCAACGCATATGGTCAGTTGGAAAGGCTATTAAATGCGCACCAATCAATAATACATTCATACCATCTATTTTAAACTCTGTTATATAATGTTTACTTACACCGGTTTCTACCGGCGTTCCTGTATATCCACAAGTAGAACCACTAATAGGATATGTGATTCTTTCTTCTGTTCTGTACAAATCGTGTACGGGGTCTATTTTCGTTAGCATTCCTACATTCTGCCCAGTTGATGTATCCTTTCCCTTTATTAAATACGGCCGATATTCTGACGATAATCCAGAGATTAATTTGTTTAATTCATCACACCCCTCAATTTCACATATATTAATAATATCGGGATTGAGTCTTTTAATTACCGACTGAACCTCTCTCAAATGGGTTTCTGCTTCCGTGGAATTTTTCCATGTACAACCATCACCAGGACAATCAGACGCGTTATAATGGTCTATAAAAAGCCACTCAGTATTGTATTGAACTATTCGTAGTTTATTTTGGTGTGGTCGTCGGTCAATACCTGGTGTTGAAACAGACGGACACTGTGTATCTGAGTACGACTTTGTTACAAGCGACATTAAAAACAGGCTGAACAAAAACCAAGAAGACATTTATATATTATAGGATTATTCTAAAATATATAAACCGAGATTTCAATATTTTACGTAAAACTAACAACATTCTAGAGAATTATGTTTAAAAATCCAAATTATTAATATATTGTCTTAATTCGATATCGTCCATATTTACTCGTTTAACACTATATATTCCACGATAATTATCAGAAGAACGTATATTATCGATTATTTCAGGTGTTATTTTTAAATTATTAATCCAATCCATGTAGGTTATACTTTTTCCAATTTTATTAGTATATTTATGAATAAACGACGGCAATAACTTTTCTATAGAAGCAGTAACGTCTAAATTATGATAATTAACCGTCGGCAAATTGCATAAGAATTTACACATATTTCTTGATAAAAATGCACCATCAACTTGACCATAGTAAAAATCGTCTAAATAGGGTATAATATATTTCCATACTTCGGCGGTTTCTCCCCAATGTAGTTGTTTGTCGTGTGTAATTTTTGTATTTCCTTCACTAAAACCCCCTAACGGTATTGTGCTATAACCCGCTTCTTTTTCCGAATTTTCTAAAAATCGCTCAACACCATATCGAACGAATCTTTCATTTGATGCCATTGCAATAGCGTAGCTCCAATTTGATATTTTATCCGAAATTTCAAAAGAATAATGTAAATTGCTTATTAAAATTTCCCACAAACTATTTGGAGATTGTTGATGAACGTTGTCCATTTTTAATCGTTCAGGATTTATGAATATTTTGTTGTCATTAGGAATTTCACTTTGAATATTTTCTAAAAGTTGTTCGTTCGTAAAATGAGTATTTAAATTATTGTGTAATATTATATACGCATTATTTGTATATTTAATGATATTTTTTATTATTTCAATAGCATTTGTTATATCATAAATTGGAATAAGTACTAAAATATTCATATTCATATTAAAGTTCAATAATTTTATATTATTTATTATAAATACATAATTATTGACTATACATATCTAACATTCTACGTTTTTGGTCGTCATAATCTACCATCGGTTTTGGATATTTTATTTCTTTATATTTTGGGTCTAAAAACATAGTATTCCAGCGGTGAATATCGCGCGGTTCAACGTTTGCCAATTCAGGAACCCATTTTTTGATAAATTCCGCATTTTTATCGAATTTCGCTGCCTGTATCCATGGGTTCATATCCCGAAAATATGGTTTCATATCCACTCCAGTCCCACTAATACCCTGCCAATTTGCATTATTAGAAGCCAAATCATAATCAGTAAGCTGTTGTGCAAAGTATTTTTCACCCTTTCTCCAATCAATCAATAATGTTTTTACTAGAAAACTTGCCACCGTCATACGTCCGCGATTATGCATATAACCTGTCTCATTAAGCTGTCTCATACAGGCATCTACTATTGGAAACCCGGTATTACCATCTTCCCATCTTTCTAATGCCGCCTCACTTTTATTCCATTTTATATGACGATATTTAGGTTGATATGACTGTCCAACAACATCCGGATAAGAAAATAAAACATGGGCAAAAAACTCGCGCCATAAAAGTTCTCGAATAAGGCCGTGGCGAACTCCAAAACATTCTTTGAACGCATGATAAACCTCTCGAATCGAAACACAACCAAATTTAATATAGGCAGATAAAAACGTAGTATTATTTATAAAGAAATCGCGTTCTTCATCATAATGTTTCTGTTCTTTACATGCTGATTTGATACGGTCTAATGCGGATTTTCTTCCACCATGCACCAATATATCTGGATTGTTTTTTGTAAATTTCCCAAATGCCTGTTTTAATGTGATAGCCGAAGAACCAGACAATTTCGCGAAATTCACAATCTTTTTATTGTCGGGTTTTTCAACAGATTTGCCAATAACTGCGTCATAAAACGGTGTATATTTTTTATAGGCACTAGCAGATTTTCCTTGTCCGCTTAATACTGTCCCGGGTTCAAATAAATAATAATCCGAGAACATTTCATAATGAACCCCTTGTTTATCGCAAATTTTGGCGATTTCTTCATCTCGATTAATAGCATACGGTGTATAGTCTTTATTTGTAAAAACGGCGTCTATTTTATGTTCGCGTATTAATTTAGATACTACGGTGGGTTGTTTACCATAAAAACATAGAAGTTCTCCGCCTTGTTTATGAATTTCGGTAGAAAGGTCTTCTAAACTCTCTATCATAAATTGAATGGCATTTTGAGACCGAAATTGGTTGGCCTTTCCAACCTGTTCTGGTGTAAATATAAAACATACACATAATTTTTCGCATTTTTTACTCGCATTTATTAAACCAACGTTATCGACGATTCTGAAATCACGATGAAAAATAAAAAGTCCACGTTGGAACTCAGGCATATTGTTTATAATATATCGACACATTTATTTCATTTATTAAATGATATAAAAATATTATTTCTTTAATTACTATATTTATAATGGATACAGTTAACGATAATAGTATTAGCCAGTTTTGGGGATTTATATATTTCTTTATTACGATAGGTATTAATATAGCTTTTATTAAAGCTACAGATATATATGAAAAAATTAAAAATATAGATTTTGGCGAATTCGGCGTAAATGTTGTTTTGAAATATAGTGCTCTAGTAAACTATATCACAGATAAACATGCTTATGCTTATGAAAATTATAATGTAGTTAAAGTTATTACCGATTATTCCTATTTTGGATACCGTAAGACAAAGGCAGTTATTTTTGATTATAGAATAGAACCTATGTGTTGTGATTGGATTTCGACGAGTATTTTGATTGACCGTCAAAATAATAATGGAGAGATGTCATTTCCTGCCTATGTTGAATCATACGATTTCATGTTTGGTAATGAGCTATTGGGTGGCGATATGAATTGTGTGGCAAAGTATAGATTCGAAAAGAGTTGTGAAACAGCAAATATGTTGGTTAGTTCGAACTCTACAAATAACATATTAGAAACTATGGTTATTATGAAATACAACGGAAAATATGTAGTTCGGTCATTCAGTAAGAAAAACCCGAAGAAAGATACTGTAGGGGGGAATATGGATTTACCTTTGGTTATAACTAAGAACCGGTTTTTGAGTATTGAATATACACATCCAGATATGATGAATAAAATTCCTCTAGAATTGAGTAATGATGTCTTTGTAGTGGGAAATCAAATTTTATCACCTCTTTATATTAGACGTATGTTAGAGTATCAGCCAGAGGGATATTTATTTGATATGGATTATGTGTTGAAAATTATGGATAATGATTTGAAAAATATTCAAATGACTGGAAAGGATGGAGGGATTATTATTTAATAAAATAAATAAACAATTTAGAAAGAAATCTAGATATAATATACGGGCGTAATCACTATGGATACAGTGAGTATTCCTACCCACCAACATACCCTGCTTGGTAAATGGAATTTGTATTACCATTTACCACACGATAAAAACTGGGAACTTTCCAGTTATACAGTTATTATGAGTTTAATCGACACAGTCGAAAAAGTGCTATCTTTGAACGAATCAATTCATGAAAACATCATTAAAAATTGTATGTTGTTTGTTATGCGGGATGGGATTACGCCCATGTGGGAAGACCCACGAAACCGCAACGGCGGTTGTTTTTCATATAAAGTAATAAATAAACACGTTCCTGAAGTATGGCGCAATTTATTTGCCGCTTTATGTGGAGAAACGTTATCTATTGAATCAAAATTAAATCGTCATATAAATGGAATTACTATTTCACCCAAGAAAAATTTCTGTATCATTAAGATATGGTTAGATACATCTGACCACAAAGACCCCAATATTATTTTGGATATACCAAATTTAATGAAACAGGGGTGTTTGTTTAAAAAACATGAGCCTGAATTTTGATACCATAATTTCATAAAAACATTTTATTTTTATGAAAACACAAAAAATTGAATCCTTTTTATAAAAGAATGAATTTTACCAACTAACAACAAACCAATTTCCAAATAACAATATGTCTTCATTCATATTCGATACATCAATAAACCAAGACGCTGATATAAAAATATGTCTTTACGACACAGACAAAAAAATAAAAATGGAACTGCTACATGATGGACGTGTATTTTACTGGTATCGAGATTCTGTTTTCGATGACTGGAAAAATGGTATGATTTATAATAATCAAGATGAATATAACGAAAATATTTGGAAATATAAAGGAGAAATAAACGCAAAAACACGATTGCCATGTGGCAAAGGATTTGAATATAACCAAAAAACGCAAAAAACGGAATCGGTTTATTATTTGTATGATGGTGCCAAATATATAGGCGATTGTGTTGACATGGCGATGAACGGATACGGAAAATATACATGTGACGCATTTACATATGAAGGAACATTCAGCGATGGTGATTTCTGTGGTTTCGGTAAATCAACATATATAGATGGAGCAATTATGGAGGGTCATTATAGAAAAGATATGATGAATGGCGAAGGAACATTTATATGTTCCGAGTATACCTATGTCGGTGAATTTGTAGACGATTTGAGTGAAGGACTAGGAAAAATCACGTGGAAAAACGGAAATTCATACGAGGGCAAGTTCGTTGATGATAATATAGATTTATATTACGACAAGGGTGTATTTACATTTGCGGATGGAAGCAAATACATCGGTTGTCTGAACAAGATTTGGGACATTCTGATTGACGCGGAACAACATAAAGTATAACAAACAGTGTAAAAATATATAAAAATATATAAACATTATATAAAATGTCAAAACCAAAAGAAAAATATAATCGACAACAAACTGTACATCTTCTTCGTATTCCATATGATATGGCCGAAGAGATAAATAGTTTTTGCTTTTATGACAAAATAACAGCAAAAACCAGACGATTAAAAAAAACAATTAGTAAAAAATTTAAAAATGCTTGTGGGACTCGAGCGAATCCGTCGAATTACTGGATTGAAGAAGACCCGACTGATTTTGATAATTGTGAGCATTGGGCGGTTTGTTTAACAGATAAATATTTAGTAAATGACCCTGATTATGACTTTAATGACCCGCTTATTATTGCGATGTACGAAGAAAAACATTTTCAAGCAATTAACTGTCATTTGTGTGGAAATTATATAATTAGTAATTCTACTGGTTATTCATTTTACGAATTATATCAGGCGATAGAACTTGGAGTTCAAGAATGGATAGATGAAGTAAGAGAAAGAATGCCAAAAAATTTACGATGTGAATGCGCATTATTGTTGGAAGATGAACTTATGGTTGCGTTGGAGGAACAGGTAAATAATGAATAGGAGATGGTGGGATTTTTGGACCATATGGATAAATATGGTGCGAGTCGGGTGGAACCGGAACTTTTTTATTTGGAACCATTACATTTGATGCATCACGATAAAGCCATGGATAACCCCATCCTCCATAACTACCATATCCTCCCCATCTTCCATAATCCCCCCATCCACCCCAACATCTTTCGCCCATATTATGTGTGTGATTGTGATTATACTCGTCATCGTCATCATCATCATCCGGACAGGGATAAGGATGGGGATAAGGATAAGGATGAGGATAAGGATGAGGTTTAGGATGAGGTTTAGGATGAGGTTTAGGATGAGGTTTAGGATGAGGTTTAGGATGAAAAATAATATATTTGGGAGGAACTACAAAATCACGGTCATAATCACTTGAACCAAATAATCCACCATAGGGATATCCACCATAGGGATAATATGGATAATAACCACCATAATAAGGGAAACATCTGGGCATTTCACCTGATAAATCGATTGGAGGTAATACACATGGTATAAAATTCCCAGATTCATCTCTATGCTCGCAAGGAATAAAATTACCACATGCATCTATGGTGACACATGACATATCAGAACCGGATATATCATAATTATTAGTAATTATATTTGTAAGTTCACATACTTCTTCCTGTAATGTTTTTATCATATCCATCAATTCATTACATTTATTATTAAGACTTTGGTTCTCATAACCGAGAAAATGAAGTAGCATAGTATTTGGTTTATAAATTGGCTGGGACATCAGTTAATAGAATAATATCTATTTTTATTATGCGGCTATTTTTTCTTTTACTAAATTTATGATTTTGCTCGAGAACCGCAGTTGTAATTTATAAACACATAATACACATATTCTATTGTATAATTTGTGATTACTAGTGTAAAATTCTATTTACAGCGCGTTCCGATGACTGGAAATATCTAGTCAAATATTTTCTTTCATTAATATATATTGACATATATTATGCCAAAATGTTCTTGTAGCGATTCTTCTACATCAAGCGATGATTCAAGTGAGGATGAAAATTGCAGTTGCCAACGTCGTCGACCCCGTCAAAGATGTCATAAACAGCCAAAAAATATTTGTAAAAGATGTGACAAACCAAAGAAATCACAGCAACCCAACCAATGTGAAAAACACAAAAAACAAGAACCATGCAAAGAAATTTGTAAAAAAACAGACGATGTCCCAAAAGATGATATGAAAAACAGTAGTGGTTGTATTTTTATAACAATCCGGTAAACATAGTTCTCCTGGCAAAAATTTGCCTGGGTGAATAAAGGTTAATTCACAAAAATTACAACTGTAGTTTTTTATTCACAGAACATTTTTGATGACTGCGTATATCTAGCCAAATTATTTTATTGTTAAAAAAACTTTTAACAATAAACGTATATATATAATTTATTATATATGCCAAAAAACGATTACTGCCAATCAGACGACGAATGTGAGCGTAGATGCGATTCTAATCGCCGACATACATGTAAATCAGATAAATCCAAAAAAAACAGAAGTAGAGTTTGTAGAGACGGTAAAGATGGAAGAAATGGATTAGATGGAAAAGACGGTAAGAATGGTGAAAATGGTAAGGACGGTAAAAATGGACGTGATGGAAAAGATGGTCGCGATGGTGAAGACGGAAAGGATGGAAAAGATGGCGAAGATGGTCGTGATGGTCGTGATGGAAAAGATGGTCGCAACGGCGAAGACGGAAAAGACGGAAAAGATGGCGAAGATGGACGCGATGGACGACCTGGAAAAGATGGCGAAGATGGGCGTGATGGAAAAGATGGAAAAGATGGATGTGATGGAAAAGATGGCGAAGACGGCGATGATGGATGTGATGGTTCAATTGGTCCAACTGGACCGCGTGGTTATAGAGGAGAATCCGGGTGCGATGGTTCAACAGGACCTACCGGTCATACTGGTTCTCGTGGATGTAAAGGCGAAGACGGGTGTGGTGGACCAACAGGTGCTACTGGACCTACCGGTCCACGTGGTTGTGATGGTGAAGAAGGTGATGATGGTTGTACTGGACCTACTGGTCCAACCGGTCCAACAGGGCAAGATGGAAAAGAAGGGAAAACAGGAAAACAAGGTGTGACTGGTTCACAAGGTCCTCAAGGAGAACGTGGACCAAGAGGTGAAAAGGGAGAAGAAGGTGAAGAAGGAAAGCAGGGTCCAGTTGGCCCCAAAGGCGATACTGGTGCTACTGGAGAAGATGGAAAAACTGGTCCTCAAGGTCCTCAAGGAGAACGTGGACCAAGAGGCGAAACTGGAGAAGAAGGTGAGGAAGGAAAACCGGGTCCAGTTGGTCCCAAAGGCGATACTGGTGCTACTGGACCCAACGGTGATTCTGGTGCTACTGGTTCTCAAGGTGCTACTGGACCCAAAGGGGATAGTGGTCCTCAAGGTGCTACGGGTTCAATTGGACCCAAAGGTGATACTGGTTCTCAAGGTGCTACTGGACCCAAAGGTGATTCTGGTGCTACTGGTTCTCAAGGTGCTACTGGACCCAAAGGTGATTCTGGTGCTACTGGTTCTCAAGGTGCTACTGGACCCAAAGGGGATACTGGTCCTCAAGGTGTTCCCGGTCCAATTGGTCCACAAGGAATACCAGGTATTTGTGATTGTAGTTGCGTTGAATATATAAATACATTTATAACAAATGACTTGAGTGGTGGTGCACAAGGAACTAAACTGGTATATAATATTCCAAATAAAATTAACTTTGTAGTATATGGTTTTGATATTGCTGGGCTTCCAAGTAATTTATATATAAGAACGGGACAAACACCTACGTATGAAAACGGAATTGGTTTTGTTAATAGTATTGATAATGAAATTGATACATTACATTTTGCACAAATTGATTTGGGTGATTTTATTAGAAAAAAAACTTTAAAATGTTCTGACCCAACAATGAAAATAGGAAGTATTCAAATCGGCGAGGGTTTTTCTATATATGGTTCTAATACACTTGGGCAATTAGGAACATTATTATACTCTTATACAAACACTATCAACAATACAGATTCTAAAGCTTCTCAAGAATTTATAATACCATCTTACAATACAACTAATTTGACAAGTTCGGGCGATATATATAAATATGGTTCTATTCCGTTTAGATATATATCTGTAACAGCGATTGTAGGAAATGTTACATTAAATTTATTATCACTTTACTTATGTTGTTAATGTCTATTCGTCCGTGAAAGAGATAGCAGCTAACCACGTTTTTGTATCCATTTGGATACAAATCAACAGAAGACCCATATCCTATTCGTGGATAAATCAAAATAGTTTCCACGACCGGCGTTTATACCCATAATTGTTAATATTTTCTTGATATAGTCGTTTTCCTTTCTCAATAGCTGCATTCCATATAGCTGCATCATTCCAAACATTAATTTTTTCGGGATCGCAACAAACTATAAATGGTGTTGATGGATTGCTCATCTCTTTGGTTGCAACTACTACAACAATATTTGTTTTGTTATATTTTTTTTCAAAAAAGTCTTTGATTTTAATTGCTTCCGCATATGGCAATCTCACCAATAAAATTATTGGTTTGTTCTCATTCTGTAGTAAGTTTTTGAATCTATCTATGCGTCTTTTGTATTTTACCAATACTTTCTCTGTATAGTCGTTATAATTATCTATTATTGGTTGGTCGCCACCATAATTCAGATCGTCGTCGTGTTTGTCTTTCTCTTCACAGTCTTTTTCACTATCATCTATTTTTGGATAATCATGTGGATATTGTATTCCATATCCATCTATAACTCGGGTTTTATTTTTATTTAATACTAAATTTCTATGAAATAATTTGAAATCGTCATTTATACATCTCATAATAATATTAGGATTTGTTTGTACCCAATCGAAAGGCAAAGCAAAACCTCTTAATTTTAAAGATTCTAAAGCACTAGCAGGAGAACAGTCAAATCCCAAAGGAATATAAGTAAAATCCATTTATTGTTATTATATAATATATTTAGAATTACAATTGTAATTACAAAATTGTAATTCTAATGCAAATTATGACGGTGGCAAAGGCGCCAAACATAACTTTATTTCACCCAAAGATGCTACATCATATTTTACTATCAAAGGCAAATCGTTACCTAAATACATCTCTAAATGACTACAAAGGGGTGTGCATTTAATAAAATGAGACAAGGATTTTAGTGAAAATTCGCCTTGAATGATAACAGAAGCATCCGATTTTTGTATAAATTCCATATTACCATCGGATTCAGACCGGAATATGCGAGAACTAGCAAAATTACCTTCACATGAGAAAATCAGGTCATTACCAACTGACTTTATTTCAATTCTATCGGAAATACCATTCAAATCGCGAATAATCTTTTGGAAATCAGATGTAGGCAAATTAATAACAGTCGAATACTCTACATCTGGAACAACTAGTTCTTCGGTATCGGGTTCAATCAATCTCAACTTCTGACTATAACATTGTTTAATATCACCATTATCGTATTGAAGACCCAAATGAGAAACTATACCATCATGATAATCCGCTTTATCAATATACATAGATAGTGTATCATCGTTCGACATAGTAGAAATGACCTTGAATAAATGAAGCGTATTCGCACAAACGATTATTTTATCGGGATTGCAATTATATTGTTCAAACTTGTGGGAATTTAGGATAACATTCACCAAAATAGTATGTGTCTTATCAAAATTAATAATCTTCATACCATCTTTAGTGAATGTAATAGTTGCATCAGTCAAAATATCCTTTATGGCTGTAATCATATTACGAATTGGCTGAATTTGGACAGTTTTAATAGTTAATACATTATTTTCTTCGTTCATAACTAAAATATAAAAATAGTATGCGTTTGTTTTTATATTTTTCTTTAATTAAATGTATTAATCTAATCTAATCTAACATTTGAACAAAATATAATAAATATAATAGAAACGTATTAATAAAATAATATATACGAATGCATATCGTAGATTTATATGGAAATAAAGTTGATATAGAACATCTAGAGAAAGACGAACAAGAATTAGCAAAATATTTTATTTTAGAAAATGATGTTGTGTTAGAATTAGGTGCTCGTTATGGTTCAGTTTCATGTATAATTAATTCTAAATTAAATAATAAAAATAATCAGGTTGTAGTAGAACCAGATAGTAGAGTCTGGGAAGCTTTAGAAAAAAATAAAAATAACAACAACTGCGAGTTCAATATTGTTAAAGGATTTATTAGTAATAAAAAATTGGATTTAACTAATTTAGATGATTATTACGGTTACGGGTCTACTTTTATAGAAAATAATGATACAAAAATACCATCATATTCTTTAGATGAAATAATAGATAAATATAAGTTAAATTTTAATGTTCTTGTCGCAGATTGTGAAGGATTTTTGGAAGTTTTTTTTGATGAAAATCCTAATTTATATGACAAATTAAGATTATTTATATTTGAAGCAGATTATCCTGAAAAATGTAATTATGATAAAATTAAGAATAAATTAACTGAAAAAAATTTCATTCAAATATTTGAGAAAGGAATTCAAAATGTTTGGATAAATACGTGTTATTAATATCTATTCGTGGATAAATGTATTTATCCACGAATAGAGATATGGGTCTTTTGCTGATTTGCATCCAAATGGATACAAATCTAACGATAGGCCTTAAAAATATAATTTATCTATTTTTCATCGTATATCGTAAACACCGACCTTCTTTTTTACATCGCCGAGTTGCCATCTTTAATGCCTTGCTATTTGGCTTGCACCCTTTTTTCAAAATATAATAATCTATAATACTTGATGGTCCACCAGTAATAGCACTACCTAATCTGGCTAGTCCCCAAGATTCAGCGCTCTGGTTAGGACGAGACCCAGATGAAAAATATGCTCCGCGCCCCTTATTTACTATTTTTTCAAGAGATGATTGAGAACATTTGGTTTCTTTAGCCAATTCTTTTGAAGGAAGAATTGCATCTATTTTATATATTTGTTCAGCTTTAGCAACGTGTCCTGAGGGTTTTGATTTAAATGAAGCAATTTTAGGACGAGTATAGTACTTACCCTTCTCGTAAAGAGAACGCGATTTCAATAGATTTCGGAATTGACGGGTTTTATCCTTATTGGATAAGTTTTTAGGCAAATAGCGAATAGGCATATTCCGCCGTGTTTTATTAATGTGGACTTTATTCTTTTCATAATGATAATTTGTCATTCTAGTAAAATACATTTAGAAAATATATACGTAGATATATTATATAATAAAATGGCAATTCCTATTAGTTCTACTACATACGAACAATTGAACACCGATATTCGAAACATACTTTCATCCAACGCAGTTCCTGTGATAAGCATTTACACAGATGCCGCTGCTACCGTTTTAGAGACCGATTCCCATGGTCCAATCCAAAGCAGACCAATTTTAAGCGTCAGTTATACACAATCATATACTGGAGAAGACGGCAATCCTACTGAACCATTCGTTACTATAGCTTTCTATGATGGAAGCACTTTTACTGACATATTTAAAACGGTGGATAACGTAGATGACCACTGGTATGTGTTGGGCACACAAGATGTTAAATATACTAAATTCTAAACACTCATTTTTTATATACTTTTAATTTCTGATTCCGATTCCGATTCCGATTCCGATTCCGATTTTCTCTAAAAATACTTAAAAACATCGATAGTTGTTATATATAATGAAATACATAACAACTATAATAAAAAAAATATTACCAAAACAAATACCTAAACCTGTTGGTAGATGGAGAATAGAAGATTGTAATATAAAAATGAATCATAAAATAGATTTGTCAAATGAAGACCATTGTGGTCCTTGTGGACAATATGCATTAGAAAAAATAGTATTAAAAAACAATAAAAACTCTGATATTCAATTAGAGAAATCAAAATAGTAAATCTGAATTACAACGACATCTAAAATAAAAACAATTAGACGTAAGGATTTATTTGGCTATACTATTCTCGCAACTCATATAATGACCTAAATAAATATCATGGTCAGTTATTGAAGCGTCCTGTAATTTATACTTTTGAGAACACATATTATCTTCACAATCTGATGCGCTACAAATACGAATGTTTTCAAATTCATCCTCGAAAACCTCTCTACAAGAGTGATAATATTCAAACCCTTTTATAGTTGGAATATGTGGAACAATATCTGCATTATGTACGATACGCCACATATTTGTAAGTTTAGAATTTACAAAAACAGAATAATCATAATCACCTATGCGAGGTTGTCCAAAATTATAAACCGATGATTCGATATTTAATGATGCTAATTCCATCGCAAATAATTGTGCAACTGCTGCACCATATGAATGACCTGTTATTATAATATCATAATCATATTCCTTTTTTAATTTATCAATCGCTGATACAGTTTCATTAAGAATGCCGACTGTTGACTTATAAAACCCTTTGTGTACTTTACATCCACAATCAGGAAATGTTAAATAATCCACCTTTTTCACCTCGAAATCATTTATCCAATTTCTGATTGATGACGAACCTCGAAACACAGCATATATGGTTTTTGCAGATTGTAAGAACCCAACATACCCCTGTATATCTGTATTATAGTCGTGTATTATATTTTTTACAATAAAACCGGTAGCAGGTCCTGAAATAGACATAGTTTGATATTTTGTTTTATCACAATAAGCAGCCGCACTTAGCCAAACCGATATATTAGCCTGGTTTATTGAAAAACAGCATATTTTTTCTATCCAAAGCAATAATATTATATAATACCACATTTATATAATATTCATAAAAAATCTGAATTCAATTGGAAATACGATAAGTATTAAATACTTTATCAAATATGGGAAAAACTAATCCATAATTATAGACCATATATCTGTGATGAATATTGTGAGATGTTATCAAAATATCCGAATGTGAAATAAACCCCATAGTAGTAAAAAAATATATTCCAAATAAATATTCACTTATATTCATAGGTAATATAAATGTGGGTATATGTAAACACACCATGTACATATAAAAATCTATCATATTCGCATACAAAAAATCGATAGGATACGTATTCATATTAGCATGATGATAAGAATGTATCATTTTATAAAAAAAACGTGTATGAACAATGCGATGATATATATAATAACTTAATTCAACAAAAAACAAATAAGATGCCATATTGAAATAAAACGTTACCCATGTATGTGCTAATGCATCTGCATTTTTATAAGTATGAAGTGATAAAAAACCGGAAAAAGCTAGAGGTGGTATTGCGCGCATTTTCAACGTATCCAAATCTGTAATTTTCATATCTGGTCGAAAGAATTCTTTATTTAAAAACTGGCAAATTATGAATGTCGTATATCCAGCATAAAAAACTATAGCAGGCAAAGCTAATAATGAAAATAAGATTGAATCCATAGTTAATATCTGCATGTTAAAATATATTTATATAATTATAATTAGATATATTTTATTTTTATGCCTCTTCTATATCATATTGCCCATATTTATTTACCAATCTTCCAACTAAAATAGGTTCAACTCCAGTTCTCGCTGCGCGTTGATAACTTTCAAAATCATATAATTCATTTGTATCTTCATTCAACGCATAATCAATACCAGAAATAGTTATTTTCAACGCTTTCCAACGTATTTTTGCAACATCTAAACCTGCTTTGTCATCACGGTCTCTCTCAAAAACAGGATATGAAATGAATTGGTTTGAATCCACTTTTCCAAAACCATAACACACTAATGGTTCGTCAGTTTGCTTTGATGAATATAAATTGCAATCTATGGCTGTTTCTTTTACCGCTTGTAAAATCTGGTTATTAATACGCTGTTTAATACTGGCTATTTCATATAATGTTTCGTCAGTCGTAACCGGGGTTTTCTTATCGATTCTGCTTATATCGCGTATTCGTAAATCTATATGTTTATCATCCGTTTTTTGTTCTTCAGATAAGGATGTTATATACAAGAAGACTTTCACAGTTCTCAATTCTTCTGGTAAATCTTGATGACTACAAATACGGCGAGCTCGACCAATAACCTGTTCAACCCGTGGCATATGCCAATATGGTTCTACTACATGAACAAACCGTGTATTTCTTAAATTAATACCCTCAGCACCAGACGAAGTAATCATTAATAATTTTATTACCTCACCATACATATTATTTTCGGCTGTTCTTCTCAATACAGTAGTTATAGAAGCAGGAACATAATCCCACATACCATTAAATACATTACGGATAATTTCCTTTTCTTCTACGGTTTCAGTTCCTGTATAAAGGGCAAATCTAGGTTTTCCTGCATTTCCTTCTGGGTCAGTATCTTCTATTTCCCAATCATTCGATGCACCGCGTTTTATTTTAAATTCGACGAACCCATTCGCTAACAAAATAAGACGTAAAACTCCTATACCCTCAATCGTTCGGAAATGGCTATATAATAAATGTAGGCCGACATTCTCTGGGTCAATTATATTCTCTAATATTTGGGCGAATTTTGGACTTATATTCTCTAATGAATCTGGTGTTAAATATTTTGATTCATCGGAACCCTCTATTTTAACATTTAAATCTTCCAACGCCTTTTCTATGCGTTTTGCATATGTGCGTATGTTCTCTCCAGTTATTTCTTCTTCAGCATCTTGCTTATCTTCTTCTTCGCCGATTGGAGCATATTCATCAATATTTCCTCTTTGTTCAATAGGTATAGCATCAAAAGTCGATTCGGATATATCTTTTTCTGGTTTAATAGTTGGAACAGGACGAACAATACCATCAGGGAATACAAAATTACAGGCTGCTCTTGAAAATATACGATAAGTAGATGAAATATTATAGACCTCTTCTGTTCCACTCTGTTGTTTTCGCTTTCTTTTCTTAGCCGCACTTTCTCTATCAGCTTCTTCTTTTCTAATTTTTTCGTAAATAGCAAACTGATAATTTGTCATGATTGATTTAACTACATGATAATTGTCGCCCTCCGAGGTTTTTACAAACCGAGGTAACAATTGTTCCTGAGCACTACGGAAATAAGACGTCAAACCTAATATTCTGCGCTGAAATAAGTTAATATTTTTGGTTTCTTTAGTTTCATCATTCACAAAAGTATTTAAAAATGCTTCGGATTCGTCAGGAAGAGCCTTGTACAAATGAGTTTCAATAGTCGCCATCGGAATTTCAAGGTCATTTCTACGTAAAATAGCAACCACTTTATTTATAAAGTCGGTATCTGAAATATTACCAGTTTCATCTAACTTAACGCCATCATACCTTTCGAATGCTTCACTAGAACCTCCCATATATGGGTTATTCTCAAAATTAGCGCCCTGTTTATATAATAAATCGACATCAGCATCTGATTCAATAAATTCATCCTGTGGTTTTTCAATTCGTTCTACCATTATGTTATCATTTGGGTTCTCTATTTTCGAATAATGTTTCTTCGTTTTATTTGAGGCACCACCAATCACATCTTTTTTTACGCGTTGCGTTCCTTTTAATATACCTCGTTTCTTTGTATTTATAAAACCAAATGGATTACGTGTAATTGTTAGTTTATTTCCACTATATTCTACCAAATCAAAGGTTCTCAAATTCGCTTTATCCAACATAGTAATAATACTATCCGTATTTACCTTTTCTGCAGTTTTTACATTTACTGTCATGGTCCATGATTTTATATACCCACGTAAAATATTATACAAAATGCCGATTTCATTTGGATAATTTATAATAGGTGTACCAGTTAATAATACTACTTTTGCGTTAGTTGCTTTCAATAAAAGGTCATATAAAATAAACGAAATAGAATCGGGGGATTTTATTTTATTGACTATACGACTTACGAAATTGTGTGCCTCGTCAATCACAACAACTGAATTATCAAATGGGTTTCTAGTCATATCGCCTGTCAATAAATTGAGCTTATTGCGATTCATTCCGTTGTAGTTTATGTCAGTATATTTAGAACGAATCATTTCGTTCAATTGTTCATCAATTGCGGTTTGTTGTTCGGTTGATAATTCAGTAAAATTAGCCTCCTTTTGTATATTAACCAACCATGCACCACCCTTTTTACGTATAAAATCAGTTGATACTGACAACGCTCTAGATAATATACCAACATATTCTGGATTTCCGTCAATAGAAACGAATTCCCAAAATTGGTTTTTCTTGTAAAGGGGGTCTCCACATTTCTTCATTTCGCTGAAAAAATTCATTTTAAGAGATGCGGGGGTTAATACAAAAACTCGCTTGTTTGATTTCATACCCTCTGCGATAGCTATGGATGTGCACGTTTTTCCAGCCCCTAAACCGTGGTATAAGAGCAATCCTCGGTAAGGTGTGTATAAATTCAAATAATCACGAACAATTTTTTGATGTGTCAATAAATCAAAATCTGCGGATTGACTCGAATCACATGATACTTTATCAACATCCGCCATAATATCTTGTCTGTATGGTTTAAACAGTTCAGTCAATTTCTGAATAAAAATTTTGCGATTATTCATATAATAACTCGATGCCTTAACTATAACTTTCTCACGTTCTTTAGGTAACCTATCTGCAACTTTCTGTGTTCGTATAACCGCTGTAGTTAAATCGATATCCGACATTTTAACATCTCCCTCGCGTATTTTTATTTTTCTTCCACGTTTAGGTTTTTCCTTTTCATCTATTATTTTTTCCGCCATTTGTTCTTTAATATCATCTTCCAAGATAACGGGTTTTTTTGCCTCTACTAGTTGGGTTATTTTTTCTAATTCTTTTTCAATTTCTTCATCTGCAGTTTCAATATTAAACCCGGTAGGTTCTGCAATAACAGGGCTTAGAAGGTTCTCGGCTCTCTCTTTTATCACCAATTTTTTCTTTTTATTAATAGGAATAGGAATGGGTGAAATAATTTCTGGAACAGGAACACCTTGAGGAACCGTTGGTTTCACCAAAAGTTCGGACTTTACTTTTAAAACATCATTTTTTTCTAATCGTTCAAGAATTAATTTACGATTAATAGTAGATTTAAATCTTTTATCGAAGATAGATACAGGTTGCGCTCTATTTATTGCGCCGAGAGACCCTGGTTCGACTTCATCAACTTGTTCTTGTTCTTGTAGTTGTTCTCCAAAATGAATACGCACATTATTTTGTCTATTTGGTATTAATTTCTTTTCTAATAATTCTAAACTAACTATTGAAACACTCATTATAATACTATCTATATTATAGTATTATAAATTTCTTAATCAATAAGCGCATCAAAAATTCGCTAATTGTCTGATTGCATCGTCGCACGCCAGTTGTTCTGCCTTCTTTTTAATCTTATGTTTACCTCCGCCCAAAAATACAAATACCTTGTTATTTTTTGACATTAAATTATGTATATCATTATGTGACGCAAACTTCGATATATGAATTGCCTGACTTGGAATTACTTTATGTATTGGTTGGCCTAAACATAAATATACTCCCATGTAATAACCACTTTCTGTATTATGTTCTTCAACTTCCAAATAATCAGGCGTAACTTTGTACTCTTTCTGTATCTTAACTTGTAGAATATTTTTATAATTATCATCGTTCTTAATCAAATTAATCCAGTCCACGTGTTTTTCAAAGACATTCTCGACAAATATTTGCACCATTTGAAAACCAGGGCCAGTAACAAATACATCTTTGAACCAACCATCTTCATCATTTACAGTAATTTTATTGAAATCTAAAAACATCGCACCAATAAACGATTCAAACAAACACCCCAATTTCTTTAGATTCGTTCTGGTTTGTTTACCCTCCGCATGTTTTGATAAAATAAACCATTTATGTAGCCCCATCTCGTATGCCATCTTTCCGATGGATTCATTTTTAACTAAAGCTATCTTCTTTTCTGTCATGAACCCCTCATTTTCTTTAGGAAATCTTCTATAAAGATAATATTTAGTAATACATTCCAATACACCATCTCCTACAAATTCCAATCGTTCATTCGATTTAGTGTAAAGAGGCAAACAATCAGCCGGTTTTTCTACAATTACTATATTATTTTGTTCGTTTTCAAGATTGGGACGTTTCGTATAAGAACGATGCACAAATGCGCGTTTATAAAGGGCCAGATTATTTACAGAAACACTTATTCCGTATCTTTTAAGTATATCTTGAACCTCATAATCAGTAATTGGTTTATTTAGGGGATTATATGGGTCAAATATGTATGTATCTACTCCATTCTGATTTTTTTCAATTCGTACATCGTCATCATTATTCATGTTATTTCTATCAAATAAAATGAATCGTGCTAATTAATATTCGTAATACGTTTTTATATTCTTTTAAAATATTTTATGGAGGTCTCTAAAATAAAATATTTAGATATAATATAACTATTAAAGATGGTTCTCATGAATTCTACTAAACGTGCTAGACACACATCCTCTATCGTTAATCAAAATCAGGGTGGAGGAAACAAAAAGGCTGGTTTATATCCTCAAGTTGGTCGTGAGGCTTACACAAGCGTTGTGATGGGAATAACTACCGGTGTTCAACTCAATCACTGTTGCCAACTTAAGAGCTTTCAGACTACCTCTGCTATTAACGCAAATGTTAAACAATCTCGCAATACCGGAACTGTTCGTTCTTGGTGGAAATTTATTTAATAACTTAAAAACAATATAATGATTTCTTGTTTTTCATTATATTATTTAACATGCGTATAATTATTGATGAACGCGAAACAGCTCTTTATGAAAGGTGTCAAACTTTATTAGCAAATCAGCCTAATTTAAGCAATATCCAGCTATCCAAGGAAGTTCTCCCTTTAGGTGATATTCTTTTAAAACCAACTTTGAAAGAAGGGATTACTGACGATATCATCTATTTAATGATTGAACGCAAATCTTTTTCAGATTTATTGGCATCAATAAAAGATGGAAGATATGAAGAACAGTCATATAGATTGGAACATTCTAGTGGATTACCTGTACATTCAATTATTTATTTATTAGAAGGAATGTTCTCTCAATTGCGAAATGATTCAGATAAAAAAATAATATATTCCGCGATGACATCCTTACAATTTTTTAAAGGGTTTAGTGTACAACGCACATCTATGATGAGTGAGACCGCCGAATGGTTAATACATATGGCTAATAAAATAGAAAGGAAAATAACCGAAGGAGCGAAACCCTATTATACAAAAACTGAACCTACTGAAAAAACAGAAAACTCAATAGAACAGGTTAAAAATGATCCGGCTAATTATTGCACCGTTGTAAAAAAGGTAAAGAAGGAGAACGTAACGCCAGAAAATATTGGAGAGATTATTTTATGCCAAATTCCCGGAATTAGTTCGGTCACCGCTATCGCTATTATGAAACATTTTGGAACATTTCCTAGAATGATTCATGAATTACAGAATAATCCAACATGTTTAGAGAACCTTACTATTGAAACAAATGGAAAAATCCGCAAAATTAGCAAAACGAGTTTGGAAAATATTCGTCAATATTTAACTAAGTAAATTGTTTATATTCAGTAGAAACTCCTTCAATCATATACCAAAAAGCGGAATTATTAACATCATTATTTCCAAAAAAACTACCATCATCAAAATAAACAGTCAAATAACCATCAATATTAACATTACCTGAAATATCAGTATACGGATAAGTGTATATTGTTTCAGTAACTAAACGTGAAATTATAGGATTACCATTTGAATCCAGAGCAGCAGTATTTCCACTTCCATCTGTAAATAAACTCATTCGAATATATCCAAGTGTATGAAGAGCGGTATTTTCATCAGTAGTTATATTTAAATATTCACCATTCAAAATTGGCACTAAATTAATGTCATTCGTTGTAGCTATAGAGCTAATTGCTGAAACATCCGGGAAACTGATAAATCGTGTATGAATTTTATTCGAGTAAATAATCGTGGTTTTAGGAATATTTTCCATTATACTTAATATAAATATTATGTTTTTACTAAAGATAATATTTATTTTACAGCAGTTATGCTTTTGTGATTACAATTTTTATAATGTAAATTACAAAATATCAACTGGGGGGTTTGTGGGTCCATTAATTGTAGGATAAAATGCGGTTTTCGGGGTAAATAGAATAGGCCTAGACACATTACTACCTTCATATTTACCAGAATCAACCATCTGTTGCGTATAAATAGTTCCTGCCCAATTAGGGTCCATAGGATTATCACTAATTTTATTCTGTTTGGTATAATCATGTATTTGGTCCAAATTAGTATACTCACCTACATGTAAACCTTGTGGGTCAAATCCAGGGAAGTTATTGGAGTTGTATGGAGCATTTTCACGATTTGCATCAATAACATTTACTACATTAGAAACTTGTGTAGGAACCATAGTAGGAAGACCACCTTGTAAATCAAAAGGGCTGGGACGCATTCTGAGAACATCTTCACCTTGCGCGTTATTTTCTTGTTTCAAATAGAGAACAGGACAATTAATTCCTTTAGACCGCTGTATTTCTAAATAGTTGATATATTCATCTAAATTAAAAAACGGTATAGGGTTTTGACCTTCTACTATTGGTTTACTTGTATTATATAACATTAATACGTTTCCCTTTTGTATTAATAAATCAGGACAACTATTATTTTCAAGATTCTCCACGCCCTCTTTTACAGAAAAAATAATATAAATTCCAACTAAAAATGTTACAATTAGAAATAATACAAAAAATGCCTTTATTTTATTCATTACCGATATACACTATGTCTAGGAAAAATATCTACTTAATATATATAACTTAATATAAAATGGTTTATAGAACTAGACACAAAAATCCACGCAGATTTAGAGCGACGCGTAAAAATCAAAAGCCCGCTGATGGAGTATTAGCCGGATTGATTTTTGCAAATTGGTGCGGTCACTGTCAAGCATTAAAACCAGTATGGAATGAGGTAAAACAATCTCTATTAAAAAACCCACAATTCAAGAATCTAGCAGGAAAAATAATTGAAATCGAGGATTCGGATTCCCAAAAAGATGGCAAAATAGCAAATATTAATAAAAATATAAAAGGAGAACCATTAAAAGTAAATGGGTTTCCAACTATATTTAAAAAACGTGGAGGTTCGATAGAATATTATAACGGAGAACGAACAACAGACGGGTTAGAAAAATGGTTTTTAGGTGGTAATCCCAAAATGCCAACAACCGGTGGATACAAACTAAAACCAAGAAAACAAAGCAAACAAAGCAAAACCAAATAAAATTCCCATAAATATATCGCACTAATATATTTATGTAGAAAATTGAATTCAAATATATAAAATATCTAAAAGATACTTAATTTAAAATATTATCAAATCGAGATGTCAAAACCAAAAAAGCTCGCTATAGTAAAAACCTTCCGGTTATTTGATTTTCATGTATATGATGATTCGCAACAAACAGAAGACGCGGTTGGTTCCGACCCTGAATCAGTAGACAGCGACAAACCCATGAGGTCTACAAATAAAGATGACCAAGTATTTGTAGTTCAGATGTTTGGAGTAAACGAAACCGGAGAGACGTGTTGTTTATATATAAACGATTTCCAACCTTTCTTCTTCGTTAAAGTTGGTGATAATTGGGGGGACTATGAAACTAACACGTTTATTCGCGAATTAAAAACAAAGGTGCAAAAACGCTATAATGATTCAATCGCTTCATTCAAACTAGTTGATAGACAAAAATTATACGGTTTTAGTGGAGGAAAAAGCCACAAATTTATTCAGATAATATTTAAAAATTCCGCAGCGATGAATAAATACAAAAATCTTTGGTACGAATATGTGGAAAATCATTCAACCGGAGTATCATATCGTAAAAGGAAACCTATGATATCCTTTAAAACTAGTTTGGAACTATATGAAAGTAATATTCCTCCATTACTCCGATATTTCCATATTAATAACATTAGTCCTTCTGGATGGGTTTCTTTTAAGACAAATCGAGTTTTAAAACCGGCAATTCACACAACGACTTGTAAGTATGAATATATTTGCCCAATAAAAGAACTCATTCCCATGCCTTCTAAAGAAACCCGGGTTCCATATAAAATATGTAGTTTTGATATTGAGGCAAGTAGTAGTCATGGGGATTTTCCCGTACCCATTAAGACGTATAAACGTCTTGCTACAAATTTAGTAGATGCATTTCTCAAACAACTACAATTCATGGATTCAGCAAAAAGTAAGGTCTTGTTAAAAAAAGTCATCATGGCAGCGTTTGGGTTTGGTGCTTTTGATGATGTGGATATAGTTTATCCTAAGACTCCCCCTTCAAAAGAGCGCGTTAATAATCTTATAACTATTTTATACGAAAAAACAATAGACCAAGCAAAAAGGGCGAATACAGAGGAAGACAATTCTAGACTTTTAACTATTGATTCAGTTTTCGATAAAATCAGAGAAACACATAAAAGAGGAGGTACTGATGGCGATGACGAAGGCGATGTTCTTGGGACAGTTAATGAATCAAATGGATTAGTTGATGTAGAAGAGATAACTCAGCCGGTTAGACAGTTTTACAAAAAGCCATCTGCTATTGAGAAAAAAATAACAATATTAGATTTGCTGGTTAGTGATAAACATGACCGCGATGAAAAAATACAAATATCCAACGACGTTTTGACTATGCTATTTCCAAAACTAGAGGGTGATAAGGTGACATTTATTGGTTCTACGTTTCTCAAATATGGTGAAACAGAGCCTTATTTGAATCATTGTTTAGTTTTGGGGTCTTGTGACCCAGTAGAAAACGTAGTAATTGAATCAGTAGAAACAGAATCGGATTTATTACTTAAGTGGGCCGATTTAATACAAACAGAAAATCCGGATATTATTATTGGATACAATATATTTGGTTTTGATTATGAGTTTATGTTTCGACGTTCCCAAGAAAATGAATGCGCCAAGCAATTCCTGCTTTTATCAAGAAAAATTGGCGATTTATGTGCGTCACAATCTCGCGATACTGGAGAATTAACTATAGAAAATACAAAATTAGTAATTGCGAGTGGAGAATATGACTTACGGTTCTTTAAAATGATTGGTCGTCTTCAAATTGATATGTATGCTTATTTCCGACGAGATTTCAATCTATCATCATACAAGCTAGATGACGTTGCTGGTCAATTTATTAGCGACGATGTTAAGAAAATTGTCTGCACATCTCATGCAACTCATGGAGACATAACTGAATTATACAGTCAAAATCTGATGGGGTTGAACGTAGGTGATTTTATTCATATAGAACTAAGCAGTTTTACATCAGATTATTATAAAAATGGACAGAAATTCCGCGTTTTGGAAATTGACCGTGGGCGAGAAATTGTGGAAACAATCAAAGGCAAAGAAATGACAAATAAATATAATGTAATTATTATCGGTGGACATGAGAATGTTGACCGTTCCAAATCTGTAAAATGGGGTATGGCGAAAGATGACGTAACTCCTCAAGATATTTTTAGATTAGCAAATCGCGATTCGAGTGGCCGTGCCATCGTCGCGAAATACTGTATTCAAGATTGTAACCTAGTTCATCATTTGATGAATAAAATCGATGTAATTACTGGTTATACTGAGATGTCTAGTATTTGTAGTGTTCCAATCAGTTTCTTAGTTTTCCGCGGACAGGGTATTAAACTCACAAGTTTCGTCGCTAAAAAATGCCGTGAGAAAAATACTCTAATGCCTGATTTGGAGAAAACGACAGAAGCAGATGGTTATGAAGGAGCTATTGTTTTACCGCCAAAATGTTCAATGTATATGGATAACCCAGTCGCATGTGTTGATTATTCATCTCTATATCCATCCTCTATGATTAGCCAGAATTTCTCTCATGATAGTAAGGTATGGACAAAAGAATATAATTTGGCTGGTGAATTGATAAAGATTACTGGCGAAAGGGATAATAATGGAAAGTTTGTTTATGACAATTTGCCAGGATACGAGTATATAGATATGGAATTTGACACATTTAAATATATTCGCAAAAATGCAACTGCGCGTGCGGAAAAGACAAAAGTAGGTAAAATTATATGTCGTTGGGCGCAATTCCCCAAAGATAAAAAAGGTATTATGCCTAGTATTCTAGAAGAATTATTGAAAGCACGTTCTGATACACGAAAAATGATTAAAACTGTGAAAGACCCGTTTATGCAAAATATTCTAGACAAAAGGCAGCTTGGATACAAAGTAACTGCAAACTCACTTTATGGACAATGTGGTTCACGAACTTCGACATTCTATGAAAAAGATGTTGCTGCGTCTACTACAGCAACTGGTAGAATGATGATAATATATGCAAAGCGTATTATTGAGGAAGTTTATGGAGATATGGTTTATGAAACTGCGATTCATGGGCCAGTTAAAACAAAAGCTGAGTATGTATACGGAGATAGTGTAGCAAATTATACACCAGTTTATGTTAGAAGAAATGGGGTATTTGATATATGTACGATTGAACAATTATGTGAAAAATACGGTAATGGCGAATGGACGCGTTGTTTAGAAAATGGAAAACAAGACAAGGAAATATGCGAACTTCCTGAAATTGAAACGTGGACAGAACGCGGATGGACAAAATTGTACCGCGTAATTCGTCATATTTTGGCGCCTCATAAAAAAATGGTACGTGTATTGACACATACTGGTTTGGTTGATGTTACAGATGACCATTCTCTTTTAAAACCTAATGGCGAGGAAATTTCATCAAAAGATTTAAATATTGGCGACGAATTGCTACACAACGAATTACCTAAGTCTAAAATATATTTCGAACAGGGTCTTCCGCATAATAATGAATATTATTGTTTTGATAATATGCTAGATGCTGCGATGTGTTATTATAATTTAACATCATTCAATAAATATAATCTATATACAATTTCATATGATGATGATTACTATAATGATGCGAATGGACCTTATACAAAAGGCAAACATACTATTATTATTAGTATGGTTCCAAAAAACAAGCAAATAAAAGAGTTGGAAAAGACAAAACCATGGAATGAACCATTTCCGCAAATATTTGCCAACAAGTTGCGCGAAAATGGTAAACATATTCCAACTACCGAAGAAAGAAAACAAATATATTTAAATACCACTAAGAGAGAAGAGAAATTTGTAGAAAATAAAAACAAGATAATATCCATTACAGAAATACCCTATGAAGGATATGTTTATGATTTAACAACTGAAAATCATCATTTTGCAGGAGGTGTAGGTAATATGATAGTACATAATACCGACTCAGTATTCTTTACATTCAATCTAGAAAATCCAATCACCGGTGAAAAAATCCGAGGTAAACCAGCACTCGAAATGACGATTGAAATAGCACAAGATGCCGCGCAGTTATGTAGTAAATGGTTAAAATCTCCGATGGAACTTTCTTATGAAAAAACTCTGATGCCATTTATTTTATTATCTAAGAAACGATATGTTGGTATGTTGTATGAAACAGATGCAAATAAAGGCAAACTAAAATTCATGGGTCTCTCTATAAAACGCCGAGATTCTTGTGATTATTTAAAAGATGTTTATGGCGGAATTTTGAATATGTTGATGGATACAACACAACAGGATAATATAAAGCGGGCAATTGAATATCTTGACAAATCGCTTAATGACTTAGTTGAAGGTAAAATTCCTATGGATAAGTTGGCAATTACGAAAGCATTACGTGGTTACTATAAAAATCCACAACAAATTGGGCATAATGTATTGGCTGAACGAATCGGTAAACGAGACCCAGGAAATAAACCAAAAGCGGGAGACCGTATGAAATTTGTATTCATAGTTAATGAAAATCCAAAGGCGTTAATGGGAGACAAGATTGAAACCCCCGAATTTATCATAGAAAACAAACTACAGATTGACTATAATCACTATATCACTAATCAGCTTATGAAACCGCTACAACAATTATTTGGATTAGCACTTGAACAAATATGGACCCTTCATGGTAAGCGCACCGCTATAAAGTTATTCCAAAAAGAACTTGACAAATTGGAACATGAATATCCGGACCTTGAAACATTCATGAAACAAAAGGAAAAGGCATGCAGCCGAAAAATAAAAGCACTCTTGTTTGACAAGGTATTAACAAAAATATATAATGAACAAAATCGCATTCAAACGATTACAAGTTTCTTCGGTCGTTCGTAAATACCGATAAAACAAAAATATTTTCTATAAAATAAAATTTTTTATCAATCTACTTCTATATTCATAGATAAATCGTATAAACTAATAGGTGTAACTTCTATACTATAATACATTTCAGTATTACTTGCGTTTCTATTATAATTTTGAATAAGACTGTTAAAATTATTTGTAACTTCATTCAATAAATCATTTAAACTATTTGTGGCGGTTGTGTTCATAGAATTGTCATAATAATCTGCATCTTCACTAGTTGCTGTATTAGAAACAGGTTCGACCGCTTCGCTATATTCATCGTCGCTGTCATCGTTTTCAGTTTCATAATCTAAGTAAGGTTCATTTACTGAACTTGTCAAATTATTAGCAGACGTTGATGGTGTAATTGGTGGGGTCTGACGCGACCTTTCAAGTTGTGTTGGTGTAACATATTCGCGAATATCATATCTACAAACCGGACATCTTACATTTCGACAAAACCAGTTTTCTATCGCGGACTTTTTAAAAATATGTCCACAATGTAATATACGAGTAACTTGTTCTCCTTCTTCAAATTCATCTAATGTAATCGGGCAATTTGTGCTATTACTACCATTATTGATATATTCAATTTGTTCTGTTGCTGTATTTATTTGTTCGGAAGTTGGGTATACAACCACATCTTGAAAATTAGCAGAAGGAAAATATCGATAAATAGCGCTATTAATTGTTCTTTCTATAGGCGTACTTGTTCTACTAGGAGTTAACAAATTTCCAAGAATTTGTGATGCCAAATTATTTATGCTCGTTCCGTCACGATTTACATTATTGCGATTTGTGCGCAAATTATTTACTTGTGTTGGAATCGGTTCAGCGGTTCTAAATGGGGTGGGACTGCTAGTTCTATTATTTCGTCTTAAAGGGTTCTCGGGTATTTGACTTCTTGATTGTTCCGGTTGTGGTTGTTCAGTTTGTGTTTGTTGACCAAATTGTTGTGTTCGAATTCTAGATAAGTCGTATTGTGCACTAATTAATAATTGTAAACTCATATTTATGTTATGGTTATATTCTCGTATATTTGTGTTATAGCCAGTTATAATGTCACGTAAAGCATGCAACAAAGACATGTATTCGACATATGTTTCACCCTGAGTATTGTTGTTATTTTGAATATTTGGTCTGCTTCTTACATTTGGGGTTATTGGTCTACGTGATGGAATAGTTAAATATTCATTTATTACATCCTCTACTATGTTTTGTATATTATCATTAAGTATATCATTATATCGACCGATGTTTTGTCTATTTCTTGAAAATCTATCATTATTCATATTTGATAATAGTTTAAAGCGATAACTCTATATATTCTTATTAATATATTATTTAAATGGACCTATCAAAATACCACAATAAAGGATTGACTGGAATAGAAAATTTGGGAAATACTTGTTTTTTAAACGCATGTATGCAAGTTTTAAATCACACGTATGAATTGAACGAATTTCTTGATTCTGAGAAATATACTCGTTTTTTAAAACCAGGTTCTCCAGATTCGGATATATTAATAGAATGGAATGACCTTCGAAAAGTTATGTGGAGCGGTAATGGAACAGTTACCCCAAAAAAATTCGTATTTAATGTTCACCGCGTTGCAACTATTAAAAATAAGGATATTTTTACTGGATATGCACAGAATGATATGCCAGAATTCCTGCTATTTATGATAGATTGTATGCATACTAGTATTTCGCGCGGTGTCAATATGAGTATTAGCGGAACTATACAGAATAATATTGATGAAATGGCGATAAAATGTTACGAAACATTAAAAACTACTTATTCAAAAGAATACTCGGAAATAATGGATATGTATTATGGATTGTTTGTTTCTGAAATTATATCAAAAGATGGTAAAACACGTCATGTGATGAAACCTGAGAGTTATTTTATATTGGATTTACCAATTACAGATGGAACTGAGGTTGCATCAAATATATATAACTGTTTTGACATATTTGTAAAACCAGAATGTTTAGAAGGTGATAATGCTTGGTATAACGAAAAAACTGGCGAAAAAGAAGACATAAAGAAGCAAATTTCTTTTTGGAATTTTCCTAAAATTTTAGTCATCGTTTTAAAGCGGTTTTCTCCGGACGGTCAACATAAATTAAATAATCTTATTGATTTTCCAATAGATAATTTAGACTTATCACGCTATATTCGTGGATACAATCCGGCTTCTTATAAATATGATTTATTTGGTATTTGTAATCACATGGGTGGACCGATGGGTGGTCATTATACTGCATTTGTAAAAAATGCACAAAACAGCTGGAACCATTATAATGATAGAAGTGTCGAAACTATAAATGACCCAAAAACTGTAATTACTCCTCTTGCTTACTGTTTATTTTATCGTAAAAAAAATAACTTGGTATAATATATCTATTTAGAATTATGATTGAAACATATACAGATAAAGCGACAACATGGGCACAAAAACAGCAAGATGTTTCGGGGAATACTGTGAAAAAGGTAGATGTTTCGGGGAATACTGTGAAAAAGGTAGATGTTTCGGGAAATAGTACGCAAAACACCGATGTTTCAGGGAATACTGTGAAAAAAGTAGATGTTTCGGGGAATAAACCAACAGATGCCTCTGGTAATACCGAACAATCCCTATTTTACAAAATTTTTAATAAATCAAATATCATTTTAATAATATGGTTTTTAGCAATTTATTTTATTGTTTACTTTATTCTTGGGTTTTTCATGAATGCTGGTTCAGACACTTCTAATTTCCAATTACGTTTAAGCAATACTTTAGATTTGTTAATTTTAGGTATATTGCTAATTTTCTTAATTTCTTATTATTATTCTTCTACAGATGAACAAAAGAGTAATCTACTTACAGATATGTATAAAAAATTTACGGATTATGTCGATGACCCAAACTCTATATTTTCAACAGGGCTCTTTATTTTCGTATTTTATGTGGTTGTTTATCTATTTCGTTTTCCGATGACAGCTGAAACAAAACCTATTTTCATTTCTATTGTTGAAACTATAGTTTGGGTTCTCCTGGTTATCATTTGTTTTGTGGATTTTTTCAAATATGTATTAGGAATTGATGTTATGAATTCATTCAAAGCAACTAGTATATGGAAATCTATACCGACTAAACCTATAGACATAAGTTTAAATAAAATTGTTGATTTGAGCGGTGCTAAACCGATAGAAGAAGTGTTTAATGTTTCTAATAATCTTTATACATACGATGATGCGCAAGCGATTTGTACTTCATACGGCGCAAAATTAGCTACCTATGACCAAATTGAACAGTCTTATAACAAAGGGGCTGAATGGTGCAACTATGGTTGGTCAGATGGGCAAATGATTTTCTTCCCCACACAACGTTCTACATGGAATAACCTACAAAAAGATGAGAAACATAAGAATGATTGTGGCCGACCTGGAGTTAATGGTGGATATATAGCAAATCCTTATATGAAATTTGGAGTCAATTGTTACGGAAAAAAACCGAAACCAACACAGGCGGATTTAAACCGTATGTCAGCAAAACAAAATCAAGTCACACCTAAAACTGAAGAACAAAAGGCATTAGATGCTAAGGTCGGTTATTGGAAAGAAAATGCTGATAAATTGTTACAATTAAATTCGTATAACACCAAAAAGTGGTCTCAAAATTAGAGACAATATTTTATGTATAGTTTTTATTATACATGAAATTATATACTTCTTATGCGTCGGGTTGTTCTCGAACGTTGTTTACTTTTTCTATTCAAAGTTAGGCTTTTGACTTTTGAACTAGGAGTTGACATATTCATTTCTTGTATAACCTTTCGTTGTAATCCACCCATTAATGTCTGTTTCATATCATTTAATTTTCTAAAATTGTCGCCTACGTTATTGTATAAAATCTTCATTTCTTCTTCTTCTGACGGTCCTGTAATCGAATCAAAATCAATTTCATTTATACGTTTTACTATGTCTAGTCCATTAGTGGCTAAATTGTCCATATCTTCGTTCAATTTATGAACCAATGATAAAAATGTTTTTACTGATGTTTTCGGCATTATATAATATAAAATTATTATATAATTTTACAAAGTCCTTGATACTATATCGTCGAAAATGTGGGTTAAATCATAGCTTGAATCTTTAAAATATAAAATAACTGCGGAAACAACTAACAAATTAAATATACCGCTATTCAGGTTCTCAAACGCACTTTTATCAGTCTTCGTATCAAATATAATATCCATCCATTCCGGTCCAAAATTGCTGACACCGTCATCTATATGATGTTGTTTATGTGCGTCTGGCTTACTTATATGGTAATTTATTAAATGATATGTCAGATAAAATAGAGCCCAGAGTAAAATAATATATGGGTTAAAAACATGAAATTTAAATAATTTTTCAAACACCGCGCCGAAAAATATTAATATGAATCCACCAAATACAAAAAAATCAATCAACGCCTCTATTAATAATACTATATAGGAATCGTGGTATTTTGGGTCATGATGCAATAAATGTAATTTACCAAAGGTGCTAAATAATTTGTTATGTGCTAACAAATGAGAAAAATAACTCCAGCTAGTAACCGCATAGAATGTAAATATCGAAATAAAAATATTACGCTCTGTTTTATAATTAATGAAAAACACCAAGAATAGAGCTGTCAAATAAAGTGGCTCATTAACAGTAGCCAATTTTATTTGGTTTACTATAAATGAATCTTTCCTAGAATAATGTTGGCTATCAGTAATTGTTTCAAACATAACTACTATATAATTATATTTTATAGTAGTCGGTTTTCAATTACTAGATAAAAATTCCTGGAAACAATATCGCATTAATAACAATATGATTTTTGTAGTAGAAACCATAATAGACATCAATATCCACTGTAGCGTATAATTTCCACGCGATGAAACATTATAATTAAATGGGATAACTGTTCCAATAGTATCCATCATAGTCGTTCCTAAATATTGTTCTTCGATTAATGTCATCGGACAATCCCCAAATATAATATTCATCGTGAGAATCAGATATAAAAACATGTTAGCGAGAACCAGGATTGGTAAATCATTTGTAAGTAAAATTACCAACATAGTTCCAGAAAACATTATCCAATGCATCGCGACCAATAAAATATAAATAACATGTCTGTATTTTGTTATAATATTTATAAAATCTGAGAACATAGATTATATAAGTTATGTTTTTTATTATTTCGTTGTTTTACGAGCCATCTTTTTTGTTTTTGTAGGTTGAGATTCTGTAGGTCTCGATTTATGAGTTTTTGACTTGGGTTTACGATGAGAACCCACCTTATCAAAGAGCTTATCAAATAGTTCATCATCTATGGTATCATGGTATTTTACTTTTTTTAAAATAGGTTGTTCATGATATCCGTTATCATGTGAATCAATAGAAAACGGAATAACCAATTGTTCGAACCGGGCGATTCCGTAAATAGAACCACCTATTTGAGAACGCCGCTGATTTTCCTTTTTTAAATATTTTGCCATAGGATACCCTCCAGCAATTATTGTTCCATCATTAGGGTCTGTTTTATATACCAAATCATTAATATAATTATCCATATTATCCATAATCTATAAAGTATGTATATATTTATTTATTTTTATAAACACGCCTTATGTCTATTGATGTAGTCGTTTCACGATTTTCCTTCAGATACTTTATTACATATTCTAATTGTGCCTTATCCGCAATTAAATTTGCTAAACTTTTTTCAATATAAGAAAACGAGAGCGGTGTAGTCTCTTTTTTTTCATAAAACTTAAGTTCTCCATCGCTTATTCGAATAGTATTATCAAATGGATTATTCGACTTGTATTGGCAAATTTCTTCAGTAAGTCCATTTTTCATGTCTCTTAATTTTTTCGTTTTTTCATTAATGATTTTCAATTGACTGTCTATGAGAACCCATTTTTGTATTTTTTCGATTAATTGAGTTTTTGTTGTTATTTGAGAAGTTGCTACAACAGTTTGGTGCGAATTATCAATATTATCCATATAATATAATATTGATTGGATATTTATTTACGGTTCTTACGAGTGCCGTGAGATTTATGGGCCTTTCTTGATTTTCCTTTGGGAGCTACCTTCTCAGTTTTTCCTGAGGATTTGTAAACTTTGGCAGCGTCTTTTAACGCATTCTTAAATTTGTAACTAGCATTTCCAACGCTCTTTTTTTTATAGTAAGCGGTAACGAATTTTGTCCAGGCAGACATTATATATTATAGTAAGAATATAAAATGTTCTAAATAGTTTAATTTCTAAATAGGATATGGGTCTTCTCCTTATTTGTATCCAAATGAATACAAATCTAACGATAGGCATTAACCATAGTTTTCCAAAATGTACTTAAATAAGGAGTTCTGAACACTTCTTTCTGCAATTTCTTGCCTGGAGAATAAAGATTGATACTCGAATTTATTTATGGTGCTTTCTTTTTTTGGTTCCATGACCACGTTTTCTATGTCTTCTTGACTTATGTTTGTAAAAAGGGTTTGCGTAAAGGAGAACGGCAGGAATTGACGCTAATGTTTTTTTAAGGGATTTTCCACCTACCATATTATTATTGTTATTAACATTATTATTAGTGGTAGTAGTAGTAGTAGTAGTGGCAGGGGTAGGATTAGTAGTAGTGGCAGGGGTAGGATTAGTAGTAGTGGAAGGGGTAGGATTAGTAGTAGTGGCAGGGGTTAGAACAACAGGTGCGGCAATAATCGGAGCAGAACTACTAGGTTTATTTGTGGCAGGAAGCCAATTTAATGGATTCATTTTGTTTAAAAATCCTATAGTATTCCAGTTATCACTACCACCTTCAAATTTCTCAGGAGTTGTTTGTGTAGAAGATGGAGAAGATGGAGAAGAAGAGGTAGAAGATGGAGAAGAAGAGGTAGAAGATGGAGAAGAAGAGGTAGAAGATGGAGATACAACTAATGTGTTATCATCTGTGAAAGAAGCCCCTTCCTTGAATGATTCTAAAAAGCTTTCATCCGCAAAAAATAAATCAGAATTATCGCTTGCTGAATCTTGAGATATTGAACCTGATGTTTCTGGTGTTGATAGTATAGGAGATGATTGGGTAGGTTCTGGTGTTGCAATAACTGAGGATGTTGGCGGTGATTTTACAGTTTCTGTTTCTGGTGTTGATAGTATAGGAGATGGTTGTGTAAGTTCTGGTGTTACAATAGGTGAGGATGTTGGAGGTGTGTTTAAACCACCTTTAAAAAATTTCATTAGTTTGTTTGTCCATTTTTTATCAATAGATTTAGACCTATGGTGTCTCTTAGACGTTTTTTTTGGCATTTGTATATAAAATAGCAATATATAATATAATTTTATTGATAAAATAATATTCTCATTTTATTCCTAAAATGCTATTCATGATTTTTGCTAAACCACCTTAACAATAAAACCAGATTTATTACGACTAAAAATATCAAAATAACATTATAAATACAAATAAACCACAGATAAACATATATTTCATTATAAATTATATTTACTATTGGTTTAATTATTTCACGAACATCTCGACGAATATCTTCATTCTGGAAAAACTCTACGCAACTTTCTCGAATATTCTTCATTTGTTAATAAGATATAAAATTTAAATACTATTTAATCGCGCCGTATAATTTCCAAATCAATTTATAATCAATAAAATGAATAAATTAAATAAAGACAAAAATACCTAAAATCTAAGAATGGATAACATAATTACAGACGACGGATTTGTAAATTTTGACTTTAAAAAATTAACACTAACAAAACCCACCCAAATAAGTGGTGGTAATTACTTTATCCGGTTTTTAACTAATAATGCCCCACTTTATATTCAACCACCGAAATGTTCAACAAAACAAGGAATAATAAAAGCAGGTAAGCGCTATTATAGTGACCTCATGTTTACTAATGAAAATGAAATGTTTATAAATTGGATGGAAAAATTAGAAACGTATTGTCAACAGTATATTTTTGATAATCGTGCGAAATGGTTTGATAGCGAAATGGAATTACATGATATAGAGAACTATTTCACATCACCGTTGAAATTATATAAATCGGGTAAATATTACATAGTTCGCATAAATATATCTACTGTATTAGGTAAACCCATCTTGAAAATTTATGATGAAAATGAGAGCGAAATAAACTTAGAAACGATAAATGACAAAATGAACATAATGACTATATTGGAAATACAAGGAATAAAGTGTTCATCGCGAAGTTTTCAAATTGAAATTGAAATGAAACAGATGATGGTGTTAAAACCTCAGGATTTATTTGAAAAATGTTTGTTTAAAACTAGTGGGAATAAACAAGGGATATCGCACGAGACGTCTCTGCATAATAATGCAAATGATATTAAATCTGAAATGAATGAATCTAATGAAACTCAAGAAACTATTGAACCTAACTTGGAAAATTTAGAAATACCTGAACAGTTAAAAAATGAAATAATTTTAAATAACGTTGATGTTGTTGATGATGTTGATGATGTTGTTAATATTGATGATGATAAACCGGTAAATTCAGTTGAAACTCCACTCGAAACACAACTCGAAATTCCAATAAAGATTCCAGAGCCTATTAAAAATACAGATGGAATGGAAGAAGTAGAATTTCATTTAGAAGAATTGCCTGAAACAGATACTTTACAATTAAAAGAACGAAACGATGTTTATTACGAATTATATCGTGAAGCAAAACGAAAGGCTAAGATAGCCAGGGATTTTGCTATATCTGCATATTTAGAAGCAAAAGAAATAAAAAACACATATATGCTTGATGAAATTGATGACGAAGAAAGTGACGAAGAAGACGATTTTAATTTTGAAGAAGAACGAGAATAAATATTTTCATTTAGCAAATTTTGTATTAAAAACAAATGGTATAAATAATTTTATCCGCCGTTTATATAAACAGAATGTTTAAGCAGATTACTAGTGGATTTACAAAGTTTTTCACTAAAGAAAGAATTCTCGTTCTCATTATATTTTTAGTCATAGTTTGGGCTCTTTTATCCTATTCTGGTTCAAAGCTAAACCTTCAAGATAATATGGATGTTGGTACAAATGGACCTGCTTTAGCACCTAAAGCTCCTGCTACCAGCGCACCCGCGGCTACAGCTGCAGTTGCCCCTACGGGTTCGGGTTATGCTTTACAGCCGGTTGCTAATCCTAGCGAACTTTTACCCAAGGACCAGAACAGCCAATGGGCCGCTTTGAATCCTAACACAATGAACCAAGGTGATGTCTTAATGCCCGATTTATTGCAAGCAGGATACCATATTGGTTTAGACACTATTGGCCAGACCCTCAGAAACGCAAATTTACAGTTGCGTTCCGACCCTATTATTAGCAAGGCTGATGTTGGACCATGGCACCAAAGTACTATTGAGCCCGACATGGCACGCGTTCCTTTAGAGATTGGACAGGGCCCTCGTTAAACGATAAACATAAATAAATATATATTCGAGAATTTAGAATATATATTTAGAAAATTTCAAAAATATCTTTAGTAATTATATAAGATACTATGAATCTTACAGTTGCTATCTATTCCGCTATCCTTTTCTTCGTTTTAACTCCTAATGTGTTTTTACGCCTTCCCCCTCATGGAAGCAAAATGATGGTTGCTGGTGTCCATGCACTTGTTTTTGCGTTAATATTGTACCTTACCCAGAAGTTTGTGTGGAAGTTTTCGGTTGGATTAGAGGGAAATACACATATGTCTCCTACTATGCCTTCCGCTACACCTCCATCTTCCGAGTCAAAACAAAAGAAATAAACAATAAAATAAAATAAAATCATATTTATAATTTTTATAAAGAAATATGATTACTTTACTGATTTGCTTCAAATAGTTCCGATAAATCCTTTGGTAAACCCCCTATTTCGACTTTCAAATTACTACTGATTATAGCATTACCACTCACTTTTGACTGACATAAATAACCTATATCAACATCATTAATTATAAATCTAGTAGTACCATATGAACTACCGTTTGGTGTTTTATATAAAGTTAAAAGATTATATGGATATGCGTTACTGCCTAAAAATCCGATTGAATTAATCGAATTTGTCATAGCATTAAATATATCAGTTTGAAGAGCAACTCCTTTATAAATTCTAAAATCACAAATATATCCTTTGAACGAATTTCCAGAATTATCTTTTCCTATAAAATTACTACTTCTAACTATACTTGGATCCGGATAATAGCCATTAGACGTTGTATTAACCAAATAACCGTTCAAATAAAGATTCCATCTAGAATTATTAGTTCCTACTATTGAAGGTGTTAATGTCCAACAAACATGTCTCCATACTGCATTCGTTCCACCATCATTTGTAGACCATGTGAATATACTTGATGAAGAAGTAGATGTACTATATACATAAGCCGCATTAGTAGAAGAACCGCCCGAATAATTTGAAAACCGAATATTGCTGTTCGTCGATGAAGCACTCGCGGCAAAATCGAAAACCGAAGAAGTCGATGGATTATTGGCTCTCATCCAGAACATTATAGTTAAACCAGTAAAATCAAAGGTGTTTGCGGGTATACTTGGTATAGTTAAATAATTTGAACTACTACCATTAAATTGTAAAGAGCCTATATTGCTATTTACTCCACCAATACCGCTAGTACTTACTGTAATAGTTCCAGTAGTAGTAATAGCACCAACGCCGGCTGTACCATTATTTTTTAATCCTAGAGTTGTAGTTACATTATTAAGATAATACCATAATATCGGGTTTGTCGATATTATACTTGCATTATAACCAGATGTAAATGTTGGAGTTAGACATGCTTGTGTTCTATAATTTGATTCAACTGCTATAAAAACTCGTCCATCACCTGATAAACATCCTACTATCCACGACCCAAAAGAATAAAAGCTAATATTTCCTCCAGAACCGTTTGTGGTTAATATAGTTACACTACTATTATTAACATTGGTTGAAAATGACATAGTGTGAGAATCACTACAAGCAAACAATCTACTACCATCATTTGATAAACATAATGAATAATTACGTATATTTCCAGACATATAATAAGGTTCTGACCAATTTATGCCAAAATCTACTGAAATGTAAATACCACTATCATTGCTACATACTACTATACTTCCATTAGAATTACATGTAATATTCTGAAAATCGCTATTTAATGATAGATTTTTAAAAGATGCACCATAATTATTAGAAAAGTATGGTCCGCCATTTGAATTTAAATAAACGTATTTACCAGAACTACTACAACAAGATGAATATATAGGTCCCCCCCATTCAGTACTTGATGTTGAAGATGGTGAACTACTAGTAGTTGTATATAGAAATGTTCCATTAGAACCTAGTCCCCAATATGTCCCATTACTATTAATGCATAAAGAATATATAGGATATCCTACATCTAGAAAACTAGACCAAGTATTTCCAGAATTATTGGAATAATATATATTATATTGAGTAGTCGCAACTACAATTGTTCCATCAGAAGAACATCGTATTTGTCCCCAACCGTTACTACTTTGACTATTTGATAAAGTTGCCCATGTTGCTCCATAGTCTGTACTTTTCCAAATTTTATTAGCATTTTGATAATTGTTCTTTGAATTGCCATTAATAAGATATATTACACTTCCAGTATTAGACATAGCAAGCATACCAGATGACCAATTACTATTACTAGGATTTAATGTCTTTATAGGTGAAGTATAATATGTAATTGGATTTGTAGCTGATTGATATGTTGATTTATAAGAATATGCCTTATAAAAATTATCAATAGCTATAAAAAATGATCCATCTCCAGACAAACATCCTACCCGCCATGAAAACCCCGTAAGATTTATATTTCCGTTGGAACCGTTGGTAGTTAATATAGATACACTACCACTATTCGCATTACTTGAATAAGAATTATAGTTACCATCACAACATGCAAATAATATACTACCATCATTTGATAAATGTAATGAACCGAAACGTATATTACTATATGCATAATATTCACTACTCCAATCACTTCCATAATTTGTTGAAATATACACTGCATTATTAGTATTACTACATGCTATTATACTTCCATCTGAACTACAAGTAATATTCCTGCCATTAATGTTTAATGAACGTTGTATAAAAGAATTTCCATTATCATTAGAATAGTGCACTTTACTATTATTAATAAAATAAACATATTGTCCGGTGCTATTACAACAACACATAGTTATAACATTTGTATATGAATTAGTTGTAGTTGAAAATGAAGAACCATAATTAATTGTGTAATGAAAGGGATTTTGATTACTTCCTATTCCCCAGTATGTTCCATCTGTATTTATACATAAAGAAAATATTGGATAGTCGACAGAAATACTATTCCAACTAGACCCAGAATTAATAGAATAATATACTGCGTATTGAGTACTTGCAACTACGGTTGTTCCATTAGAAGAACATCGTATTTGACCCCAAGACCTCGCTGTATTTTCTATAGCCTGCCAATTTACGCCATAATTTGTACTTTTATAAATAGAATTACTTTCACTTCCATTAGAGAAATTATTACTATTGCCTGTAATCAAATATATTACACTTCCATCTATAGACATGGCAAACATACCATATGACCAACTATTAAAATTTAAAGCATTAAACCCTGATTCATAATATGACATCGTAAAATATATATTATACTATATCATTATAATAAAAATCTATTAACTCAATAAAATAAAATCATATTTATATAGGAATGGATAAATACAATATTTTAGGATATTTCGTCATCGGGTTCATCGCTGTTCTCGCCATATATATTTTTTTTGACAATTCAGATAGTTTCCAATTGAAATGTATAGTTTCAACGGTAGATGGTAATAAATATTGCGTTCGTGAAAGAGCCAAAGAACAAGCTGCCGCAGATCTTTTAGCTACAGTTACAGAAAAATGTAAGAAACTAGTAGATTATGTGAGTAAAAAATACCACGATGAAGAACGAATTAAGAGATTGGTAAGCGGTTTTAATCCTAAAAAAGTAATGGAAACACTACCAACTAGTAGCTATACCGCATACAGCGAGAATAAGGGAGAAAAAGTTGCATTCTGTTTGAATCGTTCAAAAAACAATAATGATGACATGATAGATGAAAATACACTAACCTTTGTAGCTATCCATGAATTATCACATGTTATGACACTGTCGATTGGTCATAAAAGCGAGTTTTGGGAGAACTTCAAGTTTTTATTAGAAAACGCAAAAGAATCGGGAATTCACAATCCAGTTGATTATAAAAAAGAACCACGCGAATATTGTGGTATGAAAATACACGACAATCCTTATTATGACCTGTAATCTATTTACAAAATTACAGAAATTAATTTTGTAATTATAATATATAATTACAAATGCCATTTATTCATTTCGGTCCTAAGGCTAATAATTTCGGTCGTTCTTCGAGCAAACTACCAACATTACCTAACAGGTTCACTATGAAATCCATTTTTTCAAATAATGCTGCGGTTTGTTATAAACCACATAGTTTAGCTCCCGGTGGAGTTGGAACGGTTCGCAATTCCGGTTTGAAATCAAGAAAAACCTAATATATTCGAGAACTTTATATGTTTTTATGCAAAAACATATAAAAATTTGTGGGTTTGATGTATTAATATGTCGATTTCAGCCGATGTTTTAGTAAATCATATGAAAAAGTCATATGAACTAGCCGAAAATGAAATATCCAAAATAAATGATGAGATACTTGATTTAAAAGGCATGACCGGTAAAAAAACCCGACATTTTTATAACAATCTATTATCTCTATCTGGACTTCGTTATTTAGAAATAGGTGTATGGAAAGGTTCGTCAACCTGTTCGGCTATGTATAAAAATCGTGCTGAAATCGTTTGTATCGATAATTTTAGCGAGTTTGAAGGACCACGCGAAGAATTCTTAACCAATTTTAATAAATTCAAAGGTGACAATTTTGCAACATTTATAGATAAAAATTGTTTTTCAGTTGACCTCCGAACATTACCTAAATTTAATATTTTTTTATATGACGGTAATCATGATTATCAATCCCACTACAACGCGCTCAAATATTATTACGATAGTATGGAAGATGTATTTATTTATATTGTCGATGACTGGAATTGGGATTATGTTCGTGATGGAACGTATCATATAATTAATGACCTAGGGTTCAAGGTATTGGACCGCATAGTTTTACAATTAACAGACGATAATACACATACCCTATATGATATTGCTGGAGAAACTTGGTGGAATGGTCTATTTGTATGTGTATTGCAAAAATAAACAACATAAAAACTATTTTTATTATTACATAAATAAATTATAATGTCAAATTGTCAAATTTGTGATTATAATATAAACAAATCGATACGTCGCGCAATTTCGTGTCCTTATTGTAACTTCGAAGCTTGTAAAACATGTTGTGAAAAATATATTCTGGGCGAATCTACAGTAAAATGTATGAATACTTCATGTGGTAGAGAATGGACAAGGCAATATATAAAAACTGTTTTTCCAAACTCTTTTATAAATGGAAAATTAAAGGAACATCGCGAAGCACTTTTATTTGATATTGAACGTTCTCTTTTACCATCAACCCAACCCCTTGTCGAGAAACAAATCAAAGGCGAAAACCTAGATGCAGAATATAAAGAAACAAAACAAAAATTAAGAGAACTGTCGGTTAAATGCTATCAATTGCAAACAGACATTTATAATTTAAAAAATAACAATAAACCAACAGAACGAGCTGAATTTATAAAATCATGCCCCGATTCTAACTGTCGTGGGTTTTTAAGTAGTCAGTGGAAATGTGGAATTTGTGAAAAATGGGCATGCCCGTCTTGTCACGAAATAAAAGGGACAAATAGAGATACTGCGCACGAATGTAATCCAGATACTGTAGCAACAATAAGTTTATTATCAAACGATACGAAACCTTGTCCGAATTGCAGAACCGGCATTTTTAAGGTAGAAGGATGTAATCAAATGTTTTGCACTAGCTGCAATACTGCATTTGATTGGCGTACCGGTAGAATAGAGAATAGAGCTATTCACAATCCCCATTATTTTGAATGGCTTCGTAGAACCGGTGGCCAAATACCAGAAAATCAACCTAATATGGAATGTCGGAATGAGTTGACTCATCGTTCTTATCAAGAAATTCGCGAGATTTTTACATTAAGACATCCTGCTCATCCATTATCAAAGGTATGTGATACATACATGAGTAAATTAATACGAAACATTCTACATATTAGATACACAATATTACCAAGTCACGAGGAAAGGGATTGGACACGTAGAAATGAATTACTAAGAATTTCGTATATGCGTAAACGCATAACAGAAGAACAATTTAAAGTTATGCTTCAACGTGATCAGAAAAAAGCAGAAAAATCTAGAGAAATTAGAAATGTTTTAGATATCTTATTGGGAACAGTAACCGATATTATTTATAGGTTCAAACATCATCTAAAAAATGTTACTAAAAATGCATGGGATTTATCCATCCTAGAGGAAATCGACCCCATAGTTGATTACGCAAACACTTGTTTTCAAGATATAAGTAAAACATATAATTCCAAGCTCATTATATTTTCAAATGAATTGTCATCAAAATGATTGCTTATTTCGCTCTTTTCTTCTCAAATAAGCTCTATGTCGATATTCCTTTAGTTTTTCAGGGTTCTCCTCTTTTAATTTATTCAAATATTGTTTTGCGTTTTCTTTGACACGCTCTTTATTCTTTTCATAATATTTTTTATGTCTATCGGTATTCGTATATTTTTCCAATTGAGCCTGTAAATTATTTATAGTTTGTTTTAATTGAATAACCTCATTCTGTAGTGATGATATTAGTGCGTCTTTTTGTTCCATTATAACTAAAATACATATTTTTATTAATATTTTTACGCTTATTGTTGATATTGTCGAAAAGACAATATCAATTCAGTTATTAATTAATTATCAATTAAACCATTCTAAGACCGCCTATCAGATTGGCACCGATACCGAAACCTGCACCACCTCTGGCAGAAGAACCCATGGAGGGGATGAAGACATCAAGGATGCTAAATGTGGCTGCTGCGCAGAGAGCCAACGTAACAATCTCCTCAACGTTCAAGGATTTCTTAGGAATAGCATAAGCAACAACAGCAACGGCTAAAGCCTCAATAAGATACTTAATTGCGCGCTTAACGAGTTCAGTTAAATCGAGTCCGCTCATTTTGAGTATATAGTAAACAAACAAAATAATTACTACTAAATCTTTCTTAATTAATTAAATGCTAAATTTTTCCTAAATTTATATTTTAATATTATTAGGTACAAATCACTTAAATATAATATGGTTTTACTAAGTATTACTAAATGACTGAATTCGAAAAAAAAACTCTAGCCAACGGACAAAAAAATCCTAAATATATTGATTTGTGCGATGAGGACCAATCAATCGCTGGTCAAAAATTCGTTTGTATGTCATTTGTATCCCCTGAAAAAATCCTAAAGAAACGCGAAGTATACCTATTTGAACAGTTCATTAAGAATTGGGAATTCTCTAAATCCATGGAAAGATATTTCGATTTCGTACACTTTGTTGCGTATAAATATAACCTAAATGCTTCTGATTTGATTAATGATTTTAATGATTTTGTAAAAGAAGAAACCGATAAATTGCGTAAAAGTGGTATCGAGGACGATTACAAGAACTTTATGGATAAACAAGAAGAGAAGTTGAATGAACAATTCAGCCGTGAACATGCTTTCCAAACATCGGTAAGAGGATTAAAGGTGCGTGGTGTTTTTCCATCTCAAGAAGAGGCCGAAAATAAATGCAAAAAGTTGCGCGAGCAAGACCCCAATCATGATATTTATGTAGGACCGGTTGGTGTTTGGATTCCATGGGACCCTGATGCATATAAGACCGGTAGAGTTGAGCATATGGAAGAAGAACTTAACGCTTTACACAAAGAAAAACTCAAGAATGAAGAATTGGCTAAAAAGGAATTTGAGGAACGTGTGCGTGAAACAAAGAAGAAGGCAATTATGGAAAATATCGAGAAGGCAAAGAAGAGTGGAAATGTTCTTACTCAAACTATGGATGAAGATGGTAACCTAATCGGTGTTAAAGAAACGGTTAATTTCGAAGAACGCGATGTGGAGGAAGTTGAAGCAACTCAATTACGAAATGAACTTCTTATGAAAAAAGCAAATGAAGAAAAGTCAGATGAATAAAAAATTGAAATGAATCGAAATAATTAGAAAGATATAAAACCAATAACAATTTATATCTTTCAAAATGAAGCGTATGTGTATCGAATTAGATGAAGCGACCCCATTCGACCCAACCGCCAGAATGCCTATAATTAAAAATATGTTTAGTTATGATAATATATCTAAACCATATACCCCAACGGCACCATATAAACCGATTAATACTTTTAACCAAATTATATTTAAACAAAACTGCGAATCACCTCAATTAGTAAGATTTATTTTAGAAAAAAATTTCGCAAATTTTATGGAATTTAATAAACTTATTAGTGATTATGAATTCAAACTTGAAAAAAATTATACGGATAGATTACTAAAACACATATTATATCAATTGGCGATATGTGATTCTACTGATAGTCTTGTAAAATTCGAATACTTAAGATGTATATTAAGAAATCAGTTTCTTCCAAAAGAAATGCGTGGCGATTTCTTAATCAAATTCAAAAACGCACAACGCACATATCACATTTTAAATCGTTTTGCATTTATGTACAAATGGAAACGTTCTAGACCAAAAATATACGCGGATTTGTGTTTAGACCCAATATCAGAAAATCAAGTGAATGTTATGAGCATTCTACATAACGACCAGAAATATCTATTTACTATTGCGGACATGTTAAGAATCATAGAGAACTCTCTATGTAATTCTCCATATTTCTTCGCAGAACCATTAGTTATAAAAAACCCATACACAAATTTACCTTTTCATAAGTCACAACTTTACTATATTTATTTCTTTATTAAAAAGCGCGTCATTAACATGTCGCCCGTATTTCATGCTTATTTTATGAGCAATTTTAGTTTGAAGGATTTCCGGAATGAAAATGGTGTTCTTATTATGAATACATATATTAAACAACATATCAAAAATAGTTCTGATGATGTTTTACATACCGATATTTTAAATATGTTTAAAACTATTCCCTATCGTGGAAAAATCAGAATTGATGTAGGATTTCCCAAATCGCAATTGATTCAAATAATGCGTCCTTATTTGGAAGCATATTATATTTCGAGAATGTCAAACGACATATCTGAGCGTAATCGGACAAAAACTGATTTGGGTAGAAGATTAGGTGCATTTTATAAATATAATAAAAATTTTGGTCGCAAATTCTTAACACGTAGTAGTGCAAATAAAAACGAATTCAGTATTGACCATTTACCATATCACAAAAATAATAAATTGGAGGATTTTGAAATATCACATTTGGACATCGAAGAATTTGTTCCAGTTTATTCTGTTAATAATGTTTCGGTTGATGCAACTAGAAATGAAGATGTGGAGATTGTAGCAGAACCAACTAGTAATAATAGAACAACTTTGAGAGAACATGCGAATATAGATGCGGAGATAACTGCAAATGAACAATTTTATACTTCAAGATTAAATTCTCTAATAACGGTTATGGTGGAAAATGAAATTCAAGACTCCAATAGAATTAATAATTCAGATTTACAAAGTGGTACTATAACCGAATATATTGATTTTGTTCCATTTGATGCAGACACAGACACCGATGATGAAGTTGATATTGAAGAAGATGAAGGAATTTATGACCCGTAAATTTATTAGTTTACGTATAACCATAGTTCTTTAAAATGTAACTAAATAACTACAGTTTGGATACTTGGTATGCCTTTACTCAGAAATCCTTATCATTTATGATAAGGATTTATTAACACTTCTCCAGACAAGAATTTGCCTGAAGATTAAAGGTCAAGTTATTTCTTTGACAAATTAAATATTTGTCAACGAATTTTTATTTTCTTTTAGTATTGCGTCCATATTTTCGTATTCTTTTTGCCGATTTTCTTGTATTGCGCTTTCGTTTAACTAATTTTTGTTTTAATTTTCTCTGCTTTTTACGAGTTATTCCCGCACCAGAACTTGGATTCGGTTTATAATAATCGTTAGTGTCATAGAATTCATCTGGAGATTTAACATAAGGGGGAGAATTCGCATCCTTGAAATCATATTCAGGAGATTCATTTTCATCTGGAGATTTAACATAAGGGGGAGAATTCGCATCCTTGAAATCATATTCAGGATATTCATTTTCATCTGGTGTTATAGACGATGTGTTTGTTGATTGCGCTGTTGGGCAGAATTTATACTTTTCATTTACTCTATTGTATAACTCATTATATGGATTAAATGCTGATTTTTTTAACTTACCCAATAATTGGATTCCCAACCATGCTAATACATTATTCATGTCGGCATCATTTTTATTTGCCTCTTCATTATAGCTTTTTTCATTTTTAACTGCAATATCTTGGTTTTTAATAAATTCAACTAATTCTGGAGTACGCTGTAAATATGGCTTAATATAATCAAATAGTTGAGGATTTTCCTTGGCATACATAAAACCAGAAATAGCAGAACCGGTCACAAGAGCTATTATAAATCCACACATAGCATGGCATTTTACTCTACAATTAACATAATCTCTCCAACCTCCGCCATGTATACCTTCTTTCTCATTTTCTATTTGTCTTTTAATAAACTCACTTATATCGTTTACTTTTAAATGTGTCATATATATTTACTAAATATAATTTTACCATTTTGTTTTTTTTACATTAATAGCAGGACCTTGGCGCTTCTTTGCTTTGCTTGGGTCATATGCCTCGTCATCATCGTCATCCGCCATACCTTTTGATATTTCCCAGAATTCCTTTGAGCCCAACCTAAAGTCTGGATGATTTTCTGCTTTATACCAAAAGATTTGGTCATTCAATTTATTCGATTTTGCGTTGTTATTAATAACAAGACATTCATAGTTCTCCGTCGTTTGGTCCATAACCGCACAAAATGATTCTAACGTAGGAAACATACTCGCATAATTTTCCCAAATGCGTTTCCTATTTGTCAAATACGGTTCTCTCAAAATAAATACATAATCAATATTTGTACGAAGATTGGGAGGAATACCAAGAGGATATTGCATAGTAATAATCAACATAATCTTCCAGTGGCGCCCATTCATAAATAATAATCGCATCATCTTATCACGTGTCCATGTTTGGTCATATAAACAATCGTCTAAAATAACAAAGGCGCGTGGGTCAATCGTCGTTTTACGATATGTTTCGATTTCCTTATTTACCTGTTTTAATACTGTTTTTTGTCTTCTTAGAATGTTCTCAATTAATACTGTATTGTATTCTTCATGAATAAATAACTTAGGAACATGAGCGGCATAAAACCCATTTCCTGCTTCTGTTCCAGATATGACAGTTCCTATAGGAATATCTTGATGATAAAACAATAAATCTCTCACCAAATATGATTTACCAGTATCACGTCTCCCAATCATGACAATAACCGGACCTTTATTTTCATCGGGTCTGAATGTAATCTCTCGCATATTAAATTTTTTTAATTCCAACGTCATATTTAGTATTATATATAGAAACAATTTTTATAAATACTCTAAACGTTTCTAATCATAGTTTTCCAAAATGTGATTGAATAACTACATTTTGGAAACTTGGCATAGCTTTACTCAGAAATCCATACCATTAATGCTAAGGATTTATTATAACTTATCCAGGTAAATTATTACATGGAGAATAAAGACTAAAATATCATTAGTTTAAACCACCAACGAAAAATATATAAAGCACTTATACTTGTTTAATTAAAATGTCCAACAAGTTCTCTATATACCCCCTGAACGTTAATCCAATTAATCTAGAAACTTTAGAAAAGTCCTATGCGCAAACATTTGATGAATTTGAACATCAATATAACCCCTTTTTAATTACTAAATTGCAAAATTATAACCCTATTTATCAAAAGATATTTGTTTTAAATAAAGCAAACTATAATGAAGTTTCTTTAAACCACGATAAATCTATGTGTGATTTATTTACAGTTCTCGACAATAAAACAAAAAAAACCATTACAAGAGATGTATTCATCAAATTTTCACCCCTTTTAGACCCAATCAGATATATGATTGGTAAATATAAAGCGGATGATGAGTCTATAAGACTGCTTCCAAAATTGGATAGTCTTTATGCAAAGGATGAATTACAACCCCATAGTAAGATAATCGACCCAAATAATGCGGCTTATACTGACGGGTTTTTCTGTTTTTTAACAAGCAAATTAGCTAAAGAACACGGTATAATGCACGGAGTTGAATATTATGGCAGCTTTCTAGGAATACAAGAAAAGTATAAAATGAATGTAACAGACGACTTGGAATATCTAAACACATCCAATTTTTTTAATGAAAACGTGAATAAACTTTTCGCTATTACGAAAACGGATGTCCCTGAATATATGAATGTAGGTTCTCGCGGAAATAAAAATAAAATAGTAATTGCAGATACTGACCCTCATAATAACACCGTTATTTCTGTAGAAGATTTAAATAATGAGACGGATGATTTAAATAATACCGAAACCGAATCTCAAGAATTGGTTTATCAAAAAAGCAGCCCACAATCATCTCATACATCTACTGCATCATCTGATAATAGCAAATTAAATTACAGTAGTGATTCGGATTCTGGATCTGACCCTGGTTCTGACTCTGAATCTGATGAAGAATCTGACTCTAGTTCAAAATGGGGAACGGAATCTAGTTGTAAAGATAATATGGACGATGAGAACCAAGATTATGCTTTTATCAAAAATTTCCCCGTTCAACTAATATGTACCGAAAAGTGCGAGGGCACACTTGACCGTTTATTTATTACTGAAAAAATTAACAAAGAAAATGGCGCTAGTGCTCTTTTTCAAATCGTTATGATTTTAATTACATATCAAAAAGCATTTCATTTTACACATAATGACCTTCATACAAATAATATTATGTATGATAATACAGACCTCGAATTCCTATATTATAAATACAACGGCAAATATTATAAGGTTCCCACTTACGGTAAATTGTACAAGTTAATCGATTTTGGGCGCAGTATTTATAAATTTAATGGAAAAACCTTCTGTTCGGATAGTTTCGCAACTGGTGGAGATGCTGCTACACAATATAATTGCGAGCCATATATGAATGAGAACAAACCACGTCTTGAACCAAATTACAGTTTTGATTTATGTAGATTGGGATGTTCTATTTATGACTTTATTATTGATACCGATGAGAACCTAGATTCTTTCGATGAATTACAAAAAACTATTTATAGATGGTGTTTGGATGATTCTGGTAAAAATATATTATATAAACGTAATGGAGAAGAACGCTATCCAAATTTCAAGTTATATAAGATGATTGCGAGAACCGTTCATAACCATAATCCTGAAGCACAATTAGAATTCGACTATTTCAACCAATTTTTAGTTGATGACCATATGTGTTCCACATCAATAGTAATGGATTTAGATATGTTGCCTAGTTATGTTTGATAATTTACAAAATAACCAATATAAAAAGTAGCATATTTATATCAAATATAGCATGCTTTCGAGAACATTCTCTAGACATCTTTCTTCTCTACCCAGAATTACTTCTGCTATTAATGTATTTGAAAATTCTTGTTATAGAAAAGTGGATTTTCGCATAAATGAGGAAGCTACTGCAAAAGAAGCAGTTTTACGCTTTACGGTTTTTAATGTGGGGTGTTTAGCTGTTACTGATAAAAATAATAAAGTTGTAGGAGTTTGCTCTGAACGTGATTATATTAACAAAGTTGCTGCGTTGGATAGAAATCATCATGAACTAAAGGTAAAAGACATTTGCACATACGGACCAAAAATTATCGTAGCTAATAAAAATGATAGTTTGGATGATTGTATGAACAAAATGATGTTTAAGGATATTCGTCATTTGATGATTACCGATGATAAGAACGACGATTTTGTTGGTATGATTTCAATCAGAGACCTTATCAAAGAGATTCTTAAGGATAAGACGGAAACAATTACAAGATTAAGTGATTTTAAGATTGGAAAGGGCGGGTTTTTTGGTAGTGAATAATACAAATGTTGATGATGATGATGATGATGATGATATATTATTAGCCTTTATAGCTTAGTGGTAGAGCACCAGTCTTGTAAACTGGAGGTCGTGAGTTCAATTCTCACTGAAGGCAAAAAATAAAAAATATGTGTTTTTTATTTTTTATGACCGGAAAATATACTTGAAAACGCTCGTTTTAAAGCCATTAAAATTGCTACTTGATGCCATCGTATATGCACCAAAATGTTCCACATAAACCCACTCACCAATTGCTAATTCCGGCAACATAATATCTTCCGCAACCAAATCTATACTATCGCATGTAGGACCCATTAATCTAGAACGATGTAATTTACCATCTCTCTCATTAAACGGTAATATAGTAGGTTTACAATGGTCAAAATAAATACACCCAAAACTACCATATATTCCATCATTCAAATAATACATGATTATTTTTTCACCAGTATCATCGTCATATATTTCCTTTTTACCAATAACATTCAATACTAGTGTATGTGTTGGTTGAGCAAAATATCGTCCAGGTTCTGCTATAAATTGAATGGTTTTATTTTCAACAGCTTCGCTAAAAAAATCGGAGATACCGTCATTAACCCGTTTCGCGATGTCTTCAAACTTAATATCTTTATCTATTCCAGGAAATCCACCCCCTATATCAATTATTTCAATATTGATATTCATTTTATTGGCTATATCCGTTGCTTTTTTGCAATCACTAATAGCATTATAAAAACTATCAGCTGATGAGCATCCGCTTCCAACATGGAAACTATACCCTATAACCGCCAATTTAAGTGTTTTTGCTATAGTTAATAGGGGTTCTACTTGATTTAATTTACAGCCAAATTTCTTATTAAATTTACACTTACTCTTACTTTCATCTACAGCTAAACGAATTATTAATTTTGCGTAAGGATGATATAATTTTATTTTATATAATTCAAATTCACTATCAACAGTCATTAGGTCAACATCATTTGCTCGAGCATAACGTATTTGCGATGTCATTTTACACGGATTCGCAAAAATGATACGAGTTGGGTCTTTCGTAATTTCAATAATCGACCTTATTTCTGACTCACTAGCACAATCAAAGTTGGTAGATAACGACGCCAACGCCTCTAGCATTACTGGGTTTGGATTACACTTCATAGCATAATATGGCTGTACGTCGGGTAAAAGTCGCATCCAATTATTGTACGAATTCAAGAGTTCTCCCAAATCTATAATATAGAATGCCTGTTCACTTTGGTTTTCCTCTAAAAAATCATTAATTATATCATATGTGCATTTATCAGAACCATACAGTTTTACATTATATTTTTGGAGAAGGGCGTTATCTAAAGTCTTTGTTTCATTAAATGCGCGCTGTTGTAATTGTTTTTCGGTTATAGGTTCCTGTGATATTTCACTTAATGTTCTGTCCTTTTTTAATGGTAAACCAGCATTATCTGCTGAATCAAAAAAAGACATTATATTATATTATATATTATTATAATTAGAATATTATAATAATAGAATAATAGAATAGTATATTTATGCTATTTTTTCAAATTACAAATACGTTTCTTTGAATTCTGAAGGTGTCATAATCGGTATACCATGTTCATTTGCATATTTCGTTTTATTTGATACATCATCCTTTGATTTTGTTATTAGAACAAAGGTTGTTTTTGACATCGTATTGTCTAATACAGCACCCACATTTTTAAGTTTATCAATTATTTCTTGGTCACGTACCTTTGTCATCACTATATGTTTTTGATAAAGAGGATGGCTAGTATCAACCGGTTGTATTCTTGAAGTTTCAAAAACATCTACTACTACGGGCTTTGTTAGTTTATATTCCAACCCACATTCTTCTATGAAAGTCATGAATTTTGGAATATTCTCTACAAAACTATTTGCGTTTTCTTTACCAATTCCCTTAATTGACTTTAACATATCAATCTTTCGTGTGGGTATTTCAGTTCTGGTTAATATATCTGGATATGCTTCTAAAATTGGCTTTATTTTTCTTTCACCTATTCCGCGCCCAAACATATTGGACGCTGCCATTATAGTTAGTAAAGTCGCCGCCTTCGTTTTTTCTTGAATACCGTTGTAAATTTTATCAACCATTTTTGATTTAAACCCTTCTACACGAGCAAAATCTTGTTTTGTCATCTTTAAAATCTTAGGAATCGTGTCAAAACCAGCCGCCATAATTCGTTTTACATTTCCAATTGAAAGACCATCCACTTCAATTCCAGTAAAGAAAGCAGTTATATTTTTTTCACGGACAGTTATATCCTCATTCACATCATCCAAAACAATATCTATATGAGTATCTGTCCAATGATAAGGTACATTTGGCATCTTCGCTTTTTCAGCTGGTGTCGTAACCGACTTAATATGTGGAATTACATCCCCAGAACGAATAATTTGTATAATTGCGCCAATTCCGATTTTGTTTGATTCTATAAAACTGCCATTAAAACCAGTTGCATATTCAATAGTAACTCCGCCTAATTTTATAGGTTCTATTCTAACACGGGGTTTCAAATATCCTGATTTTGATGGGTTCCAAATAACATCTACCACCTTTCCTTCGGCTATTTGGTCTGATAATACCATCTTAAACGCAAAAGCGTGGTCTGGATTTCCTTCTTTTCGTGCGTGAATATTATCATCGGATACAATAACGCCGTCAATTTCATATTCATAATTAGTTCTCCAATCTATTAGTGTTTCCGAAAGACCTTCATTAGTAAGAGCATCTGAGGGTATTTGTTGATTTTGAACCACTTCATATCCAAGTTCTTTTAAAAGTGCCATTTGTGCACTTGGATTCATTTGTGGATGGATAATTTCATATACTACAAAATGAAGGTCATGTGCTTTGGTATCTATACTCTTGCTATTAATAATTCCCGAAACTAAATTACGAGGATTTGCGAACGTTGATTTGTATTTTTCTTCAAAAACGCGCCTTGGTATTATGAATTCACCTCTAACGACCACCTTTTTATTAGGATTTATTCTCTTGTTTAACCCTAATGTTGGTATTAAATGTGATATATCTTGTCCTATTTTACCATCTCCTCTTGTAAATAATTTGGGTATTTCTTGTTCGGTATCAAACATACCACTAACGCCGTCCAATTTACATGATAAAACATAAGGACCCGTGTATTTTTCTTTCCAATTAGCCAAAGCATTACTATCGGGTTTAATTTTATCCATAGACGGCATATTATATGGCAACGTGACTTTATTTTTTCCTTGTATAGGAGCGCCTATCTGTTCAACAGCCGCATTTTTTGGAAACTTCTTCTGTATAAACTCTTTAACTATATCATATTCATTATCTGACATAAGAGTCGTGTTGGAATTATAATATGCATCATTTGCTGCCAATAGCATATCCTCTAATTGTTTTTCTGTTAATTTCTCTAAAACGTCAATTCCATCTTTTTTAAACAGGTCTATCGATTGTATAGTATTCGTTTCGGTTTGTGGTGATAACTTCGTCGGTTTTATATCCGGTTCTGAAACCGCTACTTGAGTTATTTCGTGAGTTTTTTTTTTAGTAGCAGATTGTTGTGGTATTACTGGAATTATTGGGATACTTTCTTGAATTACCATAGTTATATTTTCATTCGGTTGTTCTTCATTCATTAATTGCGGTTGCACCTGCGATTCTTTATGTTTTCGTGTTTTCTTAGGCTCTTTTGGGTTTCTTTCCTTCCGTGTTTTTGCAACAGGCTTTTCTTTAACTAATTTACCGGTTTGTTCGGGGATAACTAAAGTAGCATCGGTTGAAATAATAGAACGTCCGTCTATTCGTTCTTCTGGATTCTTGTATGAAATGTTTAAATATTCGAATATATCGCGCTCATTTTTAAATATGTGGTCTACCTTTTCTTCCTTTGTTTTACCGGTTTGTTTTTTGTATAATCCATGTTCGTTCAAAGATGTTCCCATTTTTAATGCATGAGCTCTCATCATCGTATTAAAAGCCTTACTTCCAGTAAAATATAAAACTGCAAATGGATATTCTTCTGGGGTTGTATACATAAAATCAACACGGCGTGCGTGTTTATGTCCCGGTAATTTTGTAATTACCAGACATTTCGTTTTTCCAAAAGATAACACTACCAAAATTATCTTTTCACCCGTTTCTGGTGTCGATGCTTTCAGTTTCTCTACAAATTTTACAAACGTTTCTGGATTTGGTGAAGTAATGATGACATCAATATCTCCGGATGTTTTGGCACCTCTTCTATAGCTACCTACTATTTCATAATCAGAACCTGCAGTCTTTACTTCATCGAATGCTCTTTTGAAAAATGTATTATATTCATCTATTTCTGTTCGCGGAATGCGTTCCAGAATGTCTTCATAATATTTTAAACCCGCTTTTTGTGCGTCAGTTAATAGTTCTTCCTGTCTTTCGCGTAGCTGGGCTATTGTCTTAATGCCTTTTTCTACTAATTCCTTTGCTTTTTTTGGACCAATTCCATAAATATCACTTAATATGTGTTCTGGGTTATCTTTTTCACGTTCGAATATTCTTAGAGTACCCGTTTCCAAATATTCTTTGAATTTCTCTAAGATTGTTTCGCCAATATTTGGACGGCCTTTGAGCTCATTTACATTTGTAATATTGGTTGTAATAGTCATTACTGTTTCTTGTGCTTTAGTGTAAGCACGGCTACGAATAGGGTCCCCTTTCTTAATCATGAGTTTCGAAAGACGTTCTAATAAATCTATAAGAATTTCATTTAATCGTGGGCTTTCCATTACTGTTTCCTTTATTGGCGATTCCGGTTTTAATATAACTATCTTTTCACCTGGTTTTATGCGGAGTTTTTTCTTTGTTTTCTGTTTTTCAACGGGAGAAGACATTTTCTTGTCTTTTTCTGGTTTTGCTTTTCTGGTATATTTTCTCTTTTCTTTTTTAATCAATTTTATTAACGAATCTTTTAATTCATTTTGTTGTTCCATATACTATATATTATATAGTATATAAACTAAAATCCGGGTTCATCGGTAAATATTTGCGTCGTTGTTTGATTTAATATTTTATTCTCTGTAATTACATTAAAAAAATCGGTTAAAGAACCACTCATACTAAAGAACGTTATCATGCTAACTATGCTACAAGAAAAAACAATTAACGCGTCACGTATTACAAATTTTAATGGTTTCCATTTTTTTTCTAAATATTTCATTTCCAATATTTTGACCGAACAAAACAAAAAGGTAATTAAAAGAGCTATCAAAAACAGTTTTTCCATACTATTTATCGATGAAAATATATAAAAGACACATGAATTTTATATATTCGTATTAACGCAACTAAAACAATTCTTCGAAATCATTCAAAACGATGTCTTTATTAGTTTTCGTTGGTGGAGATGATAAATCATCTAAAATATCAAACCCGCTTAAATCTATTTGTTCACCATGTATACGTATTTTTTCATCGTCGTCTTCCTCCTCTTCTAATTTGCGTTGAATAGCACGATTCGTACTAATTTCCTCCAAACGTTCAAATGTTTTGGGTGCTTCTATTTTTTTGATTACATTCGTTTCCATATCCAATACAGAATCCATATCATTAAAACTTAATCTTGTTATAACTTGCTCATTATCTATATTTTGTATGGCAGGAACAACTGCTGGAATATCTTCCTCGTCTTTGATGGGGTCTGTGATTGGGGTTTCATCGTTGGCTTCCAATTTATCGTTTTTCTCTTCTGGGTCCTCCATAATATTCTCAATAATCACTTCTTCCTCCTGTTCAACCGATTCATCTAAATAAGCGCGAATAATTGCCTCTGTTGGAATACTCTCTCTTATCGCCATCATAATACATTCCTGTATTATAGTCTCTAATTCGCGATTGTTTTTCTGTTGTTGTAATGGGCTAACTGGTTTTTCAAATAAATATACATTCATATATACCTTTCGCGCAACATTTATGTAAACTTTATGAATAAAATTGTCCAATTTCGGTATAGAAATGTCTATTTTCTTTTGCTTATTACCTACACGAATACATGTTAATACCTTTAACTGTATAATATGAACGCACGTTATAAGGTCTTCCAAATAATTACACCCACTTCGCTCAATAATACGTTTACGTTCTTGTTCTACTATTGAGTTGTTCCATTTTGGAACGCGAGCTAATAAATTTTGAAAAGTCATCAAATATTTATTTGCCTCATCATTTTCCAGACATAAATTCCATGACTCATTAAAAATAGAACGTATTCCATCTGTTACTAATGGCGTGAAAATGCTTACTAAACGACTACACCATTCATTTCGCGATTCATGTAAATTGGAAATGACAAAATCATCCATTTATATTTCTGAAATATTTTTTAAGTCTATATTTGAACGTAAAAATAGGTAATCGAACAAATATAATAATAATAATTTTTCACAACGAAATTCGGATTTTATTTTATTGAAACACATACATATATTTACTCTTAGTTTTGCGTCAATTTCTAAACTATTTTCTAACCAGTCTATTAAATCTAAACAGGACGCCCCCTTTTCATAGAATTCATCTGCTAAAATAACCAACTTTGTATATGTAATTGACTGTTTATTTAGTATTAATTCCGTCATTCTATCTTTTACCCACTCTTTTTGCGGTTGCGAATTAATATTGTAATTTTGTTTTATTGCGTATTGGTGCATATTAATGACCCTTCCATTCTCTATATATTCTGGAACATAAATCTCACAAAATCTAGATAAAATGGGGTTTAATAACCTTTCCTTGTTCTCTACTATAATAAAAAATCTTGTATTATAACTAAATAACTCTATACATCTACGAAGAGCTGATTGAGCATCTATTGTCAGATAATCGGCATTTAATAATACGATTGTTTTAAAAATAGCTCCATTATTGGATTGAATATTAGTCTTTGCGAAGAATTTGAGTTCTTCTCTGATGAATTTAATTCCTTTACCATGAGCACAATTAACAAACATAACGTTGGATTTGATTTTCTGTTTATCAGATTCATAGATTTTCATAATAAAATTGTCCACAATTGTTCTCTTACCCGAACCCGATATTCCATGAAAAATAATATGAGGTATTTTATTCGACTTATGAAAGTAATCTAGTTTTTCATATATTTTTTCATGTATATTTAATTCCGAATGTTTGATTTCGGGTGGAGGGCAGGTTGGTTTGGTTATTCCAGTTATAATTGTTGGAATAAATTTTCTTGGTTGAAATGTATTTTGCATATGAAATATAATATATTCAAGGGTTTATATATGTTCGTTTTTAATTATATTGAGCTGTTTGGTAAAAACATAGCGTTCATGATACATAGTTCTCCTACGGAGATTACAATTTAAACATGCTATTACTACGTTGTCTTTATTATGCCCCAATTTATTATCTATTCTTTCCAACGTCCATTGATTAGGTTCTCTAACAAATTCATATAGAACATGAGTGCGGTTTTTACAGTAAAAACAATTATTTTGACATTTCGTCATTAGTTCAATTACATAGTCGAGATTTACGAAGTCATTCTCAGAAAACAAATGTTTATCAATATCTTGAGAACGATAACCAGAAATTTTCTGCGTTATTTGCTGTATTAGTAGGGATTTTATGGATTTGTCATATTCAGTCTCCGGTACTTTATCAAATATTTGCTGAATATATTGTAATTGTATATCTGGCTCTTGTATCATCCATTTATTTGTTGTAGTTATTACACGTTTTTCGCGTATTTTCGGTTCTATAATTTTCGTTTTTTTTGTTGTGACATTAGTTGTAGCCTTATTGTTTAAATCCACCTGTATAGATTTGGTTTCCATGATATTATATTGTTTGATAAAAATATATAAACATAAAGTGTAAATAATTTTATATAGATTTAATAAAATGTCAAATATGTTCTTGCTTCTTCTCTTTTTCTGTAATTTGTTGTTTATTAATTCTTCAAATCCTACAACTATTACTAATTATATTGGCAGATGGTTTCAGCTCTACGGGGACCCGAATGTTTTCCTATATTCAGGATACGGTTCAACTATAAATACATACGATGACCGTCTGTCTTCAAAGAAGCTACAGCGTATGGCAGGTTATGGATACAAAAGAACAGAGAATAATTCAACATATTATACTGTGTACTTTGAAAATTTGCCTCTGGACGGTACCTATCTGTTATTACAGTTGAATAGTATTACAGCTGGCTACTATAAATATAGTATATATGTTGATAATACGGGATATGGGTGGGTCTGGGGCAAAGAAACTGATGGATATACGCGACCTACTATATAATATGCTACTCCTTCCATATATTAAATAATTTTACATTATTTATTTAATAAAAAGCCAAAAAAGAAATGGCTGAGGTTTTTATTTTTGGACATTTTTAAAAATGTCCAATTTTGAAAAGGTGCGATGGACTTTTGCAAAACACCTGTTTTTTTGAGCTGTCTGATTGAAATCGAGTAAAATACAGAAAAAATAATGCAAAAAGTGCGCTGCATAACAAAATTAAATAGTTTTACGAAAACTATGAACATGGACAAAAGTCTGCGATTTTTTTCGGACAGTTTGTGTTATTTTTTCTGTATACAAAGCATTTGTAGTAATAAAATTCACAAAAAGTTGGGAAAATAGACATGGACAACATGGACAAACTCTGTCAGTCCAAAACTCTCAGAATCAGAATGTTATATAAAATTATGTAATTACATAGTTTTATGTGGAATTGTGTGTTTCTAAAAACTATTTGGTAGGTTTTTATCTACTTTAAACATTGCATCAATAACACATCGCTCTTTAAAATTTACAGTTTTATTATTATATTTAATCTCAATATTAACCATATTCACATACTCAACATACTTATAGTTATTAATTATCTCAAGTTTATTATCATAGTGCTTATTTTCTTTGTCTTTGTAATAATCGTACAAAAATACGCGATGGCTTTCTCCTTTTATTGAATCAAATTTAACACTTATTTCATTTGTTTCAAAATAAGAAGTGAAATTATCATAATCTATTGCACCTATTTCTTTATTAGTCGTATAATCGGATTTTATGGGATCTATTAAATTGTTTAATGGCTTAAAATATGATGGGATAGCTCCTTCTCCAAAGCCAGAACGTATAACAGTATCGGTTTTTCTATCTTTTATAATAAAACAGACAGTTTTGTTTTGATTTTCATATTCACCAAACCACAATACATATATTAACCAATCATCATTTAAAATTACATTCCATATATATGATGATAAAAAATGGTCATTTACGCCAATATAATTGTCAAACCAAAAATTGCCACCACTAATATGTTCGCTGTTTAATTTTCCATTTATAATTTTACCTATCATGGGGTTATCACTACACCATTCGCCAGGTGTACTAGTAATTGGGTTATATGGTCTACTTATATTTTTAATATAATCATATCTTGGTATAAATGTAGGTTGATTTGTTGTATAATCATCAATGTACAATTCAAAACTATAATTAATATTTGGTGAATTCACATATACTTCCATTTTGTTTGTTATCATATTAATCCTTTGCATATAAGATTTTCCAAGTTGAATAATCAAATCATTTCCTTCTTTTGTAGTTTTCATTTCATCAAAATTTAATGTTATTTGACTTTGTTCAGTCGCATTTTTTTCAAAATTATATAAATATACGTTCAACACAACACTATTTGATAGTTTATTATTCAAATTAAATAGCGTATATAAAGTATATTTCTTTGTGTGGAAGAAAAAGTAATTATAATAGAATGAAATATTATATATTTTAGTTTGTTGTACTTTATATAAATTCGACCTGTTTTTAACGCCTAATATTATATTATCAGTCATTTCAATTATCCATTTTTTTGTCTGAACGGTATGTAATCGCGATAAAGTGTTAATATACATGAAATAAATTACTAAATATAATATAAAAATTGTTGTAACTAAAACAAATAGATATAAATATAGATTGTTTGCCTTTATTTTTGATAATAATCGTGTTTTCATAAATAATTTATTATATATATATTTATAATAAATTATTTTACTTATGTTTTACAATTATGTTATAAATTATGGCTAACACAATAGGAACACTAACATAGCACCATAAAGATGTAAGAACAAAAATTTCATTATTGTATATAGAAACAATTGATGAGAGTAGAAAGGATAATATTAAAATGATAGATGTATATCTATGTTTATAACTAATCAAAGCCGGAACAAACCATATCAATAGATACATTAACATACTCGGGTTGAAATCAAAAAAATTAGCAGATGTCCATTGCCAATATAAATGACCCTTATTTTTTTTTGTACAAACTGTATCTGAACCATATACGCTGTCCTTAAACTTCATTCCGTTTTCTTTAGTATATAATAATCGAGTTAATATATGAGTAATTGCCCAACAAACAGATAAAGCCATTCCAGTTATAAATATTTGTTTATCACATCCTGCGCTATTTTTGTAATAAAAAAAATTCCACATAAATGGTTGAACGATTACTAAAATATATGCGAATTCAGTCATTAATAAATTATATATATTGCTACACTGATTGACAAAATAATATTGTGTTCCTTGAAGAATTTCCATAATTGAATAAAACAATAGCAACATCGGTAAATAATTATAATTGAAGTTATCATAAAATTTTATATAAATAGCTGCAATAATACCTACTATTGCAAACGTAAAAGACATAGGGGTCGAATAGCACATTTTATTTTATATTATCTTTATATAATTTGTCGATATAATTGTCATGTGCATTTTTTAAAAATAATAGTTGTTTATTTTTTGTAGAATAATGCATCGTTTGTAATCTACCTTTTATACTTCCATCGATAAATAAATATAAGAACAAAGCAAAGTATATTATTTTATATATGATTTTTGCAGGTTTCAAGTAATACAATAAAATGCTCACATTAACAACATACAGTATTCCAGACAATACCATCAAATAATCATCATAATTTTTAAAAATCGAACGAAATGTTGGATGAAATGTAGTTTCTACTTTTTCTAAATTAATATTGTAAAATAATAATTCTGAATATGACAACCAACAGGAATCAAAAATATACCAACCTAAAACTATAGAGAAAACTACTATTAAGTAAAAATATATATCATAAGTGGTTCCTATACCATTAAAAAATAATAGATAAAAAGACGATATTAAATAAACTAAATAGTGAATATAACGTATAATATAGATGTGTATATATTCTGAAACAGAGGGTGTGGCAGAAATATAAGGTTTATTCACTTCATTATTTATAGATATTATTATCATACATAATGCAACAACCGCTATTTTTACATAACCATTCATTTTAGGTTTTATTCGTATAATAATATTATATAAAATATAAGACGCAAAACATAAAATTGAAACTAATTAATCACGAAAAAAGGAAGAAATAAACGCCATGTCAGAACTAGTAAATACGTTTGAACCCACTATTATTGCAGGTAAAAAATCTAAAAAGACCGCAAAAGAAGAAGCCGATAAGGTGTTGAATACTGAAGTAGAAAAACAAACAATAGAAGACTATATAACGGAAGATATTCGATTATATTATGGAAACTGCTTAGAAAAGATGTCATTAATAGCGGATGATAGTGTAGACTTAATATTATGTGATTTACCCTATGGAACCACAAAATGTAAATGGGATACAATTATAGATTTGACCGAATTATGGAAGCATTATAAACGCATTTTAAAGAAACCCCATGGTGTTATATTGCTATTTGGGCAACAGCCATTTACGAGTATGCTGATTTCTTCCAATTATGAATGGTTCAAATATAATTTGATATGGAAAAAAAACAAGACAACTCAATTCCTTTTGGCAAATTATAGGCCGATGAAGTGCACAGAGGATATTTGCGTGTTTTCAAAGGGCGGTGCGGCAGCGGCGTCACGCGAAAAGGGTAATATGACATATAACCCACAGGGATTAGTTGCGGTTGATATAAAAAAACGTAATTCCGAAAAGAGAATAGGTAAGATGTTGAATCAAGCTCATCATTTGGGACCTAATAATAAGTTGATTAGTAACACCGAATATTCACAGAAATTTACAAATTATCCAAATGAACTTATCGAATTTGATATCGAATATGATACTTGTCATGAAACGCAAAAACCGGTGAAATTAATAGAATATCTAATCAAAACATATTCGAATGAGGGAGCAATTGTGTTGGATAATACTATGGGTTCAGGAACAACGGGTATTGGATGTATTCATACCAATCGTAAATTTATAGGTATTGAGATTTTAGAAAAATATTATAAATTAGCAAAGCATAGGATTTTGAGTGACCTCCCAATATAAACTATACAATAAAAAAGAGGATTATTTATTAGGTTATAGATGAATAAAACAAGAACAAACAAAACAAACAAGAAAATACAGACAATTTTTTATACTTTTTACAAATATCACTTATGTGGTGTTATCAAGCATCGTTCTCTTCAACAATAGTAAGAGAACCATCTGCAAGTTGCACAATTCTTTTGGGGTCAGTTTTAAGAATATAATTCAAGGCTTCAACCAGACCAGCAGGATTATCACCAAGAACGCCGATACTGCGATTGCAAGAATCACAAAGATAGCCTCTGAACGTTCCCTTCACATGGTCATGGTCAAAGACTAGTCCATTTCCTTTCTTTGGTTCTCGATGACATTTGGTACAGCTTGAACCCTCAGGTGCTTTGTATGAAATGCCCAAGGTCTTTGCGAGTGCAACTGCGTCATTCTTTGATTTATCGTCTTTTTTTAAGCATGCTCGGCAATTCAATCTGCGGCGTCTAAGTCCAGTCGAATAAAATGCGTCGCTTCCGCATGTATTTCCAGGATAAGATGACAGTGGCTGATTACACCCGCACTTTGCGCAAGGTTCAGATTGGGTTGATGACCACGTCCACTCTTCTTCTGGAGTTTTGAATTTGGTCTTATCTTTTTGACGCGCATAACGCGCCTTTTCTCTATCTGTAAATTTTGGGATGGTAGATGTAGTTGAAGCAACGACATCTGCGGTAGTAAACTCATTAACTAAGGATTGCGACATGATTTTGTTAGTTTGGTAATATAAATTATTTGCAAAAAAGGGATTCAATTTTTTATACACCCTTGAACATTTAAAATGGGACGCTATTCAGCGTCCCACTAGATGTAAAAGGGAAACCGTTACAGATAAATCAATTGAAAGGCACTCCTCCAAGAGAGGAGTGTCCCAATTCAAATGTTTATCGGTGTAAAATCAATTTCGTTTTTTTGGAATACATAATTTTCGTAGAATATGTATATGGATAAAAGTGGACAAAACTCTCAGATATTTCAATCTAAAAATCAAAAAAAACATCATTTTATTAATGAGACTGTAATAAATTCTGAGCATGATACCGCAATTTTTTTTAATGACAACGAAGATGGACAAAACTCTCAATCGGTCAATAAAAACTCTGAACCTTTAGACGAAAATAAGAAAAGGGCGTATATTTGTGAATGTTGCAATTATAGCACTCTCAATAAGAGTGACCATAAAAAACATCTTTTAACAAAAAAACATATGGCAAATTTTAACCAACTTCCGGTGAAAAACGTTGTCTTTGAGAACCCTGCCTTGATAAATAATTCTTGTTATAGATGCGATAATTGCGAAAAGGTTTTTTCAATTTATAATAGTTATTGGAAACATACACATAGACCATGTAAGAAAAAAATAGTGTCTGTCAAACCGAGTGAAGTTATAGACAATAATACGGCTTTAGAAATATTGAAACAAAATTCGGAATTGGCAACAAAAAATAGCGAATTATGCGAATTGGTTCTCACCATGTGTAAAGAAAACAAGGATTTACATAAAATTCTATTAGAACAAAACGCTAATAATGTAATTGGTAACATAACAAATAATACCACTATTAATAATACGAACAACTTTAATTTAAATGTGTTTTTGAATGAACAGTGCAAAGACGCCATTAATTTACAAACCTTTATAAATAATTTGGTAATAACTGTTGAAGATTATGAACAAACAGGTAAAATAGGATATGTAGAGAACATTTCACGTATTTTGATAAATGGATTGAAACAGTTAGATATTTATAAACGCCCAATACACTGTACTGATATAAAGCGCGAAACAATTTATATAAAAGAGAACGACAAATGGGACAAGGATAACGATAAAAATGAAAAAATTATAGGAGTTGTAGAAACTATTGCAGAAAGAAATCTTAAAACATTTCCGAAATGGGCCGCCTTGCATCCTAATCATAGAGAACTTGACTCTATGGATAACAAAAAGTGTTTAGAATTATATAAAGCAGCATTAGGTAGTGAGATACGCGAAGATTTAGCACGAGAACATAATAAAATTGTAAAGAATGTTCTCAAAACGGTCACTATTGATAATGTAAAAAAGTAGCTGCCGAATAAAATTGAAATAATTCATTAGACAATTTAATTTTACAATAAAATCAAGGAAAATGATGCGAACTGTTCCAACGCCAATAAAACGTTCTCGCTATTTAGTTTTCGATGTAGAAACAACCGGACTTTTGCCAAAACAATCCCAGAATCAACGAATATCAATTAGTGATTATCCATATATAATACAACTTAGCTTTGTTATATATGATTTAGAACAACGTAAAATTATAAAAACGTATGATTCTTATATAAAAATACCAGAGACGGTTATTATTTCTCAATATGTTTCTAATCTTACGGGAATTACTAATGAGATTTGTAAGTCGAAGGGAGTGCCAATAACAGACGCTATTAAAAACTTTCATGAAGCTTATATTATGTGCGAAGGCTTAGTCGCACATAATATGGATTTTGACCAAACGATGATTGAAGTAGAGATGGAAAGAAATAAAGCCAGAATTTTAGAAAAAATGCCTGAGTGTTATATGTTATTTAATAAAACATACGAAACAATAAATAATGTTGATAGATTTTGTACTATGAAAAAAGGAGTCAATATATGTAATTTATTGAATTCTCCAATTATGGATGGAGATAGGGTCATAAAGAAATCTTCATTAAAATGGCCGAAATTAGTCGAATTATTCCAAGCATTATTTGGAGAAAAGCCGGAAAATTTGCATAATTCGATGGTGGATGTATTGGCTTGTTTAAAATGTTATTTGAAGATGAGGCATTCGATTGAAATGTAATTATTATAATTTATGTGTAATGTGTAGAATTATTTTTTATTCACGTAAATAGTCGTATCCTTTAGAAAAACTTTGTAGTTTCTTATATTATACTAATATATAAAAATTATTAAAAATGAGTGGCAATTGGATGGATTTGTCTATGACATCAAACAGATATACTCAAACATATATGAAAGGATTTCTTGATATAAGTGGAGGAAATTTATTATTGCGCAATAACCATATTATTGTTAATTCTGGTGATATATCTTTGAATGGTAGGTTTTTTGTAACTGGTGATATATCTTTGAATGGTAGGTTTTTTGTTGATAATGATGTTTCTTTAAATAATAAATTGTTTGTTAACAAAGATGCGAGTTTCAATTCCCGTATCATAGTAGGGTCAGATGTATCGTTGGGAGGCAGATTATTTGTCTTTGGCGATACTTCTATGAATGGTAATTTATTCGTAAAAGGTAATTTATTAGTCCAAGGAGGAACTACAAATATAAATATAATTAATACAACCACTACTAATTACCAATTAATAATCGGTGAAGATATTTCTTTGAATGGAAGA
>Ga0114959_10000090_pt1 | contig 81940 bp, 70 predicted proteins | sample C_130625_EF_Meta_FD_87317 | JGI IMG/M metagenome (GOLD analysis project Ga0114959, IMG submission 87317) | Freshwater microbial communities from Lake Croche, Canada to study carbon cycling - C_130625_EF_MetaG | ecosystem: Environmental > Aquatic > Freshwater > Lake | place: Lake Croche, Canada...
CACCCAGATTGAACGAGTTGAGTCACTCCTTGAGACTCAATTAGGCGACCATTCCTTGCTCAAGCGCTGCGCATTGGCAATTTCAGCATCGGTCATCCGTTGTGCGACGCCATCGCGGTCCTGGCGGGCGCTTTCATTGCCGGTGATGGCCGCAAGATTCAGCCACATGTAAGCCATGATATTATTTTTTTCGACACCCTCGTGTAACACGTAACAGCGTCCCAATTGGTACTGGGCATCAGGCTTTCCCTGCCAGGCTGCAAGGCCGTACCACTTCGCGGCTTCGAGATGGTTTTTTGGCACCCCATCTCCCCTTGAGTAGCATCGTGCGAGGTAGAACTCACCCTCCGGGTTTCCCTGCCGGGCCGCGAGGTTGTACCATCTAGCGGCCTCTTCCAGATCTTGCTCCACCGATTGTCCGTAATAGTAACGATTTCCTTGGGCGACCTGATACCGAGCATCGGTTGGCTTGGGGTGGTCTTTAAGCGAGCACCCTCCAAACAGGGCCAATGACAGGACGATCAATGAAGGCAACGCGAATTGTGAAAAAACCTTCATGAGTACTATTTAGATCCAGAGCGGAGCCCCTGTATATTGAAAAGAGGGATCAATTTCCCACACCCGTGTCTCAATGCCTTTGAGATGGATTGAGTCCGTAGATATAAAGGGCGCTGTCGGCGCCGACAAAGACGTTTCCGTTGGCTGCAACTGGTACGGAGAACTTGATGGCCCCACTAAAATTATCTCCGCTTGCCTGGGAACTGTTCCAGACCTCTAGCAGATCTGAAGCCCTGAATGCCCTCAGAATGCTGGCATCACGGTCGATTACCCAGTTGATGACGCTATTGTTACCATTTGCTGAAATGGAGGAGTTGGCTCCTGGCCAAGCAAAGGTAGTGGCTGTCTCGACATCGGTCTGCACCTGACCGTTATCATCCAGAAACCACCCCCCGATGACCCCATTGTTGAGGGTGAACTGTTTTCCCCGGTCCCCACCGCCAAAATAGAAGAGACGATTATTAAAGTAGCATCCCGTGCAGAAGGCAGTCCATTGGTTACCGGTGTCCCCTTGAATGCATAGGGCTTGATTGATGGTTTGTAAATTATGATTCGAGACAGGATCGAATTTACCCATATTGGCAGCATTCATGGAATAAATGGAGCCGTCCTTCCCTGTGCCGATAATGAATATTTTTGATCCTGACGGCACGACCAGCGGACCGCACGAGCCAAGGTCTAGATCGGCTGCGTTGATCGAGTTGTTGTTGGTGGGGGTGAAGTAATCCACAACCCTTACTCCCCATCCATTGCGATTTTGCCTGGAAGTTGTGGAATCATCCTTGCTGAGTTTTATAAAACAATCTCCGTAATTTCCATCCAGAGGGAAGCCCTTGGTATCGAGTTGGGTTGGATCAAAACTGCCGTTTCCTGTCTCCAGATAGAGGTTGTTTTTATCATCAGATGCAATCCTCCCTCCGGACTGCCAGATACCGCCAAGTCCCCCATTAGGAGTTGTGTTAAGGACAGCGGCGACTTTCAGATTGGTGTCAGCAAAGCCAATCACCCAACCATGGTAGGGTCCATTGTCACCATGCGAGGCAAAACCCGCATAAATTACCCCATCAACCAATGACAAGGCAGCACGGTTCATTTGCCGGAGTGCGTTAAAATAAACGCGATTTTCAGCCCTGTTGTGAGCGATCACAGAGATGCTTCCATCACCGCTTCCCAAAACATAGGGGTCGGCCTTAGGACCTGCGATCCGATAGGTGTAGTTGCTTCCGTCGAACGCGGTGTCAGCAAAATTGTTCCTAGCGATCACCGCACCCGTGCGGATATCAATTTTATAGATCGTCTGACAGTAATGAGGAGTGTTGTTCACGTCATATCTCTTGGATTTTGAGAGTACGAAGATATTGTTTCCGCTGATCACCGGGGTGCTAACGATGCCTATTTCCGGAGTCAGATCGCCACTGCCCGTATCACCGGAGGGCACGGAAGTTCCGAACTCGTTGAGGGTTATGGTCCAGAACGGGGAGCCTGTGGAAACATCGACGGCCATGACGACATTGTGCTGGGTGACGACGAAGGCCAAGTCCCGCGCCGGAGTTCCTACCTTGGATTTGAATAAAGGTTGGGCGTAAATCTGCCCTTGAACATAGACCGAATATTTCAGCCCAAAGTCGAACTGATTGACGTTATCAAGGTTCAAGACCGTTTCGGAGTCATTCACCCCCGAGGCTAACTGATTATTATGGTAGGTTGTCACATCGGTCGCGTGACTGGATGTCATCAATGAGAGGGTCGCTATGATGGCTGCAAGCAGGTTTTTTTTCATTGGTATATGTGCCGATTAGATTGTGTTGATGGAAAAGGTAGACCCTCATCCACCTTAGGCAAGTGGTCTTTCCGGAATCCGGAAAATTAAAACCCACGACCAAGACCGATTCAAAAAAGGTGGAGGCGAGGGGAGTCGAACCCCTGTCCCCGAACCGCATCAGACGTCCGTCCACATGCTTGACCTCACTTGAAATTTAGGGAGTCGGCCACGGTGAGGCACGCTGCTTTCCCCCGATCGTCCACGAAATCGATTCAACCCTCGGCGCGGTCGATCCGCCAAGAGTCCATCCTGCTGGCGTCGCCTTCACACATAGCAGGCGTCTGTGTGTCAGCGTCGCGGACTTAGGCCGCGAGAGCTAGATCTTCGTAATCTGCGTTTATTTTTTGTGACTCGATTTTTAACGAGGCCAACGAATCATCCTCGGCATGCAGAACGCGTAATGTGCTTCGAGTCGAAACCAGTACGCCCCCTAACGAGATTGAATCTGGCGCAGGGCGTGACGCTGCGCAAGGGGCTTTTTTAAGGAATCAATGGATGCAAGATTGCCATTGACAATAATTTATCCCGATGGAGGTTGTATGTATAAAAGATTTTAAAAAATCAAAATTTTCTTTTTCTCTCTCTTTGGGAGGTTGCTTGCTTGCTTTGAGTTCATGGATGCTCCTGCTGGCTGGGGTTTTAATTCCACTTTCTCCTGCCTCTGTCATGGCTAGTCAGGCCTACGGGAGCATCAACAACTTTGATGTGGTCAATGATACCGGTGCTCCCTGCCACGGCTTCGAGATTGAGTTGGATGACATCACGAGTGCCCAGATCACCTACACCTACGACTACAATCACTACAGCACGCCCGTTATCTCGACGGATTTTACCGACCCGATCCACCCCAAAACATTTATTCGCTACGAGGCCAAGTATAACAACGGTATTTGGTCAGCCTACACCGCAGTCCCCACCAATGCGATCTCACCGACCGCCGGTCATCAGTTTACTGATCCCTCGGTCAATTTCGGTGGTGAGCATTTCGGTGTCGGATACTCGGCGAACCCCACAAATATTCTCTATCACTGGATGCAGGATGATGGTGCGGGCAATTTAAAGATTGGGCCCGCAGTGAGTGTCTCCACGCCGATCTTTAACTACATCGCCCCCGTCGGTGCTGCTGCACCTCAGATCCAACCAGTGATTATTCCACCCCCTCTTCCGATCGTCTACGAGTTTGGTCCCGCCACCTGGGTCAAGATGATCACCACCACCAGTCACACCAATACGGAGGTGCGCCTTCGAGATCTGGTCAGCATCGATGCGAACTATCCCGGAGTGAAGGGCTGGGCCAATGGTGAACCAGCCGAAGTGGAGACCGAGTGGCAGGTTCTACAGACTGATTCCGGAAACACGAACGGCGGAAACAACATTCTTCAAGGCGTCGCCCAGAACCTCAATCAGGGCGATGACGTGGTGACGACACGATATGAGTTTTACCAGTATCCGACCAACGACCCCACCCTCTTCGACCCCGAGACCTACGAGGCGCTAGCTCAGTCCGTTGCACCGGATGGCATCCATGGCATCGGTAACTTCAGCAACACGGTCGTTGTCGGGAATTTCCTCGGGGCCCAGATGTCCGCAGTGGCGCTCACCAATCCGGTCGGCCTGATCGATCACCTTCAGGATGGCGAAGCGGGTGTCCAGCACCCTGATCGTACCGTCGTTATTGGCGGAGGCACCCCTTTTACGGTTTCCTTCACCGGTTCACTGCCGCAGGGGATGTTGTTCAATACCAACTCCGCAGATGCAAACTGCGGAGTGCTCTCCGGGACTCCTGCTGCGGGAGGATCCTTCCAATTCACCGTGTCGGCTTTGGATGCCATTCACCCCTTGGTCTCTAAGACGTATGTTCTGAACATTGCGGCCGCTGGTGCGAATCTTCCCCCTCACGCCATGGTCTCAGCCGCCGCAACACCACCGGGTTCCGGCACCTTTACCGGAACGGGTGATTTCCCGATGAATCAGAACACCACCGTGATTGCGCAGGCAAAGCCCGGATACGCCTTCTCTGGATGGAGCGAGGCAGGAGTGCCTCTTACCCATGCGACCAGCTACACCCTCTCGGTGAATGCGAACCATGATCTGAGCGCCACTTTCACCAATTCAGGTCCCGCCACCAATTCCCAGATGATCACGTTCCCAGTCTCATCACCCGTGAAGTTCAGCACCAACACCATCGCTCTTGCCGCCACAGCAAGCTCTGGACTACCCGTTTCCTACGCCTTGATCTCGGGTCCGGCAATACTCTCAAATTCCATACTCACCCTGACCGGTGTCGGGACGGTAAAAGTCTCAGCTTCCCAGCCCGGAGGGTGGCCCTACAAGCCGGCACCCACCATCACCAAGAGCATCGTGGTGGCCAAGGGGAGTCCTACCATCACGTTTAACCCCACAACCCCCGTTTCTTTTGTGCGTAATGGTTCGCTACTTCTTTCCGCGACCGACTCGGCTGGATTGCCTGTCAAATTCACCAGTAGCAACCCCAAGATCCTTTCTATCTTAGGGGCCACTGCGACCATGAAGTCAAAGGGGAGCGTACGAATTACCGCATCCCAGGCATCCACCTCAAATGATTCTGCTGCTAACCCGGTCACAAAGCCTATCACGCTTCATTAATGCGATGGCTCATGCCATCTTCAGACACTTCTTACCTCAGGAATCTGATCGTCAAGGGATAGCGGTAGAATTCCCCGTTACTTGTCCTCACAGCAGCAAGCACCATGCAGACGATCCAAGTAATCAGGACGAGCGGTAGGGTCACGAATCCCACCAGCACGAAGCAGAGAGCGATTGAGACCCCGGTATAGATGGAGTAGGAGATCTGGAAATTAAGCACCTCCTTGCCGGTGGTATCGATCTCCTGACTATCGGCTCGCTTGATCAGCCAGATTACGAGAGGTGCAATGATATGCATCAAGGACCATCCAAGGAGGATCCCTGAGAACCCCGAGAGGTGGAGCCCGATGCACCAGGAACGTGCCGATTCATCGTTATTAGGAATGGGAGTGAGGGGTGGGGGTGTCTCCATCTGTTTAAAAAAACCTGAAATTTACCGTCATGCAAGGGTCAACTTTATTCCACAAGATGTCCCCCGCTGGCAGAATTTGATTGCCAAGACCACCCCACTTCGACTCATTTGCATGACGCCTTTTTGGCAAATTTTTTCTATGAGCGAACGCAGAGTTGTCATCACAGGTATCGGAGTCATCAGCCCCGTCGGTTCCGACCTCGAAACCTTTTGGAAGAATCTCACAGCCGGTCAATCCGGCATTTCTCATTATCAGGCCTTTGATCCTGTTGGCTTCGACTGTCTGATCGCGGGTGAGGTGAAGGAATTTGATTCGGCGCCCTGGTTCAAGACTCCTAAGGACGCACGCCGCGCAGATCGTTTTTCACAGTTTGCCATGGCCGGAGCCAAGCTTGCTCTGGATGATTCTGGCCTTGATCTCGAGAAGACTGACAAGGAGCGTTTTGGGGTCATCGTTGGGAGCGGCATCGGTGGTTTCCAGAGCCTCGAGAATGAGACGCGCCGTCTCATTGAGAAGGGGCCCACGAAGCTCTCTCCCTTCACGATCCCGATGATCATCAGCAACATGGCGAGCGGTCTTATCTCCATGGAGTACGGATTTAGCGGCCCGAATATGGCGATCGTCACGGCATGTGCCACGGCAAACAACTCGATCGGCGAGGCTTGGCGGATCATCAAGTTCGGTGATGCCGACGCCTTCGTTGCAGGTGGAGCAGAGGCCACCATCACGCCACTCGGTGTGGCTGGTTTCTCCTGCATGAGGGCTCTGAGCACCCGCAACGAGGAACCCACGAAGGCTTCCCGCCCCTTTGACAAGGACCGTGACGGCTTCGTCATGGGCGAGGGAGCCGGCATTGTCGTTCTCGAGGAACTCGAGCACGCCAAGAAGCGCGGTGCCCGTATCTATTGCGAACTTGTCGGTTACGGAGCGACGGCTGATGCCTACCACATGACCGCTCCTCGACCCGAGGGTGAAGGTGCCAGTCGCTGCATGCAGATCGCGATGAAGCATGCCAAGGTCACCCCGGAAGAGGTCGATTACATCAACGCCCACGGCACCTCCACTCCGATCGGCGACATCTGCGAAACCAAGGCGATCAAGGATGCCTTCGGCGAGGCCGCTTACAAGGTTCCCATCAGCTCCACAAAATCCGTCACGGGTCACCTTCTCGGTGCCGCCGGTGGAGTGGAACTTGCCGCCTGCGCGCTCGCGATGCGCGACGGCGTCATTCCACCGACCATCAACCTCGACAATCCCGATGCCGAGTGTGACCTCGACTACGTCCCGCACAAGGCACGCGAGGCAAAGGTCAAGGTGGCGCTCAGTAACTCCTTTGGTTTCGGTGGTCACAACTCTTCTGTTGTGATCCGTTCCTATGAGGATTGATTGACCAAAAGTTTCTTATTCCCATGAACCTCCCAACCATCAAATCCCTTGCCATTGCTTTGGCCGTGGCCGCAACCAGCACCTTCACCACCACTACTACTATGGCACAATCCTCCAATCCCACCGATAACCTAGCCGTCGGCCAGGCCTTCTTGAAGGAAAACGCCACCAAACCAGGGGTCCACACCACCCCTAGCGGCCTTCAGTACAAGGTCATCACCGAGGGACACGGCAAGAGCCCCAAGGCCACCGACACAGTCCTTGTTCACTACCGCGGAACGACCATCGATGGCACCGAGTTCGACAGCTCCTACAAGCGTAATGAGCCCATCTCATTCCCTCTCAATGGTGTCATTCCTGGGTGGACCGAGGGGGTTCAGTTGATGAAAGAGGGCGGTAAGATCCAACTCTTCATACCGTCGAACCTAGCCTACGGATCGCGTGGAGCGGGTGGCGTCATAGCCCCTGACTCGACGCTGATCTTTGACATCGAACTTCTCAAAGTCCAGTAGACTGGCCCTTTTGAGTTCTAACTGCGTTGCCCTGGGCTCGCAGTATCTCTTATACAGCGTCGCTTGGGCGCCTAGCTATCTCCTCAAAAATCTTGCTTCAATTGCGATGAGGCTCTTTTCACCAAAAGTAGATCTAATCCTATGTATCCTTTTGATATTAGGATCGATTAGAGTAGTTATAATTGGAAATTGTGGAAAAATTCTGGGATCTCTGATCGATGGTTCGCAAGCTAGATTAGTTGCTTTGCTGACGCTGGGATTCGGGATCCTATGGCTTATATCTTTAATTAGAAAAGATCGTTGAAGTCGAAAAAATCGTCTTTTAAGGAGCCTCAAGGAATTTGTTAGCAAATGAAATCGTGTCAAAAGTATTTCATTGGGATCGTTCTGATTTCTTCTCTCCACGCCCAAAGCAGCTCCCCTGACATCAAGGTCTACTTCAGTCCGCACGGGGGATGCACAGAGGCAGTGGTGCGGGCAGTGTGGACTGCGCAGAAGCAGGTGCTAGTTGAGGCGTATTCGTTTACCTCGGAACCGATAGCCGTCGCACTGATCGAGGCCGAGAAGCGTGGCGTTGATCCTTGATAAGAGCCAGGAGAAGGCGAGGGGCACCGAGGCTGATTTGATCTCAGAGAGTGGCATCCCGACCTATATCGACTCAGCCTATCGGATCGCCCATGACAAGGTCATGGTGATCGACGGAAATAAAGTCATCACTGGTTCTTTCAACTTCACCAAGAGCGCGGAAGATTACAACGCTGAGAACCTTCTTGTGATCTCGAATGACCCGCCGTTGGCCGCTCAATATACGGCGAGTTGGAAGCAACATTTAGCCCAATCTCATCCCTACCACCCTGGGAAGAGCCACCATAAAAACGGTTCCCGTTCCCGCTACTATGGACCTCTTGGAATGAGGGAAATGGAGCCGACGGGGTAGGGGCCTTAGGCGTAAATCCGCAACCTGTACGCTGATTCTTTGAGTCTGATAGACTGGATGCCTTCAGTCTAAGAAACTTTCCAATTAGACAAACTTTCCGGGATTCAGGATATCCTTGGGATCGAGCGCCCTTTTGACTAAAGAGTGGAGTTTGCGAAGTTCGGGTGATGTGGCTTGATTCCACCAGCGTTTTTTTGCCAGTCCGATGCCGTGTTCGCCCGTGATGGTTCCTCCCCAAGCAATGACCTGAGTGAAGAGGTCGTCGAGCGCTCCCTCGATTTCCTTGGGTTGATTGGTCTGCTGATCCTTGGAAACCATGATATTGGTATGGATATTCCCGTCGCCGGCATGGCCGAAGCAGGCGATCGCGAATCCAGTTTTACGTTGCAGGCCCTCGGCATAGCGGACGAGATCGACCAAGCGCCCGCGAGGGACGACGATATCCTCATTGAGTTTCGTGAGGCCCGTTGCCTTGAGTGAAGCCGAGAAAGCCCGTCGTAGTGCCCAGATCCGCTCACAACGCTCGGGAGAGGTGGCAAGCTCGACCTCGAGGGCCTTGTTCTTTGCGAGAAGGGCTTTCAGGGCCTTTCCTTCACTCAGAACACTCGCTTTCTGTCCGTCGAGTTCGACAAGCAGATGGGCCTTCCCCGGAGGGACAAAAGATCCCTTCACCTCCTTATGGGCATCCCGTGCCGACTGGAGGGTGAAGCCGTCGGCAACTTCCATGGCACAGGGCAAGTAACCGGCCTTGAAGATCGCCTGAACTGCCGCCGCGGCATCCCTCATGGATCCGAATCCGGCGGAGAGCGTGACTCGTGCTGGAGGTAATGGGAGCAGGCGAAGGGTTGCCTCGGTGATCACACCAAGCAGTCCTTCGGAGCCGACAAACATTCCGACGAGATCGAAGCCGGTCTTGTTCTTGTGGGTACGGCCCCCGACATTGACAATGGTGCCATCAGCCAGAACGACCTCGAGCCCAAGCACGTAGGGGCGGGTCACGCCATATTTCAGACATCTCGGTCCCCCGGCATTCGTGGCAATATTTCCCCCGATGGAGCAGTCCTTGTAGCTCTGGGGATCGGGAGGATAGAAGAGCCCTTTTTTTTCGACTTCCTTCTGGAGAACTCCCGTGATGACGGCAGGTTCCGTGACAACAACAAAGTCACGGTCGTTGATCTCCTTGATTCTGTTCATCCGGTGCATGCTCATCAGGATGCCTCCACGTACGGGCACGCATCCGCCGACATATCCGTAGCCTGCGCCTCGCGTGGTGACCGGTATTCCCTTCTTATGGGCATAGCCAAGAACGGAAGAGACCTCTTTTGAGGAACCTGGCGCCACAGCAATCTCTGGCATCGCCGCAGCAAACCATCTGTCGCGACCCAGTTCCCCAAGTCGATCGGGATCAGTGATCACGCCGGCCTTGGCTGGGATGAACTTCCGAAGATCCCGCTCCAGATTGGAGCGGGTTGATTTCAGTGATAATGATGCCATCAAGAGATGGCGTTACATGCCCATGATCTCGTAGCCACCATCGACGTAGATCACCTGGCCGGTGATGCCGCTACCGCCATTGCTGGCAAGGAAGACACCGGTCTGACCGAGTTCTTCTCCGGTGCAGGTGCGACGGAGGGGGGCGTGCTCCTCATAATGCTTGATCATAGTGCCAAGTCCGGACACGCCACGGGCGGCCAGCGTGTTCATGGGGCCGGCGCTGATGCAGTTGACCCGGATGTTTTTTGATCCGAGATCGTAGGCGAGATAACGGGTGCTAGCTTCCAGTGAAGCCTTGGCCACGCCCATCACGTTGTAGTGGGGTACAACCTTGACGGATCCGTAGTAGCTCATGGCCGTGATGCTGCCACCCTCGGTCATGAGGGGAGATGCCTCGCGCGCAAGGGCAACCAGTGAGTAGGCGCTTATATCATGGGCCTTCAGGTAGGCTTCACGGGTTGTGGAGACGAAATCGCCCTCCAAGGCTTCCTTTGGTGCGAAGGCAACCGCATGGAGCACCATGTCGATCTTTGGAGTTTTCTCGCGCACTTTTCCGAAAAAAGTGGCGATCTCTGCATCGCTTCCCACATCACAGGGATGAAGGAAGGTGTCGCTACCGAACTCGGAGACGAGTTCCTCCACGTTCTCCTTGAGCCGTTCTCCCTGATAATTGAAGAGAAGGGTGGCTCCGGCTTGCTTCCAGGCCTTGGCGATATGCCATGCGATGCTGCGTTTGTTGGCGACGCCGAAAACGACGCCGGTTTTACCTGCTAGGGGTCCGTTGCTCATCCCACTAGGAAGCCTCTTTCCGCCCCCATCTGTCACGCAAAAAGGTCTTGGACGTGACTATCCCCTTGGATGGAACTTCCGATGGACCGACTTAAGCTGGCTCCGATCAACCTGAGTGTAGATCTGGGTCGTGGCGATCGAGGCGTGCCCCAGCATCTCCTGAATGATTCGGAGGTCCGCCCCACCTGCTAGCAGGTGGGTGGCGAAGGAGTGGCGAAGTTGGTGAGGATGGACGGCCTCCTCGATGCCGGCCAATCGTGCATAATGGCCGACGAGTTGCCAGATACGGGCCGGGGTGAGAGGATGGCCGCGCACGGAAAGAAAGATCTCAGCTCCGGATCTGGGGGAGATCAGCTTGGGTCGCGCGATGTCGAGATAGGTCTTCAAGGCAGCAAGTGCCGCACGCCCGACCGGAATGAGACGCGTCTTGTTCCCCTTGCCGGTGACGCGAATCACACCACCGTCCTCATCAAGGTTTTCCAGGCGGACATTGCAGGCTTCAGCGATACGAAGACCGCAGGCATAGAGAAGTTCCAGAAGTGCCCGGTCGCGAATCTCCAAGGGGGTATCTCCTGCAGGGGCTGATACCATTTTTTCGATCTCCGATTTGGAAAGGGGTTGGGGGAGCGTTTGCGGAATGCGGGGTATGGGAAGCTTTTCAGCCGGATCCTCGGGGATCAGTCCACGGGCTGTTAAAAAACGGAATAAGATCCGCAGGGCAACTGCCTCCAGTTTGACGGAGGTAACGGATAGGCCCCGCTTTTTTTCCGCCATCAGGAACTCAGAAAGAAGCGGTTGGGAGACTTTTGCAGCTTCACTGATGCCTCGATGAGCGGCCCACTCCGCAAAGCGCTCCAGCGAAGCACGAGTGGAAAGTTGATAATTCGTGGAGAGTCCCCGCTCTGTCGCCAGATAAAGCAAGAAGCTGTCGATGCACTCCTGCATCTCCAGGATCAGGAAGCGGATGAGTTGGGATTCGGAGCCGCAAGCCTGATCAGAGCCTCACGATACTTTTCGGCTGTCTTGGTGACAATCTCAGCGGGAAGTTCCGGTGCCGGAGGTTGCTTGTCCCAACCACAGTGCTCTAGCCAGTCACGGACGAACTGCTTGTCGAAGCTCGGAGGACTCCCTCCCGGGCTGTATTGATCTGCAGGCCAGAAGCGGGAGGAGTCCGGGGTCATACATTCGTCGATCAGGATAATCTCGCCGTCATGGATCCCGAACTCGAACTTGGTATCTGCAATGATGATGCCGCGTGAGGCTGCATAAGCCCGCCCGTGACGATAGAGATCGAGGCTCATCTGCTTCACGCGCAGTGCCACCTCGTCACCCAGCAGCGCTCGGCACTGGGCCCAGTTGATCGGTTCGTCGTGGCCCTCTTCGGCCTTGGTGCTGGGGGTGAAGAGGTCCTCGGGGAGTCGGTCAGATTGCCGGAGTCCGGCCGGGATGGGGTAGCCTCCCACGGTTCCACTCTCCTGATACTCCTTCCAACCCGACCCCGCGATGTATCCACGCACGACGCATTCGACGGGAAGAGGGACCGCCTTTTTCGTGATCATGGAGCGCCCCCTTAGCACCTCTGAGAATGGCTTTAGCTCGGATGGAAAAGAGGCCACTTCGGTTTTAATCATGTGATTGGGGACGAAGTCGAGCCGGTTGAACCAGAAAGAGGAGAGCCTGTTGAGCACCTCCCCCTTGCCCGGGATTGCGTTCGGCAGGATACAATCAAACGCGGAGATCCGATCGGTGGCCACCAGTAGGAGGTTTTCACCAAGGTCGAAGACCTCGCGTACTTTTCCACTACGAATTTTTTTGATGCCGGGAAGGTCGCAAGTCAGAAGTTCCATGGGGAAAAGGATGTATGATGAATTGTGAATGATGAAATGAAAAAAGAGGAGCGTGATGGGATCGGGGTTAAAAGTGTTAAAAAAGTTGAAGGGTTCCAATGGTTGGAGAACTGCTCGCGCTACCGGTTATACCCTTTCCAACTCTTCTACCGGTTTTAACGTTACAACATTTTAACGATCCCATCACTCGCTGACCCTCCCCCTGCCGCGTTTCACTTCGGCTCGGTGACGTTTTCCTTCCACCAGTTTTCTTTTTTCAGAGGTGGAGCGTTTCGCGTTGCGGCGACGTGCTTTAGCGGACTCCGCACGAGACATGAGACGACGGGCCTCCCTCCTTTCCGTGATTTTATCACCGAGTCTCTCCCTGGCGATACGGCGGTTCATGCTCTGGCTCCGGGAATCCGAAACGGTCACCGAGATCCCTGTCGGAAGGTGGGTGAGGGTAACGGCCGTGGAGACCTTGTTGACGTGCTGACCTCCGGGCCCCGCCGACCGGGCAAAGCTCTCCCTGAGTTCCTCTTCGGGAAGGGAGGCGGAAGGTTGATTCTTTTGCACGGCGCGGTATTCTGGAAGCTAGATTTTTCCCCATGACCTACCAATACAAAACACTCTCTTCATCCGTCGGCACGCTCGATCAACTGGAGGACCCCTCCAGCGGCGTCAGGATCACGGTCAACCGCATCGGAGCTGAGGTGATCAGCCTTGCCCGTAGGGATGATGCGGGTGAGTGGCACGGTTTTCTATGGCGTGATGGTCATGTGGAGGCACCCGCCGAGGGATGGGGAAACCACGCCACCGTGATGGGCTTTTACACGCATCGGCTCTGGGAGCAGAAATCAGTCTATGACGGCCATCCCATGGATGGTGGCCCGACACCCCACGGTTTCCTCCGCCATCATTCCTTTGCCGACCCGGCCGTGGATCTTACTTCGGGATCCATCACCTACCGACTTGAGCCCGAGCAGATTCCTGCTGGGGCCTACCCCTACAAGGTTGCCGCGAGCATTACCTACGCTCTGGTCGGCGGAGCGCTACGGATGACCTTCTGCTTTGAGAACAAGGAGAACCATCCCGTGGCCTTGAGTTTCGGATGGCATCCCGGTTTTGCCGTGGGCTCCGTCGAGAGTGCTCATCTCCTCCTGCCTGCCGGAACCTATCGCCAGCAGATCGCTGACAACAACTTCCTGACCCGAGGGGTCGATGAGGTTCTCTTTGCCGGTGGAGAAATGCCTTACCCCAAGAAGACTCTTGTTGATTCTTATCTGATCGACCTATCGGGGGTGCCTGATCGTCATTTTACTCTCGAGGACAGCACGATCGGTCACCGCGTGGAGTGTGATTACTCGGAAGCCCCCTTCTTAACAATCTGGAGCAACGGCGATCCCTTCCTCTGCGTGGAGCCATGCTGGGGACTTCCCGACAGCAATCCTCAGGTTCCCTTCGAGAAGAAGAAAGGGATCCAATGGATAGGGGCCGGTGAAACCCAGACCGCCTCCGCAAGCGTGAAACCCTCCTTTCTGAAATCCTGAGCGCAGCTCAGCCCCTTTCTTCCTTCCTTTACCCCTCTTGAAAACGCAGAAAGATCTCACTCCCCAGCAGAAGCAGACCTGGCTCAAGGCTGTCAGTGCCATGGAGATGAAAAATCCAGGCTACACGATCCAACTCTGCCAAGGCTTGCTCAAGACGCTCCCTGACTTCATCGATGCCCGCAAACTCGCGCGGCGTGCGGCTGTCGAGAAATCAAAGATCGCCAAAAAAGGATTCTTTTCAGGATTTGGGGGCGGTTCTTCGATTGCCCTCATGAAGGCTTCCGGTCTCCTTAAAAAACGCGAGGATCATCCCCAACTTCTGATTCTCCTTGAGGAGATTCTGGCTGACGAGCCCTACAACGAAAAAGCCAATCTTCTTCTGCACGAGGCAGCGATTAAGTGGGAGCCACCGATGAAGGAGTTGGCAATGTTTGCCCTTGAGACAATGATCGAGGGCAACCCCAAGGATATAGAGCAACTCCACCGTACGGCCGCTTATTGCATGGAGAAAGATGAGAACGGGAGCCCCCGTGATCCCTCCCGTGCGGTGGAACTGTTTAACAAGATTCTTGAAATCAATCCCAACGATCTTGCAGCCATCAAGGGAGGGAAGGACTCCTCAGCCTCTCATTCCGTCCAGAAGGGTGGGTGGGAGGTCGCGGACAGTTACCGAGACTTGATCAGGGATAAGGATGAAGCCGTGTCGCTCGAGCAGCAGGGACGCGTGGTCAAAAGCGGAGAAGTCATCGACAGCCAGATTGCCGATCTCTCCGCCCAGGTTCAGGCGGAGCCCCATAGCATCGATAAGTCCCGCAGGATCGCCGAGCTCTACGAGAAGAAAGAGGATCTGGAGAACGCCCTCGAGTGGTATCGCTACACCCTCGGTCTCTCCGGAGGTGCTGATCCTACCATCAGCCGTAAGATGAGCGACCTGCAGTTGCGTCAGATTGATGCCGCTACGAAGGCCCGTGAAGAGTACCTTGCCGCCGTTCCTGATGATCCCGAGGCCCCGCGCTACCGCGCCGAGTTGGAGGAACTAAAAAAACAACGAGCTGACTTCACCCTTGAAGAGGCCCGTGGACGGGTGGAGCGCAACCCGACCGACCTCTTGGCGCACTTTGATCTCGGGGTCACGCTGATGGAGTCTGGAAAGTATCAGGAGGCCATTGGCCACTTCCAGCGGGCACGCTCCAATCCCAGCGTCCGACTCAAGGCGATGAGCCAACTTGGTCAATGCTACGTGGCCCGTGGTATGAACGACCTCGCGGCCAAGACCCTCTCCGATGCCGCGCAGGAACTCACTGGTATGGATGCGGTCAAGAAGGACCTCCTCTATAATCTCGGCCTTGTCTATGAGAAGATGGGGCAGACTGCCCAATCTATCGAATGCCTCAAGCAGATCTACGAGGTTGATTATGCCTACCGTGACGTAGCCTCCCGTGTAGAAGCCTCCTACGGCAATAATTAAGGTTAAGGCTTGGGACTTTGGCTCAGGGTGGCGTTGCTGCTCAGTTGGCGTAGGACTACTACACCTTCCCTCTCGCACCTGACCCTGCATCCAAAATTCCAAGCCTTGAACGCATCACAAAGGCCTTGATCCCATCCGTCGAATCGGACATGGATTGTCCCATGCCAAGCCGCATTGCAAAACGGATCCCATCAGTAAGTGTTGTTTCTAAGAGAGGGGATGCAGGTTCTCACAAGGAGAAGGGCCGATCGGCCCGCCTTCCCCTCTACCGGATCATGCAGATCCATCAGTTGCTTCAGCTCAAGGAGTATCCCAACTGCCAAGCCCTCTCCCGTGATTTTGAGGTTTCTTACAAGACCGTCCAGCGCGACATCGACTTCATGCGCGATCAGTTGAAGCTTCCGATCGACTACGACACGGTTAGGCACGGATTCAGGTATACCCGTGAAGTGAAGAATCTCCCCTCACTCTCGTTGCAGGAGGGAGAGGTTGTCGCCCTCCTAGTGGCCCAGAAAGCGGCGGAGCAGTACCGGGGAACCCCATTTGAAAAGTCCTTGAAGTCGGCCTTCACCAAGTTAGTCGAGGGGCTTCCCTCCCGGTCCGAGATTTCACTGCATGATTTGAGTCAAGCCCTCTCCTTCCGACCCTCGGGACCACCTGCCGATGACCTCCACTCCTTCCAGACACTGAGTTCCGCCTTGCTCGCCTCCCAAGAGGTAGCCTTCCTCTACCGCAAGCCGGGGGATGGAGTAAAAAACGAACGACGTATCCAGCCTTACCATCTCGGTTGTATCGCCGGTCAGTGGTACCTCATCGGTCTTGATCTGGCCCGCAAGGCGGTGAGGACCTTTGCGCTGGCCCGCGTGTCCAAGCCAAAGAACCTGAACCGTCGCTTCGTCAGGCCGAAGGACTTCTCCCTTGATGAACTTCTTGGGGAGAGCTTCTCCGTCTTCGAGTCCAAGCAGGCCCAGAAGGTCAGGATCCTTCTTGATCCGATAGCAACTGCGTTGGCTTCCGAGCGCCGCTGGCATCCCTCCCAGAAGATATCGCTCCGAAAAGATGGCTCGGGAGAGCTTTCACTCACCGTCGGCCTGGCGCCAGATCTGGAGTCCTGGATCATGGCTTGGGGCCCCCGCGCTGAGGTGCTCGCACCTGCTGCCTTGAGAAGAAGCATCGGAGCCGCACTCAAGAAGGCGTCATTCTGCTACCGCTGAGTGGATGTGGCTTAGCAAAGTAATCTTCAGATCTTCCCTGCCGCAATGATCTCTTTGGCCTTGGCCAACGAGGCGGCGAGTCCGGAGGCATCGCGTCCTCCACCTCGAGCACTGTCTGGCTTGCCGCCACCTTTGCCCCCCACGAGGGGAGCCACTGCAGAGATCAGCTTGCCAGCCGGAAGGCTTCCCTGATGGGCTTTGCCGACAACAGCGACCAGTGAAACCGCTCCCTCGGCAACTCCTGCAAGGAAGATGATGCCGTCGAAGCTCCCCTTCAGCGCATCGGCCGCTGCCTGAAGGGCATTGCCATCGGCACCCGGAATCTCCTCTAGGATCGAAGGAATCGTCCCTCCGGTTGCCTTGGTCAGGAGATCCTTCGCAAGGGCTGCAGCCTCGCGCTGACGGAATGCTTCCAGCTCCTTTTCCAGTTCCTTCTGACGAGCCAACGTGAGCTCAAGCTTCTTCTCCACCTCGGCAAGAGGGGAACTGAGGCGCGCTGCGACTCCCTGTAAACGTTCGGCATCACTCTTCGAGGCGACGCGAGCTTCATGACCGGCGACAGCCTCGATCCTGCGGACTCCAGCGGCAACGGCCGCCTCACTGTTGATCCTGAAGAGTCCGATCTCACCCGTACCACGTACGTGGGTTCCACCGCAGAGTTCCATCGAGTAGCCGTCGAGTGATCCGGGAGTCCCCCCGATCTGGACGACGCGAACGGTGTCACCATACTTGTCGCCGAAGAATTGCAGGATACCGGGTTGACCTTTCACCTCGGCGTAAGGCATCTCCTGCCAGCTGACGGATCCGTTCTCGAGGATACGCTCGTTGACGAGTTGTTCCACTTTGGAGATCTCTCCGGGCGTCATGGCCGAGCTTGAGAAGTCAAAGGTGAGCTTGTCCGGTCCGACAAAGGATCCCTTCTGGGAGACTCCATCTCCAAGCACTTCGCGAAGTGCCCAGTGAAGTAGGTGGGTGACCGTGTGGTGGCGCTGGATGGAGGCTCGACGGGGGGAATCAATGGAGAGGGTTACTTTGGCTCCGGGCAGCGGGATCTCCTCACCCTCCGTCAGATCCAGAAAGTGGAGCCATGTCGGGCCGTTCTTCTGCGTGTCGGAGACACGCCAGAGAGATCCACCCGCATCGAGTAATCCCGCATCGCCGACCTGCCCACCCATCTCCGCATAGCAGACTGAGCGGTCGAGGATGACAGCGGTTCGATCCTTGATACGGAGCACTTCGAGGACGACTGCCTCGGTCTCTGGGGAATCGAAGCCCGAGAAGGCCGTGGGAGTCGTGGTCTCAAGCGAGGAGAGGCTGATGATCTCCTTCTTCTGAGCGGCACGGGCCCGCGCCCGCTGCTGCTGCATAAGAATCTCGAAACCGGTGTGATCCACGGAGAGACCACGCTCACGGGCGAGGAGTTCTGTGAGATCGAGGGGGAAGCCCTGCTCATCATAGAGACGGAAGGCGACCTCACCCGAGATTTCCTTGCCCTTGATTGCCTCGGTCTCGAAGAGGGCCAGTCCCTTGTCGAGGGTCTTGTGGAAGGCCTCCTCTTCGCGCTTCAGTGTCTCCGTGATGAAGGCTTCCCGACTACGAATTTCAGGAAAGGCATCGCCCATCACGGATGCAAGAACGGGGGTGAGCTTGTGGAGGAACGGCCCGGTGAATCCGAGAGTCCGTCCGTAACGCACGGCGCGCCTGAGGATCCTGCGAAGCACATAGTGTCGCTCGGCATTGCCAGGCTGGATGCCATCGGCAATCGCGAATCCCAACGTGCGCAGGTGATCCGCGATGACACGGAAGGCGATGTCATCCTTCTCCTGCTGAGTGACCGGAACCATGGCGCCGTCGCCGGAGGGCTGGGGGAGGGTGGATCCGTAAGTGCGGCTGCAAAGAGCACCGATCGCGGCAAAGATGGGACGGAAGAGATCGGTCTCGTAGTTGGAGATCACGACGTTGCTGAATTCCGTGAAGCCCTTGGTACACTGAATCACCGAACTGACCCGCTCAAAGCCCATCCCTGTATCGACATGGCAGGCGGGAAGGGGGACGAAGGTTCCGTCTGGATTCGCGTTGAACTGAATGAAGACCAAGTTCCAGATTTCAATGCACTCAGCGCTCCCCTTGTTCACGAGGGCTCCCTTCGTATCTCCGGAGGGAGTGAGGTCGATGTGGAGCTCTGAGCAGGGGCCGCAGGGGCCGGTCTCACCCATCATCCAAAAATTGTCCTTCCTGTTGCCGGGGACGACATGGATGGCGGGATCAAGTCCCTTGGATCGGAATAGATCCGACCAGAGCGTGTGGGCTTCGTCATCGAAGGAGGCGGGGTCGCCCTCCGCTGGACTGTAGACCGTTGCGTAAAGCCTCTCGGCGGGAAACTTCCAGCGCTCCACAAGTAACTCCCAAGCCCAGGTGATCGCCTCACGCTTGAAGTAGTCACCGAAGGACCAGTTCCCCAGCATCTCGAAGAAGGTGTGGTGGTAGGTGTCGAGGCCGACATCCTCCAGGTCGTTGTGCTTTCCCCCGGCGCGGATGCACTTCTGGGTATCGGCGGCGCGTGCGGGAGTGTAGGGGAAGGGAGTCGTGCCGAGGAAGATCGGCACGAACTGGTTCATCCCCGCGTTCGTGAAGAGCAGGTTCGGTGAGTCGGGCAGAAGGCTGGAGGAGGTGACAATTGTGTGCTCCTTGCTGCGGAAAAAATCTAGGAAGGACTTGCGGATCTCGGTGGAGGTCATGGGGTGAAAAATTAGCGGTTAAAAGTACCGTGTGTCGACAGTTGAAGGAGGGGGGATTCTCAGTTATTTCGCCTTTGAGTCGTCGAGCGAGGGTTGAGTAATCGGCAGGTCGGGCTGAAGAAACTCCGAGAGTATCACTTCCAGAGGATGCTCCGGGAGGATCATCAGATCACTCGAGTCTCCTTCGCGAAGGGCAATAACTCCGTTGGAGGCCTGGCCGAATGTATACGAGGCAAGTAGGAATTCACCGGCACTCTCCTCAGCCGTGTTCTCGGAAAGGTGGGCGCTGTAGCGGATGGAGCACGAAGGCTGATCCATGCCGTGAAGTTTCATCTGGTCGGGTGTGGCCGGGACGAAGCTCTGGGCTTTGATGCTGCTGAGTTGATCAAACCATGCCCTGACCTTCTCACCCGGCAGGATTGATTGACCGGTTCCAAAATGGGCCTTGATCGTCCAATCCTCACTTTCTGGCTTCCTGGTGAGAATCACAGGAGGCTCTCCAGTTCCATTTCCCGAAATAGCAATGCGATCCACGGTGTCATAATCGACCGGTTGAAGCGTGTGGGAGCGGAGTGATTGGGGCATTACGTCGAGAGTTGCCGAGAGACCCTTAACGATGAAGATCCCTGAGCGATCACTGCATCGGACATAAGAACTCTCTGGAGAGGAGAGCACTGGATCCCCGATAGCGATGGTCAGCGGATTTATCTCTCCCTCCTGGGTGATAGCAAAAACTCCTCGAGGGGACTCGAAGCCACAGGTGGAGGGATCAGTTCCTGCCGGCATCCACTGCTGGATCTGGGCGGAAATAAGTGGGGTGATCCAGGAGGAGAGGGCGCTTTGATCAACTTTTGCCGAAAGGGGGCGTTCAAGATTCCAGCCTCGGCTCCCTTTTCTAAGCACCAGTTGTTGGATAGCACCTCCTTTGGTGAGGGAAATCTCCTGCAGGTGTTCGGTATTCAGAGAGGTCAAGTGGGGATCATGGAAATCCTGAACTGATCGGAAGGCCAACTTTGGGAGTTCATCGGAAATCAGGTAGACATCCCCGTCGCCGAGACGCGCATAGAGGGATCGAGGGGCCGCGCCCTCGCTACCGAAATCAATGCTCTCCCGAACCTTGCCCACGATCGTGAGAGATCGTTTCGGTTGGTTAAGGTCAAGTGAGGCGAGGCTTACCGGACCTTTGAGCTCGCTTACTTTCAGAATATCGGTCGGAGTTGTTGAGGAGGCTGACTGCAGCAGGGATCGGATCAGATGCTGGTCGGCCCGGTCCACCAGCTCCTCTCCAAGAAACCAGACACCCTCCTTTTTCAGGAGCGTCACGGTTGAGCTTCCCTCGCGTATGAAGATCTTTTCGGCCTGACTTGGATCGAGGGAGAGAAGTGGCTCCCGTGATGAACGGGTCTGTCTGTGAGAGGAAAAAAAGAGGAGTCCGATGGACAGTGCCGCAACGATAATCAGACCAAAAGTACCTTTCCAACTCATCGCCTCCGCCTCCACAGTATCACTCCTCCAAGTAGAGCTGCTGTCAGGGGAACAACGACCATGGTCCAGAGAGCGAGGAAGCGGACCTGTTGGTCATCCAGATTTAGCGTGAAGAATTCCTTGGTTTTGGGAGTGCTTCCTACAAGACGTGTGCGGTCGATCAGCATATTCACTGCGCTCGAGAAAAAATCGAGTCCCGTGCCGCCAAGGAACTTGTCTTTCAGGAATTCAGAGTTGCCCACCACGACCATGCGGGAGGCACCCATGGAGATTCTATCGTCATGGACGCCGCCCAGATCGGTCATCGCCGCGATGATCACGGGAAAAAAGTTGTCCTTCACAGGATCGAAGTGCACCCCGCCGCCATCCGTATTCAAGTAGTCGGAACACCCGCGAAACCCGTGAACGGCCCGGATCAGCGGGCGTGTGGACCTCGGATTTTCAGGTGAGATGCGCTGGGCAAGAGATCTGGTGTTGCCGGCAAAGAGAACGTTCAGACCTACGAGACGGGAAGTGATCTCGGAATCTGCAAAAAATTCCCCAGTGACATCCCTAAGGATGCCCATGCTGTTACCCAGATTGATCAGACGCAGAACCCTGTCGTTGCGTGGCGTGATGCCAGCGGTGCTTAGGAAGGAGTCAAGGGTAGGGGTCTCACCCGTTGGGTCGAGCAGGACCATGAGGTGCCCGCCGCTGTTCCAGTAGTTCTGCAGGGCCTGTAACTCGGTTGCAGAAAGGTCAAAATGAGCCCCAGCGATCACGACTATGGCGGCATCGTTGGGGATGGAGGGAAGTCCTTGTGCCAGTTGGGCCAGATTCAGCGGTGCGACGGAGATGTTTTGTCGTTTCAGATTCTGGCCCACAAGTTCCAGAGGTGGTAGCCCGGGTAACCCTTCCCCATGCCCCTGGAGGAAGTAGACCTTTTTGTTAAGTTTTGGCTCGATCAGACCGATCAGAGCGGAGGTCAGCACCTGCTCGCCACGGAAAGCGATCAATCGTGGTGGATCACCATAATTGGTGGGAGCCGCATCGTATTCTCCCATCTCGGGGACCGGAATCACGCTGCTTCGGCCGCCATACTCCACGATCAGCACATTCTCCTCCCCGGAGAACTTGTAGCGCGCCTGAATTTCCTTGGCGGCTGCAGGATCTTTAAGAGGATCGATCCGCTCGACGGCTAGATTCCGGTAGTAGTGGGCATAAAATTGGAACTCCCTCAGCATAGCCATGATGTCACCGTAGAGTTCCGAGCCTGTGGCGAGAGAGGAGGGTGAAAAATAGACGGTGATCTTCACCGGTGAGGTGAGGTTCCACATCGTCTCCTTCGACTGATTGGAGAGTTCGAATTTGTGGGAACGGCTGCAGTCAAACCGCTGGTAGTGCCCCAGCGACCAGCAAAGAACGGTCAGGGTCATTACCAGAGCCGCAAGTATTTGCATGACGACGCGAAGGCGTACGGTCCTTAGTCTGGCGGGTCGTTGCGAGCGTGGAGTTCTCATATGCCCGGTGAATTAACCGCGCCAACGGCGTGCTTGAAGCGACTGGAGTGTGAGAAAGAGGCAGAGGGCGGTCATTACCAGGTACCAGACAACGGCCCTGGTGTCGTAAAGCCCTCTTGAGAACTGAGTCATCTGATCGATCGGCGAGAAGGTGACCGTGACGCCCTTCATGAATGTGCCGATCTGACCGGACAGGAAGGTCAGAAGTCCCGTGAAGAAAAACAAAGCCACCAGACAGAAGGTCATCACCGCTGCGGAAATCTGATGCCGGGTCAATGACGAGCAGAGGCAGCCGAGCGAGAGATAAAACATCCCCATGAGGAAAAGGAGTCCGTAAGCTCCGAAATATGCTCCCATGGCACCAGCCGCTTGCAGGTGGGTCTGCCACCAGAAGATCAGAAAATAAAGGCCCGTGGGGAGCCAAAGCGCCGAGTAGAGAACGAGCGCCCCAAAGAACTTGGCAAAGACCACTTGAGAGTCCCGGACAGGTGCCGTCATGAGTAGCTCAATTGTTCCCGTGCGGTACTCTTCGGAAAAGAGGCGCATCGTCAGCAGCGGGAAGAGCAGCAGAAAAGAAAACCAAAAAAAGACCGTATTAAAAAAAGATTCCACGACTGTGACCTCGGTGGGTCCGTGGTTTAGCGAAGAGACACCAGCATAAAAATTAAAACCCGTGAGAAGCAGGAGAAAAAAAAGAAGAACCCAAGCCATCGGCGTCAGGAATGCCGAACTGATTTCTCTTTTTAGAAGTGTCCAAAAAACCCTCATGACCTTCTTTCTGGTTGATGATCCCCAGCCGGCAGCCCACTTGCTGACTGATCGGGCGAGGTTGGCACGAAAGAAGAGAAGATTTCCTCCAGCGGAACTTCCCGAGCGGAGAGTTCACGAAGCTTCCATCCTCGCCTTACCGCTTCCTCATAGAGAAGTGTACGAGGATCTTCTACCCTGGGGACGATCTCGTAAGTGACCCAGCCCTCAGATTCTCTGAGCGTTGTGGCTTTGCTGATGTAGGGAAGGGAGTTTAATTCTTGGAGGGTAACTAAAGGGCTTTCCGTGGACATCTCAAGCCTGACGGCTCCGGAAAGGGGAACTCCAGCACGCTGGCGTAACTCCGTAGGAGTGCCAGTCGCGACAATCCTACCTTTGTTAATGATCAGGATGCGTGAACAGGTGGCCTCGACTTCGCTCAGGATGTGGCTTGAGAGAAGGATGGTGTGGCGTGCCGCAAGACCCTTGATGAGCGCACGAACATCCCTGATCTGGTTGGGATCGAGTCCGATGGTCGGCTCGTCAAGGATCAGGATGTCAGGTTCATTGACAAGTGCGTCAGCCAGCCCTACTCGCTGGCGGTATCCCTTGGAAAGCGTACCCACGAGCTGCTTTTGGACGTGTCTCAGTCCACAGAGCTGAACGGCGTCTTCAACCTTCTCTTTGATGCGCCGGGAGCGGACCCCTTTCAGCGAGGCGCGATAAGCAAGGTACTCTCCAACCCTCATTTCGGGGTAAAGAGGCACGTTTTCGGGGAGGTAGCCGATGCGGGATCGGGCTTTGAGTGACTCACTGAAGATATCAAAACCCGCGATCCTCACTTCACCGGAATCGGCAGGAAGGTAGCCGGAAAGAATCTTCATCGTGGTGCTTTTTCCCGCGCCGTTGGGGCCAAGAAATCCCACCACCTCACCCTGATCCACGGAGAAGGAGAGGTCACGAATCGCATCGGCCGGGCCGTAGCTTTTGGTGAGTCCTTGGACGGTGATCATGGGCGATGGCTGGGTTTTGACCCTACCCTTAATGCCCCAACGGCGCAAGGAGACCCCTTCAGAGTTAATTGCCAGCTTGCCGAGCGAGCATGATCTGCTAAAGAATGAAGTTCTTTTCCAGTGTGGTTAAGCACGCCGTAAGGCAGGCCACACTCAGGATTAATGATTTCAACCAATCTTCATGAGCACATCTTTCACGGCGCGCTGGAACGAGGCGGCCATCGATGAAAATTACGAAAAATGGCGCAAGGACGCTTCTTCTGTCTCTACTGAATGGGCCTCTTTTTTTGAAGGTTTCGAGCTCGGTTTTGCCCGTTATCTGAAGATTCCGGTCAAGGGCTCGGAAGGAGAAGTTGCCGGATCTGCTACTACGGGATCTCCTCGATCATCAAGTTCCAGGAGTCTAGAAAGCCGCGTGGAGGCCCTGATCTATACTTACCGCACGCTGGGGCACACACTCGCCCGACTGAATCCACTGAGTGTTGAGATTCCTTACCAACCACTTTTGGAACTGAAGGAATTCGGCCTTGCCGATGCTGATCTTAATGAGACGGTGAGTTCCCGAACCTACAGGGAGGGAACCCCGTTGTTGCTTCGCGAGATTATTGCCGAACTGAAGTCGATTTACTGCAGCACGCTTGGTGTGGAGTACATGCATATCCAGAACCCTCGTATCCGCCATTGGGTCAGGGAGCAAGTCGAGTCCCGTGCTGGGAAGGTGGATACAGCCACTCCCCACTATCGCATCCTACGTACCCTTCATAAGGCCGAGAGCTTTGAGAACTTTCTCCACACTACCTATGTCGGTAGTAAGCGGTTCTCCATTGAAGGGGGTGAGTCGATGCTTGTTGCCCTCTCCGAGATACTGCACCGCTCGCCAGAGCAGGGAGTGAAGGAGATCGTCCTTGGAATGGCCCACCGGGGTCGCCTGAATGTCCTGACCAACTTCCTGAAGAAGCCGTTTGCCATACTTTTCAATGAATTCAGTGACAAGTATGATCCCGACCTCGGGGAAGCGAGTGGCGACGTGAAGTATCACCTCGGATACCAGACCACGCGGCGTAACGAGAAGGGGGAGGAGGTGGAGGTTTACCTCGCCGCCAACCCGAGCCACCTTGAGGCTGTTGATCCCGTTGTCCTTGGTAAGGCCAGGGCTCGCCAGAGGATCCTCGAAGACACGATCGAGCGACGCAAGGTCGTGCCTATCCTAATCCACGGCGATGCGGCGTTCCCGGGGCAGGGCATCGTAGCTGAGTGCTTCAACCTCTCCCAACTTCCCGGATACAAGGTCGGAGGAACAGTTCACCTCATCGTGAATAACCAGATTGGTTTCACGACACTTCCCGCCGATTCCCGCTCCACCCTTTACTGCACCGAGATTGCAAAGACCGTCGAGGCCCCTGTTTTTCACGTGAATGGGGACGATCCGATCGCTGTCGCCGAAGCCGCGCGCATCGCGCTGGCCTTCAGGCAGGAGTTCGGTCGCGATGTCGTCGTTGATATCGTCTGCTACCGACGCTACGGCCACAACGAGGGTGACGAGCCGCTCTTCACCCAACCCGATCTTTACAAGGTAATCCGAGCCCACAAGCGTCCGAGCGAGATCTTTCTGAATCGGGCGATTGAGATTGGAACCCTGACTCAAGAGGAGTTCGATACCAGTTGGAAGAAATCACAGTCCCAACTTGAGGCTGCTCTGGCCAAGATGAAAATGGGGATCGACACCGACGTGAAGGCCAATCAGAAGGCCTTTGTCGGTTCCACGGCAGTCTTTCAGCCTCCCTACTCCTTCAAGCCGGTCAAAACCGCGATCAACGAAAAGATCCTCAAGACTATCGTTGATGGCCTCACGACAGTGCCTTCTGATTTTCGCATTCTACCAAAAGTCCGCAAGACCATCCTCGAACGGAGGCGAGAGGTCTTCGAAAAATCCGGTCCCTATGACTGGGCGTTCGGCGAGGCTCTTGCCTTCGGATCGCTCATGCTTCAGGGGATCCCGATCCGCCTCTCGGGTCAGGATAGTCGCAGGGGCACCTTCAGTCACCGCCACTCTGTCTTCTACGACGAAGTAAACCGTGAGCGTTACATACCGCTACAGCACCTCGCACCGGATCAGGCACGCTTCTGTGTCTACAATAGCCCGCTCTCGGAGGCCGCTGTGTTGGGATTCGACTACGGATATTCAATGGATTATCCGAAGATGCTCTGCATGTGGGAGGCTCAGTTCGGCGATTTTACCAACGGGGCCCAGGTCATTATCGACCAGTTCATCGCCTCGGGAGAGACCAAGTGGCTGAGACCCAGCTCGCTTGTCATGCTGCTTCCCCACGGCTATGAGGGGCAGGGGCCCGAGCATTCTAGCGCCCGACTGGAACGCTTCCTGCAACTTTGCGCTGACGAGAACATGGAGGTCTGCAATCTGACCACTCCAGCCCAATACTTCCACGTCCTGCGCCGGCAGATGCTCCGTGATTTCCGCAAGCCGCTCATCATCATGACGCCGAAGAGCCTCCTCCGATCCGAAGCCGCCGTTTCAACTACCAAAGATTTCACGGAGGGTGAATTTCACGAGATTCTCGAGGGTCCAAAGGCGGCTGATTCTGTAAAGGTTGAGCGACTTATTCTTTGCACAGGCAAGGTCTATTACGACCTTCAGTCCTATCGCGAAAAGAACGGTTGGAACGACCGCTCGGCAATCGTGCGACTGGAGCAGATTTATCCGCTTAACGAAGAGGAACTCCGTAAGGTCACCGCTCCCTATGCCCATGCCAAGGAGATCGTCTGGTGTCAGGAAGAGCCGGAGAACATGGGTTCCTGGCATCACCTCCTCCCCAAGTTGATGAAGTTCTATGGACGTGCGATCAGCTACGCGGGACGTGAGCAGGATGCGAGTACTGCCGTGGGTACAACCGCAGCTCATAAGAACGAGCAGGCTGCACTCATTGCACAGGCTTTCGGAGCTTAAAAATAAACAAGAAAACTCTCTTCATCATCCACACATTTTCATTATGAGCGTTGCCGTCATTGTACCTGCCGTCGGAGAATCCATTACCTCCGGAGTCCTCTCCGCATGGCACAAAAAAGAGGGCGATCATGTCGTTATGGGAGATCTTCTTTTCACCCTCGACACGGACAAGGTTTCCTCGGAAGTCACGGCTCTTGAGGCAGGCGTCCTGAAGATCAAGGTCGCCGAAGGTGCAGAGGTGCCGATCGGTTCCACCGTCGCCGAGATTGATACGGCCGCGGCACCTAAAAAAGCTGAAGACCAAAGGCTGAAGGCTGAAGTAGCTGAGCAAAAGACCGAGACTAAAGTGGAGATAGGGAAGCATGAAGCTCCCACCCCGAAAACCGATGCTCCTTTACCCAAAATCGGGATTCCCGCACCCAAGGCTACATCTATCCCGAGTGACCCTCCCTCATCACGATCCCTTCCCGAAGGTCGCGTGACCCGTCGCAAGTTGACTCCTCTTCGCCGCAAGATCGCCCTTCAGTTGGTCAACGCCCAGCAGACAGCGGCAATCCTTACGACCTTTAATGAGGTCGACATGAGCGCCATCATGGGCATCCGTAAGGAAGTTCAAGAGGGTTTTCAGGCCAAGTATGGAGTGAAGCTTGGCTTCATGTCCTTTTTCGTCAAAGCCGTTGTGGAGGCCCTCAAAGCCATTCCCCAGATCAATGCCCAACTCGAGGGGGACGAACTCATTGAGAATCACTACTACGACATAGGCGTTGCTGTCGGCACCGAGAAGGGGCTCATGGTTCCCGTCCTGCGCGATTGCGAGAGGCACTCCCTTGCCGGAATCGAGAAGGAGCTTCTTGGTTTTGCGGTCAAAGCCCGTGAGGGAAAGATAGGCCTCTCTGACCTCCGAGGCGGTTGCTTCACCATTTCCAACGGGGGAGTTTACGGATCACTCCTGAGTACACCGATCCTCAATCCCCCTCAGAGTGGTATTCTTGGCATGCATAAGATCCAAGAGCGCCCCGTTGCCATCGATGGCAAGGTGGTCATCCGCCCGATGATGTATCTGGCGCTTTCCTATGACCACCGCGTCGTGGATGGGAAGGAGGCCGTGACCTTCCTGATCAAGGTCAAGGAAGCGCTCGAGAATCCTGTGCGCTTGTTCCTCGACTAAGAAATAAGCTCGGTGAGTTGGGTTCTTCTAGCTTGGGCGTTATTTGCCTATGTTTGCCCTAGCATAAGTATGAAGCTCGCTTGAGCCTTCTATCAGGGGAATAAAAACTTTTATTGAGAAGTTTTATTCCTCGACCTTTTGGTCTTATGCGGAGAAGGGGCAGGGGATGCAGCCGATGCACTCGGAGTTGCAACCGGACTTTTGGTCTCCAAGGCGAGTAATTCATCCACGGTCACAAACTTGTATCCCTTTGCGAGGAGGGCATCGAGTGTGGCGGGCATTGCGTCGATGGTTCCCTTGTGAATGTCATGGGAGAGGATGATGGCGCCCGGTTTGGCCCCACTGCTCCCCTTCCATCCCGAGAGAATTCTTTCTGTAACAACCTTGGAGCCGGGATTCTTCCAGTCGAAGGGGTCGACGGACCAGAGGATCACCTTCATGCCATATTCCTTCTCGATGGCGCGACTCAGTCTCGGGCTGGTGGCCCCATAGGGCGGACGCATGATGTCTGGAGCTTTGCCGATTGTCTGTTTGATGAGATCTGAAGTATCCGCCAGTTGGTGCCTTAGTCCTCCTTCGGCCAACTTGTTGAGCGGAGGGTGATCCCAGCTATGGTTCCCTATCTGATGGCCCTCCGCCACGGCACGCACCATGATTTCGGGGTGTTCCTGAACCCGTTGACCAAGAACGAAGAAGGTCGCATGTATATGGCGCTCCTTGAGGATGTCGAGCAAGTGGGGAGTCAGGGTTGCGTCCGGTCCGTCATCAAAAGTCATGGCGATGTATGGACCGTCAACATGTATGGAGGAATAACTGCTTCGCCCCCCTGCGGAATTGTTCAAGGAACTCGGTGTCTGCATCGCCATGGCTTGTTGCGCAACCGATGCCGGTGCTGAAGAGGTGGCTGTGGGGTTGGTTGCAGCGGTATTAGTGAGGGCTCCAACCTGATTGCCAGAAATGACGGATGTAGTAGCGAGTGGAGTAGGTGCCTGAATGGATCCGTTGGTGAGCACTTCGGCTGCAACACCGGGCAGTATTCCCAAGAATAGAAATAGGACAATCGTGACAAGCGGAAGAGAGGTCAAACAGCGGATGTAAAGTCTTCGGAACATGATCATTTAGAACCTGACAGAAATTCCAAAAGATGCACGTCAGAGATCATGGAAAAAACGATGGGAATCCTTGAAGCCGAGTGGATGATGAGATGAATGGGCTTGGAGGAGCCCTCCTCTGTCTCACCTTCCTCTTTGAGAGCGAACGTTATTCCTGAATCAGTGCCTTCGCTCTGGGAGAAAGCAGGCTGAGAAATTCCAGGAGTGATGGTTTCTCTGGGATTGGCCTTCTGGTGATCGCTCCCATAGGTCGCCAGAGTCGCTCGGCATGGATCTGGCGAGAGGAGAGTGCCCCTTGCTTGATTTCCTGACGAACGGAGGTCTCAGGAATAATGGCGAGGGCCTGCTCCGCTTCTACCGCCGCTTTGACGGTTTCGATGTTTTCGAATTCGGCCAGGTAGGTGATCTTCACTCCTGCTTTTTTGAAGACCTTGTCAAGGTGTTGACGTGTGGGAATATCAGGAGTCAGTCCAACAAAGCGTCGGCCCTCCAGTTGTGAAAGTTCGACCGGACGTTTTCCCTTCAACTGATGGTCGGGAGGCATGATCAAGACCATCCTCTCCCTCCAGAGGGTCATGGCCCGTAAGCCTAGGCGGGCTTTTGGGTAGGCCACTAATCCAAGGTCGGCGCGACCATCCCCCACGGCATCATAAATCTCCTCTGCCTTGCGATAGTCGACCAAGACCTCAACTCCGGGATGGGCTTTGCGGAACTGCTTGAGCAGCGGGGGAAGATTGTGGAGCGCGATGCTGATGACGCTTGCGACACGGAGTCGTCCACCCAACTCGCCGCGGGCAATCCTGAAGCGGGTCCCCAAGCTATCCAGGCGGGCTAGAATATCGCGGCAGGCTTCTAGATAGACGTGTCCTTCGGGAGTCAGCATGAAGTTGCCACTGTTTCTGTCGATCAAGGGAACTCCAAAACGTTTTTCAACCGCGCGGATCTGTTGGCTTACCGCACTTTGAGTGATGCCGCTTGCTTCCGCCGCACGTGAGAAGCTGCCTGTGTCACAAAGGTCACAGAAGACCTTGAAGCCCTCAAGTTGCATGAATCAGAATCTGTATGCAGACTCGCTCGGCACTCCAAGAAAAAAACCATCATTTCTCAACCATGATCAACCCTGTCATTGCATCAAAACTTCAGCAAGTCCGTGAACGCATCGCTGGAGCTGCTCTCAGGTCCGGACGCGATCCGGCTGAGATCGAATTGGTGGCTGTCTCAAAAACCTACCCTCCGGAACTCATACGGGAGGCCTCCGAGTCTGGGCAGGAGATCTTCGGGGAAAGTCGTATCCAGGAGGCTATACTAAAGATACCTCTTATGCCTGCGCGGTTGCGCTGGCATTTCATAGGCCATCTCCAGTCCAACAAGGTGCGCAAGATACTTCCTCTTTTTGAACTTATCCATGGCGTTGATAAACTTGGCACCGCACGTGATATCGACAGGATCGGAGCCGAATTGGGATTGTTTCCAAGGGTGCTTCTTGAGGTGAACGTCTCGGGGGAGGGAAGTAAGCAGGGCTTTGAACCCCAGAATCTCGAAGCGATCATCGGGGATCTCCTGACGATGCCTCGCCTGCAGGTTGAAGGTCTCATGACAATGGCCCCTCTTTCCGCTGAGGCGGAATTTTCACGGCGTTATTTTTCCGGATTACGTGAACTGCGGGATCGCCTTGCGAAACAGACCGGAATTCCCCTGTCCGCTCTCTCCATGGGAATGAGCGGGGATTTCGAGGTGGCGGTGGAGGAGGGGGCGACCCTTTGCAGGGTCGGGTCGGCTATATTTGGATGAGTAAGAAGGGATAAATAATCCCCCTAATGGAAGATTTTTAGAGCCAAAAAAGTTCAGTTACGCTACATATTGTGGTCATGTCCGACTTTCAAGACACCCACGATGAGCTGTTGGATCTCGAAGAGACCCCATCGGCAGAAGAACTTCAGAATCAGGTAAAACGCGCCCAATCAGAGCTTCTGGAGTTGAGGCAGAGGCAGGACCTCATTGAGAAAGAAAAGCTTCGCCTTGAGGAGCTCACCCGCAGGCAAGACGATCTGGAACGCGGACGCAATGAGATGGCCGACAAATTGGGGCGATCCATTATTCTTGTCCAACGAGAGACGGAGGAAACTCAACGCCGCCTTGAGCAACTCAACAATATTCAGGATATCTTCGCGGAGCACCTGCATAATCTTGAGGGAATAGATCCAAAGTCATGGGGTGGTCGTGATCTCTCACGCGAGTTGACCCGTTCGCTTGGTATTGTTGACGAGGCAAGGTCAGCCTATGCGCGACTTCATGCCAAAATCACTCCGATATCAAACCAGGACGATGGTATGCCTTACGAAGAAGGATCGGGAGGTTCACTCTTCCCCGACATTGGAGATCAGGGTTTTTCCCACTGGTTGAGGAATGGTCTTGCATTCACATTGCCTCTCCTCGTTCTTGGAACGATTGCTCTCATTGTTTGGATCTGGCATCTGATGACTGCCGCTCCAAGATAATCTTTTTAAGATTAGGAATATGGCTTTTCGCTCACCTAGTAACCACAGGGGATCACGCCCTGTGACATCGGCCTCGACACACGCCGAGAGCCGTTCCCGTCTCGACCGGGATTTGGAAGATCTCCGTAAGCGTGAACTCGAACTGAGGAAGCTTGAGGAGAAGATGAAGCAACGCGTAGAAGATCTGCCCAAAGAGGTGGCTGAGAAAGCACGCAGACAAGAGGAGATGATCAAGCTCCGAGCGATTGCGACAGCCACGTATGCCGATGGTCTTAGCCGGCCACGTGACAAGCGCCATAGTCCCTCAACAAGTTCTACAGGAAGCCGCCGTATGACCAAGCCTGAGGAGCGCTCGGCAAGGCTCCAGTTTCTCCTGCTTTGCGCTGTGCTAGCCATGATCATGGTGTTGCTCTGGAAATCTCTTCCCTGACACTTTTCTCTGAATTTTTTGGGCTTGGTTTCATCATTCTGTCATCACGGGAATTTTTGTCTTTCCGACCGGAATACGTTCCTAGCGAAACGTTCTTCCGAACTTCAGAGCGCTCCTTACCATCTAACAAAATGCTCCTTATTTTCAGGGAGTTACCCTAATATAAACCAATGACTTTGGGTAAAGCTTCAGACTCCGATGGCCCGCGTGCCACGAAGCACTCTCCTGAGGTCACGCGGGAAAATGCACGCCGAGCTTACCGGATTATGCTGGAGGCACGGATCCTTGAAGAGAAGTTGGCCGTTCTCTACAGATCGGGAAAAATTGTCGGCGGCGTATTCCTTGGCCGGGGACAAGAGGCCTTGAGTGTCTCCCTTGGCATTCACCTACGCCGTGGTGATGTCTATGCCCCGCTTATTCGCGATCAAGCAGGCAGGATGGCCTTCGGAGATACGATTCTGGACACGATGCGCACCTACCTTGGATCATCACTCGGCTCGATGAGGGGGAGGGATGGAAACATTCATCGGGGACGTCCTTCGGAAGGATATCACGCGATGATCAGTCACTTGGGAGCAATGGTCTCGACGGTTTGTGGCGGCTTGATGGCCAAGCGCTTCCGTGGTGAGACGGGCGCAGTTGGGGGGACCTGTATTGGTGAAGGTGGAACTTCCACAGGGAGTTTCCACGAGGGGATGAACCTTGCCGGTGTTGAAAAACTCCCGATCGTCGTTGTGGTCGCTAATAATCAGTTTTCCTACTCCACTCCGAATGACCGTCAATTCGCCTGCAATGATCTTCTCGTCCGAGCCGAGGGGTATGGTGTGAGGGGGCGACGGGCCGTGGGTAACGATCTGATGGACTGCCTCAGTGTGATCGGAGAAGCTGTCTCGGCCGCCCGATCCGGAGAGGGTCCACAGCTTGTGGTCGCAGATCTTCTAAGGCTTGTGGGTCATGGAGAGCACGATGATGCCTCCTATATTCCTGCGGCGATGAAAGAAAGTTCTTTGGGTGGGGACTGCTTGGATCTGGCCCGCACCACGCTTCTGGAAAAAGGTTGGCTTACTGGGGAGGAGGCAGCGGATTGGCAAAAGATCGTCGAAAAGGAAGTTGAGGAAACGTCTTCCAAGGTTTTGAGGGAGCCCTCACCTGATCCCTCCGAAGAGGATTGGAACGCATTTTCCTGCTTGGATAGTCAACAGAACTCCCGGTATCCGGAAGAACGGCAATGAGCGCCATCACCTATCTCGAAGCAATAAGATTGGCTCAACAAAAAGCCCTGCAGGATGATCCCCGTGTCTTTATTTACGGTCAGGATATCGGGGGATTCGGTGGCGCTTTCAAAGCAACAAAGAATCTTGCCAAGGAATTCCCGGGACGCGTCCTTGACTCACCAATCAGCGAGGACGCCATGGTTGGACTGGCGATCGGTGCCGCGGTTGAGGGGATGCGACCGATCATTGAGATGCAGTTCGCTGACTTCTCCACGTGCGGATTTAACCAGATCGTCAATCAGGCAGCCACGCTGCACTACCGTACCGGAACTCCTTGCCCCTTGGTTGTGCGTCTTCCGAGCGGAGGAACTCCGGGAGGCGGTCCTTTCCACAGTCAGAGCATGGAGGCGATCTATGCACATTACCCTGGCCTCATCGTCATGACGCCCGCAACCGTCGAGGATGCTTACACAATGCTTCTCGAAGCTGTGGCCTTGGATGATCCTGTGATTTTCTGTGAGCATAAATTTCTCTATTACCATCTCAAGGCAGACAAATTGCCAGAGACGGTGTTGCCCTTCGGAAAGGCCAAGATTGCACGCCAAGGCAGGGACGCCACGGTCGTCGCCTACAGCGCGATGGTTCATGAAGCCCTGGCCGCTGCGGAGGAATTGACTCATGATGGCTATGACATCGAGGTGGTCGATCTTCGTACGGTAAGACCCATCGACACCGACACGATTCTGGCATCCGTTGCCCGGACGGGAAGGTTGCTGGTTGTGGGGGAGGCTTGGCCATGGGGAGGAGTTGCAGCCGAGGTGATTGCGCGAGTTGCCACGGAGGGATTCGGGTTGCTGGATGCCCCGCCTCAACGTCTTAACGCCAAGGAAACCCCTGTGCCATATCACCCCGCGCTGTGGGGAACACATCGCCCGACAGCTTCTTCGGTTGCCAACTCCCTGCGACAACTTTTGGAACTCTAAACCAAGACGATACCATGTTTCCATCACCCGACTCCATGCATCTCCTTCCGATTATCATGCCCCAACTCGGGGAATCCATCGCGGAGGCGACCATCGTGAGCGCTGCATTCAAAGTTGGGGAGCGCGTGGAGGCTGACACGGACCTCCTAGAAGTAGAGACCAACAAGGCAGTGATGGGAGTCACCGCCCCATGTGGGGGAATTTTGAAGGAACTCATCGCGGTTGTCGGGGAAAGTTATGCCGTCGGCGCGACTCTGGGATACCTTGAGATCAGCGACGATGATGCGGAAAGACTGGGACTGAATGACGTTCCTCCGTCTCCCGTGGAAAAACCCAAGAAGAAAAAAGAGACCGACTTAAAAAAGGGTGAAGTTGTAGCCAAGACAAAAGCACTTGGTAAAACCGTCGAACCAACCGTCAGTGGACTCCCCGTTCCCGCTCACGCCGGGGGTGCTAGTTTCCTCTCACCTCGCATGAAGGCCCGTATGGCAGAATTGGGACTTCATGCCGCGGATTTGGCCGGAGTGGCTGGGAGCGGAGCCGGTGGCCGCGTCACCATTGATGATCTGGAGCGCTTTCTTCAGGATCTGGAGCGAAATACAATTTCCCCTGCATCATCAATGCGTGTCGCTGTTGCTGATGCGATGCGTCGAAGTTGGACCAGACCTCTGGCCACTGTTGTCCTTCCCATTCAACTCGACATCCTGCTGGCTCACCGCAAAAAGCAGACCATCAAGGCTGGTCCCGCTCTCTATGCCCTCAGGGCGCTTTCCATAGCACTTTCGGAAATGCCGGCGACAGCGGGGCGACTCATCGGCGACCGCGTGATCCACCCCCGCTCCGTGGATATTGGTTTTGCGGTTGAAGCCGAGGACGGGGTTCTTGTCCCGGTTATCCGCCACGCCGATCAGTTTCCTCTTGCGGATCTCGTAGAGCGGTACAATCGTCTTGTCGAACTGGCACGCGCTCGCCGTCTGCCAGGGTCGGACACAGGAGGTTCAATCGCAACAATCACGAATTACGGAGTCTTTGGACTTACGATGGCAACCCCTATTCCCCTTCCTGAACAGAGTATTCTGCTCGGTATGGGAGCTGGACGCGTGACGCCTTTTTGGGATTCGGAAAAACAAACCTTTGTGCCTGTGACGGAGGCTCAATTCACACTCAGTTTTGATCACCGAGTGCTGGATGGGGGTGCCGCTGGCAGACTTCTTCAACGCGTGGCTGAACTGCTAGGTAAGCCCGAGACTCTTTAGTTCATGATGGTTTTAGTTGGGGAACGAAGTATTGCCCTAGGTATCGAAGTTGCCGGAATCTATAAGCAGGCTGCTTCCAAAAAAGACTACCACGAGGTTTCTGCAACTTCCCCAGAACTGTGGTGTTCTCCTTACAGAAGATAAACGCAAAAGCTGGTTTCCTATCACACAGACCTCCTGAACATGTTTTTTAAAAAACTCACAATGAACAATGCGTTAAAGAATGTGCTCCTGATCCTTTTCTCTGGGTTCTTGTTTTCATGGAATGTTCGTAGTCAGTCCACGACAACGAATGTCTTCGAGAAAACAAACGCTCCGGTCATTGTTCCTAAAGGGCCGCAACAGCCCCCGCCGCAGCCTTTGGATCTGCTCACACGAGCGGAAAGGAAGCAGGTGAAGGCCGCTCATGATGCGGCACTCCAAAAAGACCCGGTGCTAACTCAGAAGTTGGATGAGTTAAAGAGACAGCGGGAAGAAGTACTAAAGGCCCTCAGGGCGGCGATGATTCAAGCCGACCCCTCCGTCGAGCCACTACTGAATAAAATGCTGCAGCATAAAAAGGGGGAGGAAGCCGACAAGTCCATGAATGCTCAGCACAAAGGATCTTCTTTTCACCACTCCCCCGTGCCTCACGAGTCCCAGAAAAAACCTATTTCAGGGGGAGGAAAGAAATCTCCCCATGATCCGAGACCTAGCATTGCAAGCCTGACTCCGGATGAAAGGTCACATCTGGCAGCAACGCGTGATAAAGTGAAAGATGACCCCAAGGTGGCAAGCGCCCGGGATGGTGTTAAACATTCTGTAAATCCGCAGGATCATCAATCGGCGGTCGATGTACTCCGTAAGACCCTCAACGAAGCTATGATAAAGGTGGATCCCTCGATTCAACCAATCTTGGAAAAGGTCAGCTCAGGTGAGGTGTCCAAGGGTTCGTCATTGTCAACTTCTTCTCCTATCCCGTAAGGGGCGGGTAGCGACGACTTCTCAACTCTGCTGCGGAATTACCGCCTTGCCGGAGGAATGATGTTGGTTTTGCTCATTAACTTGGGGCGGTTTGCACTTGGGGATGCCGTGATTCAACACCCGGGTGTAAGGGCCAAGGACTCTTTGTGGGAAATAGAGATCCCTCCTGTTTTCGAGTGTTGTGCAGGAAATGAGGCAGAGCGAAAAACAAAGCAGGAAAAGGTGCCCGTACATGCGGGGGGTGGAGGGTAAGTTCATAGTTTCTTGATCATATCCGAGCTGCCTCTTTCCGTGTCAAAGAAATTGCCGATATTCCTCTTCTCGGAGAGGATAAGAAAGCATGATTCTGGCATACTATGTCCATGATTTGAGTCCTTTTTTAATCCGCTTCAGCGGAGAAATTGGAATTCGTTGGTATGGTCTTTCTTATTTGGCCGGATTCCTTGTGGGTATTCTGCTTTACAGACGCTTGGCAGCAAAGGGGTATTCGGATCTGAAGCCCGACCAAGTGGTTGATTTTATAACCATGGGCGCTTTGTTTGGAGTGCTCTTGGGAGGTCGCCTTGGCTACCTGCTGTTCTATGATGCAGATCGATTTTTGCATGATCCCCTGATCTTCTTTCGTGTTTGGGAGGGTGGTATGGCAAGCCATGGTGGCATTATCGGATTCGCGCTCTACACGTTCTGGTATGCCAGACGGCATCGTCTTTCTTTTAGGAATCTGGGAGATAACCTCGTGGTGGTTGCCCCAATCGGTCTTTTTTTCGGGCGTTGTGCAAATTTCATCAACGGTGAGTTGTATGGACGCATCACGGATGTCGCTTGGGCAGTTCAATTTCCTAAGGAAATGTTTCTTTATCCCCCCGAGAGCCTGGAGCGATTGATCTCCCGGACTTCGGACCTTGATCCCAAGTTTAATTCCCCTGATGCTATTCTTAACGGAGTTGCTCAATCAGAGCCCCTGCGAGTCCTTCTTTCCGGCGAGATAGCACCCCGATATCCCTCTCAACTTATCGAGGCATCTTTGGAGGGAGTGCTCCTTTTTTCACTGCTTTGGTTTATGCGGACGAAGTGTAGGGTTTCCGATGGTGTCCTCACCGGAGTTTTTTTTATCAGTTATGCCTTGGTTAGGATTTTTGGTGAGTGTTTTCGAGAGCCGGATGCGCCGCTTACCGGAAGTTTCACGAGGGGTCAGTTTCTTTCCCTGTTTATGATTTTGGTCGGACTACTCTTCTTGATATGGGCTTGGATGAGGCCCAGATATCGGGTTGCCTTGAGGGAAGGCAGTTGATGATGAAGGTTCTCTATGAGCGCGGGGTCTACCTTCCCTCCTGCGATCTATGGCTTGATCCGCGTGGAAATCGTCCGTTTGCCTTTGTCTCCCATGCCCATGCAGATCATATGGGAAACCATCTCCGTACTATTCTTACAGAGCCGACGGCACGCTTCATGAGGTCCCGCATGGGGGCGAGTGGCAAGGTTCAGCATGTTCTTCGTTACGGGGAGGGACGCGACTTCGGAAGCTTTCGGGCGACCTGCTTGCCTGCTGGGCATGTGCTCGGTTCCGCGCAGATCCTTATTGAGCAAGGTGGGGAAAGACTGCTCTACACGGGTGACTTTAAACTGCGCCCAGGCCTTTCATCCGAGCAGGCCGAGAGTGTAAGGGCCGATACCCTGATCATGGAAACAACATTCGGACTTCCCCACTTCAGCTTCCCGCCCTCAGTCAAAACAATCGCGAAGATCATTACGTTTTGCCGTGAGTCACTTGCTGCGGGTGCGGTCCCTATCCTTCTGGGGTACTCACTTGGCAAGGCGCAGGAAATTCTTGCTGCCTTGGCGGGAACTGAACTTCCCGTGATGGTCCATGGATCGATCTGGCAAATGACTCGGCTCTACGAGGAGATGGGGGCCGTTTTTCCACCGTATTCTCGATTCGAGGCATCGGATGTACCCGGTCATGTACTTCTTTTCCCCCCTGCAGTAGCCAGATCAGCAATCTTGGAAAATATCCCCGAGAAGCGGATTGCCATGATCACGGGTTGGGGGATCAATGAGCGAGCTGTGTATCGTTTTGGATGTGATGCAGTGTTTCCTTTGTCTGATCACGCAGATTATGCAGAGTTAATGGAGATGGTAGAACTGGTGAACCCTCGGCGTGTGTTTACCCTTCATGGGTACGCTGAGGAATTTGCCTCAGATCTCAGGCGTAAAGGGATGGAGGCCTGGTCACTCACGGGTGGAAACCAATTGGAGTTCAGTCTTTGATGAGATTTTCAACCTGTTACGACTCAGTTTTGTTCATGCTACTCTGATCTGAAGATTTCATTGAATGTTCCCCACTGAAACTAATCACCTCCTGCGGAGTCTTCTCTTAAGTGCCAGCTTGGGAGCTCTCATCGGACTGGAACGGCAATGGGATGATCAGTTCCGTCATCACCGTTCAAGGGTTCTTGCGGGACTCCGTACGTTCACGCTGTGGGCGATCTTTGGAGATCTTTGTGCCTGGTTCACACAGACCGTACACCCCCTTTTCTTCATTGCCGGATTTGCCGCCATGGGTGTCTGGTTGACCCTCTTTCTCCAAAGCCGCAACCGTGGTGGAGGGGATCCAGGATTCACGACTGGTGCTGCGGGGATGATTTCCTTCCTCATCGGAGGTCTTGTTTTCTGGGAGCAGGAACGTGTGGCCATCGTTCTCGCAGTGTGTGTGATCATCCTTCTCGCCATCAAGCCCACGCTCCATCGTTTTACCCGTGGTATCACGCTGGAGGATGTCCGTGCCGCATTGAAGTTTGCAGCTGTGACGGGAGTTATACTTCCTCTTGTGCCCGATGAAACCTTCGGGCCTTATCAGGCCTTCAACCCCCATACGATCTGGTTAATGGTCGTGCTTGTTTCCGGAATCGGATTCGCTGGTTATCTTGCCGTTCGCGTCCTTGGGCAGCGCAACGGGATCGCCCTCACTGGACTCCTCGGAGGAATCGCCTCGAGTACTGCAACGACGCTTGCCATGAGCCGACAAAGCCGGGAAAGACCTTCTGAATCTGCTGATTGTGCGCTAGCCATTCTGCTGGCTTGTACAATCATGCCGTTGAGGGTCGGTCTCTTGCTTGCTTTTGTAAACCCACGCTTGCTGGTTCTTGCTTCGGGTGTCTTGTTGATTGCTTCGATGCCGGGGGTGGTCTGGTGCCTCTGGCGCTTGCTCCAAGGTGGAGCTGGGAGTGGAACCTCACCCGATCCCACCAGATATGGGAACCCGCTCCGACTTCGTGTGGCTTTTCAGTTCGGCGCCCTCTACGCCGTCATTGTGCTGGGCGTGAGAGCGACCATGGCGGTGACGGGGAATAACGAGTTGCTTTTGGTGAGTGGTCTTTCCGGGTTGATTGATCTTGATGCTATCACGCTCTCCCTTTCTCAAATGACACAAAGCGGCAGCCTTGCTACTGCAATCGTGATTAAGGGCATCTTGCTAGCGATTCTTGCCAATACGGCGATGAAGGCCTCTATAGCCGTTTTTTTTGGTTCGCCCGGCTTGATCCGAGAGGTGGTAACCGTTCTCGGCGTCACTGCATCTTTCGTGATCGCTACCTGTTTTTTTTACGGTCATTGATCCCAAGGATCATTCGTTCCACAAGGAGGGCGTCTGCCGGGGTGTCGACTCCCACGCCTCGGTGGGATGTTCTGACAAGCCTAATCGGGATGCCATGTTCCAAGGCTCTCAGTTGCTCGAGTTTCTCGCAAAGCTCCAACGGGGAGGGGGGAAGTTTGACAAGTTTTTTTAGGATATCCCGGCTGTATCCGTAGATGCCCAGATGGAGCAACGGTGTCATTGCGCTCTCCTGATCATGAGCATCTCGCTGGAATGGAATTCTTCCCCGTGAAAAATAGAGGGCGTTGCCATTCTTGCCAGCGATTACTTTCACGCAGTTTGGGTCATCAACTTCCCGTGGATCTTCAAAAGGAGTCGCCGCCGTGATCATGCCGATTTCTGGATCCTGAATCATTGCTTTGGCAAGCATGCCAATCAGGAGAGGATTGATCATCGGCTCATCCCCCTGAACATTAATGAAATGGGTAATGCCTCGGAGTCTGGTGGCAACTTCGGCAATGCGATCTGTACCGCTCGGATGGGTTGGCGATGTCATCACGACTTCCGCACCGAATTGAAGGGATGTATCGGCAATCCTCTTGTCATCGGTGGCGATCAGGACCCGTGAAATGTTCTTTGCAAGAAGTGATCGCTCCCAGACGTGCTGGACAAGCGGTTTTCCAGCGATCATGTGAAGGCATTTGCCGGGAAATCGGGTGGACCCCCAACGTGCTGGTATGACTAGGGCAATTGCTGGACCATGATTTTTACAAGTCAGCTTGGGAGCTGATTTCCCGGATTTTTTCATCGAGGGTCAGCGTTCCATTGGACTCCCGTCCAAGGCTATGCGTATTGCCTCGGTAACGGTCGGAACCCTGTGATCGGGAAAGCAGTCACCGTAGTCACGTCCATAGCCAGTCTCGACCAGAATGGTAAAGACTCCGGCCTGGCGTCCGCATTCGACATCGAGTTTTTTGTCCCCTATCATGAATGATCGACTCAGGTCGATTCCATGCTCTGAAGCTGCCTCAAGGATCATTCCCGGAGCAGGCTTGCGACGCAATGATCCGGTTTCGGGAAGATCGGGTGACATGTAAGTCGCATCAATTGTTCCGCCAAGTTGACGGATGAGTTCATTCTGGACCGATTGGAACTGCTCCACTGTGAAATATCCCCTGCCAATGCCGCTCTGGTTGGTGATGATGATGATTGCCCATCCCAGGGAGCGGGCGCGCTCGAGCTCCGTGGCCGCCCCAGGATAAGCACGGACAAGCGTCGGATCGTGGCAGTGATCCACCTCCTCCATCAAGGTGCCGTCACGGTCGATGAAAAGCGCCGGGCGCAACCCTATTTTGCCGCTCATAGACCAGCGTTGTTACGGAAGCTTTCCACCAACTCCCCCTTGGAACAGGTGGCCGTTCCCAACTTACCGACAACAATCCCCGCGGCATGGTTGGCCAATTCTGCAGCTTCGTCAGGTTCGGCTCCCGAGGCGATGCCCAGTGTATAGAGGGAAATAGATGTGTCTCCTGCTCCCGAGACATCAAAAATTTCCCGGGCTCTGGTAGGCGTGTGGTAGGGTGGGTCTTCCGGGCGGAAAAGCATCATTCCCTGCTCGCTCAGGGTGATGAGGAGGGCGCCGGCTTGCCAGCGTTGTAAAAGAAGTCTTCCCACTTCCATCAGTGCCTTGTCCTTTTCAACGGGATGCACCGGAGGTGTGAGGGGGATGCCCGCGGCCGCAAATGCTTCGGAACGGTTCGGCTTGATCGTGTCGACTCCCGTCCACTCGAGAGGATTTTTGGGATTCGGATCACAAGTCACGATCGTTCCGCTTTCCTTAGCGGCCCGGATCACCTCATCGACAAGAAGTTGATCAAGGAATCCCTTGCCATAGTCCTCGATGAGAACGGCATCCGCTTCTTGCACCAGTTTCCTTGCCCTCGTGACAATATCGCTTCTACCCGAACCCGGCGCTGCCCTGTGATCGCGATCGAATCGGACGACTTGCTGCCGCTGGGCAATGATACGTGTCTTTACAATGGTAGAGACATTAGGGTCGGTGAAGAGACCTTCCGGCGAGATACCCTCTTCTTGAAGGAGCTTGGTCAGCTTTTCTCCCGCCTGATCGGCTCCGATGACACCAAGCATGGTCACCGAGTTGGTGAAACCCCTTAGATTTCTGGCAACATTTGCGGCTCCACCCGGATAACTTGATTCCCTCTCAACCTCCACGACTGGAACAGGTGCTTCAGGAGAAATCCTACTGACGTTTCCCCAGACGAACTCGTCCAGCATCAGGTCACCGATGACAAGCAACCGTTTGGCGGATGCGGCATCAAGAATGTGTTGTAATCTTTTAAGGTCCATTACAGATTGAACTTAACAAACAGCCTGTGAACTACGAGTCCCCAATGCTCCACGGCAAATCCCTCCGCGGCGAGGGTATTTTTTCCGGATTTTCGATGAAACAAATTTCACTCCTTACTCTGCTTGTCTCGGTTTCGGGTGTGACGGCCCTCCTTGCCGACACACCGCCGAAGAAGATCGCCATCTCTGATTTTCCCGCAGCGGCCGTCCAAGATGTGGTTGTGCCAGTCCCCAGTGAGATTTTTGCCGTCTTGGATAAGTTGGGTAATCCCAACTGGAAGTCCCAATTGCGTGATGGAAAAGCCCAAACTCCCGAAGACCGTGCACGCACTGCACTTCTTTTAGGCAATGTGATTGCCGAGGGTTTCGTGGCCGTTGAGGCGGAGGATTCCGAACGAGTCAAAGAACTCGGCCGTCAGGTTCTTACGCTTGCCGAGGCTATCAATGTCCGTAAATCAGTCATCGCTCGTAGTAAGAGCATTACCGACAAGGCCGACCAACGCGATTGGAAGGGGGTTCGAGCAGAATTCGACGGAGCGCTTCAGGATGTGAGAGGTGCCATGCAGGAACTTAATGATCAGGACCTGTCGCAGCTTGTCAGTCTCGGAGGGTGGCTCCGGGGAACCGAGGTACTCACTTCTATTGTCCAGAACGGCTTTTCCAGGGATGGAGCTGAATTACTTCATCAGCCGGAACTGGTGAATTACTTCGATCGGTGTATCGGTTCCATGGGATCTCGTCTTCGTAAAAACCCTTTGGTCTCCGAAATTCGAGATGTTCTTCGGAAAATCGGCCCTATTGTCAATCAAGGTGGGGAAAACATCTCGATTGACCAGGCTAAGATCATTCATGATTTCACCCACGGGGTAAATCAGCAGGTTGTCAACGGCGTCAACTGACCATGAAATTCTCCGCCACTTGCCTCAATCGACCCAGATATCTGGTATTCATAATGGCTGTCACCATAGTAACGGTGGCCTCACCAGTACAACTCTTGGCAACCGTTGATGACGCACTTTCCTTCGCTTACGAGGCTGCTCTTCCTTACTACAAGCAGGGCTTCTCCATCAGAAAGGATGCCTGGGGAGGCGATCTTGCCGTCCGTGATAAAAAAGCGGTGAGTTCACAACTCTTCAAAGGAAACGACTACTGGTTTCTCATGGCCACAGATCTGAAAGGTGCCTCCCTCTCGGTTCACATCTACGATGACAAGGGCAATCTGGTTGATGCAGAAAGCTGGCAAAAGGGCCGCTTTGCCGGCGCCAGAGTCTCCCCCAAGTCAACGGGAACATTTTTTGCCATCGTTCAAATCCTCAAGTCGCCCGAGGATCGGACTCCGTGGGCGTTGGTTTACGGCTATAAATAGCCTTCTTAGTTGAAGACAAAGGCCCTGCGAAAGACCACCCGTAATCCCAATCGGGGGATTGTCGAGAATGTAAGCGGTGAGACGTTCTCTGTTAAGATGGAATTTGCCAACGGCCGTGTTCTTGTGTCGCTTTATGGAGGCGATGAGGGATTGCTCAGAATGATGGAAGGGCGTCTCGGCATTCGTCTGACATGCCGCGATGGTTGGATGAAAATTGATGGCCCTAAAGAAGCCGTAGACAGGGCGCAAAAAATATTTTCCCAGCTCGAAAAGGTGAGTGCAAAAGGTGCACTGATTGGACGTGATGAGTTTCTTTTCGCCCTCGGTCATGAAACGACTCAGTCTGTCCCAGCCAAGAAGGCATCGGGTGAAGGAAGTGTGGATATCCGTCATCGCAATGAGTCGCTCGAAGGACTCTACTCTGAGAGAATCCAGTGCTCCGCACGCAAGCCTCCCGTAGTACCCAAGAGTATTTCACAGAGGGATTATCTCAGGGCCATCGATTCCCATGATATCACCTTTGGGATCGGACCGGCAGGAACTGGCAAGACCTATCTTGCCGTGGCCAAGGCCGTTGCGGCGCTCCGATCGGAAAGCGTCAACCGGATCATCCTTACCCGTCCAGCAGTCGAGGCAGGTGAGGCATTGGGATTTTTACCTGGAGAGCTGCAGGAAAAGATTCTGCCTTACCTGCGGCCTCTTTACGACGCGCTTCATGACATGATGGAACCGGAGGAGATCCAGCGTGCCATCGAAAAGAAAATCATTGAGATCGCTCCTCTTGCCTACATGCGCGGGCGAACCCTCAACAAGGCCTTCATCATTCTTGATGAGGCGCAGAACACAACAACCGAACAAATGTTCATGTTTCTCACGCGGATCGGGATGGGTTCCAGGTGTGTGATCACGGGTGATCGCACCCAGATTGATCTTCCCAAAAACAAACCAAGTGGCCTTATTGAGGCCGTGGGGGCGCTCAAAACTACCTCCGAAATCTCGTTTCATTTTTTTGGAGAAAAGGATGTGGTTCGTCACCCGCTCGTTCGAGCCATCCTGGAGGCTTACAAAGAGCATAGGGGAACGAAAGACAGCAGATTTTAGCAAACTATTCAAAGAATCCCGTAAGAAAACCATCATCTGCAATGTTCCGATTTCTCAAAAAAAGACGCCTTGAGGCCAAGGGAATGAGTTGTGGAAAGACCCGTCTTTCCAAGTCCGGCAACAGGTTCTTTGAACGGCTTGAAGAAAACACCCTAATGAAGGGAGTGATCATCCTTACGACCTCAGTGATACTGGCCTGCCTCTGTTTTTTGAGCGGTTCGCAGGATGCTTTGACACAATTTTTCCTTTCGTTGATGGTCCTTGTACTAGCCGTCACACTGCCGTTGGTGAGCAAAGACTCCCCGCTCGTTAAGAACTCACGTCTCACGCTCTTTCTCTTTCTGATTCTTTTACAACTGGGCTTGGGAAAGCTGATCCAAGGACAGAGTGATGTTGGGCTTTCACAGATATTGATACCTTATGCGTTGGCCCCGATATCGATCTCCGTCATGCTCGGTGCTCCGACAGCAATTTTTGCCTGCGTGACAGGTGCTCTGTGGTGGTTGGTGCTTCAGCAGAAGGGTGATCCCGGTTCTCTCTTACTGGTCCTTGCTGGTGGACTTACGGGGATTCTTTCCACCTTAAAGGTTCGACGCCGTTCACGATTGCTTCGCGCCGGGTTGTATTCCGGTATTTCTATTGCTTTCCTTTCCCTGATTTGGAGTTCCCTCCCTTTCATTCAAGGCGGTTGCCCCATGCCCCTCTCATTTCCATGGGTTCAGGCTGGACTCTGTTTCACCTATGCCGTAGGGATAGGGCTTTTTACCGGTGTTGTCATCAGCGGTTCCCTTCCGCTTGTTGAAAGGATGTTTGGTATTACAACGGATATCTCATTGATGGAGATGGCTGACCTGAACCACCCGCTCCTACGCCGCCTCAGCTTGGAGGCTCCCGGTACTTACCATCACTCCCTAGCCATGGCAAATCTTGCAGAGGCTTGTGCTGAAAAAGTCGGAGCCAACTCCTCGCTATGCCGAGTCAGTGCTTATTTTCACGATATAGGAAAGCTGGCTAAACCAGAGTACTTCACCGAAAATATGCCTACGGGGGAGAACCCCCATGACGAGCTTACCCCCACCATGAGTTCGTTGGTCATTGTCTCCCATGTGAAAGATGGGGTTGATCTCGGACTGCGTCATAAACTCAACGGCAGGGTCATTGACGGTATCCAACAGCATCATGGGACAACACTTGTCGAATTTTTCTACCAGCGCGCTTGCCGACAGGAGAGGGATGCCCAATCCGGCGGCGGTCTGATCAATGCCAATCCTGAGGATATCCCAAGGGTAAGCGAAGAGAGCTACCGGTATCCGGGACCCAAGCCGCAGTCTCTTGAGGCCGTTATTCTGGGGCTAGCCGATGCTGCTGAGAGTGCTTCAAGAAGCCTTGAACGTCCCACGCCGCAACGATTGGATGACTTGGTTCACGATCTACTGCAGGATCGTATCAATGACGGCCAATATGATGAGGCCCCGGTGACCCAATGCCAGTTGCAGGAGATTGCTGCAACACTAGTTTCAAGCTTGGGAAGCATGATGCACTCGCGCATCGCTTATGGTCGTCGGAAAGACGACGCGAAGGCATGATCATCCCCTCACTTTAATTCGTCGGGGACCGGCAAGTTCTTGATTTGTTGAACGGCGTCCCTGTGACAGACAAGGATTGCATCCTCCGTTGCTACAACCACAAGATCGCTGACTCCACAGAGAGCGACGGTGCGCTTGCCGCCCACCACGATATTGTGATGAGCATCAAGGGTGATAACCCTTCCTGAAAAAGTGTTTTCCAAGGAGTCCTTGCCCAAGTGGGCGGGAAGAGCAGACCAAGAGCCGACATCATCCCAGTCGTATTCAGCGATGGCAGCCACCACGCTTGCTGCTTTTTCCATGATCGCAAAATCGACGGAGATCTTTGGAAGCTTCGGAAAGACTTCACCCAGATAGTTCTCGGTTGACCCGTCCAAGGGGAATTCCAAGATGAAATGTTCCAACTCCGGTTGGTATTTCCGACATTCCTCAACAAAAGTCCCAGCCTGCCAGAGGAACATGCCCGCATTCCAACCATGTTTTTTCCCTTCGAAAAATTCCGCGGCCCGCGGTGCATCAGGTTTTTCCACAAAGCGTTCCACGGTCACGAAACTCGAAGAATACTTGCTGGGGATGGGGTGTCCCAACTGGAGATATCCGAATCCTGTCGAGGCATGTGTGGGTGTGATCGAAAAAGTAACAATCGAGGGATGCTCGGCTACAAATTCTGTGGCCTCGGAAAGCTGACGTTGAAAAGTCGCAACATCATGAATCATCGCATCGGCTGGAAAGAGGGCAACGATGGCATCCTTGTTTTTCGAACGGGCGATGGCCGTTGCCAATGCCGCTGCTGGAGCCGTGTCACGCTTGGCTGGTTCGGCAATGATATTGGAACGTGGGAAAAAGGGAATGGCGGCCTGGGTGGATTCTACCTGAGCCCTGTTTGTAAGGATGAAAACCTGCTCGGGAGGGATCATGCTTCCGATCTTCTGGGTATCGCTTCCCGTGAAGCGACGGATCGTTTGCTCCAGCAGCGACTGTTCACCAAGCAGGCGTAGCAGGTGCTTCGGGGTGGAGGTGCGACTGGCCGGCCAAAAACGCTCCCCACTTCCTCCAGCCATAATAAAAACATACAGACGGTCGAGCGCTGAGGGTGTTGTAGAGTTCGATCTCATTTCTTAGAATGTGGAGAGCGTACTCTTCAATGTGACGAGTTTCTCGCTCCAGCGAGCCTGTCGTTGGCGGTGATCCTCAAGAACGGCAGCAGGCACCTTGTCCACAAAGGTCTGGTCGGCAAGCTTTGCATTCACCTTGGCCAATTCTGCTTCAGCTTTTGCGATTTCAGTCGTGATGCGCGCCCTTTCTGCCTCAAGGTCTAGGAGTCCCTCAAGCGGCATGAACACGGTACCGATGTCGGTGACCACGCTTGGGGTGCCAGCCGGGGCATTCCCCTCTATCACATCAACTTCGGAGGCTCTGGTGAGCGCCGCGAAGATGGAGGAGCGGATGGGAGAAAACTCGCCCTTCTCTGCCAGTAAAAAACGAACCTGCTGTTTGGAGGGGATCTTTAACTCCGCACGAAGATTGCGCACGGCGTGGATGGCGCTGTAGAGGGCCGTTGTCTGCTTTCCTGCCTCTGATATCTTTCCGTCAGCAATTCTTTCGAGATGATTCTCGCAGGGCGGCTGTGTATAGAGAAGGAAGCCTTTGCGCTCTCCTGATGCCGATGCCGATGCTGGAGCTATGCATCCAAGATGTCTCCAGAGTTCCTCTGTCAAATGAGGCATGAGAGGGTGAAGAAGCCTGAGTATTCCCGGGAGCACGACATCCATCGTGGCAAGGATCGCTACCCTCGCGGATGACTCCTTGTTTTGCTCCGAGTAGAGGATCGGCTTCGCCGCCTCTACAAACCAGTCGCAGTAGTCTCCCCAGAAGAAATCGTAAAGAAGGCCCGCCACTTCATGAAAGCGATACTCACGATACGCTGCACGCAAGGAGGCGTGCATCGTGTCGAAACGCTCAAGCAAGTGAATCGCTATGTCGGGAAGATCTAGTCCTGCAAGATCCGTTTCGGGTGAGGTCGGTCCCTGCATTTCGCGGAAGCGGACAGCATTCCAGAGCTTGTTGGCGAAGTTCCTCCCCTCCTCAATCTGCTTCTCGTCGAACTTGATGTCCTGACCCTGAGGGGCAACACGGATGATTCCGAAGCGCAGGCCATCGGCGCCGTATTTGGCAATCAGATCGAGTGGATCCGGTGAGTTGCCAAGGCTTTTGGACATCTTACGGCCCGCTTTATCGCGGATAATGCCAGTGAAGTAGACATCCCTGAATGGGATTTTTCCAGTGTATTCGAGTCCGGCCATGATCATGCGTGCAACCCAGAAAAAGATGATGTCCGGGCCCGTGACGAGAACGCTCGTGGGGTAAAATTTCGAGCGGATAGCATCGTCCATGGTGTCATGCGCCCAGAGCCATGAAGAAAACCAGGTGTCAAGAACATCGCTATCCTGTTTCCATCCCTCGCCTGGTGATTCCATCTGGACTCGTGGCGCCTCGGAGTTTCCCTCAGGGGCGTACCAGACCGGTATGCGGTGTCCCCACCAGAGTTGTCTACTGATGCACCAGTCCTGAATGTTCTCAAGCCAATGGTCGTAGACCTTTTCCCAACGAGTGGGGAAGAATCGGATCAGGCCGTTACGGACAGCATCACGTGCCTCGATGGTCTTTGGATATTTCAGGAACCACTGCTCGCTGAGGCGAGGTTCGACCGGAACGTCCGCTCGTTCACTGAAGCCGACGTTGTTCTCGTGAGGTTCCTCCTTGGTTAGGAGTCCCAGTTCCTTCAGGCGTTCCACCGCCTCGATGCGTGCCTCAAATCGGTCAAGCCCGGCAAATCCTTCGCCGGCAAGATCATTGAGGGTACCATCAGCATTCATGATATCGATGATGGGTAGATTGTGCCTCAGTCCGATCTCGTAGTCAGCTTTGTCATGGGCTGGCGTCACCTTGAGGACGCCAGTGCCGAACTCAAAATCCACGGCATCATCACCGATGATCGGAAGCTCCACCAGGGAGTCGAGGGGAAGGGGGCGACGCACGTGCTTTCCGATCAGGTGTGCATAGCGTTCGTCCTTGGGATTCACGGCAATGGCTGTGTCGCCCATGATGGTTTCGGGGCGGGTGGTGGCGATTTCAAGCCAGGTGCCGGGTGATTCCACGATCTCCAGTTTGAAGTGGTAGAGGTAGCCCTTTTGTTTTTTTTGGACGACCTCCTCGTCGCTTAAGGCCGTCAGCGAGACGGGGCACCAATTGACCATGCGCTTGCCACGGTAAATCAGCCCTTTCCGATAAAGGTCGATGAAGACCTCCTGCACCTTGCGGGCATAAGCTTCGTCCATGGTGAAGCGTTCCCGTGACCAGTCGCAGGAGCATCCGAGCTTCTTGAGTTGACCGATAATGATGCCACCGTGCTTCTCCTTCCACTCCCAGACTTTTGCAAGGAAGGCCTCCCGTCCCAGGTCATGACGGTTTTTTTTCAATTCCTTGCGGAGTTGGCGCTCAACGACTGTCTGTGTGGCGATGCCTGCGTGGTCAGTGCCCGGTAGCCAGAGGACCTCGTGCCCGGTCTGGCGTGCCCTGCGGGCAAGGATGTCTTGGAGCGTATTATTTAGGACATGGCCCAGAGTCAAGATGCCGGTGACATTGGGGGGAGGGATGACAATCGAATAAGGAGGTGCAGGGGAATTTGGGTCTGCAGTGAAGCAACCCGATGAACACCAGCGATCATACCATTCGGTTTCGACGTCTGTTGGTGCGTAGGCTTTGGAGAGTTCTGACATAAAAAATCGGAGAGCATATTAGAAAACATCTCCATGGAGGGAAAAACAAGTTCGCAGAGCCCCTACGATAAGGATTCTCCCGAGAAATCGTGCGTAGATCATGGGAAGCCCCCGATTTTCAAGTCTCAGTGTGAGTTTTCCGAAACGAATTCATTACTAGTGATTGGGGATCCTCTCATTTTTTTGATTTTGCCCTTGTCCCTTTTCCCCTGAAGCCCGATTTTCCACTCTTCATGAAAGCCGTTGTCACCGTCATGCCTAAACCCGCCATCCTTGACCCTGCCGGTGTGGCAGCCGGACGAGCCATGGAGCATCTTGGCCTCAAAAAAGTGCGTTCCGTCCGTATCGGCAAATCGATTGAGATCGAGGTCGATGGAGCCGATGAGAAGCAACTTCACGAGATCTGTCACGATCTCCTCTCCAATCCGGTGGTCGAGGATTACACGCTCAGGATTCTTTCCTAAGGTGGTTGCGACTAAGTCCACCGTCATGCGTGTTGCTGTCATTCAATTTCCCGGTTCGAATTGCGACACCGATTGCCAGGCAGCCTTGGCTTCTTTTCCCGGTGTGATGGCCGAGATTGTCTGGCACAAGGAGACCTCCCTTACCGGCTATGATGCCATCGTCCTTCCTGGTGGGTTCTCCTACGGTGATTACCTGCGATGCGGATCGATAGCACGATTCTCCCCCATCATGGGAGCCGTCCGAACTGCGGCTGATTCCGGTGTTCTCGTGCTCGGTATCTGCAACGGATTTCAGATTCTTTGCGAAGCTGGTCTCCTTCCCGGCACACTGTTGCGCAATAACGGTCTGCTGTTCCGCTGCGAGAATCTCCAACTTCGCGTCGAGAACACCGACGCCCCCTTTACTTCTGTTCTTCACGAAGGACAGGTCCTCGACATCCCGATCGCCCACGGCGAGGGAAACTATTTTGCGGATCCTGAGACCATGAAGCAGTTGGAGGCCAATGCTCAGATCCTTGTCCGTTACTGCGACGCTTCAGGCAACGTGACTCTGGAAGCGAATCCGAATGGTTCGCTGGGTAACATCGCCGGTATCTGCAGCCACGGCCGCAATGTCTTCGGACTCATGCCGCATCCCGAGCGTGTCTGTGATCCTATCCTCGGTGGTACCGATGGTCGCGGTATCTTCCAGTCGATGATCGAGTGGACGGCTTCGCACGACGCCAAGAAGTAACCCCGAATTTTACTTACATGGCCAATCCTAAGATCACTCCCGAACTCATTGCCAAGCACGGACTCTCCCCTGAAGAGTACGAGAAAGTTCTCTCCATACTGGGCCGCGAGCCGAGCTTTGAGGAGCTCGGTGTCTTCTCGGTCATGTGGAGCGAGCACTGTTCTTATAAAAACTCGCGTCCCGAGCTCCGCAAATTCCCGACCACCGGACCCAGCGTCTTGGTCAAGGCGGGTGAGGAGAATGCCGGGGTTATCGATATTGGCGACGGATGGGCCGTGGCCTTCAAGATCGAGAGCCATAATCACCCGAGCGCCGTGGAACCTTTTCAGGGAGCGGCCACAGGTGTTGGTGGTATTATCCGTGACATCTTCACGATGGGAGCGCGCCCGGTATTCCTCATGGATTCCCTTCGCTTCGGATCCATCGAGGGTGACAGCAAGCAAGCCAAGACCAACCGCCGACTCTTCGCGGGAGTGGTCGCTGGTATCGCCCACTACGGAAACTGCATTGGTCTGCCGACGATCGCCGGCGAAGTATATTTTGATGAGAGCTACAGCGGCAATCCGCTGGTGAACGCCTTCTGCCTTGGTATCCTCCGCCATGAGCAGATCGCGCGCGGTGCAGCTGAAGGTGTTGGCAACCCGGTCTTCTATGTCGGTGCCGAGACGGGCCGAGATGGTCTTGCCGGTGCCGCATTCGCCTCCCGTGAGCTGACCGAAGAATCGAAAGCAGATCGTCCCGCCGTTCAGGTGGGAGATCCATTCCGTGAGAAGCTTCTTCTTGAGGCCTGTCTTGAGCTTTTGGCCACCGATTGCGTTGCCGGCATCCAGGACATGGGCGCGGCCGGACTTACCTGCTCGACTTGCGAGACGGCCAGCCGTGGCGGCACTGGTGTTGAGATCGACATACAACTCGTGCCCCAGCGTGCAAAGGGCCAAACCCCTTACGAGGTTCTCCTGAGCGAGTCGCAGGAGCGCATGCTTGTGATCGTCAAGAAGGGACAGGAGGATACGGTCAAGCAGATCTTCGAGAAGTGGGATCTCCCTTATGCCGAGATCGGTGTTGTGACCGATGACGGCCAGATGCGCGTGCGTAATGGCGACGAGGTTGTTGTCGACGTTCCCGCCCGTGCCCTTGCTGATGACGGGCCACTCTACAGCCGTGAGGCGGCGCCCTTCACCCCACCCGCTCCGCTTGATTTGGCATCCGTTCCTCAGGCCGATCCGCTGAAGGCACTCCCTTCCCTCCTTGCTCACCCAAGCATAGCTAGCAAGCGCTGGGTCTGGCGCCAGTACGACCACATGGTCCGCACGGGAACTGCTGTGCTTCCAGGCTCCGATGCGGCCGTCTTTATCGTTCGCGAAGCCAACAAGATTCTTGCGGCCTCCACCGACTGTAACGCCATTTACTGCAAGCTGGATCCCTTAGTCGGTGCCCGTATCGCGGTGGCTGAGTGCGCCCGTAACTTAGCCTGCTCAGGAGCCGTACCGATCGGTGTCACCGACAACCTCAACTTTGGCAATCCCCACAAGCCCGAGAACTTCTACCAACTCCGTGCAGCCGTGGAGGGTATTTCCGAGGGATGCCGTGCCTTCAACGTCCCTGTTACAGGGGGCAACGTCAGCCTCTATAATGAGAGTCCCGCTGGTGCGATCGATCCGACTCCGACCATCTCGATGGTTGGGCGCATCGATGATGCGGCGCATATCACGACTCAGGCCTTCAAGGGGCAGGGGGATCAGATCATCCTGATCGGTGAGACTGGTTCTGAACTTGGTGGATCCCACTACCTGCTCGCCATCCATGGCCGGAAGGAAGGAGCTCCACCAGTCCTCCATTTTGAAAAGGAAATAGCCATTCATCACGCCCTGCTAGGCGTCATCCGCAAGGGACTTGTCTGCAGTGCTCATGATTGTTCCGAGGGTGGACTTGCTGTTGCTCTTGCCGAAAGTTGCTTTGGAACGGAGTTCGGGGCCTCCATTGATCTTGGAGAGACCGGTCAGAGAGCTGACGTGGATCTCTTTAATGAGTCTCAGGGAAGGATCGTTATTTCAGTTTCTCCTTCAAATAGAAGTCTTGTTGAGTCTGAGTTGAAGAGTAGTGGCGTTTCCTTCCGTTTCATTGGCACCGTGACAGTGGTTCCGGATCTCTCGATCACAACAGGGGCCTCGGTCTACACTTGGCCGGTCAGGGATCTCAATGACACCTTTGAGAAGACCATCCCTTCATTAATGGAGGGGTAATGTCCGTCCGCCACTCCAGTAACCCTTTAGGAGGGGCTGTCCTACTCAATCTGCCTGAGATTAGTTGCCAGTAGGTGCGGTCTGTGGCAATTTTAGGTTTATGAAACAAGCCGCTGACAAAGCCTGCGAACTTCGCGCCAGCGGCCTTCTTCTCCTTGTTTCCTAAACAGGGTAACGTCTTGACCCGTCCATGACGGGCATGCTCCACGATTTCTAAAATACCTAGACCTATGATTTCAGACACCGGCATCAACTCCGATAAGGTTCTGATCTTTGATACGACTCTGCGTGACGGAGAGCAGTGCCCCGGTGCCTCGATGAATCTGCGTGAAAAACTCGAGATCGCCCGGCAACTTGCTCGCCTCAATGTCGATATCATTGAGGCGGGATTTCCTGTCATTAGCGACGGGGACTTTGAAGCCGTGCAGACGATCGCCCGCGAGATTACCGGCCCCGTGATTGCCGGCCTCGCGCGCTGCGTCCCCAAGGACATCGAGGCTGCTGGCCGCGCCCTGCTCCCCGCCGGTGAGCGTGCCCGCATCCATGTCTTCCTAGCGACCTCCAAGATCCACCGAGAGCATAAGCTCAAGAAAGCCAACGAAGAGATTCTCCGCTTGGCTGTCGAGGGTGTACGTCAGGCCAAGTCCATGACTGTGGATGTTGAGTTCTCCCCAGAGGATGCCTCCCGCACCGAGCCTGAGTTCCTGGCCGAGGTCGTGCAGGCTGCAATCGAGGCGGGCGCCACAACGGTCAATATTCCCGACACCGTCGGCTATGCCATGCCCGGCCAGTACGCCGATCTGATCACCTATCTCCGCAAGCATGTCCGCGACATCAAGAATGCGGTGATCAGCGTCCACTGCCACGACGATCTCGGCATGGCTGTTGCTAACTCGCTTGCCGCCGTCCAAGCCGGTGCTCGTCAGGTCGAGGGGACTTTCAATGGTATCGGTGAGCGGGCCGGAAACGCCGCGCTTGAAGAAGTCGTGATGGCGATCAAGACCCGCCCTGATGTCTTTGCAGGACTTTCCACCGGAATCGCCACCAAGGAGATCCTGAAGACCTCTCGCCTAATCAGCCGCCTGAGCGGCCTTCAGGTCGCGCGTAGCAAGGCCATCATCGGCGAGAACGCTTTTGCTCATGGGTCTGGCATTCATCAGGATGGCATCCTGAAGATGAGAGAGACTTATGAAATCATGGATCCCCGCGACGTGGGTTGGGGGGGGACCGACCTACCATTGACAAAGCACAGCGGTCGACATGCCATGGTGGCCCGTCTTGAGCAGTTGGGACTTACTCTTACGGAAGCTGAGATCGCACCGATCTTCACCCGATTCAAGGAGCTTGGTGACAAGAAAAAATTCGTCTACGACGATGATCTGGTTGCCCTCGCTGGTGATGCTGTTGCCGGTGAAACCGGTGCTTATGCACTGGAGTCGCTGCAGGTCGTATGCGGCGGGAGCACCGTTCCCACTGCTACCGTAAAACTAAGACATGGCGGAGAGATTATTGAGGAATCGAGCCCCGGTAACGGAGCAGTCGATGCAGCCATGAAGGCGATCGACCGGATCGTGAAGAAGACCGGTCATCTGGCCGTTTACCTCGTTGAGGCAGTCACCGAAGGACAGGATGCACTCGGTGAGGTTACCCTGAAGGTTGACTTCGGTGATGGAAGGCTGATCACTGGAAAAGGGGCCTCCACCGACGTCATCGAGGCCTCCGCACGGGCCTACGTGAATGCGATTAACCGCGTTCTTCTCATGCAGCAAACTGCTCCAGGTATTGAGATGCCCCGCGTCTGAAACCTAAAAACTGACTCATTTCTGCTTTCCTTATCATCCATTCCCAATCACCCCTAGTCTATCATCCCATGAATAAAACACTCCTCATCATCCTCGGTGTCATCGTTATTTTGATTCTTGCAGCCGTTAGCAGCTATAACGGCCTCGTTGGCAGCTCCCAGGCTGTCGATGCCTCCTGGGCTCAGGTTCAGAATGTCTACCAGCGCCGCGCGGATCTGATCCCGAATCTGGTTCAGACCGTTCAGGGAGCCGCCAACTTTGAGAAGTCAACGATCGTTCAAGTCACTGAGGCACGGGCCTCGGTCGGCAGGATGAACATCAACCAGAACCAGGCTCCTACGGATGCTGCGCAACTAGCCCAGTTTCAGCAGGCTCAAGGCCAACTCGGCACGGCCCTCTCAAGACTCCTGATGGTGTCGGAGAACTACCCTGATCTAAAAGCTACGGCCAACTTCCGCGATCTGCAGGCCCAGCTCGAGGGAACGGAGAATCGGATCTCCGTGGAGCGTGGGCGTTTCAACACAACGGTGCAGGCCTACAACACAAAGATTCGCACCCTTCCGACGGTTTTCTTTGCTGGCCTGCTCGGGTTCCAGCAGAAGCCCTACTTTCAAGCAATGGCCGGAGCCGATACGGCTCCCGCGGTGAAATTTGACTTTGGTGCCGCTCCAAACCCGGCTAAGTAAAGCTCCACGCCGATTCAAATGCTGCGACGCCTTTTGCTGATCCTGCTGATCCTGCTTGGGATGAGCGGCGTAAAGCTCTCGGCGGAGACTCTCCCGCCAGCACCGGATCAGTATGTAACCGATAAAGCGGGGGTGATTACGCCGCGACTTCTTGCGCAACTCAACCAGCGTCTTGCGGCATTTGAAAAGCAGACCTCTAGTCAGATTGTAGCGGTACTCTATCCCAAGCTACCCGAGGGAGCTTCGCTGGAGGATTACACGCAGCAGATCTATTCGGCGTGGAAAATCGGCCAGAAAAAAACCTCCAACGGGGTATTAATCCTCATCTTTGTTCAGGATCATAAAATCCGGATCCAGCCAGGCTATGGACTGGAGGGGGCAATGCCTGATGCCCTCTGCAGCAGGATCATCCGTGAGAAGATGGCACCCGCTTTCCGTGCCGGAAACTATAGTGAGGGTCTCAGCTCTGGGATCACGGCTGTCATGCAGGCGACCAAGGGTGAATATAAGGAAACGGTTCATGGGAATGGAAAGCCTACCACGCTGAAGGATTTTCTGTTCTCCCCACTCGGATTTTTTCTCCTAGTCCTGCTAGTTCTTATCATCACCGGCAGGAACCGACGAGATGTTGGTCCGGGCTCAGGTGGTGGAATGGGTATCGGTTCTGCCGCCGCCACGGGTTTCCTCCTGGGTAGCATGCGAAGCGGTTGGGGTGGAGGCCGCGGCCAGGGTGGAGGAGATGATTCGGGAGGTTTCTCAGGTGGTGGGGGTGACAGCGGTGGCGGCGGAGCCAGCGGTGATTGGTAAACCCATGAGCACCTCATTTTTCAAATCAAAAAAGTTTGAGGAGCGCCGTCATTTGTTCGGTGGAATCGTCCTGCTCAGTATGCTCTTCTTTGGCAATTACATGCCCATCATCGTGACCCTGTTGTTATTACTAGTTGTGGCCCTGATGGCAATTTACACTTATTCAGGTTTTCGAACTGCATTGCTCATCTCAGTTGCAGCTTTTTTCTTGGAATTTACCCTTCTATATTTAAGGCATTACACGACATTTAACGGAGTTGTCATCACCCTCTGGGAGTCCTTGGAACTATCACTTGTAACAAGTCTCTTCTTCTCAATGCTCTTCGGGGCCTTTGTCTGGGTTCGTGCCCTCCTCCGCAGAAAACGTGCAGGATTCGACGAGGTGGTTGGAGCGTTCAATCTCTATATCTGGATTGCCGTCATCTATGCCTGTCTCTATACGTTTGTTTCCAAAGAGGATTTGAAAGCCTTCCATCTCGACGATCAACTAGTGAAGGGAATGGACATGAAGGACTGGATGAAAAACTTCAATGACCTTTTCTATTTTAGTTTCTGCACGCAGACGACCCTCGGTTATGGGGACATCGTACCCGTTTCTCACTTTGCAAGAGCACTGGCAGTCACCCAAGCCATGATCGGACAGTTCTACGTGGCCGTGGTGTTGACCTATATCCTTAATCTCTGGATTCAGAACCTTGGCAAACAGGTGATCAAATCACCCGATGCCTGATCTTTTGAATCCCTAGATAGGCATACTTGCCAGTCCTGAATAAAATGAGCAGAAAAGAAATTTATAGCCAAAAGGACTGTAAGTTCTTCCTTTCAAAAAAGATCAACCAAGTTAAGTCACCAAGGGAATGGACTTGAGACCTAGTGTCTGTAATGTAAAACCTAGTTTTTTATGATCAAGATACCCGAACCATTTCATCAGATTGCTCCGAATCCTTGGCACGATGTGCCGGTAGGCGAAGGTTCTGCAAGGGGGATCTTTCCCGCGATTGTCGAGATCCCCATGGGGAGTTCGAATAAGTATGAATTGGACAAGGAAACGGGACTCTTGATGCTTGATCGCGTTCTCTACTCAGCCGTCTACTATCCCGCAAATTACGGATTTATTCCTCGCACTCTTGCTGATGACGGCGATCCGCTTGACGTTCTTGTGTTGGGTGCCGAACCAGTCTACCCGCTGACACTCGTAATGGCCCGTGCAATTGGCCTGATGGTGATGAAGGATCAGGATGAACTCGATCATAAGGTGATTGCCGTCCATGTGAATGATCCCGAGTACAGCAGTTACACCGACGTGCACCAGTTGCCTCCCCACAGGCTTGCCGTGTTGAAGCGCTTTTTTGAAGATTACAAGACGCTGGAGAAAAAATCGGTCATTGTGGATGAGATCCTCTCAGCTGAAAAAGCCCTACCCGTGATTGATGAGGCTCTTGCGAACTACAAGACTTGGCGAGATGGTGGGGAAGTTATCCTTAACAAGCCTACGATTTGACTTTCCTCCTCCGCCGAGGTTATCGGCGATTCGTCAGAGGGTTTTGAAACGACTTGACTCAACCGCGTTCACTTGTCCATCACTGGACAGCGGTCGCGATTTCACCTAAATATAAATGCATCGATGGATTTCCCCCCTCATGGATGAATAAAACGCTCTGTAGCCCATTCATCCATGAAGTGATGTCCAATCACCAAATAATCATGGAACACTGTATTTATTTCCTTCCCATCTTGGGTCTAGTAGCGCTGGTTTATCGGACGATTCTTTCAAACTGGGTCATCAAACAGGACGCAGGCGATGCCAAAATGACCGGTATTGCCAGTCATATCGCCGAGGGTGCAATGGCCTTCCTGAAGGCTGAATACAGAATTCTGGGCATCTATGTTGTCGTAGCTGGGGCTGGACTTGCACTCCTCTCTCAGGTTCCCAAGGTGGCTGCCCACTCCAGCATCCTTATAGTTGCTGGATTCGTTGTCGGTTGTTTCTTTTCGGCGCTTGCCGGATTTCTCGGGATGAAGATCGCCACACAGGCGAATGTCCGTACCACGCAGGCCGCTAAGATATCTCTGTCCAAGGCACTGAAAATCTCTTTCAGCGGGGGAGCTGTGATGGGGCTCGGTGTGGCCGGTCTTGCCGTGCTGGGACTGAGTTCGCTCTTCATCCTCTTTTTTTTCCACTTTATGGGGGGGGATTTTTCAACTGGCGGCGGATATGAGGGGATGACCCGTGTTCTTGAGGTTCTGGCAGGCTTTTCGCTAGGAGCTGAATCGATCGCCCTCTTTGCGCGCGTCGGAGGTGGGATCTACACCAAGGCTGCCGACGTCGGAGCTGATCTTGTCGGAAAAGTGGAGGCTGGAATCCCTGAGGATGATCCGCGAAACCCAGCGACGATCGCCGATAACGTTGGTGACAATGTCGGCGATGTGGCCGGAATGGGTGCCGACCTCTTCGGTTCTTATGTGGCCACCGTGCTTGCTTCCATGGTTCTGGGCAACTACATCATCCGTGATAACGGTGGTGCGATCGCTGATGCTTTCGGGGGGATTGGACCGATCCTCCTTCCAATGGCCATTGCCGGCATTGGAATCGTTGCCTCCATCATCGGCACTTGGTTTGTTGGGATTTCCGAAAGTGATCCCGATAATACGAAGATAGTTCAGAGCGCACTGAACAGGGGTAACAATCTCTCCATGCTGATCGCGCTGCTTGCATCGTTCGGACTGATCAAGCTGATGCTTCCCGAATCCATCAAGATGCACATCTTCAACTCCGGGACATTCAGCGATATGACGACATCTTCTCTGAATGTCTTCTGGGCTGTCTGTATCGGCATGTTCGTGGGCTACATGATCTCCTGCATCACCGAACATTTTACCGGACTAGAGGGCAAGCCTGTGGCTGGGATCGTACAGAAATCAGCCACTGGCGCGGCCACCAACATCATTGCGGGTCTAGGAACCGGCATGTACTCCACAGCCTACCCCGTGCTGCTCTTCGCGGGTGCAATCTGGGGAGCCTACTCGCTCGCTGGATTTTATGGTGTCGGAATCGCCGCATCCGCCATGATGGCCACCACGGCGATGCAATTAGCCATCGATGCCTTCGGACCTATCGCCGATAACGCGGGTGGCATCGCCGAGATGAGTGAACTCCCAAAGGAGGTCCGTGAAAAGACCGACATCCTAGATTGTGTGGGTAATACCACTGCTGCCGTCGGCAAGGGTTTTGCCATTGCCTCTGCCGCACTGACCGCTCTCGCACTTTTTGCAGCCTATGTGACACTGACTGGCATTCATGGTATCAACATCTTCGACGCCAAGGTACTTGCCGCCCTCTTCATCGGTGGCATGATCCCCGTCGTCTTCTCCGCCCTTGCCATGAATAGTGTTGGCAAAGCAGCCATGGATATGGTGAACGAAGTTCGCCGGCAATTCCGAGAGATTCCCGGGATCTTGGAGGGAACTGGAAAGCCCGAGTACGGGAAGTGCGTTGAGATTTCCACCAAGGCGGCCCTTCGAGAGATGTTGGCCCCTGGGGTCATCACCCTTGTCACTCCGATCTTGATTGGAGTGGTGATGGGACCTGAATCACTCGGCGCTTACATGGCTGGCGTCACCGTTAGTGGAGTGCTGTGGGCAATCTTTCAGAACAATGCCGGAGGAGCTTGGGACAATGCCAAAAAGTCCTTTGAGCAAGGTGTGGAGATTGAGGTCAATGGAAAGAAAGAGATGTTCTATAAAAAATCCGATCCTCATAAGGCCGCTGTTGTCGGAGATACCGTAGGAGATCCCTTCAAGGACACATCAGGACCCTCCATGAATATCCTGATCAAACTTTCATCCCTAGTTGGCCTGACTATTGCCCCACTGATCGCTGTGAACAACCACGAAGCAATCTCACTCATTCGCTGGATCCAGAGTTTCTTGGCTTAAGAGTGTCTCATCAAACCTTCAAAAGTTGCCGTTCTTAGAAAAGATGGCGGCTTTCTTTTTTCAGTGAATCAAGAATCGCGCACAGAGGCGCATTGCCGCGAAGCAAGGGAGAAAGGGATTGAACTGAAAACTGACGGAAGGGAGTTAGGCTCCTAGGCGACTGTATAAGAATCTCTTAGCTGCAAGATGTACCAAAGGCACAGAGGGTGGTGAGCGCTGGTGGTTGCCATGCCTGCCTCCTCATCCTAGCAGAAAGGCATTATTGAATCTAACAGCCTCTCAGAGACTTGGCTCAGCGGTCGCACTCACCGAAGACCATGTCGATCGACCCTAGGATCGTCACGACATCTCCAACCATATGACCGGGTAGAAGTTTGGAGACTATGCTGAGGTTCACAAAGGATGGTGCCCGGATATGAAGTCGGTATGGGACACCGCCACCCTTGCTGTTGATATAAAATCCAAGTTCACCCTTTGGGTTCTCAGCGCTGAAATAGACCTCACCAGCCGGGGCGTCGATTCCCTCGGTTGTAATGATAAAGTGATGGATGAGCTGTTCCATCTTCTGGAGAACATCTTCCTTTGGAGGAAGTGTACTCTTTCCATCAACGATGTTGATTGGTCCCTCCGGGATGTTGTCGATAGCCTGCCGTAGAATACGAAGGCTCTGGCGCATCTCCTCAATCCGAACAAGATAGCGATCAAAGCAATCGCCCACGGAGCCAACGGGAATATCGAAATCGTACTTTTCGTAGTCAAGATACGGGTTCGCCTTGCGGACATCGTAATCAACTCCCGAGCCGCGTAGCATGGGACCGGTCAGTCCGTAGGCGATAGCATCCTCCTTGGAAATGATGCCGACATTGCGCGTACGATCGATGAAAATCGGATTACGGGTGAGGAGATTGGTGATCTCATTAAGGGCTAGCGGGAAGGAATCAAGGAACGCCCGCAGTTGCTCTGGAAACTTCTCCGGCAGGTCGCGCACCTGCCCTCCCACGCGAGTATAACTTGTTGTGAAGCGTGCCCCGGTAAGTAGCTCACAGAGGTTGTATATCTTCTCACGCTCGGTGAAGGTGTAAAGAAAGACGGAAATCGCCCCGATATCCATGGAGCTGGCACCTATCCCAAGTAAGTGAGCCGAGATACGGGCGAGCTCGCAGCAGATGACACGGATGGCCTTGCCACGCGGAGGGAGTTCCCATCCCATGAGTTTTTCAACGGCGCAGGCATAGGCAACGTTGTTAGCCAGCGGCGCCAGGTAGTCGAGTCGGTCCGTATACGGAACAAATTGATTGTACTGCATGTTCTCCGCGATCTTTTCGTCACCGCGGTGCAGGTAACCGACTTCAGGCTTGGCCTTAACGATCATCTCACCATCCAGATCAAGAACGATACGGAAGACACCATGAGTTGAGGGATGCGAAGGGCCGAAATTCAGTGACATCGTCTCTCCGAGCAGTTCGCTGGTGGGGAGATGGGCTGCGTTGGCGGGGTCTTTCAGGGCCTCTTGGGTGCGTCCCAATGCATCTGATGTTTCGTAAATGGTACTCATGCTCAGTAAACACAATTAAAGACCACGAATCCACCCCCTTCGTCCAGCGCCTTTATCCCATAGGCGCTCATTTCTTGCCTTTCAAAAAATCCTTGGACCACCAGTGCCCACATAGTCGTGAGTCCTTGAAGAAGCCTTGATCTGTAAATGACTGAAAACTAGGCCGAGTGGAGCATGCCGCCTACTCTGCCAGATAGATGGAAAATGATGTCAGGAAGTGGGGGCACCTGGATTCGAACCAGGAACCAACCAGTTATGAGCCGGCTGCTCTAACCGTTGAGCTATACCCCCGAGAAGAGGGGAAAACACTATCCTCAACTCTTCTGCAGGTCATGCCCAAAAAACATCAGTTACCGAAAAAGCGAGTCCGAGTCATTCTTAGTTCCTCAACTTAGAAGGTTGGCCTAGAAGGGGTGTTTTTTTATCCGAGATTTGTCCGGCAGGCTCCAGGTCGGGGCGTTGAATGCAATGGAGGTCGAATTTGAGGACTTTTCCGTCGCGCAGGACCGAGGTGGAAACAGAATCGCCCGCCGTGAGATAGAAAGTGATTCCTGGCACTTGCTCGGGATTGGAGATCTGATGCCCGGCCAAAGACACAAGCATGTCCCCGCTTTTAAGGCCTGCGGACTCTGCGGGGCTTCCCGCCTCGACGGAGACGATTCGCGCAGTTGACGTCCCCTGCGGGACCGCTGCCTGTTCCACGACGATGCCCAACCAGCCTGACTCCAGTCGGCCATACCGAAGGAGGTCGTTATTGAGTTTCTCAAGTGCCGTTGCTGGAAAGATCCTGCAACTTGGCGGTTGTGTACTCCCTGCAACGACCATTCCGATCAACTCCCCTTTCAAATCCAAGATGGGGCTGCCTCCTTCTCCCTCGCCGAGTGGAATGGTTGCTGTGATATGAGGTAGGCAGTAATAGTGGTCGCCGTCACGGATCTCCGTTCCGGTGATCATGCCAAGGGAAGGGATGGCATGCTCGTCACGGATGAAGCCGATTCCCACCACGGGAGTCATCGGAGGTGGGGTTGTGATCGAGCGGGCGGTGATGAAGGAGCCATTGACCTCATTACCCTCCGTTTTGAGAAAGGCGACACCACTGCGTGAATCAATGGCAAGAAGCGATGCTGGGCTCTCGACTCCGTTGTGCATGACCATGATGTTACTGCCGTTACGGACAATTTCCGCGAGCGTGCAGATGGTTCCGGTGGGACCGATGTAGAAGCCGGTCCCGTTGAGTTCGCCATGCCCATCGGTGCAACGCACTCGGACGACTGTAGGCATGGTTTTGCGCGCGACGCTGGTGATGGCTGCCGTCATTTTTTCCGAGAGGGAATCTCCCGCTGAGGACGCCTTGGTCGCTGATGTGATGCAGAGAAAAAGTGACGCAATACCTGCCAGACTAAGGCCGACGACTCCCTTGGACCTCCAACCAGCGGGGGTAAACCTCGAGTTAACCGCGGCGCCTTGACCGCTTCTTACTGCAAGCCGAAGTGGATTAGAAACTGAGCGGCGATTCATGGGTCGCCGGTCGGGCCTGTAGAAGGAATGCCGGTGGGAAATTCTGGGAAGCGGAAGAGGGAGTATCAACACGCAGGGAAACAGGCTGCATCTTTTCAATGGTCACCGGGGTCTGCGTGTAGGAGACGGCATAGGAACGAGGTGCGGGCGACTCTGGTTGATGATTGATGATTGCCGTGCCGACGCCTACTGCAACTACTGCAGCGCCTGCATAGGCCATGGCAGGAACCCTGATTTCTGACATCAGTGAAGTGAGCCGTTCCATGATCATGGCCGAGAGTGATGGCTTGAGAAGTTCCGCACGCTGGCGGTAGTTGAACTCCCTGAGAAAATCCTCAAAGTACCCCTCTGGAGGCTGCTCGTAGCGTTTCAGCCGGATGATATGATGCATGGGTTCCTTATCGGTGTTCATGGAGTAGTTCATCGTGCTCTAGGCTCTCTTAAACTCATGGAGAGAGTTTTGCAACTGGCGGTGTGCGTAAAAAAGGCGGGAACGAACAGTTCCCTCTGAAATTTTGAGGATTTTGGCGATTTCGGCGTGATGCATTCCTTGGATATCAAACATGGTGACGACAACTCTGTGCTCATGAGACAGCTTTAGCATCGCGGCGTTCAATTTTTTTTGCAGTTCATGTATGGAAACTTCCTTGGTGGCGTCTGCATTGCTGGTTGCGGCTATAAAATCAGGGTCGCTTTCGATCCTGCTATCAGGGTCATTCAGGCTCGGGTGCTGGCGTCTATTCCTTTTTTTGAGAAAGTTGATCGTCATGTTGACGGCAATCGAGTGAATCCAGGTGTAAAAACTCGATTTCCCCTGAAAATTACAAATAGACCTGTAAGCCTTGGAAAAGACATCCTGCAACAGGTCGTTGGTGTCCTCGTGATTGGAGGTCATATGGTAGACGAGTCCGTAGAGCCTCGGTGAATAGCGCACGACGAGTTCGTCGAAAGCGCCGGGATCACCGCCCTGTGTCCTGGAAACCAGATCTTGGTCGTTATTGGGGGCGATTACCTGCTCTTCACTCATGGGTAGAAGAAATTTGATAACAGGTGAGAGGCCTGATGGGAAAAACTCTTTCCTTGTGAAGTTGAAAATATTTTCGAAGTGACCGCCCTGATCTCAAGTTTCAGCTTTTAGGCCGACCTTTGATTTCTTATAACGAATACCAGATGAGCAGTAAGGCCCCTTCTCCAAAAAAATCATGTGGCTGTTGCTGGCCTCTCTTTTCCTCATCAATCGGCCGGAAATGGATCGTTGCTATTACCGGTATAGTTCTTGTGCTCTTTGTGATCGGTCATCTTCTTGGCAACCTGTCGATCTTTGTCGGACCAGATGCGATGAATGCCTATGCGGCCTTTCTCAAAAGTACCGGGGAGTTGCTCTGGGTAGTACGCATCGTTCTTCTGACCTGTGTCGTGCTTCACATCTGGTTCACGATCACCCTCTGGCGCGAGAATCTAGCTGCGAGACCTCAGAAGTACGCTGTGAAGAACAACCTCGGCACCACGGTATACGCTCGCCTCATGAGGATCTCCGGCCTGACGGTCCTCGCTTTCGTTCTTTACCACCTTGCCCAGTTTACTTGGGAGGCCTTCAACCCAGAGTACAAGAGTTGGTTTGATGCCCAAGGGCGTCACGATGTTTACCGTATGGTTGTCACCGCCTTCGAGTGTCCCTTTGTGAGCGGGTTCTACATCCTTGCAGGCGGACTCCTTGGGATGCACCTTAATCATGGCATTGCAAGTCTGTTCCAGACGCTTGGCATCACAACTGAGAAACTGCGTCCTCTCTTTGAAAGAGGCGGGCAGTTGGTGGCTTGGATCATTTTCCTCGGCTTTGCCTCCATCCCGGCGGCCGTACTTCTCGGTTTTGTAAAAGCTTCTTCCTCGATACCAGCCTGCCCGTTTTGTCACTAAGCCTCCGATTTCTCCACTATGATTCTTGATGCCAAAATTCCCGAAGGTCCGATTGAGAAAAAGTGGACCTCGTTCAAGAACAACGCGAAGCTCATCAGCCCTGCAAACAAGCGTAAGTTCAAGGTCATTGTGGTCGGTACCGGCCTCGCAGGCGCCTCGGCCTCCGCCACTCTTGCCGAGCTTGGTTATGAGGTGGAGACCTTCTGCTTCCACGACAGCCCTCGCCGCGCTCACTCCATCGCGGCGCAGGGAGGCATCAATGCTGCCAAGAACTACCAGAACGACGGCGACAGCATCTGGCGTCTCTTTTACGACACGGTGAAGGGGGGCGACTTCCGCGCCCGTGAGGCGAATGTCTACCGACTCGCTGAAGTCAGCGGTTCCATTATCGATGAGTGCGTCTCGCAGGGAGTCCCGTTCGCTCGCGAATATGGAGGGGAGCTTGCCAACCGGTCCTTCGGTGGCGCCCAAGTCTCACGCACTTTCTATGCGAAGGGCCAGACTGGCCAGCAACTCCTCCTGGGGGCTTACTCGGCCCTCAGTGCCCAGATCGGCTTGGGTCGCGTCAAGATGCACGAGAACTCCGAGATGCTTGACTTGGTCCTTGTCGATGGTCATGCCAAGGGAATCGTGACCCGCAATCTCCTTACCGGCGAGATCTCGACCCACGCTGCCGACACGGTTCTCCTCTGCACCGGTGGTTACAGCAACGTCTACTACCTCTCGACGAATGCTCGCGGCTCGAATGTCACCGCCACCTGGCGGGCCTACAAGCGCGGGGCAGGCTTTGCTAACCCCTGCTACACCCAGATCCATCCGACATGCATTCCCGTCGCCGGCGACTACCAGTCAAAGTTGACGCTCATGTCCGAGTCTCTTCGCAACGACGGACGCGTCTGGGTTCCGAAAGCCAAGGGTGACACAAGAGCCCCTCAGGAGATCCCCGAGGAAGAGCGTGATTATTACCTGGAGAGGAAGTACCCCAGCTACGGGAATCTCGCTCCCCGCGACATCGCCTCCCGTAGCGCAAAGGAAGTCTGCGACGAGGGACGTGGTGTTGGTCCCGGAGGCCTCGGTGTCTATCTTGATCTCACCGGAGCCATCAAGCGTCTCGGTGAGAAGACCATCCGCGAGCGCTACGGCAATCTCTTCGAGATGTACCAGAACATCACCGGTGAGAACGCCTACGAGCGTCCCATGCGTATTTATCCCGCCGTTCACTACACCATGGGAGGTCTCTGGGTGGACTACAACCTCATGAGTAACATCCCTGGTCTCCATGTCCTCGGAGAGGCAAACTTCTCCGATCACGGTGCCAATCGCCTAGGAGCCTCGGCCCTCATGCAGGGACTGGCCGACGGCTACTTCGTCATTCCCTACACGCTGGGTGAGTATCTTTCCACCCAGTTCGGCAAGAAGGTCTCGACCGACATGCCCGAGTTCAAGAAGACCGAGGAAGAAGTAAGAGCGCGCGTTGAGAAACTTCTAGCGGTCAAGGGTAACGTCCCGGTTGATGAGTTTCATCGCCAGTTAGGACTCATTATATGGGACGAGTGTGGTATGGCCCGTAGCGAGGCAGGACTCAAGAAAGCTATTGTTGATATCCGTGCTCTCCGCGAGCGTTTTTGGAAGGAAGTGGCGATTCCGGGTGAGGGGGCCGAATTGAATCAATCGCTCGAGCGCGCCGGACGTGTCGCCGACTTCTTGGAGTTTGGCGAACTCATGTGCATCGATGCCCTGACCCGCGAGGAATCATGCGGAGGACACTTCCGCGTGGAGCACCAGACCCCGGAGGGTGAGGCTCTTCGTCATGATGATAAATTTGCAGAGGTTTACGCCTGGATGTTCCAAGGCGAAGGGAATGCCCCTGATCTCGTCAGGGAGCCCCTCCACTACGAGGCCGTCCACCTTGCCACCCGCAGCTACAAGTAAACGAGGAGCGATATTACCAACACCATGAGCACCATGCATTTTCATCTCAGGCTCTGGAAGCAGAAGTCAAAAGAGAGCGAGGGAGATTTTGTCGAGATTGATGCCAAGGAGATCCCTTCCGAGTGCTCCTTCCTTGAGATGCTTGATATCGTGAACAACCGCCTCACCATTGAGGGGAAAGAGCCCGTCGCCTTCGAAAGCGACTGTCGCGAGGGGATTTGTGGAACCTGCAGCATGGTCATCAATGGTATCCCTCAGGGACCGGGTCGTGGAGCTGCCTGTCAGGTCTACATGAGGAAGTTTGAGAATGGCCAGACCATCACCGTCGAACCCTACCGTGTCGATGCCTTCCCGATCGTGAAGGATCTGGTGGTGAATCGCAGTGCCTACGACAGAATCATCCGGTCTGGAGGGTTCATCAGCGAGCATACTGGAGGGGCGCCCGATGCTTCGACGACACTCATTGCGAAACCTGTGGCCGATGCTGCCATGGATGCCGCAGCATGTATCGGTTGTGGCGCTTGTGCCGCTGCCTGCCCGAATAGCTCCCCGATGCTCTTCGTCGGTGCCAAGGTCACCCACCTCGGCTTGCTTCCACAGGGGCAGGCCGAGCGAAAGAGCCGCGCCCGCAACATGGTCCGCACCATGCAGGAGGAAGGGTTTGGCAACTGCTCCAACTACTACGCCTGCGAGGCTGTCTGCCCTGCAAATGTCCCGGCGAGCGTGATCGCAATGCTGAATCGCGAATATATAAGGGGAGAGATGAGCGAAGCTGTTGGAGCTATTGATTAGTCCCCTTACGATTTTCATCCCCGCCAGCGTTCTTCTGCGCTGGCAGTATAATGAATACAGCATTGCTTACAGGTCTTGAGAAGCATCGTAACTTGCTGATCGGGAAAAAGGTATAGACCAGGGAAGTTAAGAGAGAAGAAAATGTCTTCGATTGACGCAGTGGCTCTACTCTCGATGACCTTCACTCTTCATTCTTCCCACCCATGATTGCCGCTATTCTTACCACGGTTTGCTTTGCTGCTTCGGCGATTCTTGCCCGGCGCTCGACCGGCCTGGTAGGGCCGCAGTTGGCCAATCTCTCCCGTCAACTCGTTGCGCTTCTCTTGCTGGGACTTTGGGCTCATCTCTTCGGCCATGGGCTTAGTGGTCCGGGGCTCACACTTTTTATTATGAGCGGCATCCTTGGATTCGGAATGGGCGATATCGCGCTTTTCGAGGCGCTTCCCCGACTAGGCGCTCCCTTGACCGTCCTCATCGTCCAGTGCCTTGCTGTGCCGATCGGAGCAGTCACCGAATGGCTCTGGATCGGCACGCGTATAGCGCCGTCGCAAATGGTGAGTTCGGCGTTGATCCTGGCTGGTGTTGCGCTTGCCATCGCACCTGAGCGTGAGAGTGCTATTCCGCGCGGGCATCGTATTTCAGGTGTGCTCTTTGCCGTCCTCGGGAGCTTCGGTCAGGCATGGGGAGCTGTCATCAGTCGACAGGGTTTTCTGGTCGATCGGAAGATCGGAATTGTGTTGGATGGCCCTTCATCTGCTTATCAGCGGCTAATCGGGGGTATCGTTTGCGTGGCACTACTGGCCTACTTCTCGAGTCTGATCCGCCGCTGGCGCAATCCTGCTTCCATGAACCCTGAACGTCCGTGGCGACATGCGATGCCATGGATCATCGGCAACGCCATAGCCGGGCCAGTCCTTGGCGTTGCTCTCTACCAATGGGGTTTGCGCGACTCTCCGAGTGCGATCGTACTTTCCATCGTGGCCACCACGCCTCTTGCGGTTATGATAATGTCTTTCGTATTCGAGAAAACCAGACCCTCCCGGCGAGCCGTGATCGGTTCAGTGATAGCCGTTTCCGGCGTCGTGGCCATGGTCTGGAATTGGCGGAGTTGATGAAGAAGAAAATACCTATTGCCTAAACTGCTGGTTCCAGCCCCTCCTTTTCTTCTCAAGCAGTTAAGTTCGTGAGTTTCAGATTTCCTTCATCCTGATACATTCTCACCGGATGAAAATTTCAGGACGCCGGCCTACCATCTTCCAGTCTTGTTTCCTGATTGCAGCCTTCCTCGTCGCGATCGCATCCCTCAGGAGCGCGACGATGACCACGATCGCCGTGCCGAGTGAGGAGATGAAGAAGGAGGTCCCAACAACGTTAATCCTGCCCGATGCGTATCAGAAGGAAGCTGATAAGAAAGGCGAGGATAGGCGCTTTCCCGTGCTCTACCTTCTTCATGGCTATGGTGGTAACAATGAGAGTTGGGTCACCAATACTACGATCAAGGAACTTGCCGAGGAGTACGGAGTCATCGTTGTCTGTCCCGACGGAGGCTTCTCAAGTTGGTATGTCGATAGTCCTGAAGATCCGCCTTGGCGCTACGAGGCCTTTGTCTCGAAAGAACTCATTGCCGACATCGACAGGCGCTACCGCACCTTTCCCAGGCGTGAATCACGTGCGATCGCGGGCTTCAGCATGGGAGGGCATGGGGCCCTCTATCTGGCTTTCCGACATCCTGAACTTTACGGCACTGCGGTGAGCCTCAGTGGCGGTGTCGATCTGAGACCCTTTCCCGAGCAGTGGGATATAGCAAAGCGGTTGGGCTCCCTGCAGGATCATCCCAAGCGCTGGAAGGAGAATTCCGTGATCACTCTTGCGGAAAAGGTAACGCCCGGGCAGCAGGCCATCTCCATCGACTGCGGTGTCGATGACTTCTTTATCGGGGTGAACCGCAACCTTCACGCGCTTCTTCTGGACCGTCACGTTCCTCATGATTATACCGAACGCTCGGGGAATCACTCCTGGAACTACTGGGCTAATGCCATCAAGTACCAGATGCTCTTCATTTCGGAGCATCTGGCCCGGTGAATTCTCATAAGGAAGCTTTTTTCAGATGGTTACAGGTTGAAAAACGATGATTTAAGATGAAAAAACCCTTGAGGTTTCTCCTGTTTCAGTGAAAGTATACTATCAATGAGTAATCTCCCCAGAGTTCATACTTTTATGCTTGGCCTTTTAGGAGGTTTTCTCTTTTTGGGCTCCCCGCTGAATGCGGCCACAAAAGCTTCTTCACTCCCTGGGGGACAGATTCCATTGAGCATTGATGCCACGCACAAGACGGCATCACTGACTATTCCCAAGAGCGCCTCTAGGGTGACCATTGAGTTCAGAGCCAAGAGTGGTAAGTCAGCAGCGTGGAGGGTTTACAAAACTGTTTCTGTCAAGGCCACCCCAGCGATGGCACGCATTTCGCTGCCTGCCGATTACTCGTCCAAGAGTTGGCGAGCGACCACTGTGAAAGGGAGTGTAGCTTCCCTTCCTTCAGCGATAAAGAAATTCCCGGCTAAGTTCTATGCGGGCAAAAAGTCCTTCGCTCCCACGGTCGCGCCAAGCTATGCGGTTCAGGCTCCTCTGTCCGGGGGGACCACTATCATCAAGACGACGAGTATGGCGTCCGGTAATGTCGCAACCGCTCCGCTTGTTTCCGACGCTTTAAATTCCTCAGCCTCGGTAACGGCCACCACCGCCACGGTTCAAGAGTCCGACATCTGGAAAACGGATGGGACAAAAGCCTATTTTTTCAATCAACTCCGAGGACTTCAGGTCATTGACCTTTCCGATCCTTCCAACCCTTCGCTGATTGCCTCCTATCGCCTGCCGGCAAAGGGCCAAGATCTTTACATTGTTTCTGGCGACGGAACGCCTCGCTATGTGGTTCTCCTGACCTCTGATTATGACCAAGGTCAAAGTTCGACGGGGGTGAAGTTGATCAAGGTAGATGGTCCGTCCGCCACACTCGTCGCCGAAACCAGCATCGCGGGCTGGATGGCCGACAGTCGAATGGTCGGTAACAGACTCTATCTGGCCACGCAGCAGTGGGCCTGGAGCGGTTCGGCCAGTCAGGATTCTACCACGCTGAACGAAGTGGTTGTGGATCCCTCAACAGGAACCATTGCCACTGGAAATACTCATACGGTCACGGGGAGTTGGCCGGTTATCTCCGCGGGAAATGACTGGCTCACCGTGTCGGAGAGTGACTGGAGTGACTGGCAGTCCACTTTCGTCACACTCTTCTCCTTAGGTGATCAGGGCGCAACACAGTTGACTGCTGATCCGATCCGGCTCTTCGGTCGACTCTACAACAAGTATGATGTTCAGTATTCCTCAGGTGTGCTTTCCACCGTCTCGCAGAAATGGGTTCAGGAAACGAACACCGTTCCTAACAACTGGTGGTGGAACGGCACCCAGGTCACAACACTTGAAAATTTCTCTGCCGCCGGCACGCAAGTCGGATCCCTTGAGATCATCCGCGGCGAGCAGTTGCATGCTGCTCGGTTTGCCGGTGACAAGGCTTACGTGGTGACGGCCAGACAGGTTGATCCTCTCTTTGTGATCGACCTCTCGGATGCCACCAATCCGGTAATAGCTGGTCAGGTTGAGGTTCCCGGATGGTCTACGCATATCGAACCGGTAGGTCAGGACAAGCTCTTCACGATCGGGTATGACAGCAACTGGAAGGTTGCGGCTTCCCTCTTTGACGTCTCCACCGCTACCAATCCAGCGTTGCTCAGTCGCGTTACGATGGATGGCTCGTGGGGTTATAGTGCCGCGACCTACGACGATAAGGCGCTGAAGGTGCTTCCCGAGGCCGGTTTGGCACTGATTCCCTATTCGAGTTACAACTCTACCAACGGTAACAGCGATCACTATGTGCAGTTGCTGAATCTAGACGCGGTGGCCGGAACTCTTAGCTTGGCGGGGACCATCACCCACAGCTTTGATCCCCTTCGGGCCTCTGTGGTCGGCTCGGTTCTTGCCTCGATTTCCCAGCGTGAACTGGTGACCGCCGACATCACGAATCCAGCTCAGCCCATCGTACTCGCGGATCTTCTGCTGGCTTGGACGGTGAACCGAATCGTTGCCTCGGACAACTACCTCATCCAGATCAACAACGGGGGAGGGTGGACGGGTGAGGTTCCAACAGCCCGCATTTCCTCGCGTGACGATCCCGACTCCGGACTTCAGGAGATAGCGCTGGGCGATGGCAGTGTGAAGGATGCGGTGTTGAAGGGAACCACTCTCTACGTATTGAGACAGAACCCCGTTAACACAGGCGGAGGTTGGTGGGGCGGATATTATCCCCTGTTGAGATATGCTGGGGGAGATGGTGTGTCGGGGGGAGATGGCAGCACCCCATCCCTCTTTCTGGATGTCTACGACGCCTCAAATCTGCCGCAGTTGAATCTTGTGGGAAGTGCGGTTTCCCAACTTCCCGGCAGCGACACTGCATGGGATGTCAGCGGCTTGCTATTTCCCTCAACCAACTCCGTTGCCGTCGTTGCCCAACCAACGGCCCGCAACTACTGGCGGTGGCATGGTCCGATCGTCTATGATGATGTGCCCGTCTTGATGGCGGATGCCGTGAAGGTTGCAACTCCTGCTGTTGCTGTCGCTACCAGTACCATCCATCCGTCGGCCATAGCGATTGATCCGGTTTATCGGTGGTATGGTGGCTTCTCGCAGAGCACGAATCCAGCGACTGCAATTCTTTTCCAAGTGAGCGACCCGACGGCACCAGTTGCCGAGGCTCCCTTCCCTTTGACCGAGCAGGCCTCTTCCCCCATCAAGTGTACCGCGGCAGGTTCTGGATTACTGGTGTTCGGATATGGGGACAATGAGATTCCCTGCCAGAATAATTCTGGGGTGAGTCTGAGTACTAGTCAGCATCATGTACGAATTCTTGACCTAACGGATGTTGCCAACCCTGTTCTTGGACCTGCTATGGATCTTCCGGGACGCCTCAAAGGAATCAGCGACCTCTCCTCCAGTGGTTTCCTTGCATGGACCGAGGCTCATGCCTCGGGAATCCAGATTCAGGTCAGTGCCTGCGATGGGGGGAACATCTCGTTGGTTAATTCTCTTGCTCTTGCCCAAGACGGTGCCATCGCCACCTCGGGATACGACCTTTTTGCCGTTCAGGGCAAAGCGATCAATAGGTATACCCTCGACCTGTCAGGAAATCTCAACGCGAATGGTAGTATCAGCTTGGACTGGTCACCCTCATCACTCTATGTGGCATCCGTGGGTGCCAACACGGCACTGCTCGGAAATGACTGGAGTCATCTGATTAACAGCTCTTGGACCCCATCCGAAGGAAGTATTCTCGGAAACTGGAATAGCGACACCTACTCCACTCCCGATGTCGGCCTCGATATCATGCTTCCCGACAACTCTGTTCTGGTTCCCGAAAATGATTACGGGGTAGGTCACTACCAACCGTAATCCATATTAGCAGGGGAGGTCTCCGGATTGTCTTTGCTGATTCCTTGATTAGTCCAGGCGTTCTTAAGTCGTTCAGGCTTTCAATGCCTTTTCGATTAACTTGGTGGCAAGTATCTGGGTAGATTCATCTAAGGCAGTGATTGCCTGCTTAAGACGGTTAGTCTCTTTTGAGGTCAGTGCTGCTCTGACCTCCTCTTCATGGAGGAGAATTTCTGCCACCTCGTCTTGGGGGAGGTCGGAGCCGAGTTGTGCCAAGGCATCCTCGACCGCAGGGAGCATCTCTTCCGCTTTCAGACGGGCTTCTGTGAAAATCCTCGCATCCATATCCTCAAAGGCATGTTCGAGTGATCCCGCCAGCATTGCCTCGACAGCCTCGTCGGAGACTTCCACGGCGCTCTTGATCTCGATAATCTTTTCTGATCCTGAAGAAGTATCTCGAGCCAGCACCTGAAGGATGCCATCGGCATCGATGGAAAACTGGACGCCGACACGCACTGCCCCCTTGGGCGAGGGGGGAAACGGAATCTCGAGCGAGCCAAGCATCCAGTTGTCGGATGCTAGCTCACGCTCGCCCTGCAGGATGGAGATTTTCATGCCCCGCTGACCGGTAACGGCATTGGTGAACATTTCACCGGCCTTCGCGGGGATGGTCGTATTTCTTGGAATAATGACATTCATCAACCCTCCGAATGTCTCGATGCCAAGTGAGAGGGGGGTGACATCCAAGAGGGCCACATTCTGCAGGTTTCCCTCGAGGATGGCTCCCTGCAGGATGGCTCCCAAGGCCACGGACTCATCCGGATGTTGGGAGAGATTTGGCTCCTGACCAAAAATCTCTTTCACAAAACTCCTGACAAGTGGCATCCGTGTGGAGCCACCAACCAGAATCACCGCATCAAGGTCGCTAGCTTCCAAACCAGCATCCCTTAGAGCTCTATTGCAAAGAGCGCGGGTGCGCTGGATAATCGGGGCGCTAACCTCCTCAAGCTCGGCCCGGGTGAGGGAGACCTCCAAGCTCTTGTTTTCTTCCAAAAAGGGAAGCCTCACGTCTGTTGTTTCGGCCGTGGAAAGGATCTCCTTGGCTGACCGGGCCGCCTCTTTGAGGCGTGAAGTGGCCGCAATCGAGGATACCGAGATATCTGCCTTCTTCGTTATCAGTGCCGCGATGGACTCATCGATGTCATCTCCGCCGAGTTGTGTGTCGCCATGGGTTGAGAGAACCTGAAAGACCCCGTTGTCGAGTTGAAGGATGGAGAGATCAAAGGTTCCCCCGCCAAGGTCATAGACCGCCACCTTAGATCGATCAGTCAGGCGATCGAGTCCAAAGGCGAGTGCTGCTGCGGTCGGTTCGCTCACAATCCGCTCGACCGTGAAGCCCGCCAACTCACCCGCTCTCCGTGTGGCGCCCCGTTGGGCGTCGTTAAAGTAGGCAGGAACGGTAATGACCGCTCGATTGATTGTGGTACCGAGGCGGTTTTCCGCGATGGATTTTAATTTTTTGAGGATCTCCGAGGAGATTTCTTCCGGTGTGAGAACACGATCACCGATCGTGATGGAGGCAGCTGACCCCTTGTTGCCGGAGAGGTTCTCCGTACCTTTTTCTCCAATCCGGCGACCAATCAGGCGCTTCACCGAGGAGACAGTGCGATCAGGAAGAAGGGCTTTCTGTCGCTCAGCCTCGCGACCAACCAACGCATCTCCATTCTTGGGGTAGAAGACAACGGAGGGCGTCATCCTATTCCCATCTGTATCTGCAAGCAGTGTGGGAAAGCCGCTCTCATAGACCCCGATCAGAGAGTTGGTGGTTCCTAGGTCGATACCGGCGATCATCAGAAAATATTAAGTAAAAATCTGGAAGTCCGGAACTCAAGAAGAGTAGAGATCCAAAAAAGCCATATGGAAGAGAGTAAACTTCATCAAAATCTTAGATGTGCTATTTGAAACTAGATCACGCTTACTAATTTCCTGATTGAAAATCTCAGGGGCAATCTAATGCCAGCATCCTCTCCCCAAGCTGAGTTTGCCAACGCCCGGCATAGGAGAACGAATCAGCCAAGAGGTTTATGGCTTGTGGATCATGTTCCGGCCAGTGAGAGTCGATCTTTAAAAGCTCGTCCTCCAGGGAAGCCAGCCAACTTTCCAGATGATTTCCAGCGGATTCCAGTTCAGTTGCAAGACTCTTTAAAGGGGCTGCCAAGAGAGCCTTCGCCAAGGCATTTGAAGCGTTATTACGCTTTTCCAACAAGGCATCCGAACGCTGGATCAGGAAGGCAATTTTGGGAAAAAGGTCGGCCGCTTGCTGAGGGAGTGATCCTGAGGAGGTGCCAGTCAGGGAACGAAGGCGCTTTGAAGGATCGCGTAGAATGGCAAAGGCTTCACCTAGTTCCTTGAATCGGTGGGCATCACCACCCGCCTGATCAGGATGAAGTTCACCCGCTAACTTCCGATAAGCTGTCCCGATCTCCTCCTCGGTAAGGAATGGTCGTCGAGGCAGTGCGAGGAGATCAAAGGGATCCATTATAAAGGGGAATTGGGATCATGAACGATTGATGATGAATCATTCGGAACAATCGCAGAAAGTGCATGTTGTCCTAGTGACTAATCAGCAATAAAAATAAATAAATTGACTCTCCCTCTCTACGCCGAAAAGCTCTCTCCGCATGAGCAGTGGGCTACTGCGTTAGGATTGGTCACCTTAAATCCCCCTTTCTGAAGATCATCGCTGTAATCCAACTCTGATCCGCTGACAAACAGGGCGCTCTTCGGATCGATCACTATATTCACTCCCTTCGAGGGGACTAGGATGTCCCGGGGTAACGGGCCGTCGACCAGATCCATCTTATACTGGAGTCCTGAGCAACCGCCGCCGATCACTGCGACGCGCAAGGCTCCCTGCGGACGCCCTTGCTTCGTGAGGAGGGAGGTGAGTCGTTTCGAAGCACCATCCGTGACACGACAGAGCTTCTCGTTCCCGATCTTCCAAGCTAGTAGAGGCGCCTGAGGTGGAGTTGTCTCGCTCATGAAATGAGTTTATTCCTCACCTGCTATTCCGTAAAGGGTGAGTGAGTAAGGAGTTTTTGATTCCCTTATTCGGATTCGATATTCCTGAGTTCGTAGAGATCAAAGTGTCCGATTGATTGATTGATGGCTTGAGGGAGGATCTTATCCAACCCGAATGGGAAAAACGTATAGACCTTGGGGAGATTGGGAGTTGGATCCTTACTTTTTGCATCGACGGCAATCAGCGCATTGAATCCAAGTGGGCAAGGGGTCGGATCACCTGCTTTGCAAACAATGATGCGTACTGTCGGTCTCATGTAATAGAGCAGTTTCTGATGGAGACTCCCCTCGTAATACAGGAGGGTTGGTTTCCTGTAGTGATCGTGGAGATAACTCCAGGCGCCGATTTCCGTGGCCGCCGGAATAAGCAGACTGAAACAGGCGATAAGATTAGCTGCCCAGATTGCCCGCACAATGAGAGGCAGATGTTTTTCCAAGGAACGAAAGCGATTGGTCACGTCGTCGAGGGTCACCATCAAGAGAACAGGCATGAAACCAAGCATCGGAAGCAGGAAGCGGACCTCCTTATGTCCAATCAGGCAATGAATGAGAACAAAAGGGGCAATGATGCTTGTAAGAATATCGCGGGGAACCACGATGCTCTGTCTGATGGTTGAGAAGACATAAAGGGGTCCGAAGGGTAGGTAGACCGAGACCATGAAAAGGTAAGCAAACCAAGGGGAGACTCCCGATACCCGGTTCATGGTACCCGCCGCAATATTCTCGCAGTAATAGTTATAAGGACTCAGAACGAATCTGCCGTAGAAGAAGTAATCCGCAAGAAGCGTAAAAACTGAGATCGCTACCAGGATACTGACGGAAAGTAGAATCCATCGGAGCAATGTTTTCTCTTTCCATGACGTCAATAAATACCAAGTCATCAATCCTAGGATCGCAAATCCGGCCTGAAATCGGCATGAAAACGAAAGGCCCAAAAGAATCCCAGCGATGATAATTGGAAGATTTCGGCCGGTTTTCCCAAGGTTTCCATAAAACAATCCCACCGCCAGCAGGAGCAGGTGACCGCAGATATTCTCGGAATTAAAATGGGTGTTGGTGTAGAGAACCAACCACGTGAAGAGACTCAGGATGATGAAAGAATCACGGTGACGCTCCTTGATCCTTTGAATGAAGGCATTTGAGAAGACCAGGATCGAAGTGATTGAAAGTAACCCGCTTGCGACGTAGATGATATAATTCACCGTGAAGGGGTTGACCTCTTTGGTGAAAAGGGCAACCAACCTGTAAACACCCACGACCATCCAAACCTGAATCGACGGGCGCATCTGACTGTCGAACTCCCAAAGCCTCAGATCGGCATGCCTTACGTAACCAAGTTTCCAGGCCGCAAACTCAAAGATCTGGGAATACTCGTCCCCGCAGAGATGCCCGAAGTTCGACCAACTCGACACGAAGGCCACGGCACACGCAAGCAAAGCGTACCGCAGATAGGTTCGATTTTTTAAAAGGGCAATCAAGTAGAAGATGATTGTTGACCGCTGCTACTGGGCGTTCAAGGGATAAAGGGCGAAGCCTCCTTCAGGCAGTCGTTGACAGTCCGTAAAGGGCCCGCACCAATTTCTGTGTCCTTGGCCCGGGTAGAGCGCCGGGGTGCATCGCGCTGGGAATAAAAGCGAAGCCGAGACCCAACTCAGGATCGGCAAATGCAATGGAACCGCCGGCTCCCGGATGGCCGAATGAAAGTTTGCCTGGCCCGTACACCCCGAAATCATTGGTCATGAATCCGGCGGAGAAGGAGGTTGAATCCAGAAGCGTGAGATCAAGTCCGCGGGAGAGGGTGGTCTGCATCTGTGAGTGTGTCTCGGTGTTAAAAAAATCATTGGGCCCGGATAGGAATGAGTAAAAATGGGCAAGGGCTTCGGCCGTCGCAATGACTCCCAGGGAGGGAATCGAGGCCATCTGCATCTCCGGGGTATTCATGACCGAGGGGGTGAGGGCTCCCAGTTTGCAATTGGGTTCACTGAGGGCTCGTCGGGTCAGCGAGTAGGGATCCCCAAAAGCCTTCGTGAAAGGACTGGCAAGAGGGGGAGACTTGGGAGCAATCACGGAGGCTGCTTCATTGAGCAGATCAGGCGGCACTCCAAACCAGAGATCAAGCGAGAGCGGTTCCCTGAAGACCCTGTTCCAGTAATCGGCAAGAGTTTCACCGGTGAGACGTCGAACAATTTCATCAAGAAGAAAGCCGAAGGTTCTGGCTCCGTATCCATGACACCCGTTGATCTTCCAGTTTGGAGGTTGATCAGCCAAGGCGGAGGCTACGGCTTCATGATCGGTGATGGATAGGCCACTTGTCTCCAAGGCGGCAAGACCGGCGCGATGGGAGAGAAGTTGGGCGATGGTGATGGATCCTTTGCCTCCGGTGGAAAATTCAGGCCAGAGATCGGCTACACACGACTCCAAAGAGATTTCGTATTTCTGAAGGGCGTGGACCGTGCAGGCCGCAGCGATACCCTTGCTTGCCGACCAGATCAGGCACGGGGTTGAGGATGTCCATGCCCTTCCTGGGATCGCCTCACCCCCTTGGAGAGAAAGGAGTGATTGGTCACCCCTCCAGATAGAGAGAGCGGCGCCTCCCTTGTCCGATGCCGCCATGATCTCCGCGAAAGCGCGCGTTAGTCGTTCGATCGACGCCTCTTTGTCGGAAGTTCCCTTCATTGAGAGAACTCTGATCGAATTGTTATTAGGTCGGGATCTCGAAGGGCGAAGTCGCGGTAGGATTCATCCATGGCAAAACTTTCTTGCAGGCTTTTCATTGCCGACTCCCTGTTGCCGAGCGCCGCCTCGTAGCAGCCGATATTGTAATGAAAGGTGGGGTCGTTACGAAGAACGGAAGGACCTTTGAGCAGCAGATCCCTTGCCTCACGGGTGCGACCCAGTTCATGTAGGGCAAATGCCCCATGGATGTAAGCAGGGACTGCATCCGGAGTCATACGAAGAAGCTCTTCTGCGGTGGCCAGCGCGGCATTCCAGCGCTGACCTTGCATCAGAATATGGAGTCGAAGCTCCACGATTTCCGGATCGGGGATCTCCAGTTCCTGTAAAAAGGAGAGCTCTGCAAGGGCCTCATCGACCATGCCGAGCTCGAGATATCCTTGGGCGGCTAGGAGCGCCCGCTCACTCATCGGGATCTAAGCGATTGTGACCTCTGGGCAGAGGTAAACATCCTGGATAGCGTGAAGGAGTTTTGCTCCCTCATCCATCGGCCGCTGGAAGGCTTTGCGTCCGGAAATCATTCCGGAGCCGCCGGCTCGCTTGTTGATGACGGCTGTCTTGACGGCATCCTCAAAGTCATGCGCTCCGGAGGCTCCGCCCGAATTGATCAGACCGGAGCGCCCCATGTAGCAGTTGATGACTTGGTACCGGCATAGGTCGATCGGATGATCGGTAGTCAGTTCTGTGTAGATGCGCTCGTCGAGCTTACCATAGCTGGAGTCGCCTAGTCGCATCGCCTTGTAGCCGCCGTTGTTCTCGGGGAGCTTCTGCTTGATGATGTCAGCCTCAATCGTGACACCGAGGTGGTTTGCCTGTCCCGTGAGGTCGGCGGAGACGTGGTAATCTTTGTCTTTCACAAACGCCGGATTGCGAAGATAGCACCAGAGGACAGTCGCCATGCCGAGTTCATGGGCGTGGCGGAAGGCCTCCGCAACTTGAATGATCTCATGATCAGCATCCTCACCGCCGAAGTAAATGGTGGCCCCCACGGCTGCTGCACCCATGTCGTAGGCCTCGTCGATTGTGCCGAACATGATCTCGTGGGAGACATTCGGGTAGGTGAGGAGTTCGTTGTGGTTGATCTTCACAAGGAAGGGGATGTGGTGGGCGTACTTCCTGGCCACGGATCCGAGGACGCCGAAGGTCGAGGCCACGGCGTTGCAGCCTCCCTCGATAGCGAGTTTCACAATGTTCTCGGGATCGAAGTAGATCGGGTTCTTGGCAAAGCTGGCTCCAGCAGAGTGCTCGATGCCCTGATCGACCGGGAGGATCGAGAGGTAACCTGTATTGGCAAGGCGTCCCGTCCCGTACATGCGCTGGAGGTTGGCAAGAACGCGGGGATTCCGGTCACTCCCGAGGTGGATGCGATCGACGAAATCAGGACCGGGAAGGTGGAGGAGATCCTTCGAGACGGTCTTGCACTGGTGGTTGAGGAGGGAGTCAGCGTCGGCGCCGAGGTAGTTCTTGATTTCGTTGATCATGATTTCATTAGTTCGAAGGAAAAGAAAAGGGGCGTCCAGAAGATTCCTTCCAGACGCCCCTCTTTTTAGTGAAATGCTACCTAGTAGGCGGCTTGGGTTCCCTTGATGTTCTTTTTCTTCACCCAGGACATGCGTGAGCGGAGTTGCTCGCCCACCTTCTCGATGGGGTGCTTCTCGCCGGCCTTGAGGAGGGCGTTGTACTTCTTCTTTCCGGTCTTTGCTTCCGCAATCCAATCCTTGGCGAACTTGCCGTTCTGGATCTCTTTAAGCGCGGTCTTCATCCGCTTCTTCACGGAGGCGTCGATGACCTTCGGACCGACGACGATGTC
>Ga0114959_10000092_pt1 | contig 81623 bp, 122 predicted proteins | sample C_130625_EF_Meta_FD_87317 | JGI IMG/M metagenome (GOLD analysis project Ga0114959, IMG submission 87317) | Freshwater microbial communities from Lake Croche, Canada to study carbon cycling - C_130625_EF_MetaG | ecosystem: Environmental > Aquatic > Freshwater > Lake | place: Lake Croche, Canada...
ATATATTTACATTTATTGTCAGTGACACAATTTGCAAGAGCATTTGACAAATTTCTTGGAAGTGTCTCGACTGTCACGTTACCAATTGTCAATGGTGTCCCTGCAGATGCCGTTGTAGGAATTGTAAATGTGTTTACACCAGTCACTGTTACCGTGTATGGCCCTCCATTGAGAACATAAGGTTGAAATTGTGCCAAGTATACATTTGCACCATTTGGAATTCCGTGTGTTGTAGCAGTAATTATTGCATTAGGTGGAATTATACTAACTGCTGTTGGGAATATGACAGATGGAATAGATACTGGAACAGATGCTGCATAAATCATAGGTAAAATATAATCTGTTTGTGCAGCCTTTACCGGATCACTTTGTTGTAAATTGTATAAAATATTTCTTGTCCGCAAATGGTCACCATCCTCTCTCGTATCAATTCCCTGAATGCACATTGTCGAATCACTATTGTAATAGTACCCGGGGTTACATGTGAAAAACGTTCCATCCGCTGTCATCTGAGATTGTGCAGGGAGTGGTATACATTGTGTATTGATAGCAGGTGAGTAATTATTGGTCGGACAAGGCGTGCATGATGTAGGGCTAGAGTAATTGTACCCAACAGGACAATAGCATGTTCCTGAAGAGTCCTTTAAAAAATTTGTAGGACATGACATGCTCTCTAATTCAGAACAAGAGAAAATTCAGCTGCAAGTTCCTCCAAAGAATTGTAATATCTTTTGAGATCCTTTTCGAAACGCTTGTCAGTCTTGTGCTTCTTTTGGACGACAATCCATGCCAGATTTGCCCGACTGTACTTGGTTCTGCTTTGGTTTTCAGTTGGCTTTCTCGGCCGTACACCTTTTGCCACCGCTTCAATTTCGGGAACAGTGTAACTCATAGCCTGCATGTACGTATCGGCCAAGTCATCCTTCTTCTTGTGCTTGTCGAAAAACTCAATCCAATGAGGCTGTGTTTCCATAATCAGATTCCTGCATCTGTCTATAGAAGCCTTTTTTCGTTTCATGTAAAGTTCTCTGCCGGGTCCAGAAATGTCTGGAATTTTGTGTCGAGCGTCATAGATGATTACATTCTTGTCACTGCACAAAAAGTATGTGTGAAGAAAGTGTTCAACACCCTTCATCGACTTGTTTCTGTCGGGCTGTTTTTCTATGAGAATAGTTGAAGCCTCGAGAGTCCACGGTCTTTCTCTCAAGTGATTTCGTAAGCAGACAAAAAGACCATCCTTGTGTTGTGGAGGAACACCTGCAACCTCCCATTTTTGGATGATCTTGTTTGAATTTAAAAGACACATTGCGAGATTTTTTATTCCCACGTCTATACTCAAAATTGACATCCTCTTATTAAAGATCTAGAGACTTTTAAGTAACAGAAAAATGACGAGTGTCTGTTGGTGGTGCATTCATCCATTTGACAATATTGCTTTACATGCTCCGTACAAGTACGATGATCGTAGGCGCACCTTTTTAACAACAGGTCATTTTTGTTCATGGGAGTGTGTAAAAGCCTACCTTCTTGATAAAGGCGGTCCACGGGCTGGAGAGTTTCAAATGTACTTGGCACTCATGAAACTTCGCGCACTTGGAAAGAATGTAGTTACAAAGGCGGCTCCGAAGAGGCTTACACTCAAGCTGTTTGGTGGGCCATTGACAATAGAAGAGTTTCGTTCCGGAAGTTCATCCGTCGACGTCTTTTTGCCAAATGAAACTCATATGATGCCTACGTACATAAATTCAAATGCAGTCCCGGCAAAGAAACCGAATACAGAGGGTGACGAAGTTGTCCTAAAAAGACCAAAGCCTCTTGCACGTGCAAAGAGCACACTTGAGACGTCTCTTGGAATCACTCGAAGAAAAAGTGTAATGTAATGGCCTAAGGATGATTTTCCATGGAATGAGCAAAATGGATCACCCACTCAGAAGCTACGCATTCCAAAAGTTTTCCACGGATATTTTTCCTGGAAAGCCAATCAAGGCGAAGCATGCAGAAATTTCCGTCTACAACTGGACAGTCGAGCACACAAAGCAGAGTCAGTACAAGACAAAGCTTGGCTATGTATCAGAGGTTCCTTCGTGGGAAAACCCAAAGTTTCGATGGAGGTACAAGCAGCGGTTTCTCGGTGTTCTCTTCAATATCAAAAAGAATCCAGACTTGATGAACCGGATAAAATGCAAAGATTTGGAAAATCTTACATCAGGGCAAATGTGGCCAGATGGCCCGCTCGGCCAGGCGGAGAAGAAGATTCGAGAAAATCAGCAGAGGATTGAGATGAACAAGGCGAAGATGGAGGCGGAGTACGAAGGAATACTCACTTGCCCAAAGTGCAAATCAAAAAAGACGAGCTATTACCAGATGCAGACGAGGAGTGCAGACGAGCCAATGACCACGTACGCTCAGTGTCAGTGCGGTCACCGCTGGAAATTTTGTTAGAAGTAATCATGGAGAATGCATTTAAAAAATTTGGAAACTCCTTGGACAAGGAGGACATACGTCGAGTAGCCGCCTCGTCAACTAATACTAAACTTTTTCGAAACTTAATCATATTCAAGGCTGGTGGGTTGAATGCTCTATTGAATAAGTTTCCAAAACTGACTGAAGGTGAAATTAAAAGAGAGGTTAAGAAGCTGAGTGAATCGAACAGCACAAACATCAGAAAACTTTACCAACTTCTTCACTTGAAGGTGCGTTCTAAGAAGAAAAAGCCAGTTAAAAAATTACCAGCTGGCATCTCTTTAAATGAACTTTTGGGTCAGATGACAATAACACCGAAGGATCCCCTCAACAAATTTAAAAATCTCAAGCTATAGTAAATGAACAAAAACCGTAATTGGACCCTTCAATCTGTTGGCGGAATAAATGGTCTGAAGAGGAGGTATCCTCAATTGAATGAAAGATTGATTAGGAATATTGCTGCAACCTTTCCAGTTTCTGGAAACATTGTCACAAATTTAAAAAGTCTGAATAACGAATTGAATAGACATCGAGGAATTGCAGCTATTCCAGGAGTGCGTCGTCAGGGAGTACATAAACGACCAATAAGACGCCGGGGGGCACAGCAGGGAGTGCGTAGTCAGGGGCCACGGAGACAGCGACGAGCTATTGAGAGGCCACGGAGACAGCAGCTAAATATAACTCCGAGTCAATTGGCAAATGTGTTGAATATGGTAACAATTGTGCCACCAAAGAACAAGAGTCTGGAAAATGTCATGAGGAGACTCCGTATCCGTCGATAAAAAAATAACTGGATGAATAAATGAATCTTTCTGCCATGCTGAACAGAATGACAATTGTCCCAAACAGGCGAGAGATGATTCTGGGTCAACTTGGTGGTATCAGTGCGGTTACATCAATGTATCCGAATTTGACTGAACGTCATGTGTACAACGTTGCAGGTGGTGCGAAAAATGTAAAAAACCTTCATGCTCTCCTAAATAAAGAATCAAACAGGGTGAGGAATTTTCTTCTTGGAAAAACTGAAGATCCAGCTTTATCGAGAAACTACATGTATGGTCTGATACGTGCAAATCTCGTATTGGCAAATGCAGGGGGAATGCCAATTTTAGCGAGAAAATATCCACACATTCCACGGAATAAAATTCACAACCTGTCAAGACGATTCAAAACGTCAAAGGAATTTAATGCACATCTCAGTTCAATCTCAATCAAAAAGAAGAAAAAGAAACCAGTTAAAAAATTACCCGCTGGCATCTCTTTAAATCAACTTCTGGGTCAGATCAAACTAAAGAATTGACAAAACGTTGAATATAAATGAGTCTAGTTCGTGTATGGACAGACGTCGGAATAGACAAGTACGTCTCTTTGTACGCTCGTATAATCAAAAAGTCTGGTGAGACGTTTACAATTCGGTATCTGAGTCCGACTGAACATCACACAGGTCAGACTGTCTACAGGTACGAGAATGAAACATACGAGATTACCGATGAAAGTATCACCCATTACTTGGACACAAGTGACGAGACGGACATTGGATTTAAGAAATTTGATGCAGATGGCTGGATCAGAGTAAATGCAGATGAAGACTATGAACCAAGTGACGAGGATGAGGTTGATGATGAAGAGGAGGAATTTGACGACGACGACGACGATGAAATTTATGATGACGACGATGATGATATATAGAGATTCGATCCAATCATAAATTAAATGTCATTCATCAAATCATTTGATCCTATGAATGCAGATCATGTAAAATGGCTAAAGAAGATGACTGACCTTGCTGAGATTATGGGTGATCCAACGCAACAGTATTCACTTTTGGACGACATTAATTCAAACCCAATGGGTATAAAGTTGTCAAAAAATGATGTTCTCAGTTGGGTTGAGATTCATTTTGGGATTGCTATGAAGTATACGCAGGCTGTACTCAAATCACAAGCTATCGTTCCAGGAGCCGGTCTCACCCCCGTTTAATAGATAATTTAGATAATATGTGTTAATTATTGGATCAACTTCAATCGTATGACCATCTAATTCATAATCATTTGTAAATTTATCAATTGTAATTATATCAAAAAAATGTTGAGAACAAAATTCTTTTAAATTATCAAATGTGTCCCATTCAAAAATACTACTGTACTTGAGTTCTTCATCTCTCTTTGGATTTGCAGTAATCATAAGTTTTGAAAAATCTGGCCACTCCTTTGCCCTTTCATAATGACTTTCTATAAGATTTCCAAAACGTCTTATATCCTTTTCATTATAAAATGCGACAACTGATTTACCATTGTTCCATGCCATGATTGTGTTTGTAGATGTGTGCAGTGTGTACAATGGCCTCGGGCGAGTAAGAGTCAACATACTAATTTAAGACTCGTATTTTTTATCAGCCACCATGTCTGCGACTGATTGTGTCTCGAGGACGTATCCATTGCCCTTAATGAATTTCCTGTTTCGGGTCTCTTCTGGAAAGTTTGGAGTGTATCCTGCATACGAATATGTCATTAGAAAATAGATGAGAATGGCTGCTCCGACAAAAATAAATGCTGAACGCTTCACCATTTATATAACCTTGAGAAGATATTCTGCTGAAGGTTTTGTAATCTTGTTAGGGTGAGGCAAGCAAAGGGGGATCGAACCATCACTGCATGGTTTTGGCAAGTCTTCAGGAAATGGAACAGTTTCTGTGATGCCTGGGAGGTCTTTAGAAACACATGCCAATAAGTAACCAGGTGGACAAATGTCTGATTCTGACCCTATATTTGAGAAATCTGGAAGCTGGTATTTTTCAATCTTTCTAAAGTACAAGAAAACACCAATGACTAGAAATAAAAGGAAGAGTGGTACGTAGTACATTGAAACTATCCTAGAATTTTTTTGACGATATTTTCCAATTTTATGAGAGTAGGCAATGAAACGTCACACATTTGGACAATCTCCTCCTTTGAAATTTCATAATCCTTCAAAGAGACACACAAGACTGCTGCGGCAATTCCTTTTGGTGTCTTTCCCATGAGACTTGGGTGCTTTTCGACATCTGCACACAGACGAATGCACTTCTGACGTACCTTGCCTCTGACATCATCTGGAATCTTCACTTGGTTGAAGATTCTGGCAATCAAATCAGACGATTTTGTAGTCACAGTCTCAACAGTCGGAATCGTCTCTCTGAATAAATCTGCCGTCCGCGAAATATCCTTTGCTGGAATTTCAAAAACGTCTGAAATCTCTTGCGTCGTCCGAGCAATGTTGGCATCCTGGCACGCCCTGAGTATGCAGTTTGCCTTGATTCCGCTCCGAATTGCTCCTCGTGTCAAGACAGACTCGCTAAACTTTTTGTACATAATCTTCGCCTGCAACATGACACACTCGGGCAAATTCAACTTTATTCTTCCTATTCTGTCGAGTTCCTCATAAGCATGATGCAACGCCCTGTCTCGGTGATTCATCGACGTGTGAAAGTTTATTCTTGCAAGGCGCTTGTTTGCATAGGTTCCAGTTGATTTAACAGTCATGATAGTTCCAGACCCCCACGTCTGACTGAATAACGTTGTGTTCACGGGAGCACCAACTCGTGAAGGATCGCTCCCATCTTCGTTTGCTCCTGTGTTCCACTCTGGTTCGTCGCAGATGAATTCATTTGCAGTGACTCCACAAGATACACACGTCGGGAAGCCATCGTCATTCATTATTCTAGTCCCTACAATGTATCCATCTTCGGTCAACGTCCCGTCATCAGGACAGAATGAACACCTGTACTCTGCATAGGCGTGATTCTTCTTCTCGGGTCTAGAGCCCCTAAGGGAGAGTGCAATTTCGAAAAGCTCGTTTATGTCCATTTATTTTTGTTTCATTGTCACAGTGCGCGCCCTTTTTAACTTGTAAAAAACATATTTTTTCTTTAAGGAATGGATCCTCCAGTGATAGATGTAGAGCGTCAGTTGAGAATGGAAGGAGAACCATCAAATCCATTGTCAACAATAATTCCAATGGTAGTTTTTGCATTTTTCATCTTTTTCTTGTACAAGAGGTACAGGGACAAGAGACTTACTGAACGTGCCCACTCTCTTTAGACTTGCTCGTCTGCAATTTCAGAAATTGTCTGATCCTCTTTGAAATCAAACATCTTCTTTTCCTCTGAACTTAGATGATTGATGAGTTTCTTCTCGGGTATATTTCCTTGTTCAAGTGCAACTGTAAATTCAGTAAAACAGTCGTGTAAAAATGCATTACCCTCTATAGATCTATGTGATCTGTCAACACTGAGTTCTTTTGAAATTTTGAGGGCGAGTCGTTTCATGAGAATTGAAGCCCTTAGTGCATTTGTCATTTTTTCATTAATCTTCAAATATAATTGAATGGATCCAAGAACACCGGTTCCAGATGACAAAACTGCATTCAGAATACTCACAAATTTTTGATCCAAGAAATCATTGAGAGAAATTGCAACAAGTGCATTGACTGCAGATATTATAAGAATAGGGACATTAAATTTATTTGAAAGCCTTTTGTAATACAGGTGATCTTTTGTATTGTGTTTCACAAGATCATTTGCTTGTTTTTCAATTTTTAATAAAAAAATCTCCTCTCTGTCATGCCACTTGGCCTCCATTAAAAAAACGCAGTATTTTTTTCTTGGAAGAAGATAGGAATGATTTTGTTGGTTGTACTCATCATTGTGTTGTTTTTGTGGTGGAATTCAAGGAGAAATGAAACAAAAGAAGACTATACTGCTACAGTGTGTCCGCTAGGGACGAGTTGGTCGGTTGAATTGAATGCATGTAAAACTCCTATAAATAAATGTCCACCTGGGACGTATTCAGGAACTGGAAAACCACCGTGTTTGAAATGTAAAAATGGAAAATGTACTAACCACATAACTTTTTAGCTGCTGCAATAATTTTTGTTTTGAATGGACCAGTGACGTGACCTAGGACGTCAATGTCAGTTGGTTCAAGATTGTATTCTTTGCAGGCAGAGAAATCATCCTTTTGAAATTGATTTTTAATCACAGTGCAGAGTGCATCGTGTGACAATTTTCTCCCTGATCTCAAAAAAAGCGCATCAAGCTTCTTTTGTCTCATGCATGCATTTTGATACTTTGTCCACATGCTTCCGGTTCTTGGAATCTTGTTGGATGGCTTCATCAGACTGCATGGCTGCAAGCAAGACACTGCTGTAAACAATGGCATTACGACCCCCCAATCTGATTGCTGATAAATTAATGAATCAATCAAGTCCGCCTCTGACATTAAATCTGCAATCTCGCTCATGCAGTCTGTCCTGTCTGGATAGTTTTCCTGTATGATGCTCCAGACATGCCCATGTTCATGTGTCACATCACCAATTTTTACGCTTTTCCAATCCCCTCGAAGAAGTCTGTGAACATAGTCTTTTGGTGTTTCAAATGTATCCATGCCTGGACCTAGTTCTCGTCGGCGAAAATCCTCCTTGTTTGGGCACTCGTACAAAATAGTCTCTTTCGTAAGTTTTATTGGCATGTGACTGATGAAAATTGTTGGACTGTTTTTTGACACCGCCTTGTCAATCTCACGAACACCAATGAGATCAGAAACTGATTCCCAGTTGTCAATTACAATTGGTAAATTTGTTGATGAGACTCGTTCCATGAAATCGAGGGTTCCTTGTCGAGTTTTTAAAATTTCCGCTTCTATTGAAATGAAATGGGTAAATTCATTCTTTATAATTGTCGTCTTTCCAGTTCCAGGTGACCCGTAGAAGCAAATAAGCTGACCTTGCGGAAATATATTCGATGGTTTTTCTTTTCTTAAATTAAGGAGAATGTCCATTGATGAAGAAGATGATTCATTAACTAAACAGCTCTTAAGTTTACTATTGGAAAATAAAGAGTTTAAATCATTCGTGACGTTTTGGCTCTTGTTTAATTGCATTCTTCTCGTTTTACTTGTTTACATTGCTATAAGAATTTCTCTCAACTAGTAGTAGAATGAAGGTCATTCTTCAAAAAAGTCCAAAGCCAGGAAAAAAATGGCGGGTGATTTTTGAGGGAAGACATGTAGATTTTGGTGCAGCTGGCTATCAGGATTACACAATGCACAAAGATCCTGCTCGAATGATCAGATACCTGACGCGCCACAGAAGGTCTGAAAACTGGACATTTGCTGGGAGGTACAAGGCTGGCTTTTGGTCTCGGTGGCTTTTGTGGTCAAAACCAAGCCTGAATCAGGCAAAAAGGCTAATAAAACAAAAGTTTAAACTTGATCTGTCATGAGACGTGGTGGCTTGAGTGCATTCACATCAAACAAAGTGTCAACTGAAGCTTGCATGAAACCATCGTGCTCTGACGCAGCAAAGAGCTCATCAAGAGTTGCTGGATACATTGATTCATCCGACTCTTCGAGTGAAATCATTCGTACACCTTTTTGCCCAGACCAATCAAGTGGCTGAAGACTGAGGTTCGAATGGTCATAGTCCTTCATTTTGTCCAGTGGTTCTGGGAAAAGATTTGCAGGGGTTTCAGGGGCTGGAGTAGGTGAATCATCTGGTATTTGACTTGGAACAACCTCTGTCGGGGATGCTGTCAATGTACCCATAGGAGGTCCAGTTGCTAGCGTGGATGGTGCTGCGTAGACAGACTCTTCGACTGACCCACGTGGCTCATAATTGCTTCTGGTTGATGCAAATGTAACAAAGAGAAGAAGCCCAATTACAAATGCCCATACTATGTACGGTTTAACCTTAAATGGCTTAAGACTAGACATCCTTATTCATGTATCAGAAAATGATTGTAGACACTTTCCAGTTTTATAATGAATTGGACATTCTTGAACTGAGATTGAGAAACCTTGACAAGTACGTGGACTTGTTTGTATTATCAGAGTCTCCTGAGACTCATTCTGGAAATCCAAAGCCTCTTTTTTTCAACGAGAATAAGGAACGGTTTACACAATGGCTTCCAAAAATTAGGCATGTTATTTGTCCACCGTGTTCATCGTCTGGTTTGTGGGACAAGGAAAAATTTCAGAGACAATGTATTCTTAATGGAATGGATGGTATACCAGATGATGCGACTGTTTTAATCAGTGATGTTGATGAAATTCCAGATTTGAGAATTTTATCAAGTCTTGACAATAACAAGACGTATTCAGTTCATATGACAATGTTTGAATTTTCATTTGATTACATTTTTACGGGTGAACCGTGGTTTGGAACTGTAATTACAAATGCAAAGGCATTTTCTTCACTTGGTCCAAATTTTTTCAGAGACAATAGATGGAAATTTCCATATGTGACCGGAGGATGGCACTGTAGTTCTTTCGGTGATGCCGATCATGTATGGAACAAAATTAAAAACTATGCCCACTCTGCAGATGAAAAGCATAAAAAACAGACGATTGATCAAATTCGTGATTATGTGACCAATGGTATTCACGCAGATGGAAGCATGAAACTTGTTCCTAGACCTGCAAATGTTCGTCTTCCTCTTCATGTCAGGAAAGTCGGTCGATTGTTTGAAACCTTGCGGATTCCGCCTCAAAGAGACGAAGAATAGTTCGTCCCACTTGATCTGGGTCAAATGTTTCAGAACAGCAGAAAATGTCCAGGTACAACTTTTTATCCTCTGGATATGTGTGAACTGAAAAATGAGACTCGGACAGAACGAGAACACCAGTGACTCCAAATGGTTCAAATTGATGAAATGCGCTATTCACCACAGTTAAATTGCACTCTTTTGCAATTTGAATCATTATCGGCTCAAGTTGATGAGTGTACATAACTTGAGGGCCTGAGACACATCCGACGAGGTGCTTCATTCTTTTTTTAAATATCCACATTTTTATATGACACCAGAAATGAAGGGGTTTATTCTTGCAATTAAAAATCAAGAACTTCAACACGCTCTTCTCATTCAAGAACGTCTTTTACAAGTCATACGAGATTCAGATGGTTCAGAAAGTCTGAAAAAAGAGTTTACGAACGCTGTCCTCGCCGTAAATAGTCGTCTGGGTCATACTTTTTAAAATACCATTCTTTTGGTGCCTTTTTCTTTGAAATGAGAGCAAATTTATACACACGAGCAGTCGCCCACTGAGCTGCGGTTGCTCCTGGACGGCTCCCAGATGTCTTCCAGGCTTTGAGACCTTTATTATAGACTGTATCAAGGACTGAACGTTTAATTCCAGTCCTCCGAGAAATTTCATTCTTGTCGAATTTCAAGTTTGGATACGTCTTGTGAAACAAAAGAGTCCATTTTGATTTACGCGTCGGAACACCTACATTTGTCCGACCGAGCTTGAGTTTTGAATAGGGAGTAGTTCTTCGTTTCAAGAGTTCCTTTGCTCGTGTGACTCGGAAATATCGTTCAGGCCAAACCATACCAAGAACACGGACATGTCTCATTTAAAATGAGTACAATAAATTAAATGAGCGCGTCACCAAACAGAGTCCGTATGTTTACTAGTCCAGGAAATGGAAAAAATGCAAAACCAGTCAAAACTGAACGAAATGTAAGAACTCAATTAAACAGAGCTGCAGCTGCATATAAAGCCGTGACAAAGGCTGCGCGTGCATTAAACAAGGCTCGAGAGGAGTACCATAGACTTGCACGTCGTACAATTTATCCTCCAAACCACGTTACAAACAATTCTGTCCGATTAAGTAACGAGGAAGATAGATTGGTTAAACTGACTGCAAAAGTTATGAAAAATGCAGGATCAGTGAAACGCTTCACTAAAAATCTTCCAAATAATATGATGCGAGAAATTTTTAATAAAATTAAACAGAGTCATGTTGCTAATTATCGCAGAGGAGGTTAACCTCACACATACCCTTTTGTCTGTGTTCCAAGACTCGATCCCAAAACGCCTTCATGACTGGAAGATATTTTGCAAACCATTCGCGGTCTCGTTGAACTTCAACAATGACATATTCTTCTGGTGGGCCAACCTTGTACTGTAAAAAATCGCAAACCTCCAAATCCATAATTTCAAGAAGAAGCTGAATCTGTGGAAGATAGTACACTGGAACTTCTGGTTTTATTTTACGAGACAGAGGGCATTTAATTTCAAGCAGACGCCCAGACTCTGTAATTCCATCGGGAGAACCTCCGAGGAATTTATGGATTGGATGTTGTACAAGACCAATTTCATGAGATTTTTGTCCTTCTCGTTCATCGTACAAGTCTCTGACCATTGGTTCAAGTCTTGTACCATGAGCCGTTGCTTCATTCCCAGACCATGGACGAGCAGCTCCACATTTTTTTGCCAAGAGACCATCTGGTTTTTCATACGGATTCAGACCAATTGCCGTAGCGGCATCACTTGCCGTCAACATTTGACCACGAAGCGCGAGCCATTCTGGACTCCTCTGATCCGCATACGATTGCCTAAGGAGTTCTTCAACTCGTGGATGCATCTTATTTTCTAAAACGTTCGGTAGTCTTAAGTGCAATTTGAGCCGCATTTTGTTCTGCATCCTTCTTTGTCTTTCCAAAACCAGACCCGTGGGGCTGTCCATCGACAAAAACTTCAATGTGAAATGTTCCATTGTATTGACCTTGGACAATGTACTCGGGAAGCACAATCTTATTTGCTTGACACCATCTCATGAGTTGATCCTTGTAATTGTCATCAGTCAAGTTCATGTCAATGTCCTCAAATGCTGAGAATACAAACGTCTTGGCATGAATCATCCCAATGTCCAAATAAATTGCGCCGACAAGAGCTTCAAATACATCCTCCAAAATGTTTGGATTCTTGTTCCAACCATTCCGAATTCCCTTGTCATCCATGAGAATCCATTGATCAAGACCCAGATTCTCTGCTATAGTCGTCAGAGTCTTTCCACGAACAAGCTTTGTACGAGCCTTTGTCAAAAACCCCTCTTGTTTGTCTTCGTACCTGTCAAACAGATATTTTGTAATTATAAATCCAAGAACCGAATCCCCAATAAATTCATACGTCTCGTATGACCCATCGAGATTTTTATATTTTTTCAAAGCAGACTTGTGAGTAAATGCACGTTGATAGAAAGAGAGACTCTTCACCTTTGTACCAACGAGTTTTTCGATAGCTGCACGGTTAATTGGAGGTGCATCGATAAGCTCTGGAGCATCAGTCATTTTAGTTTATTGAAGAGTATTGTTTTTAGACTGCCGCCTTCTTCACAGTTGGACGCTTCGCCTTTGGAGTAGCAGGCGGCTTGTCCTCCTTTACAGCTGGCTCATTCTTGACATAGTGCTTGTTAATGTACTTTTGGATATTCAGAAATGTAACCTGGACATCGGCAGGTGGGTCTAGAATAGAACGCAGAGAAGCATCCATGGAAATGTGCTGGCCAGCCTTCAGACCCTTCTCTGTCACGTACTCGTTAATCTTCTTGGTAACCTGAGACCGGGAAATCTGCTCACCGGGTGCAAGCTTCAGAAAAGTTCGGAGCTCCTCTGAAACATCAAGGGGCTTGTTAAACCCATTTGTAGTCGACCGAGCCTTTGCCTTCTCACCCTGAGGATCCTCAAGGAGAGTCTTGAGCTTACGGATATCCTTGCGAACAAGCTTAACCTCATCAAAAAGCTGCTTCAGGAGTTCCTCGGTAGACATTATATACATTCAAGGTCCCTCAGCTTTAAGTGCATTTTTGAACATACCGAATACACTCTTACCAAAGACAATCAAGAGCACAATGAGCATTTGCCATGTAAGTGTCGGGCCGAGAATCATAAAAAGTATCAAGTGCCACAGCATAAATTGTCCATAGACTGGGGTGTCTTTGATGTAATTAACTGCCGCCATGTAATCGTACTCGACTTCCATTGAATTTAATCAAGCAAATTATTCCTAGAAATCCAAGGACAATAATCAAAATAATTGCCCACAAGGGAAAGCCTTCTTCTGAAACATCACCAGCCGAGGGGGGTACTACAGGCAACGGTGGAATTCCACAGCATCCTGGGTCGCATGCATACTGTTTTCCATCCTTTTGGAATGCACAAATTGTATTTGGAATCGACTGAACATTTCCAGTAAGTCCTGGAGTCAACTGAGCGTAGTATGCACAATTTTGTCCAGCATACTCAGGACCACAATATGGTGCAGATGTGTTCAAGACTGTCGCCATTTCTATTTAGAGCGTAGGTTTGTTTTTTCTGTACATATGGATTACGGAAAGCCTGTCAAGATTCCAGATGGTCGATATTTCCTAAAGGTTACAAATGGTGGTAACCGCGTGTTTCATCAGGTGAATAACATTTCTGTCGATGTTCCACTTCGAAAGGACATGACTGGATCATTTGGGTTTACGGTTCCCTCAAAAACTTTGTTTGAGAATATTGACAATGAGCTTCTGAGTCAGGCGGAGGTGAAGAAGCAGGAGTGGTTTGGCAAGGAGATTTCAGCAGAGACGATTAAAAATGCCTATCAGGCGAGCCTAAACTCTTCAGGGGAACTTTCTGCGTCATTTGCGACAGTAAAGGGATCTGTTGCCACCACATTTTTCGACTCGTCAAAGAATCCAATTGATGAGATTTCAGGAAACTGTGATTTCCTGTTTGAGCTTGCCGGTCTATGGTTTCTGAAGCGTTCATTTGGACCCATCTGGAAGATTGTCCAGATTCGTCAGCGTCCAGGCCCAAAGCCAAAGACGTACCCAAGTGATTTTAGGTTTACAGATGATCCAGAAGAAGAGGATGAGGATCCCAACGACTACCTGGACTGAAAAAAAAAGCTAAGGTAATATCATATGGACGGAAAGGGTCTAGCAATTCTTGTTCTCCTATTTCTAATTGCGCTCATGGTCTTTTATCCTCAGACTGGCCGGAGTGGCTACACACCAACTGGTGACGACCCAGTTCCAGGAAACACCGCAATGCTTGATGCAAATATGAGTACAGGAGCAAAGATTATGCAGGGTGGTAACGGCATGGGCTTCCAGACTGGTTTACAATATGTTCCAGGTGGCTCATTCGAGGATGTCGATACACCTTCTCCATTCATGATGGGAGAGTCTGGCCCAGGCAAGACTGTAGACATGCCAATTTATGACAGCACAAATGTTGGTATGATTCCAAAGGAGGTTGTGACAACTGAGGATTTTGGTCAGTTTAGCCCTGATGCAATTCTTTCAGGCCAGAATTTCCTCGACCCACGCGCACAGATTGGTTTCCCAGAGACTATTGGCGGTAATCTGCGAAATGCCAACCGCGACTTCCGCTCTGAGCCACCCAACCCACGTGACGCAGTAAGCATCTTCAACCTCTCTACAATCCCACCAGACACCATGCGACCTAAATTTGAAATTGAAAATAGCTACGAGAAGTAGACTAAAGAATTAAACACATTAAAACTCAATGGATGACTTTAAATCCTTAATGACAGAATGGCTCTCCTTGAAGCACCAACTCGCCGCTGCAAGGAAAGATATGTCTATTTTGAACAAACGGGAAAAGGAACTCCGTGCTCACGTCCAGGAGCACATGAAAGAGATGAAGGAAACGCAGGATGTTGATACTGTAAAGATTAACCAGGACAAGGTTTCTTTGCGTACAAAGGAGACTCGTGGCAGTGTGACGAAGCAGGTTATCATGTCTGGTCTCGTTGCGTATTTTTCAGGTGATGAGACTCGTGCAGAGCAGGTCTACCAGATTATACTTGATCATGCACCAGTTCGTGAGCGTAATACAATTACAGTCAAGAAAGTCGCTTAAACACACCAATCTCTTATACAACAAGTAAAAATGGGGATCAATAACGAGTACAGCATCGACGCGTTTACGTATACAGATGCCCACGATGAAGACTTTGATGAATTTGAGGATGATGGTCTGGAACCAGAAGACTGGCATGACTGGAATTCAGAGCACCTGTTGAATATGTGGATGTCTCTTCGTCAGTATCTTTCTGACAATCACGCATCCAGTTCACTCATGAACAATGCATCATTTCACGACTTTGCAGAGTTTGTCAGAACTTTTTCTCGGTAAATAGTACATGGATATTACCGGCCCAAAGGTTCTTACTCCAGCTATTCTTTTCGCCCTCCTCAGCCCAGGTCTCCTCGTTCGCATCGGTCCTCTTCCCCTGCATGCTCTCATCCTTTCGCTCGTGTACTATCTGCTTGCTCGGTTTGTTCTGAAGGTTACACTTCGTCCAGCAGACCTCATTGTACCAGCACTTCTCTTTATCGCTCTTACTCCAGGCGTCCTTCTGACTCTCCCCCCAGGTTCAAAGGGAATTTTCCGTTCCGGTCAGACGTCTCTTGTAGCAGTGGGCATTCACACTCTGGTGTATGCTCTCGTATTTTCTTTCCTCCGAACTAAATTTGCCAAGTACTATTAAACTAAAGTCTTTAAACAAAACTAAAGCATGAAACACTTAGCCATTGGTCCAGGAGCCATGGCCTATTTTGGGTTTTTAGGCGCTCTTGCCGCCCTTCGAGATTCTGATCAACTGCAGAATCTCGAAGAAATTTCTGGTTCAAGTGCCGGAGCTCTTCTTGCATTCTTTTATGTGGTTGCAAATGGAAACATACAGGCTATTCTTGACTACTCTCTTCAGATTCCTTTAAAAGATGTCATGAAATTTAACATTAAAACATTCTTCAAAGATTTTGGTCTTGTCAGTCACTCGAAGATTAAAAATGTCATTTCAACAATCTTGCGTTTGTATTTCAGTCAGGATGATGTGACATTTGAAGAGCTTAGGAGTTTTCGTCCGGACATGCCTGATTTGTACGTCAGTGCCTATTGTGTCAATTTATCACAGACTGAGTACTTTTCGAGCAAAATGACTCCAAAAATGTCTGTAGGAGATGCACTCTCAATGACAATTTCAGTCCCCTTTTTGTTTGCAAGTTTTTTTTGGAACAATCATCGGTACATAGATGGAGGAACACTTGAAGAAGTACCAGCTGCAGTCTTTATAGGAAAGACGGACGTTGCAGCCATCAGATATGCATGGACTCCAACGTATTCAATAGCAAACTTGAAAGAATACATTACGTGCATTTTGTATGCTTCAAGTCGTCTTCGGCACAAGTACAACTTTCAGACGTATAAAATTCAAATGGATCAATTTCAAATTTTCGACTTTGCCGTTTCAAATGAATTGAAATTGAAAATGTTTTCTCACGGATACAATTCAATGAAAGATTATTATATTTATAATCTATAAAATGGAAATCCGTCGTACACCTAAACGTGGAGTTCCAGGGCGCAGAGGAAAGAAGGTTATCCCGCCTCTTAGCCCAGGAAAACTCTTTGGATACACTGTATCTGCAAGTCCTGCTTCTCGGATGCGTTCTTTAAATATAGCAATTCGTCACAGTTCACCACTCACAGTCTTTCGGCGTCTTCACGCAATTGCAACCCTAAACAAGAGGAGAATTCCCAAGGCTTCTCGCGTTATTCTGTCGAATGCAGCCAGGGTTCGTCGTAAATTCTAAAATGTTGACTAGTACTATATGAATAAGATTCTTGTAATTGGCCTTTTGCTCGCAGCAATCTACGTCGTCAGTCGGCCACAAAAGCCTCAGAAGAAGGGCGTCGATTACTCAGCAATCAATGGTCTCGATCTTACGAAGGACGCCTTTTCCCTATGAACACAATGAGAAACAACCCTATAATTAACCCAATAAATGCACCACGAATTACGTTTCGTTTTTCAAACTCATAAGGAACTGGTGGTGGCAAACTCACAGGACGCTCGACTTGATCCGGTACGTGAACCGTATGAATTCGAAGCGCAAATGAATTGACTTCGAGACCTCGAAAGTTTAAGGATTGTCCATACCTGTCAAGCCATTTGATTGTCAAACGTTGAAGGGAATCAATTCGTGAAGGAAACTCTACGTGAATTGGATAATCTGAACTTTCTTTGAATGATTTAATGAGCCCAGATGGAACATCCATAGGGATGACTGCGAATGATCGAGCAGATGTGTTACTGTCTGTTGTGTACACCCCTTGTTTTGTCAGTACAAGTTTTCTTGCATCTGTCGTAAATGGAGTTCTAAATTCTTCAATGTCTAACCAAATGTAATCATTCACCTCAAAACTTACAACTGTATTCGAAACTACATAGTTTGTCGCAGCCAGGTATGTAGACGCGTACGCCTGATTTTTTGAAATGAGTGACGAAGTAACTGTACCAAATGGAAATCCAATTACATCTGCAATTTCAGGATTCAGACATGTCAATGAGTTAAATGTTCCATAGAATATAAACTTTCCTTGAGATTCCAAGTAATCTACTTGTGCATTTGACAATTGATTATTACACGAGTCTACGAATGTGCTCGATGAATAATATCCTTGATTCAAGAAGATGTTTGAGTTTCCAATTGCAATTACATTTGAACTCTTTGATACATTATAAATTGTATTTGGAATTTTTGCAGAAATTAAATCAACTCGAGTCACATTATGAATCGGAGTCTGCAAAAATAATGTATATGTATTCCCTGATGGATACAATGAAACATCTCTTTGTCTGGAATCTGCATACAGGACAGTTTCCATCCTCTAGTTAAAAGCAATATTTATTTACAAGACATAATGAAGTACTGGGTTGACAGAGTAAGAACGTCTGATTCTACAACTGATCCTGTATTTTCCCCAATCAGCTTTGTTTCTCCTCCGGAATTTCATCATCTATTGAAACAGATTATTGCTCCAGAAGATGAGATTATTTCATCTGCTGAAGATGCAATCAATGAATGGATTTTTCTCTTGAAGTCCGGTGATGTTTTTCCTGTTCAGGTGATTGTATCCACTCAGACTACACTTGACAATTCATCATTTGATGCAATGGATTTTCCAATCGTCTACCGAGGACATGTTGTATTTGAGCGACGCTTCTACAAGAAGAATGCTCGTGACGTGGCACAGTCAACAATGCCAATTTTTAATCTAAATAAGTACGATGAAGAAAAATCAGTATGAATGAATCTGTAAAGGCAATTGCTCACCGTGTCTGGAGTCAACTTGGCTCTGGATTTTCTGAACGAGTCTACCACAATGCAATGGAGGTTGGACTTCGGCAATCTGGAATTCCATATCAAACTGAACGAATAATTCCAATACTATTTGATGGACATGGTATTGGGAATATTCGGGCTGATTTAATTGTCGATTCAAAACTTATTGTTGAACTAAAATCAGTAAAATCATTAAAGGATGAACACATTGTTCAGACTCAAATGTACATGAAATACCTTGACATTCCTGACGGAATGCTTATAAATTTCCCATCGTGTGGAGGACAACTAGAGGTTTGCACAGTGTAGTATATACATGATACGACCCGTCCCAATTCCTCCAAAGAAGGTTATGATTAAGCAGGCTCTCCAACTTCGAGAGGATACTCCTGAATTCAGGGATGCATGGGAACGTGTTGAGGATCTCGAACCATCAATTTGTAGGAATCCACTCCCACCCAAGCTCGGAAGTGATTAGTTTCCAAATCATGTCGTGCTTGTACAGCTTTTCCTTTGATTTCAAAAGCGGAAAACATGGCAAGTATTCATCTTCGCCCAGCAATTCACAAAATTTATAAAGAATGTATGAATAACTCAAAAAATTTTTACGATTTTCTGGACAATGTTTCTCAAATGGCTTTTGAATCTGACCAAACATGAGTCTAAGTTTGTCTTCGAGAGATTGTGACATTGTTGGAGGCTGTACCCCGTTGAGAATCGTTGTAATGTACGGGACGTGTTCATAGTATTTGTTCATCTGAATCTTCTTTAAAATCTCTCTAACCTTTCTGTGTGTCAATTCACTTGCATCCTTAATTCTCTGTTTTTTCACCTCCTCTTTTAATTGCTGTATGAGTTCTGGGGGGACACTTGTAGATTCCTTGGCCTGAAATTGATTGACCCATTCGTTGAAATGATTTTCACGACGGTACGAGTACAAGACGTGGCGTTCCATGTCTTGTTCCTCTTTGAATCCTAGTTCTGTCCCCTGATAAAATTCAGCAAATCCACATTCCATGCATATAATGTCACTTTCAATTTCGTCGACGTAATGACAGTCTCTTTTTCCACAATTTCTACAGACTGTGTTGTTTGATGGTCTGCTTTGAATCTTTGTTGGTGCATTTTCGACAGTTGCCATGTATTTTTCATAGACATCCTTCTTTTTTCCACCCGCCTCGTTAAACTCAATCAGAAAAGGAACACATGCAGCAATGTACTCGTACATTTCGTTGTTAGCCTCTTTATCTCCCTTTTGAATTCTCTTTTTAAATTCTTGCAACCTTTGTTGGTAGCGTCCTTCCATTAATATAAAATATATAAAACCTTTTTAGATATGGAAGTCATTCAGTTCTTTAGACCCAAGAATTTTCAAGTGAAGGAAGTTTTCAAGGGTACTGAAGAATTGATACCAGTTGACAGCCTCAGGCCAGGGGAGGTTGGACGTGTCGACTACTATTTTGGTGGAAAGCTCTACAGGCACTTTGGAGAGTGGCCTCCAGTCCGTTCTCATTCGAAATTCAGGGTTCCAGTCTTTCGTGCAGAAATTAATGAAACAGATGTAACACATGAATTTAAAAAATTACAGGGTCCTACAAATACAAAGATTTTATTGGGATTGTACTCTCCTAGAATCCATGTTTCATTTTCATTTTTAAAAATTTCCATGAGAGTAAAATGGATTTTGAAAAAAAAGTTGACAGGATTGCTAAAAATCACAGACATTTTTGGTTCGACACACTCTTACATTGTCGAGTAAATCTTCTTCGGAACTATAGGAGTTCTACACATTGGACACTGTGTAGCTAACGACCGAACAAGACATGTTTTACAAATCAAGTGTCCACATGGATCAAGAAATGTGTCAACAAGACTATCCATGCAAATTGAGCACGTAAATTTATTGTATCGCTTTGCATTTGTTGCAGTCAGAACATTCTCCATGGCTTTCACCTTTCCAGCGAGATTTAAAAATTCATCATTCTTCTTGTCATAGTCGTTCCTTGACTTGAACTTTTCAATACTCTCTTTTATGTCGTCAAAAAAATCACGATTTCTGACGGCATTAAGAGAATCTGTCAAAAGAGTAATGTCATTCTTTAATTTTATAATAGCCTCCTCCTGAAGTTTAAGTTGAGCGAGAGTTGTTACGTACTCTTGTTTGAATTTTCCCAAGACGTCTTCAAATGATTTCCAGTCTTCTGAAAGTTCAACATCTGGTAGATTGTACCTTGTTGTTTTCCGTGCATTGACAACATCTGTCAGTAGCCACGAACTAATCATCTATCTTTGGAGCAAGGTAAAACTTTAGTTCTCCTAGGTTTGCAACTGCGTATCTAAATACAATTGGCATATTTTGGTCTCTCGAATCCTGTAAAATCTGTATGCTTGCACAGAGACTTGTTGCCCGAGTAAACATGTTAATGTACTTTAACGAAAACAAGTTTCCAACTGGTTCATCTGGCCCCTGTTCAATGCATTCAATTGTCGTCTTTTGGTTTGCAAAACTTCCTTCGCATTCAAGCTCAAGCGTCTTTTTCCCTCTGTATATCCGAATGTCGTTTGAAATGTTGTGCATGTCGCGTGCAATCCTCTGAAAGTCTATGCTAGGCAATGTTGTTATTGTATCCATTTCAATTTCAGGAATTGACAACATGTCGTCATTAATGTCCAAAAGTTTAAATTGAAATGTAGTCAGTGAACGTTTCGCCAAATTTTCAATTCGAATGTTTAAAATGTAATTGTCGTCTACATCAAGAGTAAGTGTGTCTGCATTTGACACAGACTTTAACAACTTGTACGTATTTGAAATGTTTAAACCTGCAGTGCATTCTGACTCGCAAATGTACTCTTCAAAGTTTTCAGCCGGCATAAACAGATGAACAAGGGTAACACGTGCCGTGTCAAGTGTTATAATCAAAACACCTTCTGGCTTGAATATCAAGTTTACATCATTTATAATATCCTTTAGAACCTCAAAGACTGTCCTGAATGCACTCGCCTGTATTGTCTTCAGCTGTACCATATTTCTTTAGTCGAATTTCTACTTTAGCTTCTATTTGCTGAAAACGCCTCTTGAACTTTTTTGCTAATCTTCTCCTCGAGCTCCCTGGTCATTGGAGGAGCAAGACTCTTGTGAAAGTTTTCAATGTCAAAAAAGTTGCCAGAATCATGCCCATCTGTATCGTCAAGAGACGATGTTGCAAGTCCAGATTGATCATACTCTTCCACAATTTCTTGAGGTTTCATTGATTCAATCCATTTCCTTACATCTGCTCCAACAATGAGTTGACCATCATTTGTAATCAGAGTTGGGACTCGTGTAATTTGTTTCGATGGAACACCGCTTGTGCTTACGTTGTGGAAACGTATGACATGGACAAGGGCGGGGTTTTCACGAATCTCCTGAATAACCTGGGTCGAAAACGGACACCGATCACTATATACCAGCATGGCCATTAGTATCACATGTGTTTTTTACTTTTGAATTACAAGCGCATTAATTCTCTCATCATCTAATAACATGAAGGATCTTACCATAGTTTTACTGATTGGACTTTTGGCTTTTATGATGTGGAACAAGGACAAAAAAGGGGGTGAAACATTCACAGACTCTGCGAGTGCTGTAAGCCCCGCCACAATTCAATCAATAGTCAATTCCATCCAGGCTAAAGATCCAGATGTATATCCTGTTCAGACAATTTATATAAATCAGGCAAATGGAGATCAGGGGTCGGTTATTTACAATGCCCGTATACTCTTCATTAATACACGGGGGTACTTTGGTATTCAGTACGATGTTCAATCTGATGCAGCTGGAAACATAATCAACATCTCAGAGCAGCCACTTGCCGGTCTGTCTGATGCATTCAAGATTACAAAAGAGGCGGAGTATGCGCCATTCGAAGATACACAGGCTGTACTCGATCAGCAATTTGCCACCCTGAAAACACAGGCTCCGGGATACCAGGGAAAGCTGGATCTGTGGCTTGAACAGATGCGTGCAAACAGCAGGAAGAAGGCTGAAGAGGATGCAAATGTAGGAAAAACGAAATAATTGACAATAGTAATGATATCAGCCCAGGAGTTGGCCAATAGAGAAAAGAAGAAGCACGAAGTGCGAAAAACAACATACAAGGCTATTTTAGAACAACTCTGTAGAAAAATTAAACACTCGTCTGACTTGGGGGAACATTCAACGTTTGTCAAAGTTCCTTTATTTATGGTTGGTTATCCGGCATATGATATTGACATGGCTACTAATTACATTCAGAGACAATTTGAACGGCTAGGATACAGGGTGACAAAGGTGGACAGAAATACACTTGGAATAAGTTGGAATGGAATAAAAAGTTCTAGTGGTACAGTTGTTATAGATCATTCTTTTGAGGAACTTCCCTCTCTTGTTAATTTACAAAAGACGGCTGCGTCTATTCGACAGACTAGCCATAGGCGATGACCCCCTTTGTAGTCTCGACGCCACCTGCAACCCACCCAAAAGAGTCTCTCTCGAGGCAGACTACAAAGTACCCCCCGTCGAGCAAAACTTGCTCATTTTCAAACTCTCTCTGACCCTCGTCAGAGACGAGAAGTGTATCCGCCAGCTCGACCGCCGTCTGAACTAGCTGGTGTCTCTCGGACAAAAGTCCCCAATTGAGAATATCATTGTACTCAATCTCATCACACGCCTCGATCGCCTGTAGGGTTGTGATGAGCTTGTCCATTGTGTTCCGTTCCATTCTCTAGTTTTTTTAGCAATTACATTACGTTTTTTTTGTCAAAAAAGAAAATAACTACAAACTATACATGGAGTCTACAGCCATTCTTGTAGAAGCGGAACGAAAGTTTATGACCAAGTTGTGCAATGCAATGACACCTGTAATGATTGATTCATTTTTAGAGTTGTATCAAAAGGCGAATGAAATTGCAGGGGGACGTCAAGTTCTTATAAAATATCAGGTTTTGCTTCAGGAGGTTCAGCACTGGAACAATACAATTGCAAAGCAGCACACAGACACAATCATCAAGTCTTGTTCAATGTTTCCAAATTTACTTGCAGCCGTCTTTGTAATTTCAGTCAAGATAATGTCAGCCGTACGTATTTCTACAGATTCAAAAAAGATTCACATTAAATTGCCATCGAATGACGTCTTTGTGCATTCGTGCTACATTGCAGCTGCAAAATCCCTTTACGAAGACCCGTACATAATTTCTGACAAGATGAGCGACAACGAGCGCCGACTGAAACTGGCAAAGCGTTTTTCTGAACTTATTCAGGAGGTTATTGACGATTTCATTCCCGTTCAGCAAATTCTGGATACGTACATTCCAAATTTCACTGGTGAGCTTGACATGGGTACAGGAGTGGAACCAACTGATCCAGAGCCAATTGAAGAGCCCGAGCCCGAGCCAATTGAAGAACCGGAACCAGAGTTGAAAACTGTACCAGTCGACCAGGTTCCCGAGACTCAGCAGCCGGAGGAGGATCCTCCACAGGAGCAGGTACCAGTCCCAGTCAAGGAGGTGAAGGTTCATCACGAGACACTTTTTGACGACGCAGCAGAATGATTTCTCAACTAGTAATAGATGTTTAGCGACTATTGCAGGGATCCGACACACGCAGCCTTGATTGCAGCAGGTATAACTATTGGCTATGTTTATATTCGTGGTTCAATGAATAATGAAAAATCAATTCCAAATTCAGCCTACATGAAACCGGCATTTCTTGTGGGTCTGTTGGTTTATTTTATAGTTCAACAAGGGAATTCTAAACCAGAATCAATCATCATGAAACCATACTGAACTTAAAGTAAAGAAACGAAAAAACTTTAATGGCGACAACCACAAACGCTTTCAATGATATGATGCAGCAATTTCTTGACGAGCTTGTTCTTACATTTCCAGACGAGAAGAAGCTCATAAAGTATCAGAATTCATTCATTCTGTTGCGTTCTACGAACCCAAAGAAGCCAATGAAGCAGTTTATGCTTGAGATTACACCGTATGCAAATCAGCTCATGAAGCGTGACGAGGATTTCTTCAAGACGAATGCAAAGGATATCCCGTTTCTGGATGACATTGACATTGGTCGTCTCTGGACGAGCGATCTTACAGAGACGACCAAGTCTGCAATTTGGCAATACCTCCAGACACTCTACATTCTAGGGACGACCCTTTCGTCTCTTCCAGCAGAGACTATCAGCATGATTGAGAATGTAGCACAAAAGTGTGCCAGTCAGCTTCAAGGCAATGCAACAGGAGAGGATGGGACGATTGACGAGGCTGCTCTCATGAGCACCATGAATGGCCTCATGTCATCTCTTCTCGGAGGAAAAGGCCCACTTGTTTAAAAACTTCTCAGACTAGATTAGATGATTGAGCTACGGAATCTTTTCCAAAAGGATAAACTCACAGATTTCTGGCCAACCTCAGATCAATCCTCAGAGGAGCGTGTACTAGCAACGACGCGTTTCATTCTGTATGCAGTGGCTCTCGTGTACATAATTAAACGCGACGGCAGAGTTGTTGCTTTAGGCCTTCTCGTTCTTGCTGCTCTTTATGTACTTTATTCACTTGACATGATTCCAGACGGAGCCCGGAGTGTCACGACTGTTCCAAAGGCTATTAGTGGGTTACGTATGCCAACTATTGACAACCCAATGGCCAACTTTCTGCTTGGGGATGACCCATCGTACAATCAGCAGGCTCCCTGGTACCCCAGTATGAAGAAGGAGGTTCAGCAGGAGTGGGACTCGATTCATCCATTTGAGCGCAAGAGGGATGCAGAGCGCAACTTTTACACAACAGCTTCGTCATCGTGGCCAAATGATCAGGCTGCCTTTGCGTACGCATCATTTGGGAGTCCATTTAGCCCAACATGTCGTGACGACCCAGAATCGTGCAATCCAGACGGCCCGTATGCCCGCGGCCCAGAAACTGTTCAGCTTCGCGGAGGAAATGGTGGCGGACACGGTGGCCCCGGAGGCGGCAACAAGTAAAAAAATATACACACTAATTAATATGCCTAGCAGTGTTCTCCAGCCAGGTCTCCATTCTGTTGAGGATGGTGTGTGGATGGGCCCAAAAAACACAAACTATGTCGATATTGTCATGACGGACGATGCTCTTCGTCCTCAGACAACGTCCCGGAACAACAAGTACTATGCTGACAAACCGTATGATTTCCCTCATCTGGAAATTGAGAATCCAGAGAATCGGTTTCTTCGCTGGGATCCAGCAAGTACGTTTGCAATTTACCAGAGCATGTCGTACGCAAAAAGATATCCAACTGATAAATAAAGATCTCTGATTCTATTAGATGGATCCGTTCGCGCTTGCCGCAGTTGTAGGCCTTGTTTTTGCCGGAAAAAAGTTGAGCGACAATAAGCTTCAGCAGGCGACAGAACCAAGTCCTCCCGAACAAATTACAAAATTTGATCTTGTCCAGTATAATTTTGCTGAACAGCCTCAACAGATTGATCCTCTCAACACGCAGCCAAATACAGGCCGTGGGTTTGCAGGTGGGTTACGTCTTCCTCCGAAGGAGGCTGTTCCAAATCTTTCTGACATTACGAAATCAAATGGGAGATTTCCATTTGGTCAGCCTGTCTACACAACAGATGCAAGCCGTGAGCCCGTCTCGAACAAGATGAATAACGTGAATCCAGCAGACAAAAAGTATGTTGGTCGCGGTCTGGGTCTAGATCCAGACGTTCCTGCATCTGGTGGTTTCCAACAGTTTTTCCGAATTTATCCAAACAACATCAACGAAGAGCGTCTGACAAATTTACCAGGAAACTGGGGAGGTCCAGCAAATCCAATTGTAAAGAATGGCTCAGCAATCATTGGAAGTATAAGTCACCCTGCAAAGCTGTCAAAGACGACAGAGAATCACATTCCAATGCCAACACGAGGCCAGGGTCAAGGTGGTGCAATTACAGGTCAAGAAGGTCACCCAGAGTTTGTAAAGACAAAACGTGCCACAAATCGAGAATTACAGGGAGGTGACCTTCAGTTTGGCCCAGAACAATACAAAGTTCCCCAGGAATACACTCCAGGAACGTACCGTGAAGACGCTCGTTGGTCAAAGAATCGCATCAATCCAGATCGTGCTGGAAACGCCGGGCGTATGAATGTACGTGCAGACCCAGTTGGTGCAGCAGGTGCAAATACTGTGACTCGGCTCGAAGCTGGTCCTCTTCCAATTCGTCCAGCTGATGCTTCCAGAGGTTCTCGGTACATACCGAATCAGTATGACAAACTCAACGTTTTCAAGGGTCAGCCAGATCCACGTACAAGTAAACTTGGAATTGCTGCAAATGTTCTCAAAGGCAATCCATTTAACCACACATTCAGTACAACTTAAAATGTAAATATAATTCAATGCAACTTTGGAAATGGGCTTTCGTAATCGGTCTTTTATTTCTCATCACATATGATCCAATGTCAGGTGGGAACCTTGGAAATTTTTTTAAACAGTAATTGTAGTTAATGTTGCCTGCAACAAGAGAACGACATAAAAGCATTGCAATACCTGTAACGACGATTGGAAACAAGCAGTACATGCTTATAGTCCACGATCGTCGATACCAGGAGTGGACTTTTGTAACCGGTGGATGCAGGCGACGTGAAGTTATAAACCCTCTTCGTTGTGCACTTAGAGAACTCGAAGAGGAGACGAGAGGGATGATTAATCTTAAAAAGGGTGTGTATACTTATTTTCAATTTTCAACAAAGTACAAGGGCCCAGGAGATTCAGATGCTGACATTGAAGATGACGTGACGAGCATCTATCACGTCTATCTGATTGATTTTCCAATGACGACAAATGAACACACGTACATTATCAGACGATTTAACGAAGAAAAGTACAAAATGGAGAATCAACAAATGTATTTCCGTAAAAACTACGATGAAAATGACAAGGTTGAGTTTGACACACTTGACGGAATCACAGCACGTGAAAATCTCTGGGACATGATTCGTATCCATGTCATTTCAAATCCAGACTTTCATGAAGCACTTTCTTCGCAGTTGAAATCACCTTTTTATTTTAAAAGCTAATTTTAAATGACTAAATCAAAACGAGTCTTTGCAGAAATGCTTGTTCAGCAGCAGGGTTTCGGAAATGCAGAAGACATTGCAAATACAATGACACTCGTCGACATTATTTATGAATTGAAAAAAACTGAACCTCAAAAGCCTGCAGAGCCTCCAGAGCCGCCAAGAGACATTTGGAGTAGACTCTCAGACTAAAAAGTACACGCGCACCTAAACTATGGATAAATGGACAACACAAAAAGGCCCCGGAACACACGTCCTCATGGATGGAGGAATTCTTCAAGTTCCATTTGAAAAACTCGAAGAATTTTACACAGATTACATTCATCTTGTCCGAACCGGCAAAAGGGTCTACGTAGTCGAACAAAAGACGGAGGTTTTCAAGTTTTTCATAGATTTGGATTACAAGGATTCAAAGCCTCTGTCAGAACCAGATGTGCTTGATTACACTAGAATAATGCAGGGGGTTGTAAAAGGAAAACAATGTGTAATTGCTCGAGCCAAACCCCGTAAACTATCAGATGGATCCATCAAATCTGGAGTGCACATTATCTGGCCAGATGTCTTTGTAAAAAAAACAGAAGCCCTTGCTCTGAGGACGAGAATTCTTCTTGAATTACCAGATGACCCAGAGTGGAATCAACGAATTGATTCGAGTGTCTATGGTGGTTCCGGTCTTCGAATGGTTTGGTCTCACAAAAAGGAACGAGGCAAGGATACAGATCCGTACATTCCGTGGATGGAACTCGATGGCCAGATTTTTGATTCCGTGCCAACAAAGGAACTCTTGGAGTTGTTTGCAATTCGTACAAATGAATCATCTATTGGTATGAATGTTGAAATTACGTGCACACCACTTGAACGATTTATACAAAAAAATCTCAAAGGACAAAACTCTGCAAGTGTAAAACGAGTCATTCGTAAAGGAAATGACAAGATTATTGTCCAGACTGATTCTCACTACTGTGAAAATATAAAAGGGGAACATAAATCAAATCATGTATGGTTTGGTATTTCAAAAGGTAAAATTTGTCAACTGTGTCACGATGAGGACTGCAAGCGCTTTGTAGGACAGGAGCATAAACTTTCTCCGACTATTATAGCTGAGCTTAAGAGTAATGTTGCTGTTGACAATTCTTCTTATGTTCCTATTTGCAATCTTGTTCCCGACTTTTGGTGGAAAAAAGAGTAAATTTCTCAGACAGGTTCATCCGTACTCTGGCCTTGACCCTCAAACATGGGAATTGTTTATGATGCACATGACAGAATTTGAAAATAAACAAAACTCTTTACAAAAGAGGGCTCAGAATCTCTACTCTGCCATTGAAGATGTAAGAAACCTGGCTCTCTTTATAAGACGAGCAGACGACCACGAACACCAGGAAAATCTTGAAGAAATTGCGAATCAGATTGGTATAGAAGGTGAAGAAAAACTCTTTGAACTTTCTAAAAAGAGTGGTGTTTATTTCTTTCCTAAATACTTAAACGAAACACGACAAGATGAAGTAGAAGATGTTAATGGACATAGATCAGGCGCTTCAGTCAATGACCATTTCCCCGATCCCAGAAGTCACGGCCAATAAGAGATCGAGATACGGACGAGTTATAAAGCCACCCGTTAGGTACACCCCAGTCGAGGTTTGTGTTGATGATTATGCAAAGGAAGATTATGATTCTGATGAATCAGATACTGTTTCATCATTTGAGTATTGCGAGTCTGACGATATTTCAAGTGAGAGTGACGCAGATGACAATGGAAACCTCAAAGGTTTTGTAGTAGATAAAAGTAGTAGTGATGAAGAAGACAATGGAGTACAGTCCGAGTCCGACATCCCCGACGTTTCCAATCGAGGAACACCCCCAACTCGAGGAAGACCCCCCGCAGGTCGTACACTCGTACTATGAACCACGAAGAACAATTTATCAAGAATCAGGAATTCTTGATAAAATTTCAAAAGAAACTCTTATTTTTGGTTTTACAATGTTGATTATAGGTCTTTTACTTGGAAAATCACTTACTCCTATTATACTGAAACATTAGACGTACTCTCTCTTGGTAATGATTCTTCAATTGAAGGTGTAATTGGGGCTGCTGTTCCGTACATATCTGGACTCATTGGCACCAAGTTTGGATTTTTCGGAACAGGTGGAAGTGAGTCACCTAAAAATGGAATTACAGGTGACGTCGTTTCGGGGGTGTACATACCACTGTCTGGAATGACGTTTGATGTTTCTTCAGTGTCAAATGAGTACATTGGAGAATTCCCAGATAAAGACTCGTTAGGGACAAAATCACCATAGATTGTATTGGAAGTTGGATCTCCCTGGATAAAGTTTAAAATTGGATTTCCAGCTTGTATCTGGAAATCGAGACCAGCCATGTCTTTATAAATCTGTGTCTGATCGTCTACATTGCTTGTAGCTGGTTCGACAAAAGGTGGTTGTGTATTTTCGTCACGAGGTGCTGCATATTTTTCTTTTCTGGCAGTAAGTAGAACCAGAACAAAAATTACAATAAACAAAAGAATTACAATTATCAAACCCTTCTTCATTATTATATAACTGACATATTTTATGCGGTTCGACGACGCTCAATCTCCTCATTGATTCGGTCATCTGCAAGTTTTACAAGCTCAGTCATCTTCTTGTCTGGAAACTCCTTCTGAAGGTCATCAATCAGCTCAGCTGGGTGAGGAATTGGTGGGACGTCTGGCTTTGTGTAATACTTGGAGTTTTCATCGCCCGCCTCAATGTACGGAGTATCGGAACCTGGAATCGGCTGTGCCATCATGTCACGCTTTCGCTTCTCGAAGTGAGCTGCAGCCAGTCGCTGGTTCTCGTTGTACTTTGTCATAATCTCCTCAAGCTTCTCGTTTGTGTAGTGAACATCTCCAATCTGTGCATTGTCAGGGGGGATAAGAAGCCACTTGTACATGTCTACTACGTAAATATCACAAAGTGTATCATCCTTCTGAAGACGCTTTGCGTGACGCTCTGCATCATCCTTTGTTGCAAAACACCCACGAATCTTCAGACCAAGCTGATCATTCTTTTGTGGCAGAGTTGGACCGACGATTGAGATGAGGCAAAAAACCTGTCCTGGAACAGTTAGGTAATCCTGCTCGAGTGAACCCATTTAAAATAGAAGAGCTCCTATCTTTTAAGTAGAATGGATGCACTCCGTAAATTCCACAACAGCATGAAGAAGGAACTGATTATAAAATGGGTAAAACCAAATTCATACGTCCTTGACTGTGGCTGTGGAAGAGGTGGAGACTTTTGGAAATGGAAGTCAGTCAGTGCACGCCTCGTAGCAGTAGACCCAGACGAATCCTCTCTCAAAGAGGCGGAACAACGAGCTCTTACTGCAGAATTTGGTGTATGGTTTATACACGGTAACATCCTCCAGGCTGTTGATGTCGGTCCATTTGATGTCGTCTGCTACAACTTTTCTATACATTACGAAACAAAAAGCATTCATGCAATAAAAAAAGCTGTGAAACAAGGGGGGTATCTCATTGGAATCACACCAGAAAAGAGTCTCATTGAAAATACAAAGAGTCCAGATGCATTTGGAAATACATTTGAAATTGCAGGAGACTCACTGCGAATGAATGTTGTCGACGGACCCTTTTACTCAGACGGGCCAAAGGATGAACCACTCCTCGAAAAGGATGCATTCATGGAATCACTTGCACCAGAGTTTAAGTGTATAGTATGGAAACCAATTTCAAATTCAAACACCCTAAGTGACATCTATGCCCAGTTTGTTTTTCTCCGTATTTAATTAGTATGGGTAAAAAGTCTCAATTTGTTCAATTGTGTATACTTTTCACTGCATTCGTAATTGCCCTAAGTAACATACGAATTGAACACCCTCTCATGTCTGAATTACGTAGGAGATATGACATTATATACGAACACTTACGTCAGACGGAAAATGTAGACCCACGATTCGCTCGTCTCAGGAAACGATGCATTCTGACTGGAATAAGTGGAACCAGGATGAACAGAGGGACGATAGGTTACAATGTAAATAAAGGCTATGAGATTTACATATGCCTCGACGGTGGCACAGAATCCATAAATTCAGCAATGAATGTCTTGATTCATGAACTTGCTCATGTCACAGTAGACGAATATGATCACTCCCCAGACTTTTGGAGATCATTCAAAGACTTGAAAGACTTGGCAAAATTGATTGGAATCTATGAACCCATTGATGGAAAAATTGATTATTGCAGCATCACTATCCGAGACTGATTCTTTTCTCGCGTGATTGTAAATGTCTGGTGGAATAGTCCAACTAGTATCAACTGGTGCTCAGGACGCTTGGTTAACCGGGAAGCCGGAGGTTTCATTCTATCGGTCAAGCTACAAGCGGTACACCCACTACGCAAACTCTTCAGAGCGCCAGCTTATTCAGGGCGCACCAACTGCGGGAAGCATCTCAACGATTCGTTTCGAGAAAAAGGGTGACTTGGTAAATTCAGTCTACCTGATTGCAAAGGATACAACAGGTGCACTCATCCCCAATCTTGATTGGACTCAGGTTATTGATAAAATTGAGCTTCTGATTGGTGGTCAGATTATAGATACACAGGACATTACATGGATTTCCAGTATTGAGCCAATCACAGGAGCACAAAATTTTTCTACTCGATACCTGAATACCAATACCGCTGTAAATGGCCCAACAAACTCCAAGAATGGCTTTCTCCCCCTCAAATTCTTTTTCAACAAAGACTGGAACGTCTCTCTGCCACTCGTAGCACTCCAGTACCACGATATTGAGATTCGTATTACGTGGAACTCTAGGCTTAGCGGAACTACAACAAATATATGGAATGGAACCAATCTTACCACGCCAACAGCATACTCGAGTCTCCAGTACGAGGCGTGGTGCAACTTCGTCTACCTTGACCAGGCGGAGCGTGACTACTTTGCAAATACTCCCATGGACATGCTCATAACACAGGTTTCTCGCATTCCAATTGGTTCAGGGAATATGCAGGAGCTCGCACTTGCCCACCCAGTAAAGTTTCTGGCATTCCCTGCAAACAACTACACAACCAACTATCTGAGCTCACAAGCTCTTCCCACTGACCGTGTCAACTACCAGTTCAAGACACAAGTGAATGGTGTTGACATTGGAGATTCTCGATCCATGTTACAATGGATTGATGTGCCACAGTATTACTGTACTCCATTTGGTTACAATCAATTTGGTTTGACAGCAAACGTAGCCATCATTTCTTATGCACTGGATACATCAAAACTTCAGCCTACAGGTACACTGAACTTTTCACGTATTGATACGTACCGTATTGTGTCCCCAGTAGGTACAACACTGAGTACTCTCAGTGGAGCAACTGGGAACTATTTCTATGCAGTCAATTACAACGTCCTGCGAATCAAGGATGGAATGGCTGGGTTACTGTATTCAAACTAGTCTTTTTAGCATGAAATAAACTGCAGCGACTACAAGTGCGCTGGCAATCATACCTGTAAGAGATAAATCACCAGAATTCAACTGAAATTTTGGTATAAAAGAGCTTAATTTGCTCTGAACTGGTTTCGAAAACCCTACGACTGCTGCAATTCCTGCAATTGCTGCGTGGAGTTGATCATCAGTCAGACCAAATGGATTTTTCGTCTTTGGAGCCTTGGCTGGTGCTGTATCCACAAGACTTAGACCGGCAACCCTGTCATTTGTTGGGTTGATGTATGAACCCTCACCTCCTGAAGGTGCAAAGTCTGCGCTTGCAACGACATCCGAGATTGGTGTTGAAAAATCCATTTGTATTTGCGGCGGTTTTATTTCTTCTGCAGGCAACTCGGGTACATACTGAAAAATATCACTTGATCCTTCAACTGTGCTCGAGTTGTTAAAATCTAGATTCTCTATAATCATCTCTAGAATCAGTCGCGAAAATTTTTATCGAATAATTGACGAAGGTAAATTCCTATTCTGTTGAACAAGTGGAGGCCAGAATACATAGCCATTTATTTTTCCTTCATTTATCAAATCTGGAATTTCTAAATCAATAGCACGTTTAAATTTCAGCTGACTTGTAATAGTCTTTGTATTTTCATTTTTTACAATGTATCCCTGCGTCCCTGTACAATACCTATTTGGATCTAGACGAAATACATTTTCAAAAACTTGAGTTCCACGATTTGCATCGAGATTTCCCATGAATAAAATATCAAACTCAGGAAAGTACTGTATGACTGATTCTATAATTGCATTCAAATTTTCTGGAAATATAGCATCATCTTCAAAAATCATAGTGTACCCTGGTATACTGCTTACCGATTCCATGAGCGCTTTGTGACTCTTGTAACACCCAACTTCACCTGGATGAAAACCCTCACGAGGCTCTGGACCATGTGCTTCAAATATACGAACTGGTTTTAAAAGTCTCTTTTCCATGGTTATAATATTTTCAATACGTTGAATTGCATCTGGGAGGTGAATAACTCTGTACTCCAACATGATGTATTTTAGGTGATTTGTTTTAACTGATTTTTTTAATTGTCAAGGCTGAACGTTTTTTATCATTGGCTGTACTTGTACCAGAAATTACATGCTTTGGATTGTAATTCTTTTGATGAAATTGCCAGAGTGCATCAGACCCTATCCGAAACCCTTTGCGTATAGGAGCCTTGTAATAATAGACACAATCTTCAATTTTATTCGACTTGCTCGTATTGTCCAAAACCAGACATTCAAAATTTTCTGTGCACGAATTCATCACTTGGCAAAACATGTCAAATGTAGGAAAAACTCCAAAGAATGCCTTGTACAGACGCTCTCTGTTCTGTATGACATTCTCTCTCAAGACAAAGACATAGTCTACATTTGCACGAAGATCGGGGGTTAAGTCCATACAGTACTGCATTGTCAACAAAAAGAAGATTTTCCAGTGACGTCCATTCATAAAACATTGACGAATACATGTATCCTTCATGAATGATTTATCGTACATGCAATCGTCAAGAAGCAAAAATGCACCCACCTTGTTTCCTGTACTCACAATCTTTTTCTGTCGCTCCAAAACCTTTTCAATTGCAGATCTGTTATAGTCTCCGTAAATGAATAAATCTGGGACAAATTGTTTATAGTAATGATTTCCATCCTCAGTCCCTGACATTACAATACCACACGGCAAATGACGCTTGTGATACATAATGTCTGTGACGAGAGTACTTTTTCCAGTCCCTCGTTTCCCTATAAAAACACAAACCTTGTCGTCACCAATTTTACTTGGATCAAACTTCTTCAGCTGAAGGGTTGCCATCTGATGTTCGTCTCTATTTTTATCAAGGCTTGAATACGCAAAACATTTTCAATTGTATAATTAGTAAATGGATCGGTGGTTCACAGGACGCCCAAATAGAACATATTTTGACACTGTACAGACACAAAAAGAGGACAAGGCTCGACAATCTATTGAACTTCCATTTCAATTTCAAGGGACGACATTTGGCACGACTGGTATTTGTGAAATTCCTACAAGTGGTGATTACATTACTGGGTTGACATTACGTGTTACTCTTCCCCCGATTTATTCAATTACACCTGGTCAATTTGTATACCCAAATACATCGAATGCAAAGGTTTACGTAAACATTCCGATTGTAAAAGTAATTGCGAGTGACACAACTCTTACAGCAAACACAGTCGGAACTCATGGGTTTCCAATAGGTTCAAATGTTTCTATAACAGGAACTATAAGTGGTCTTTTAAATTTAGATGGATATTATACAGTTTCAGGTGTACCAACACCAGATTCATTTACGTGTAACCCAAAAGGTGTAACAGGATTTTCTACTGGCGGATCTGCAAAAGTCTTGGCAGTAATTCCTACAAACATAACCAACTACTTTTCAACGACAAATGCAGATTTATGGCTTCAAGTTGTGGTGTCCCAATTAAGTGTTTCAGTTCCATTTGTCTTTTCTTCACCAGTTTATTCAAGTATATCATTTACTAGTTCAGCTGATGCAGCATTTTGGGGGTTTGATTCTCGCCAAGGGTTGACGTATTCTTTTGTAAATGGTTCAATTGTTCCTCAGTGGTCGTTTCAGCAGAGCGGTTGGATACCTGGATACTTTCCTCCAAGTTCTTCAACATATGTTGATTCTGTCGCAAACAAGCTGATTAAGAGTGCTCGTATCCTTGTAGGAAAACAACTCATAAACCAGTTTGACGGAGAATACATTGAACTTTTCAATGACTTGACCGTTTCGTATGAAAACAAGGCGATTTTAAAACTTACAAACGGTACTCTTGATCAGACGCAATCTACATTTCCAAGAGAATATTATGTGAAATTACCTCTCGGAACAAAAAATATACCAATTGGTGCACTTACTCACCAAAATCTGTCGGTTGAAATTGACTTTGATGATTATCAAAATTTATCATTTAATCTCAATTCTGGAAATGGTCTTTTCAATGATTCAAAATCATACAATGTTATACCTGCACAATTTAACATCAAAGTATCATTGTCCTATCAACAATATCTTATATTAATTGGGTTTAATGGATCTATACTTACTTATAATACAACTGATGATACCTACGTACCAATCTCACAATGTTCTTTGCTAGATGGGACGAGTATTTTTGGCGATTGCTTTCGATTTAATGTAGTGTACATTCAGAGAAATGATGGATTCATTTCTAGCCTGACGATTCAAGATTTACTAGTTGGAAACAATACTAATATAATTCATAATCACCCTTCTGATCCAGTTGGACCAGGAACTGGGAGCATTACCGCAGACTCTACGCACATATATTACGCTCAAAGTAATGTATTGACAGGAAATGTCGTTATAACACAATACGATACGACGACAGATTTTGAATCACAAGTTGGATATCTCTCGTATGATTTTACACTGAATGTCAATTCGTCTTTGAAGAGCCTAAACCAAATGGTGTACACTGGACACGAGCTTATTCTCATCCCGGGTACATCTACTGATCCATTGTACTCTTGTACTACTTTTCCGGCATTTAGTCCAAAAAATTATTCAGACTACGGAACAAGTATAACATCTGGAATTGTTGTCGGTCACGTGGTTTATTTTGTCATTGATTCCGTCAATTTACTTTCATACGATTCAAGAACTAGATTATTTCTGAAAAAATATCCAAATGTTATCCCAGCAGGTCTAGGTACACTTGGAAATTTGCAGACTACTGGTAAGTTTATATACGGCTCAAGCACTACACAAACAAGCACGTCAGTGTATCAAATAAATGTAGATACAGTGTCGACAATTTATTATTCAAACACAGGAGTTTCACCAGTTCCATTGACTGGTCCCAAGATTTTTGCATATGGTCCACGGTACGTATACATGTTTACAAATGATTCTACAAGCGCTTCACCCATCATTCGGTTTGATCCATACACTCTGTCTTCGATAGGCTTTCAAGGAAGTATCATTGCAGACTACGAGACTGGTCAGACGAAACCAGGAAATACACTTGTAGGTTTTGTACAGACACAAAAGATTTATTCACCGACTCAATTAGATCTAAGGGGACCAATAAAGGAATTGTGGGTGTATGGAATTGTCACAAGCACATTCACCTATTCAAATTTAACCAACTCAAGTACCCTGGGGTTGACAAATGGCGAAAACATTGTGACGGATGACATTGGAACTCAAACTCTTCTTTCCATAATACATCCTTTTGAAACTCACACGGCAATGCCTGTGAGAAACTTTTCAGTCATTCCTTTTGAATTTGACCCAGAATCAGAAGTTCCAAACGGGACAATCAACTTTTCTCGAATTCGTGACCAGGTTCTTACAGGCGACGTGGCAAGTGCTTGGGCCAGAAACTACAACATTCTTGCAATTAACAATGGATTTGGTGGTTTAATGTTCAACTAAACTTCTTTGTATACAATAGAAAATGTTCACCTTTACGACACTGGGGTCATTTGGTCAATTTGGACCTGCATCAAACAGAACGTACGCAAACTATCCTTGGGCATCAGATACTTTTTCAATCCAAAATGGAATTCAACAATGGATTGTTCCAGAAACTGGTACATACAAAGTGACTGCAGCTGGAGCAACGAGTACTCTCCCTGGTGATGTCGTCACAGCAAATCTTAGTCTGACGCAGGGTCAAGTTGTATCGATTCTTGTTGGTCAGATGCCAACATCTCTTTCACACCCATCTACAATCACTGCAGGTGGAGGAGGCGGAACGTATGTCATGTCCGGAACTACACCTCTTTTGACTGCAATTGGGGGAACATCTGGATCAGGTACACTTGTTCCAGGTGCAAATATATATTCAAATGGAATTGTGACAAATTCAATTTTTCCTTATACGTATCCACGGTCGTTTGTGAGTGGAGGAACAGGTTCTGCATATCAATATGGAAATTATTCTGGAGGATTTGGAGGAGGTCAGACCCCAATTGGAGTCCCGATTCATATAACCTCAATAGATAGCACAGGCGGTCTAGGACTAGCCACTACCAGTGAACCTCACGGATATCCAATTGTTTACAATGTACGTATAACAGTTACAGAGCATTTCGACGGGGTACACCAAATAAATACAAAAAGTCCAACAACCTTTACATTTCCATTTGGCTCTATTCAAAGTGACTCGGGTGGAATCGTAACAGGGCTTGTGTCTGGTGCATCTGGAGGTGGAGGAATTTCATATGGTGGTACAAACCTTGGAGCAATTTCAAATACATATGGGTATGTTACAATACAGTACGGTCCAAAACCGCCGATTCTTCCATGGGATGGAACAAAACAATGGTATAGTGTTGCAAATTATCCATCAAATTCATTTGCAAAGGTTTGGGCTCAGAATAAATTTATATCAATTACGTCACTAGCTGGTCCTCCTATCGTAGGCATAAGTACAGATGGAGTAAATTGGACGTATCCGGATACTACTGGATTACCAACTGATTTATATGGTTCTCTTGCAACTTCTCTGGATCAGACTATTATTTGTACAAGTAACGGATATTCATCACCAGATGGAATAAACTGGACTCAAACACCAAATGTACCTACATGGTACATAAACTACCTGAATGGGATGTTCATCTCTCCAGAGAATAAATATCTTACTGGAAAATACATTTCGACAGGTGTATACACGAGCACAAACGGAATTGTTTGGAATTTTATTCCGACACCATCTGCATCACTGTTTAGCATTGAAGCATTTGGAAATGGAACGTACGTGGCTATTGGCGGTGGATCAATATATCGTTCCACCAATTTGTCATGCTGGACATTTGCAGATTCAAGTACTTTTTGGATATGCATTGGGTTTTTTAACAATTTATTTGTAGCTGGAGGAAGTGACAATACAATTAAAACATCACCAGATGGAATTACATGGACATCGAGATTTACTTCGAGCTTATACCATGGATGGTATTGTATACAATATGTAAATTCTAAAATACTCTTATTCGATTATAACATTGATCCTGGAGGCTACTCTTCGTGTATAGAATCAATTGACGGAATCACATGGAATGTCATAGCTTCTAATAAATTTAAATTTAATAATGATACATTTGGCGGCTTTCAAGAAATGACTAGATATTCTGGAACAGTCTCGAAAAACATTTGTATTGTTCAGGCGGGTGGACCAGTTTACATAACGGATGGAACAAATTTCGTCACATCTTCAAATGTTTTGCAAGACAATCCAGGTGACATTGTCTATTCAAAAGAACTTGGAATTTATGTGGCGACAACATACAACTCTGTATGCACTTCAAGAGATGGTCATACATGGGTCGAAAAACTGTTGATTCCTACAAGTACAGGGTTTGGATATACAATTGTGTGGTCACGTGAGTTGGGAATTTTCTCCGTATATCAATCAGGAATTGCATTGTATACATCAAATGACGGATTTCAATGGATTTTGAGTACAGTTACACCACCAACCTTTGATACCATACCTGGTCAGTTGTACAGTTGGTCGAAAGAATTGGGAATTTTTTCACTTGGAAATGCAATTTCGAAAGATGGAATCAACTGGATTCCCACTGGAGCAAACGTCTTAGGATCCACGTGGTGTGCAGGATTAGGCATCTTTTGTTCTATTGCCAACATTTCTTCAGACACTCGATATTCATATGACGGAATAAACTGGAAACCAGGAAATTTAGGGAAAATTACATCTTTATGTACAAATGGATCATTTTTTGTCGCATCATCCGTAAATGGTTTCTACACATCAACAGATGGCATACATTGGGTTAGATCATCATCTTTTGTTACAGGAGTTTCGCAATTTCTAAATGCTCCAATTGTGTGGGCGGATGAAATTGGGCTATTTGTAACAATTTATCAAGACAATACAATCCCCAACACGAATATAGTTGCACAATCTCGAGATGGAATAAACTGGACCATCTTACAAACATTCAATTTGTCTAGTGGTATAAGTTCATTGTGTTGGTCTGGTACCACATTTGCAGGTGTAGGTACAAGTATTTCAGGAGTTTTAATATCACCATCAATTTAATATGGTACCTGCTCAGTTTGCACACCAGATTACACGACTCCAGTTCCCAAAGGATGTTCATTTTGGAGACGACATTTCAATTTGGATTGCAAAGGCTGGTGACGTGGCTCTCGGTTCAATGTATCTCCGTGTCGCCTGGCCAGTTTCCTCTACAGTGGACGACTCTGCAGGGACACGTATGATTGACTTTGTAGAGTTGAGACACGAAAATGAACTCTTAGAACGCCATTACGGAGAAACTATAGAAATTATGAATGATCTTACAGTCCCGCAGGCGAAACAGGCTGCACTTCAGCAGCTGACTGGCAAAGGCCTGACGACTAGTTTACAGTCGTATTACATAAAAATGCCATTCAAACTAAAATTGCCTCTTTGTGCACTCGATACTGCTCCCGTATTCAGGATAAAACTGAGACCAACCAACGAATTTTCATCTATAAATTTCACTGGATCTATTCAGGTTGATTTGTTTGTAGATTACGTCTATGTCACAAAGGCGGAACGAGATTATTTCAAAAAGACTCGAATGGACTACCTGACGCACACAATGCAGAGACTTGTCGTCAGTACTACTCCGTTTCTGACAGAGTTTACCAGGCCGGTCAAGGAATTGTATTGGGTGATTCAGACTGTCGGAGCATCATCGTACGACTTTACAAATAATGGATCTGATCAACTCGTCTCTCTCAATCTTAGATTTGATGGAAATGAGATTATCAAAGATGAATTTGGAACTCCAATGTTCATGAGAATCATTCAAGGCCTTGAGAATCATACACGTGTCCCAGACAGATACTTTTACATGCATTCATTTGCATTGGATCCAGAACACCCAGCTCAACCAACTGGAGAATTAGACATGTCTGCAGTCACTCGACAGCTGCACACATTGACTCTTTCTCCGAGTACATCACCGAGACAAATTCGAGTCTATGCACTGACTCACAATATCATTCGGCTCGAAGATGGTCTACTGAAGAATGTATTTAGCACGACAGGAACCATATAAAATAAGATTGACATGCATTAGGATGGACATCTTTTTGCCCGTCATGGAGTCGTCAGTCATCCTCGCAGCACATTACGCAAAGGCGGCTGGTCGTGAATCAATCACAGGCCAGGACATGGCAATGGGTCTCATGTACGCAGCACGAAATGTCACAGGAAAGCAGATTGGCAGCATGTACCCAGAAGTCTACGACGAGGAAGACGAAGAAGAGGAAGAGGAGGACGAAGAGGACGACGCCGAAGAGTTTACAATGTACACAGGAACTGAGGATGAGTATGCGATGAAGATGAATCAATGTGCTCAGGAGTGGGATGCATGGGAACCAGAGACGCCCGCAGAAGCTGCGCTCAAAATGGCTGTGAACAAAGCCAAGGAGGATTATGTATGATATCGATGAAGAGATTGAGGAAGAGGAGGAACTTGAACCACGGGTCAAGTATTCTATAATTTTAGAAAAGGATGATTACGAGTCAGAAGAAGAGGAGGATCCAATTCCTTATTCAGACAAGGATAGTTTTTTTCTCATTATAAAGTAAGATGTCTCGTGTCGTAGCAGCAGACGTCGTCTCCATTTTCTCCCCAGCAATAACAACTGGCTTCTTTTTTGCAACTGCAATTGCATGGGTTGATGTCATCCGGTGGACAATCTCACAGCTCGTGAATGTGTCCAAGAATGGCGGCAGCTACTACATTCTGAGCGCCGTCTTCACAACACTTCTGAGCTTTGTTGTGCTTCTTATGCTCGGTCGTGTGAAGCAGGTTTCCGCATATAAAAACAGCACTGCCATGTAAATTAAATGGATCGTGTATTCCTGCTCGATCGCTCAGGATCTATGAACAGCTGCCGTGAAGATACAATTGGTGGATTTAATGCATTTATTGATGCACAAAAAGAGTACGGGGGAACTATGACACTGTGTCTCTTCGATAACGAAATTGAAACCGTTTACGAAAAGATTCCTATTGATGATGTTCCACCACTTGTATTTACTCCACGTGGTTCAACTGCTCTCTACGATGCAATTGGTCACGTTTTGAAGATGAATTTGAGCGACGACGCAATGGTTATTATTTTGACGGATGGTGAGGAGAATTCATCTGTAAAGTATACAGCTGACCACATTAAGGATTTAATCTCTATGAAAAAGTGGACATTTGTCTACATTGGAGCAAATCAAGATGCAATTTTGAATTCATCTCGCCTAGGCATTCGGACGTCACTCAATTACGACACACGCCACACACCAGAGCTTTTCAATACTCTTAGTGCAGCAGTTTCACAGTATTCAACGACTGGACAAATGATAATCTAAAATACTAGACTCTTATTGTTTCAATGAGTCATCGTATGTATCAGTTGCTTCTTGAAAATGTTCACATTCCAATTGTCATTGCAACAGGTCCAGCTGGAACTGGAAAAACAATGATGGCGTGCAAAACAATTCCACACGGGAAACGTGTAATTATGACTCGCCCAGCTGTATCAGTCGATGAGCAGCACGGCTTTCTTCCAGGGAACATCAATAAGAAGATGGAACCGTGGGTAAAACCAATGACTGAGTTTATGAATTACAAGACGGGTCATGTTGAAGTCTGTCCATTGGCGTACATGCGCGGGAGAACCTTTGACGATTCATGGATCATTGCAGATGAAATGCAAAACTCGACACCTTCTCAGATGAAAATGGTCATGACTCGACTCGGGAAGGATTCAAAGCTTGTAATTACGGGGGATATTGGGCAGCACGACAGGGGGTTTGAGAATAACGGTCTTGAGGATCTTCTTCGGCGGCTTCAAAACTATCCAATTATGGGAATTGGTCACATTCAATTTACAGAAAAGGATGTAAAGCGTCATCCAATCATCCGGGATGTTTTAAAGCTTTACGACAACTAATTGATTATGAGTTATTACGACACTCTAGGTGTACAAAAAGATGCATCTCAAGATGAAATTAAAAAGGCGTACAGAAAACTCGTAATTGTACACCACCCCGATAAAGGAGGAGACCCCGAAAAATTTAAAGAGATTAGCAACGCCTATGACATTTTGTCTGATCCAGAGAAACGTTCACAGTATGATAATCCAGCGCCTCCCCAAATTGACATTTCACAAATGTTTTCACAAATGTTTAGTGGAGTCAATCACATGATGGTCGGCCGTGACATGAACAGGCGCCACACAATTGATTTGACTCTTGAGCAAGTTTATACGGGGACTGAAAAGACGATTAAGGTTCCAATTGTAAAACCATGTCAGAGGTGTGCAGTTCAATGCCCTAAGTGCAACGGTCAAGGAATGTATGCAAGCCAAGAAATGTTTGGAATCATGCCACGCCAGTGTGACAGATGTGAAGGTGTCGGCATTTTTAGAAATGGCTGTACAGAATGTTCTCATCAGAAGAAAACAATTGAAGCAGTTCTTATAAATATAAAAATCCACAAAGGTGTGCAATCTGGTCATCAAGAGGTTATACCAGGTCTTGGTGAGCAGTCACGTTCCCCCCGTGAACGTACAGGAAATTTGATTGTCACCATGAATGTAAAAAATCATCCTCTATTTCAGAGGTTTGGAAATCATCTGAAATACACAATGACAATTAGTTTTGATGAATCAGTCGATGGAATAAATGTAAGCATCCCTCATTTTTCTGGGCCTGTTGAAATTAATACATTGAAGATTTTCGGGATTATTGATCCACGAAGAGATTATGTGATTCATCACAAGGGTCTCGATCATGATTCAAATCTTTTGATTAATTTTGACATTCAATATCCTAGGGTACAGTCCTAGGATTTGGTCTTGAATTTCTGCACATTGGACATGTTACTCTGTGCCCTAGATTCTGTCGTGAGACTTTCCAGCTGTTGAAGCATTCTTCGTGAAAAAAGTGATTGCACAACGTCTTCACCTTTACCCCCTCGCTCAAATCAGAGTAACAAATTGAGCACTCGGTCGGTTCCGGAGGAAGAAGTCCCGCCTTTTTTGCATGAGTCCAACACATCCCACTGATGCATCTTACACGCTTGCATCTCTCACCCGACCCCGTGTTTGCCTGACACCTGTATTCGTCCGTCGGAATTGGCCGTGGTGTTGGATTCTCTGAATGAATAAGGCATGTATCCATTCCAGTTGAGCATTTGTTTTTGCAACGCGCACCTGCACGAGTAAGTCCTGGACACACTGGTCTAGGTGGAGGCGGGGGAGGTCGCAGATACGAGCTGTGTGGATTAAACCCGTGCCGCCTGAGAAAGAATGCCGCCTGTGGATTTATATAGAGATTTCTTCTGTCAATTTCGTGAACAATTTCTACGAGCGTGTGCAACAAATCACCTTGCATCTTAATTTACTTTGGACTGACACTTTTAGGTACATGAGGAGTTACAAAATCCTCAGTCAAAATCTCTTCTCCTCCTGAGTGACCTTCTGATTTCATGTAGTAAGCTGTACCGTACAGAACAATTGCCAAAAGAACGCTGCTGAACCCCAAAAAGGTTTGCTGAGCCTTTAAGTAAGAGACAAAATCATCAAATGCTTTAAAACCAGTTGGTTTTGTGAATAATTTAGGGAGTACAAAAATCATCGCCAGATTAATTACAAGAGCAACCATGATTGGTTTCAAATCAATTTCATTCATTTATATCATGTTCGTATGTTTTTTGCAGAAGCATCCGCCTGCTGACGCCTTGAACGGGCACTGACGGCCTTCAAGCGTCTTGGCTGCACACTTGGTCACCTTTTGTTGTTCTGGAGGAGGAGCTGCTATGAAGAGTACACATCTCCTCGTCTCCTTGAGCTTCAGGGAGTGCTCCTTGTAGCGCCTGACGGACTCGATGAGCTTGGTGTTCATTTTTTCTCGTACCATTCCAGTCTACGTCTGTTCCCTACCCTTTTCATCACGCGTTTTTTATCTAATTCAATAATAGGATGTTTTGTCATCAGAAGAGGGAATTTCTATACGTCATACTTCCATACTTTAACTTTTGCGGATTCAAGAGACGCAAAGATTTATTTATTCAATTTGTAGAACGAATGAAAAAAACAAACGGAGTACGCATAGTAATTTCAGAGCTGGCTGGTGAGAGTCTTCTTCCCAAAAATTTAAAAGTCTTTCGTCACTTGACATTTACAAATCAGAGCATGCTGTGGACAAAGGAGAATCTCGTAAACAATGCAGTCAAGACACTTCCGGATGACTGGACGTGTGTTGCGTGGATAGATGCCGACATTTCATTCTTGAATAAAAACTGGGTCAAAGAGACTCTACAAAGTCTTGAAAAGTATGACGTTGTCCAGCTGTTTCAGACTGCGGTAAACTTGGGGCCTACGAACGAGGCGATAAAAATTGACAAGAGTTTTGGATACATGCACGTCGACAGTGGGACTGAACTCATCCAAAACGACAAGTATGGCTTTTGGCATCCAGGATTTGCATGGGCTTGTACGAAGCACGCATGGAAACGAAGCGGAGGCCTCATCGACTGGGCAATTCTCGGATCGGCCGATCGCCACATGGCCTATGCACTCAAAGGAAGGGTTCTTGAAAGTGCACCGGGTACAATACACCCAAATTACATGAAGTTGCTCCTAGATTTTCAAAAACGAGTCAACGGTCTTTATCTAGGATATGTTTCAGGGACAATTTTTCATCACTGGCACGGTTCTTTAAAGAATCGAAAGTATCGTGAACGGTGGGAAATTTTGACAAAAAAACAATACGATCCTCTCAAGGATATTTACAAGGATGACGCCGGAGTTTTAAATTTCACGACACGTGGTCACAGAATGGACAAGGACATGTACACGTATTTCATTGGCCGCAAAGAAGATGACTTACAGAATTCATGAGACTGTGTGTTCCAGGGTGATTCCAACTTGTAATTCGTTTGTCGTAGCACGTCTTCATGTGTTTCATTAAATCATCGAGAGATGGTTCCCCCCAAATCATCCCTTTTTGGTACAGAAAGTCGTCGTGTTCCATGGGAACTTCGGTACAATGAATCACAAATGGCGTATCAGGGACGTATTCCTTCAGACCCCCAAAATCTGTTATAATGACTGGTTTTCCTCGGAGGGCAGCCTCGACGGCTCCCATCCCCACACCCTCGGATCGTGAACAATTAATGTAACAATGTCCTTGTGAATGAATCTGGGCATCGAGTTCTTGGGTACTCAGCAGACTATTTATAATTGTTACATTTGGAAATTTCCAATTGACTGGCTCTTTGCACGTCGCCTTTAGCAAAAGCTTTGCATTTGGGAGTTGCAAGCGAATAAAAGCCTCTATGAGCATTTTTATATTTTTTCGTGGATCAAGAATATTTCCAATGGAATAAAAAACGTACGGTGGAAGATGAGTCCAATGTGGGAGAAGTTTCCAATTTCCAAATGGAAACTGTTTACGGAAAACCTCTAGGCAGAATGTACTTGGGACGTACAACGGACTGTATTTTCTGGCAAGAATTCCATAACTTTCATGGACTGTAAGAGTTTCGCAGACGGTCATGTACATTTTTTTACGACATCTGTCAAGAGTTTGTCCAACATCAATTACAGGGAGTACAAATGCAAATCCTACATCGTAATTCTTTAAAGGAACTGGGTCACCAAACTGCGCGTAATCAGCTTCGTGACCTAGACTTTGAACAAGTTCCAGATATTTGTAGGTCACCTGTCCTATCCCTGCTAGGAGTGAAGGCCCTGCAAACAACCAAGACTGCATACTAGTTTTGTTATAGTCTTATTTTTTAGTTTCCCGTTACATCTACGACGCCTGCATTTGAATAGTTTTCTAGAATGAGCTGAGCAATCCTGTATCCAGGCTTGATTACAAAGGGAAGTCGGGTGTCGGTGTTGATGAGAACAACTTTAATCTCACCCTTGTAATCTGGATCGATTACACCGGCAAGGACGTCGAGTCCGTGCTTTACGGCCAATCCAGAGCGAGGAGCAATGCGACCATATGTCCCCTCTGGGAAACCATTAAGTCCGACACCAGTTGAAACAACGACCCGCTGTCCTGGGAATACTGTGTAGTGTTCAGCGCTGAAAAGGTCGAAACCTGCTGCATTGTCTGAACCACGGGTTGGCAGGGTTGCTGTTGGCTGAAGACGTGTGACTTCCATTCTATCATTTAATAGTACCAAAGCTTTATTTTGCAATTGTAAACTCAAGAGTTGCAGACCAGTCAACTCCATTATTATCCAATGGATTTCCAAATCTATCTATAAATGCAAAGTTGATGTAGTCAAGACGTATATTGGATGAAAGATTAACCTGTTGTCTGTTTTGTACATTCTCCGCCCAATAAGAAACACTAGTTGTAATTGTATTTAATGGAATTTTAAATGTAATTTGATAATTTTCAGATGAAGATGTTCCTAAATTTTCAATAAACATTGAAATGTACGTGTCCCAGTTGAGAATGTAGGGGTATTTTGCAGTGTTGCTTGCAGTACTCGTATATCCAAGAAATGAAAGGAGGGAATTTGGGGTTGCTGGGCCAAGGCTTTTTCCTGTAACAGCCGTTGGACCCCAAGTCAGAATACCAGTACCAGTAGTTGAAGCTGTAAAAGAACCAAGCGCACTCAGTAGAGTTCCTCCAATTAAGGTTGCAGCATTCAGTAAAGCTATTGTTGTATAATTACCAGGTGTAATTGTGTAGACTACACCATTCGTGTCTGTAATTGTATTGTATGGCGCCCTGACGTTATAGAATCCAATTGGAATCTGTGCATTAAGAAGAGCGACTGAACTGCACAGTCTGTTTCGAGACACGAGACTATATTTTCCATTAAACTTGTTGTTATTGATGAATGTTACTGTTGGTACATTTCCAACAACGTTCCCTGTAGTTGCAGTATCGAGATGAATCAGAATCTTCTCCATTATTATAATGTAAATATAATGATTACAAGATTACACTCCCATTAGGAAAATACGTTGTTGAAAATTGTGAAAATGTATTCTGAACCATTGGTGATTCGCGTGTAATCATCCCTTTCAAAGCAGCCTGTGTGTTATTGATATCTGTAAGTTGAGTAATAGCATTGCGTGACATAGAAGTCAACTTGTTAATTTGCGTGACAACATTTGAACTTACATTACTCCGCATCATTGTATTTGACAATTGTGACAGTGATGTCATGTACATCATTCCAACGTTTGATGAATAATTCTCCTTTTTTCTGAATACAAACATGTAAACCATTACGAGTGAGATTAAAACTAAGGTGACTATTGCGTATGCTTTCATCATATACCCTTGATTAACAAATTAATTACAGACAATGTTACAATGTCCTGGAATGTGTGCAAAATCTCATTCACATTCATTTGAGCATGATGAAATGCAACATCATTCACAACATCTGGAATGAAACTAATCTTGGCAGTCCGAATGACATTCCGAGTAAGAGGGTGTCGCTGAACCTTCCTAAGAGTAACTTGTGTTCGTACACACGGTCTGTTCATGCCTTTCTTTTAATGAATTTTATAATTTTATCTGCATTCTTCTTTGCACCGCCGACGTTCCTCTTCTTAATCTTCTCTATAAGGTTTCTTACAACCTTGACGTTTTGTGGTGCAAGATTCTGAAGAGCTCCAAGTCTCGCTGCATCCTTCTGACCCTTTTCTGGCTTGTTTCCGTAAATTGGATTTCTCGGCTTGACACCCGGATACAGAAACGATCCGGCGAGGACGATGGCCACAGACTCGTACAGGCGTTTCAGGCGTTCTATGGGAAGACCGTAGTGTTTCGAGTAGACTGGGTGTAAATCTTCCCTGCTTGCTCCAGGGACGTATGCCAGTGTACAATCTACAAAATCCATCTTCTCCTCCTTTCCTGGAAATTGAATTTTAAATTGACAAACCTGATAGACGTGCTTTTTCGTGGCGGGTAAATCTTGAATGTCTGGAATAAATTCGTGGACTGTAACTTTTGCACCTGTATTTGTATATGTCCGATTGAGCCATGAAATAAATCCAAAAACTTGACGAGACATGATCATTTTCATGACTGCAGCTCGACGTTTCCAGTCTCTAATTTTATTAGGAACCGCAAATGTGAAATCAAAGTCTCGTGTATTCAAAACCCTTCTCGGAGCACGAACTGCACGAGCCTCTAAATACAATTTGACCCCCATACCGCCCCCAAGTTGAGGAATGAAATAGTTTCTAAACGATTTTAAGAGTGCTCCATTTTTTTTACAATACTTTATAAAAAGTTGAGGCAACTCACGAATGACTGAAAGTCTTGATATGACGTCACTCTTTTCATAGTCTCCACGGACAAGGCACTCGCTCGGATTACAAATCATAATTTCAGATGGAAAGATACCTCCATGGAATCCAGATTTCTTCGAAGGTGAATAAAATCCGTCATATCCGTATTTCAATAGAAATTCAGACGAAAATCTCGAGAATAAATCCTTGTCAAACTCTGTAATTGACAGTCGCTCACCTCTGTTGAACGGCCTGTTTCTAAATCCACGCGGAGTCTTTCCTTTATGAAAAATCTTGTACGCTTTTGTCTGCTGCCACCGAAGAACATTCGTCCCAAGAGCAAACGAAAATCCAATTCGAGTCTTTAGAGACAATTTAATCTTCTTAATGTTTGTGTGGTTCAAGACAAACAGTCGAAGATTCTTCTTTGTAGTAAATGTGCACTTCCGTCCATAGTCTGAAGCGATTTGTGGGTTTTGTGTCATGAAGAAATTTCTGACATCACCGAGCAACGTCTTGCAACCAACTGGAAGACCTTTGTAGAGCCTCGTGTCTTTTGGTATAATTGTTTCCATTATAGTTACTAAAGATTTAAGTTTCAAATAAACAAGGTATGAGTGGAATTACTCTTTTTTTGTCTACTCCGTGCTATGGAGGGTTGTGTCTTCAGGTGTATGCAGAGTCTATAACAAGACTTCAAGAGGCTTGTGCCAAGTACGGAATTCAGTTGATGCTGGATACAACAGAAAACGAGTCTCTTGTTCATCGTGCCAGAAACATTTCAGTTGGACGCTTCATGCAAAAAACACAAGCGACACATTTCCTATTTATCGATGCTGACATTAACTTTGATGCAGAATCAGTCATCCGTTTGATTGCGTCAGGTCATGATGTATCGTGTGCAGTCTATCCAAAAAAGGTTGTCATGTGGGAACAGGCTGAACAAGCAATTGCAGCCGGAAAAGACCTTGCTCGTGCAAGTGCATCTCTTGTCATGAATTTCAAGTACACGCAGACGAAAATTGAAAATGGATTTGCAGAGGTTCTCGATGGCCCAACTGGGTTTCTTCTTATTAAACGTGAGGTGTTTACGAAAATGATGAATCATTATCCGGAACTCAATTGCAAGAATGATCATCAGAATCGAGACTTTGACGACTATTGTGCAGTTTTTGATTGTATGATTGACCCTGTAAGCAGACGATATCTCTCGGAGGATTATGCATTCTGTCGCAGGTGGCAGCAAATGGGTGGAAAGATTTATGCAGATGTAACGACAACACTTGGACACGTTGGAAATTTACGATTTTACGGAAAACTTGAAGATAGACTAAAGAATACGAAAGCCAAATAGGCATGTACGTCGTAATTTGTACTCGAAATAAATCAATTGCAGTTTCGACTCTCCATAGTATGATGACACTCAAAATGTATGCAGGAGGTCAGACTATAGAATTTAAATATGTAGAAGACCTTTCAGCCTTGCCAAAGTTTATCAAGGAGACTGATCGAATAATGTGGTTTGATTATGGGACAAATCTTGATCACGAAAGCCTCAAGTATGCTCTCAAACCAATGGAGAAGGACGTCAAGGTTATAGTCTTTCCTGCAGTCACAGAGGGTATTGATTGGGAAATGTTCAAAGAAAAGGCGGGTTCAGCTGAGCCAGTTCACCAACGAGGATTAAACTTTGACACGGAGGTGAATACAAAAAAGATTACAGGCACAGAACTTCACGATGTCATTACGACCACTGCGCGCGTATGGGTCATGGACAGCAAAGCGGTGGACAAGAAACTGAAGAGTACACAAAAAAATCTGTCTTGTTCAAGTTACGACGGACTCTTTCAGCAGCTCAAGGCACTTAACCTTCGTGTAGCGGCATTACCATCTGCTACAGTCGTCCGAAATTATACACACGAGTGCCTAGGAAACATCCTCCAGATGCCGGGGCTCACTACAACAGCTTAAAACTAGAATTCGAAATCATTGAAATGGAAAAAGAATACATAAGCAAGTCATGGGAGACTTTAGACCTAGAGAGGTTTCCCGGTCCTCAGCCGATTTCAATTGAAAGACGTCATTTTTCAATCCTTCAATCGAAACCGTACCTAGTGTGTGAAAAAACAGATGGAGTGAGGCACATGCTCGTTTGTTTTGAAAATAAAGATGGAAAAAAGATTTGCGCCCTAGTAGACAGAGCCTTTCATGTAACGTATACAACCCTGACTGTCCCAAGAGACACCATCCTCGACGGAGAACTTTTAGGAAACGTATTTCATGTCTACGACGCAATTAGAATAAAGGGGGAGGATTTGCGCCAAAAGTCTCTGGTTGAGCGCCTAGCAAAGGCAAAGGCTGTTGCCAAGTTTATTCTGCGCCAACCGAAACTTCAAGTAAAAGTCAAGGAAATGTATCCTCTGAGCCAGATTCATAAAATTACACTTGGACAAGATACGGATGGTCTGATTTTTACTCCAGTTGACGAGCCTGTCCGAATGGGGACACACGAGACGCTTTTCAAATGGAAACCATTGAATAGAATTACAATTGATTTTTTGGTTCTCAACGGAAAAGATTTGCACATTCAGGGTGGAAAAAAGGTTGGTGAGCTGCACATGAGCATACGCCCATACAAACCAGGAACAATCCTTGAATGCGACTATGGAAAGAACGGCTGGACTCCAGTCAAAGAAAGACTTGACAAGACGTACCCAAATAACAAGAGGACTTTTGAGAGGACACTTGTAAACATTCAGGAAAACATTCAGGCTGAAGAGTTTAGAGATTTACACCGTACATAAATCATGTCGAAAGGCCTTTATAACCTAGGGAATACGTGTTACCTGAATGCGGCTGTTCAGTGTCTTGCACACGTCCCAGAATTGTCAAATTCTTTTTTGAGAAATGGTGCATATGAAGGCCCATGTGAACTCACGAAGGAGTATTCGCTTCTTGTCCGCAGGCTATGGAACAAGCGAATAACAGAGCCAATTGCTCCGCGAGAGTTTGTCCAATGTTTTACTGACAAATTTCCTCAATTTACACCTGGGCGTCAACATGATACGCACGAGGCTGTCCTCTGCCTGATTGACGCACTTGAGAAATCACTCGGCCTAGACTATATGAAGAAGCTTTTTTACGGAAAAGAGGAGCAAATTGTTACGTATCCAGAGGGTGTCTCTAGGCAGATGAATGAATTCATGTCCTTGTACATTGACGACCTGAATACCTACTCGAAACATGTAATTATAGACAATTACGAAGATGACTCTGGAAACAAGTACAATGTTGCTGCAATTCAAAATGTGATTAAACACACGCCTCACTGTCTGACTGTCATCTTTGGACAAAAATGTCCATCTGAAACGATTCCAGAGATTTTTCAGGGGATGGCTCTGTTTGGTCTTGTGGTTCATGCAGGAGTTGCCCACAGAGGGCACTATGCTGCATTTCTGAAGCACAGAAAGCAATGGCGTCTGTTTGATGACGACACAGTTCACCTGGTTGATAAACCGTCTGCGTTGTGTTCTATGGCTTGGTACAAAAAAAAAGTGGAATGAACAAGCTAAAAGACTTGAGCTCCAAAGAAAGAACAAAGATGTTGCTGTCAGTCTGTGTCGGTGATGCTCTTGGAGCTCCTCTGGAGTTCTTAAAGAGACTTCCTACGAGAGCTGAGATTCAAAATGCCCTCAAAATGAGGGGTGGCGGAATTATTGGAGTCGAGCCAGGTCAGGTGACTGACGATTCTGAAATGATGATTTGTCTGTACAATTCAATAATTGATGAAGCTCCAAGTGCACTTGAGTACTATAAAAAATGGATGAAATCAAAACCAATTGACATTGGAATAACAACTCGAAAAGCCCTCTTGGGAATTAAGCCAACAGAAGAGTCTCAGTCAAACGGGTCTCTCATGAGGTGTGCGCCAATAGGGTTTCTTTACCAGGGTGAGTCTGACGAATTTATAGCACAAAAAGCAAAAGAGGATGCGTCATTGACACACGCAAATACTACTGTTCAAGATGCAACTGCGTGTTATTGTATAGCGCTTGCACATTCTCTGAATGGTCGAGATGGATATCTAGCGGCAATGAATTGGGTAACAAATAAAGAGGTTCGAGACTGGCTTTTGGAATCAACTGAAGATGTGCTCGTAGTTGGTTCAGATGGCTATGTTCGTTGGGGGTTTATAATGGCCTTCTGGCATCTCCAACACAGTCGGTCATTTGTAGATGCAATGATTGACACCATGAGTCGAGGAGGAGACACTGATACAAACTGTGCAATTGTCGCAGGCCTCGTAGCAACAAAACACCCTGTTCCCGAGTACATGATTGAAGCAGTCGTGAATAGTGATTCTGGTAGACCGTATTGGCTTCATCCTAAATCATTATATCAAACATGTCACTAATTTTATAAATCATATTAAATGTCTTGTGTCGATCATCTGGTGGTTCTACAATTTCCATTTCAATTTGATATTCAAATGGATTTTCAGAATCCATGTCATCGGCATCCCCTGAAACTTCTGTCAAATCAATTGACAGACCCTTTCTCAAAAATGAAAATCTTTTTCTGTGCTTTACACGTGTAAAATTTTCTTCGACATCTGCATCTCTGTCATATGGAACTTCAGATGAAACCCCCAGACGTACATCAAACGATGCTCCTTCAATCGCCTGATCATTCACATAGACTCGTTTTTTGATGACGGCCGACTCGAGATCATCCGTCTTGTCATTCATCGTAACCCTCTTCGATGTTGACGGATCAATGTACACTGTAGTCTCCTTTTCTGTTGCAGCCTCCCATGACTGATACTTTCTCAGACGTCGAAGAACCTTTTCAAACATCTCCTTTCCGACATTTGTGTCAAACTTTCCGCGATTCATCTTTCCAAAACGAAATTCAATTTCCGTATTGGGCTGATGAGAGTATTCATTAATTTTCTCTTCCCAAGAAGTAAACAAATGCGTCATTGCGTCCATTTACAATACAAGTGACCAACTTTTTTAGACGTCATTTGACTCGTATCGCTCTTCGACTGCGTCCACACCAAAGATAAACTTTTGAGTTGCGTACGCCTTTCCTCTGTATGTCATGCTTGTTGTCCTGACTTCCAGTTCACGAGACGAGAATGGACCCGCGTAGACATCCTCGTTAAACTTTGGAGCACCCAGAGTATTGAGCGAACAGTGTTCCTTGTACGCAGCAACAAATGCATTCTGAGGCATACACTTGTCTGGACCGTAGACGAGCTTTTCGCTGGCCAAAAAGTGCTGAAGTGGATTCGTCATTGTCGCCACCTGAGCCTGTACAGTCTTGAAGTACGCAGGAAGAACACTCCAAATGTCTTTGCTTGCATACATGCCCGAGTATTCGATGTAGGCTCGTACGCATTTACAAAGAATTCGTGGAATCTCTTCATCCAGCTTGTGCTCAAGAGTTGGATCTGGCTGAGACACTTGTCTGGCAAAATTCCACGTTACAAGTCGTCGAAGAACAGACCCAGAATTGTCTCGATAACTTGGCACCTCGTTGCCAGCCAGAATTCCTGGAACATTCCATGTCATGGACATGGCCTTTTCATTCTTTCGCGCGATGGACACATCCTCTCCAGACACCATGGACTGAAACTCAGCCTGCTCGAGTGCAAGATCACCCTTGACCTCAGGGCTGATGAACATGAAGCCGTCGTGGATGGACCAGAGACCAAATTTTTTCTCAATGTTATTTGAGAGTGTTCTGACATCCTCTGGATCATAAAACTTTTTGCAAACCTTTGTAATGATTGTAGACTTGCCAGACCCGGCAATACCCTTCAAAAACGGGATAACCTGCCACGAGTCGTGTTCGTTTGTATCAAAGCACAAACGGCCAATGAAGACGTACATCCAGTTGCAGACTTCCTCAGAGAATCGTTGATAATCTAGAATTGATTGAATGACTGGAGTGTCAATCTTTCGCCAGTCTTCAATTGCAATCGTCTCTTCTGGAAATTCCTGATCGAAAAACTTGCAACTGACAATTGTCGGATCGAGTGTCGTCCCGTGAGGATAGAATGTACAGACGTACTTGTCATCCTTCCAGTCTTCTCCTACAAAGATTCCATTCTTGAACGACCATACATGCCTATTCTTTTGAATTTCTGGAAATTGAATGTCTCTACAGACTGACATGTGTGTCACAGTGTCTCTGACAATACTTCCTTTGCTTGTCAAGTTTTTCCACATGTCATACTTGTCCTCTTTTTGCGTATAGAAATAGACAAACTCTTTGATTTCCATTACTGGTTTCCATGCTCGAGTCAGGTGCCCATCGCTTGTTTCAATTTGCTTACAGCACTGTCCCTTGTACCGTTTCATTTTTTGGGTATACGTCTTGTTTAAAAGGTACAGGAGAAGATGCTGGTACGGACTCGACTTGTCTTCATCCTCTGGGCCATTGTCCAGAGTTTTGCAGCGAAAGAGTGACGAATCCATGTCACCACCAGACGGTGTAACAGTCGGACTGTTGATTCTTTCAAACGACCTGACGTACCGAAAGATGATTTCATATGCATCGTCGGCAGTCTCAATCAAACGCATGAGACGAAACGAAATGCGAAACTCGTCGCCATTTGTATCAATTGAAGCATTATCCTTTACTCCGAGTTCGCTCGACCGGTGGTACAGCTCAGAAAAGAGGTTTACCAGGCGGCGTTTTTGTTCATAGATGCGATCCAGGTCGACATTCTGAGGCATTCCATTCGAGTCGAGCTCATCCTCTCTGAAAAATTGTCTAAACCCATTTGTGAGAGGAGCAAACCTGTCCCCCTTACAGGTCAGCCCCATCTTTTCTTCCAGCTGTCCAATAAATTGCTCAAGACGTTCTGGGGTAAGAGAGGTTACCTCAGAACGCAATACTTCCATTCGGATTTCATTTGCGTGCTTTTCCGTATTTGTACGATCAATAATATGCATAGTATAAGAGCGCTATATTTTTTTAGGCCTCATTCCCCTTTGGTGCAGAGCAGTAGGTGTTGAGTGCCGTAAGTATCTTGATTGAAATCATATTGTGCTTCTCCAGACTCTTTGCAATCAGGACGGCTGCATCCTTGAGTCCTGCAAGAGAAGTTGCAATTGTCTCACCATCCTCTGTACTGAGGAATGTTGCCAGAGCATCAAATGGATCAACCATCTCCTCCTCGTCAAACTGATCAAGCTCTTCTGGGTCGGTCTCCATTTATTATACGCCAATAAATTGTATATGCGTGGAATGACGCGGCTGAAATTATTTTCTTGGCTTACTGTAAAATGGCGGGTGGTCTTATGCAGTTAGTAGCTTACGGTGCTCAGGATGTCTATCTTACCGGTAACCCCAAGGTTACTTTTTTCCAGGCTGTGTACAAGCGTCACACCAACTTTGCCATGGAGCTGATCCAGCAGACCACCAACGGTTCTCCAGCATCCAGCGGCCGTGTGTCCGTGACCATTGCCCGCAACGGTGACCTGGTTGGCAACATGCACGTTGCACTGACCCCAACTGCCAACGTATTGAGTTCTAACAACAACTCTTTCGACGTCAACTGGGTAGCCGAGCGTGCAATTGCAGCTGTTGAGCTGACCATCGGTGGCCAGCGCATTGACAAGCACTACCAGACCTGGTGGCGCCTGTACTCTGAGGTTTTCCTCGCCGAGTCTGACAAGTATGCATGGGCCAAGATGACCACCATGGCCAACCCCTCAGGCGGCAGTAGCGGTGCTGCCTCCCCATCAAAGGTGTACCTTCCTCTTCTCTTCTTCTTCAATCGCAACCCAGGCCTGTACCTTCCCCTGATTGCTCTCCAGTACCACGAGGTTCGCCTTGACTTTGACCTGACCAGCTACTACGCCAGCTATTTCGGCACCAACAACGCTTTCGAGGTCTGGGCCAACTATGTCTACCTGGATACTGAGGAGCGCCGCCGCTTCGCCCAGAAGGGTCACGAGTACCTGATTGAGCAGGTGCAGCACACTGGCGGTGATCAGCTGACGAGTTCCGGAACCAACGAGGGCAATATCCAGCTCATTCGTCTGAGCTTCAACCACCCCGTCAAGGAGCTCATCTGGTGCTACACCAACTCAGCTGGCTCAGCAACTGCCCAGTTTAACACCATGTGGAACTTCTGCACTGGAACTGGAAACGTCAATGTTACCAGCAACGTTCAGCTCATCGCCTCCTCCAACAACTACCTTCTGGGCAACCAGACTGGTGTCCCACTGATTTTCAACACTAACGGTCTGTCATCATCTGTATACGTACCTGGCCTTGGCACAGGCGGTGCAAGCGGCAATTGCTATTGGGTTGAGGAGGGTAACCTGGTTCTACCAACTTCAACTACAATAGGTGTCGAGGTTGGTCCTCTCCATCTGTTCAAGGTTATCCTCAACGGCCAGGATCGCTTCAAGGAGCAGTCTGGCAAGTACTTCAACCAGGTTCAGCCATTCTACCACCACACCGGCACCCCCTACCCAGGTATCTACGTGTACTCCTTCGCCCTGCAGCCAGAGGAGCACCAGCCAACCGGCACTTGCAACTTCTCTCGCATTGATAACGCACAGGTGTCTATCCAGCTCAAGTCCAATACCCAGGCAACACTGCAGAAGCTCTTTGCCGTCAACTACAACATCCTGCGTATCCAGTCCGGCATGGGCGGCCTGGCCTTTAGTAATTGATCCTCCCATATCAAAATACAAAAAAACGGGCTTCGGCCCCAAGAACGTTCAAGGTTCTTGAGGCTTAAAACTGTAAACTCATAGTTGGTATAGCATGGAAGAAGAATTGAAAAAGTGCTCTAACTGTAGCAGAGCTGCTCAACCAATTTCATCTTTCATCAACATTAAAGGGAAGGAATGTTCAACGTGTTTAAAATGTCGTGAAAAAGGAAAAAAACACGACTTTAAACCAGAAAGAAGAAAATATCACAATGACATTCAAAAAGAAAATGAATATTACAAGGTTTGGAGAGCAAAGCAACTGGAAGAAAGACCAGAAGAGTACAGAGAACACAACAACAAGGTACAGGCTCTATGGAAGGATAAAAATCCAGGATACATCGCAGGATGGTCACGAAAAAATGTAAACACAAGGCTTGATTCTATAAAACGCTCTGCGCAAACACGAGGAATTGAATGGAACCTTGAAGAACTAATGATGACAACTGAGTGCATATATTGTAATCATATAGACTTGGAAGTACGTGTAAATGGAATAGATAGATTAGATTCTAGCAAAAGTTACACTATGGAAAACTGTCGTCCATGTTGTAAGAATTGCAATTACATGAAGGGAAGTTTAGACCCAATATCATTTATTCAAATATGTAAAAAAATTTCAGAGTGCTCAAAAGAATTCCCAGAAATTCAACAATGTCTTGAGCACAAGAAAACTAGGAAAACTATTCCTGAATAGTTTCCAGTGAAATGACTGGAAATTCGTACCAATTAAGTTCTGAATCGAGTTCGTCACGATCATCTGGGAATGATCGCAGAATGCTAATATCAATGAAATTCTTCATATCTTCTTCAGTTCCTAGAAAAACATGCTCTTGACGAATTCGTTCTACTCGATTATCTGAGAGTCTCACGAGACCTGTAGCCTTTTCAAAACTCACCATAAGTTTTGAATCGACACAGTCTTCGTCTTCACAGTGAGATGCTACAAACGTATACGGTCGAAGATATGTCATTCTATACAACTTGTCCTCCTTTTGATTAAAAACCTTTTGACAAATCTCCATACCCTCTTTGTACTGAGAGTCGGTAAGTTTCTCTTTTATAGAGTCCAAAAAGTTGGAGACATCGTGAGCCATTTATTTGATTGGATATAATTCTTTTATGCTTGTAAAATAAACTCTTTGACATTTGTTGGTTTTTTGTTGTAATCATTACTGTACTCTTTAATCATTGTAGTTCCTTGTGTGTACAAGAATGCATTATAAAGAGCCAAAACAATTAACGTCTCTTTGACATCAAATGGATGATGTCTGACTAGATACAATGGCTTTGCATGAATGAGAATGATTAATACAGCCACTGCAGTAATTTTGTAATCGTATTCTTTTGCGACAAAGAATGTACTCAGAATTAAATGAATTGCCAAAAGCAACAGAGGTGAAAACTTTACTAGTTTTACCCACCACAATACAAATACTGCAAAGACCCATACGCTAAATGATTTCATATTAAAATATACAATGAAAATTATTCGGTCTAGAAGCTGAATGCATTCTTCATGTAAATGGAACCAGCGCATCTTCGGGCAAAGCTTGAGACGAAACTTCTTGTATGGAACCGTCACATTATTCGTTGGAAACGACAGAATAAACCTCCAATAGGGTATGTATACAGAGTTTTGTATTTTATATTTGAACCTTTCATATTTAAATATCCTGATTCGATCCCAGTCATTGAAAAGACTATTCGGGTTTTGCACATTGTACTAAAGACTGGTATGAATGTTCCATTTCCAGACAATTTTTCAGAATACATGCATTCATTGTTTGATAATGTAATTGAAATGTACAGTGCAATATTTTTCATTCCCATAAAAAATCTATGCACATTGTAAATGCCAAAAGCCGCGACTGAGAAGAAAAGCATTCGATACTCCCCGTACACAGTCTCAAATGCAAGCAAAAAGACTGTTCAGAGGTACAAAGCCAAACAAGAAATGTCAGCCATCATGTCTCTTTATAAAGCGTCAGGTATCCCAATGGATATAATTCGTAAAATTATACCTAAAAAGTAATGGCTACAAATGCAGATCTCTGACTGGAAAGACAATCACTCTTGAAGTTGAGTCGAGTGATACAATTGCAAATCTCAAGGCGAAGGTTCAAGACAAAGAAGGAATTCCACCGGATCAACAACGTCTTATTTTTGCTGGAAAGCAACTTGAGGATGATAGGACAATTGCGGACTACAATATCCAAAAAGAGTCTACTCTGCATCTTGTTCTTAGACTCAGAGGTGGCTTAAACGTTTGATTCTCATTCAAAGTATACAACAGTGTCCGAGTTGGTCTAAGGAGCCAGACTTAAGATCTGGTGGCATTGCGCCGCGTGGGTTCGAACCCCACCTGTTGTACATTATCAATCACCTTTTCCTGCTTGATAATGTACGAAGAACCTGAAGAATTCGTTAGAAGACTGGAGAAAAAGCCTAGAATAAATCCATTGTTTCAAAATGTACATCTCCTCCCCGATGGAACTATAAAATCAGAAGAGGCTCTCTTGATTTCAATTCAAAGAAAATGGAAAGAGAGTGTTTATAAACCAGGTGGATTAATGTATAAAAAAGTTGCAAACCAGTTTAATATCTTGGCAAATGACAGATAGTATGATCCCCTCTAATCAGTTTGGCCCAGAATTTTTTTCAATAATTGGGGGGTTAGTTTTTGCGTTTTTAGGCCTCATAGTCAGATATGCATATCGTTCAAAATGCAGGCATACTAAATTTTGTTGTATAGAAGTTGATAGAGATGTAGACATTGAAACTGAACACATAGAAACACCGCTCGAATAAATTGATAATGTGGAGAGCTGTTCAAAATTCTCTTTGGGTTGAATGGAAAATAAAGGATCCAGGACTCACTGAAAGAGAATTATGGAAAAAATACAAACACGAATGGATTGAAGCATACCGTCCATTTGTAAAACAAAGAGACTTGCCAAATTGGCTTCTAAAAGCTTGACACATTTACATTGTAAAATGGTAGACCGTTCAGGATTCTATGTAATTTCAGTAATCACAAATCCTATGCGCTACAAGCAGAGAACCAAACTCTTTCTTGAGTTTATGGCTCGCATGCAAAACTATAAAGTAAATCATGTAGTCGTTGAGTGTGTTCACGGTGAACGGCCGTTTGAGGTTACACACCCTGGTAATCCGTGGCACATTCAACTTCGTACAAAGTCTGTCGTATGGATGAAGGAGAATCTGATTAACATTGCGCTCAATCGTCTCCCGGCCAATTGGAAGTACGCTGCGTGGATTGACGGAGATGTCGATTTCGTAAACCCAAACTGGGTGGATGACACTATTCATGAGCTGCAGCATGCTCCGGTTGTTCAGTTGTTTGAGAACGCAATTGATCTCGGACCCAATCACGAATTTCTTACAAAGTGGGAATCTTTTGCTTCGTGTTACACAAAGGGAAAGCCATTCCGTGGTTCAAAGAAGGATGTCGGTCAGTACTCTGCAAAGGGAACTTACTGGCATTCAGGATATGCATGGGCTGCAACACGTGAGGCTCTGAATGGTTTTGGAGGACTCATTGACTTTGCAATTGCGGGTGCAGGTGATCATCACATTGCCTGTTCCATAATCGGAAAGGCTTCACTTTCTATTCCACCGGATGTTCATCCAAATTACATCAAGATGATTCACGAATGGGAGGAGCGTGCAGTCCGTACTGCCCACAAGCATCTTGGGTTTGTCAAAGGAACAATTGTTCACTATTGGCACGGGAAGAAGCGAGATCGGCAGTATCGAGGCCGTTGGGACATTCTGAAAAAGTATCAGTATGACCCGACCCGTGACATTCACAGGGATACGAACGGACTCATAGTTCTTCATCCTTCACACACTGGCCTTCGGGACGACCTTCACAAGTATTTTCAGTCTCGAAATGAGGACAGCATCGACGTAGTTTAAAAACGTAAAGATAATGAATATAAATGAATTCTGTACCTGTAAGAGTACTCTACAAAGGGAATAAATATGAGGTCCTGAAAGTCCTAACAGACGAATATATTCTTCTAGGACTCACAAGAGAGTTTAATGTAAAAAAAGTTGATTGTACCATCTTATCTACGCATCTAAAGTTTTCACCCAAGATGTAATTGAGGGGAGGTGCCCCTTGCTCCTGTCCTCTAGTTGGTTAGGAGAACCGGCTGTTAACCGGTCAACACAAGTTCGAATCTTGTCGGGAGCGTCTTTCTTCATTTATAAAGAATACAATTGTCTTTTTTTAAATGAAGAAATCGCCAATTCCACGTGCTCTTCGTGAGCAAGTTTGGATAACCTTTATTGGGAAAAAGTTTGAGCACAAGTGCCTTGTTACGTGGTGTGAGAATACAATAACTGTTTTTAATTTTGAAGCTGGTCACATGATTCCAGAAAGTAAAGGCGGGACGTTGAGCATAGATAATCTCAGGCCAATTTGTTCCAAGTGCAACAAGTCTATGGGGAATTCGTACACAATTGACGAGTTTTCAAAGATTAGTAAGCGAACGACCCATCTCTGGGAGTGTTTCAAGTATTCAGGATGCACGTGAGAATCGAACGTGTTCAGGTTTTATGTTTTTTCTCATATACCTGAAGAGGATTTGGTTTGGAAAGTTGGCTCGCATCCACCGAAGCCAATACTTTAATTCTTTTGGAGCTATGTTTGCTCCGGTATAACTTTTAATCATACCTAGGACTGTCGTTGGATTTAGATGGACAAGTCCTTTATCTATAACAATGTGCGGCTTTTTCAGTGGTTCGTTGAAGATTATATCTCGTCCCTTTCCAGGTGGTGGTCTGTTTGGAGAGCGAGTCGGAATCCTTCTGCCTACTGAACCCGGCAATGGTTTCAGTGCATACATGCCTCGTATAAGACCAAGTCGAAAGTTGTTGAGGTAGCCCAGGCGATTTTCAGTATAGGCAGTCTTTGGCTCCTTCTTCTTTTCTTTAATCGCCTCTTCCGTTGCGAGCATTTGTTCTAGGAGCTTTTCATGGGCAATATTCTTTTGGAGGTTTGTGAGATTTGAAACGTTAATGTTTCCACCAGCTTGTATTCTCGTCATCATTGTATTTAGCAGATTCGTCTGAAGAAGATTCTTCGCCTGTTGATATCTGGTTCCAAAGAGTCGAAACTTGTGAGGAGCATTCGCAGAGTTGGCTCGGACTGCATGGCCATTCAGACGCACGTAATAGAGTTCACCCTGTGCATTTTTGAACAATTTTGCAGTACTTCCAGGAATTTTGTATGCGTTGATTGAAAGATTTGTTCGTTTGAGGTGTGCAGGTGGTTGGCCATTTAAAGTGTTTGAGATGTATGGTAAATTTTTCGAATTGATGAAATCCTTCGCCTTGACAAGAATTCGTTCCACTTTGTTCCATGGTAATTCAGGTCGAGTACCACCAGGTGTTCTTATTTGTCCTTGTTTTCCTACACGGTATTTTTTACCATTTAAATTAATCTCCATTACTATATATTCAGAAAATATAATATCCCTAGAGTGTAACTCATCAGTCTTCTCTCTGGAACTATTAGGATGTGTCCATTTTCTTGAACTGAGCTCAGTCTCTGCAGAACGGGCACGTGAGTTTCATCTCCAAGACGCCCAATTGTTGCAAGAGTTCCTGACAATTCATTGAAACAAATTGGACATCTTCTTAAAAAGACTGGGCATTTTTTTAATAAGATGAAGGTTGCAGGGACTCCTGATGAAATTTATACAATCATGGAGGCTTCATTCAGAAACATGTTTCGAAGAATGTACCCAAATATGCTCAAAGGAAAATCGTGCGAGTGGTGCAACACGACAGAAAACCTCAATCGGTGCCATGCAAATAAAACGAGACCACAAATTGCTCACGAAGCAATTGCAAGTGTCCCTGAAATTGACGGAATGAAATCATGGTCTGATATAATGGATAGATTTGTCGCACTTCATGAACACGAGCCTGTTAAAATCCTCTGTCAAAACTGTCATCGGAAGTTTGACAAGTCTTAAAAGAATCAAGCGTATTCTAATCATCAAATGCAGATTCATACCCTCATTCTCAAGGTTGACGATGCCAAGGCTCGTCTCAAGGAGCTCAACGCAGAGCTCAAGGCAAACCTGGAGGACACTCAGGTGTACAAGGATGTCCTTCAGGCGACAATGGAGGACAAGCGATACAATGTAACTGAAAAGATGGCTTCGTCTCATGCGCTCAAGGTTGCTCTCGAACATTTTAGACCTAAGGATGAGTAACTCTACTGGGGTATATGTACGTACATCAGCCAATGTACACGTATCTGGGGAACAAACGTAAATTACTTGACGGAATTCTAGATGGCGTCAATGATGTAAAAAGGATTTTAAAGAAGAATTCACTCAAACTCATGGATGGCTTTACAGGGTCTACTGTTGTTGCTAGATCCTTTGTAGAACATGCAGAAGTTCTTTATTCTAATGACATTGAGCTTTATTCACACATTGCAGCAAACTGTTTTCTGAAACGTCCGACGCCTGAACAACAACTTGAAATAAAGCGTCACATTGACTTTATGAATTCAATGACTGAATTCACCCCTGGTATAATTACTGAAATGTATGCACCTGCAGATACTAGTAACATTCAACGAGGGGAAAGATGTTTCTTTACCCGTGAAAATGCACTACGAATAGATACATGGAGAAGCTACATTGACACAATTGATCCTGAACTCAAAGACTGGTGCCTGGCACCCATACTCGTTACAATGTCTATTCACTGTAATGGGTTGGGTCATTTTAGGGCGTTTATAAAGGACAAGGATGACACTGGAAGTTTCAAGGCTGGAAAGCGTGTCACTGAACCACTTGTTCTGACGGTGCCTGTGTGGCATGAATCAAATGCATCAATTATAAATTATAATGAATCAATAAATGATTTAATTTCTAGAATGAATGATGATTCAATTGATTTAATTTATTATGATCCTCCTTATAATCAACATGAGTATGGATCATTTTATTTTCTTTTAAACATTGTCGCTACAAACAAAAAGCCTACAAATATCAATGAGGTGACTGGACTTCCAAAGGTGCGTACAAAATCTGACTACAACTCAAAGGTCCGTGTTCTCAAGGCATTTGAGGATTTACTTTCAGAGTCGACTCGAGTTTCAAAGTATGTCCTGATTTCGTACAGTGACGATGGCTTTGTCAAGGAGGATGACTGGAAGAGAATACTTGAAAAGTACAAGTACAGAAAGTATGTAAAAACATACAAGCGATACACTGGCAGAGGAACTGCAACTGGTGAAGGGAAAAATGACGTTCAAGAAATTTTATTCCTCATCAGTCTTCATTTTCCTCTCCAAGACTGTGAGACAGCACATACCTAGGAGAATTGTCATTCCTGCAAACACACAAAATCCCATGAACTCAGCTTGCATTTAATGAACAAGGGTCTGTATCCTCTAAGAAGATGTTCATTTGATTGACATGCCAACGAGATTTATAGAATGCATAGTCTGCATTCGGAGCCTTAATGTCTTCGACTGTGACATGTGATCCATATTTAACATTCCATAAATCTCTCTTCTTCTTTTCAATTATAAAATCCAAGAGTTCAGTTTCTTCCAAAATCTTTTTTGGGTCATCTCCTTCCACTGCAATTGAGACATTTGATCCAGGTCTTCTGAATACTGTTACGACTGGCCAACAGCATGTTCTTGATTTCATCTTAAGTTACAAGTTGACGTACTGTTTATGCGCGAGTTCACATACTTCATGTATAGTACTAGACTCTGAGAAATGCACTGCAGTCCAGTGTTTCATGGTTCGTACGGGTTCAAGGTTACACAGGGAATCGTCAATGTACAAGTATTTACTGTTTTTTTCAAGGACTGCATAGGCTCTTGGGTCTGGTTTGAGATACCCACCCTTTGGAGCTATGTTTACTTCGTCACTAATTGCTAATGCAACTGGTGTTGCCCACATTTTTGGTGAATTTGTAAAGAGGGAAATGTTCCAGTTGTACTTGAAAAGAGAATGAATCTCCTTGGCCTCGAGTTGGAATTCTGTTCCGTGAATAACCTCAGACAGATGTTCTAGGAGGAGTCTATCATAGACTAGTCTGTTGAAATCGGATGTGTCAATCTTGTACTCTTTGTACAGACCAATGGCTGTGTGACCATGCTTGCGGTAGAATCTCTCCGGATCCTTACAATCCGGGAGTTTTTGATGCACATATCGATTGCAATTTGTATTTACGTGGTCTTGCAAGTTTTTGTCACGCAACAGAACACCGTCAATGTCAAGCAAAAGTGTCTTGAGCATACATTGATATAAACGTAAAACTTTATAAAACAATTAATGGATTCAGAACGTCTGAGAGAAGCTGCTTCAATGTTCCATAAACTTCCACCGGCTCCTCCGCCTCCTCCGCCTCCTCCAGAGCCTGAGAAGAAAGAGTCTAAAATGAAAGTTTTTATGAAGCGTTTATTTTCATTGGAATAAATTATTGAATTATAGTAGAATGGCAAATATATGTCCGACAGTTTTTGGCCCATATTTTTGGTCAGTTGTTCACATGTCATGTTTAAGTGCAGGGCTCGATGTTTCTGATGAAAAGGCGGCATCTCTTTCTCAGTTTTTTGATTCCATGCCAGGTGTTCTTCCATGCAAACAATGTGGGAAGCATCTCAAGGAAAATCTAGCAATTTTTCCATTTGATCGGTCAGATCCATTTCGGTGGTCAGTCGATCTTCACAATCTCGTCAATTCTCAGCTCAACAAGCCCGAGATTGACTATGACAAGGCGTTTCGGTACTGGTCTGCACGGTGTTCAGGTGGTCCTTCACATCAAAATATAGTACTCATTTTGATTGCAATTCTGGTCATTCTGTTTGTACTGTACAAATTTAAATCTTAGACTCTATCAATGGAATCAGTGCCCGGCACATCAATCTGGAAAAACTCTAAAACAGGTAAATACTATAAAGTAACGAATAAAGGAAAGCTGGTCAAGATTGGCAACTCGGAACTAGTTGGAAATAAACCACTTTATGAAATAATTGGAAAAAACACTGGAACAATTAGTGCGGGTGGCTTGAAAATTTACAAGACGAATGCAAACAATTTATTTGTTGTTAAAAACGGTGTTATAAAAAAGTCTTTTTTAGGAAAGACGAAGATTAAAACTCTACTAAACAAACCTGTAAACACGACGTACAAAATACCCAACGGACATGTAAACACTGGTCAATACACAAAGAATGGAATGAAGGTGTACAAAAATGCGTACAATCAATTGTACATAGTGAAAAACGGGATTATAAAGAGGACATTTGCCGGAAAAAATGCTCTTGAGACTCCTGTTCTTGTTCCTATAGTTAAGCCAAGTGCAAGTCACATTGCTGCCACAAATTCAGCCTATGTTGAAAAGGTTAAAAAGTTTTCGGAAAAGTTGAAAGAGTTGAAAAACTATGAAGGTCCAAATAACAATCAGCCCTATAAAAACTATGTCGCAAAGCAGCGAAATGCTCCCATTGCGTACATGTCAAGAACAAATACAATGACCTATAAATATACGACACTCAGGGGCTTCAAGGCTAATGTATTGTCTTCTGCTGGGTGGAAAGAATCACTTGTAAATGGTCCTCCAAAGTTTGTGTACGACTCGCAAAAAATCACAGTTCCTTATAGTCAGTATGTTCTTCATAAACAGCTTTTATTCAAGTATGGCCGAAATGTAAATTCAATGAACAACGTGCGCCTTTCTGACATTATAGATACAAAATGGATGGTTGAACAAGATAAATACATACGGAGTCTTACGACTAGGCAACTGTTTACAGTCTTTGGATTTTCTCGAAATGGAGATAAATGGGCTCATGCATACCTTGACAGACAATTCAATATCAATAGATTTACATTTCATGACTACACTTATTTTGCAATGTTTTTCCAGGCTCGTGAATACTACAAGATTAATACGGGTTCCATTGAACAGGATTATGAAATTGTATGCAGAATGATCAAGGCAGAAAAACGAATGAGTGCTTTTGAGGCTATAATTAGTATGTTTATAAATGAACTGAATGACATTATTCGAAAGGCTCCAGCAGTTACTCGTTCATTCATTACATTTCGGGGGGTACAAGATGACAGATACTTGTCGGGTGCAATTGACAATACATATACAACTGAGAGATTTTGTTCAACGAGTGTAAGTGGTGATACTGGTCACTACTTTTCAAAAGGACACGCTCTTCAGAGGATAACAATTTTAAAAGGATCAAAGTGCCTGATGATGTTTGGTCTTTCGACATTTCAGACTGAACTTGAAATTTTACTGCCACGTGGTTCCACGTATAGGATTACTCAAAAGAGGAGCAATGTCACGAATGTAGCTGGAAATGTACAACCGGGTACTGCAGAGTACGGGAAACATGTTAAACAGCTGATAGACATTGTACTCTTAGGAACTGTCCAGGTAAAGAACACAAACTAAATGATTACAATGTCTAGTCAGCTTTTTGAAAAGATTACACCCTTTCTCATTGATGATTACAATTCTGTTGCGTACAAATCTGGAATGATTCTTGAAGATTACCTAGAACTCCGAAGGCATGAATTAGAGTGCATGGAACTTCGATTTCCGGGAATGTCAGACTATTATCTCCGTAAAATGAATCGATTTGGTATCTTCACCAAAGTTATAGGCGTGTCATTCCTTCTCCTTAATTTAATAAAGTCTCATAGGTAAAGCAGGTTTTTTGGTAATTATGGCTTCTTGTAAAGGTTTTATGACACGAACATATCCAATGTACGTTACAATGAATGAAATTACAAGAACGAGTATGACCCACCGACCCCACGCCTTTGTTTCGGGGGGAGGTTTAGGTGGAGGAGGTGCGTGTTTCAATGCATCTACTATTCTTTCCAACTCTACGTTGAGCAGTGGTGGAGGTGGAGGATCTGGTTTTATAAAGACACACTTGAATCGAAGAGTAAATGCATTATTATCAAAATTATTAAAATTTAAAAGCTGACCATTTTTGTCAATCCACCGTACAGTGAGCCTGTCAAGTTTCACTATAGGGTAATCGTACTCTACATATTGTTTGTAATCACTCGTCTCTTTGAAATTCTTTACATATCCTCCGGGGACATCCATTGGAATCATTCCAAATGAACTTCTGATTGACGATCCTTCGGTTGTTCCGTTGATCAACTTTTTTGCATCAAGAACACTCGTTGTCCTAAATTCCTGAATGTCGAGAAAGACGTATTCGTTTGTCGACAAGTTTACAATTACATTAGAGAGTGCAATGTTGGTCGTTCCGTAGACTGGGTCACTTGCATACACAGGATTTGAAGATGCAGGGGTAGAAGAAAGAGACGAACCTATAATTCCAAGGGTTGTTCGAGCTTCATTTGAATTTGGGGTGATTGTAAATGGAATAGCATCTGAGAATAAAAACTTTCCCTGGTCAAGGAGATATGTGACTTTTAAGGATCCTCCAGACGAATTTGTAATTGCAGATGCAAGTCCTTCTGCTGAATAATATCCCGGTAGAATTGAAATTGAATTGATGAAATTTGTTCCATTGTTTACATTAAAGACTGTATTTGGAACTTTTGCCGCCACAAGATCTATTCGGACTATATTCTTTATTGGATTTGTCAGGTACAACGTGTATGCATTTCCATTTGGATAAAGATTAGAGTCTCTGTTTGTAGAGTCTGCATATACATATTTAATAACTTGTGAGTCATCCATCTACTACTGTTTGAGATAAAAAAATGAAGATTGAATTTGACATTGAATCATTGCTTCTGCAGGCAAAGGATGACAATGGTGAAATAATCAAAAAATGGACATTTACAGACTTTGAAGAGGTGTTAGGGTATGAGATTACACATTCAACGTACTACGTGATGGCTACATACATTAAGAATAATTGGAACGAAAATTCCAACAACCTCATTGACAGGGCGATAGACTATTATTTTGCACTTGAACAAGATGAAATTTACAAAATGAAGGAAAAACTATTTGATGATGTCAAAGTTTTACTTTCACATTATAAACTTAGGACTGAGTATTACAATCAAATTTTATCAGAATTTATTCCATCTGGATAATTTCAGATACAAAATGGGGGAGTAATGGTGAAACAAAATTCCAGATGCGTTTCATTCGGTGGGTTGCCCCGATGAATACAATTGAATCTAGAAGATCTTCACCCAATGTATTTTCGTGTAAATCCCAAATTAATTGAATTGTAGAATATAAATCAACATCAATGATTACTTTATATTTTTTTCCAGATTGTCTGATGAATGTAATTAAATCATCATAATGGAGTGGCTGTGAGGTGACATTAATTCTCATCATAATCAATTGTTATTCAAAACTCTGGGACAAGGAGGCGCTTGATTTGTCTGCAAAACTCATTGAAATTAAAAATATGCAGAATAAATAAATGAATCTTCCTTATGACATTCTTCGTGAAATTGCATCAAAGGATCCTCAAGTTCGAAAGGAAATGTCTCGTGCGATAACTAGTTACAAGAGGACTACGATGCCAATTGGCCTTGCAGTCACAAAGGTTGGGTCAAAAATAATAAGTCCAAATCGCCGAGTTATCAACAGAAGTACGATGAAACAAAAGAAGGAGCCATTTGCATCTGTACTGAGACGTCCAGTGAATGCAGGTGTTCCGGTTGCCTTGAAGAATAAAAATTGGAAATTCTATACATCAGCTCGAATGTGGCCAAGCAATGTTCCTACAGTAGTATTCTACAATTCTAAGAATGGCCAGGGATTTATGATTAATAAAAAGACGGGTGCACGAAAACCAACTCAAGGGCGATTTAATTTCATTCAAAACAGACCAAAGGAGTCACGAAAATCAAATGACACATATCAAGACTATCTAAAGAGGGCAAATAAAGCAAAACGAATTTTTGGGGGTCAGGAATCACGAACCAAAAAGAAGAATCTTATAAATGCAAATGTAAAAGTTTTTTTGAATACGGGGAACAAAAGTGTCTTGGACAAATGGACACTTCCGGATCTCGTATGGTGGTCAAAGCATACAGTGTGGGCAAACGGAAACTATGTAAAACGTGGAGTTAAATGGACTCACGGGGGTGGAAGAAACGTGACGAGAAATTCACTTCTTGAGGACATTCAGATTTTAAATAGTATACGTAATTAAATGGATGATTGTCTTCCACTTGGGAAAATACCATTTCCGTTGACATCCGAGTCTATAAGACTCAATGCACATTATATTCTTGACATTTATAGCGTCGAGGATATATTTTGTAGGATGGAAGCTGACAATTTTAATCTTGGCACTTGAATACATAATTTCAATAATTGTAAAGTACATGTTTTTACAGAAAAACTTTAAGCAAACATCAGAAGTATCTGAAGGGGATGTAATAATAGTGTGTCGAGGTGAAGCTTCAGACTTGGCAGAGCTTTTCATGTATCACGTCTCTGGACTTTTATATACAGGAACAATTTACGGTCACGTGGGTCAAGTTTTCAAAGATTATGATGGACAACTGAAAGTTGCGGATGTACGATTCAACAAGAAACACGAAAACTCGAATAGGCACTATATAGACACAGTCCCAGACTTTATAAACAATTATGAAGGGAAACATTACATAGTAAAACGCGATTTAACGTATGATGAAAATATGAGACTTACAAACGCGGTTCATTTAATTGCCGAAAATACAGGGCACTGCACAGACTGTTTTAACCCTGTTCGACTAGCAAAAGTTCCAAATAAAGATGCATCAACTGATGAAATTCTTGAATTTGGAAAGGAGTATGGGTTTGGGTGTGCAGAAAACATAAACTTTATTCAGAGAATTGCAGGCGTGAGTAAAATTGATGACCGTTTTGTTCTTCCTCACCACTTTTCACGCAACGAAAATGTCTATTTGTATTAAAGGTTTGCAAATAATACTGTTTATAATGAAGTTCAGTATAGTAATGGGGTATTATAATAGACGTCAGCTTCTTATAAAGACTCTTTCAACAATTTCAGAAACAAAAGTTGCCCATAAAGACATTGAAGTTATAATAACAGATGATGCTTCTAAAGAAGAACACGATATAAGTGATCTTGTTGACAAGTATCCGTTTACAATTATTCTTTTGAAAGTTTCTCCAAGTGAAAAAAAATGGATAAACCCTGTTGTTGCTTATAACAAGGCCATTTCACGAGCAACTGGTGACTGGATAATCATTCAAAATCCAGAAGTTTATCATTCTGATGATTTTTTATATTTTCTAAAAACTGCTGACACTAATATATATTGGTCTATGCAGGTATACGCTGAACGGAATGGCTGGTATTCACACCCTGTACATAGACCATGTTTCTATCATTTCTGTACCGCGATTCATTCTTCAAAACTAAAACTTGTTGGAGGGTTTAATAACGAAATGGCAAACGGAATTGATTATGATGACAATGAAATTCTAGAAAGAATCAAACGAGTCTGTATCCCTGAATATGCACCTATTGACGGTGTTCATCAATGGCACCCGACAAGCGAATCATATTCATTAGCTCATGCTAATGTACTTAGGATGAATAATTTCGAGGTTTTTCAAAAAACACGAAATAATGTAAATTTTATTTATTGTAACCCTGCTAGTATCTGAGTAACCTGTCGGCTTGTATTTCCTTCTCCAAGCCATTTTGTATCTATTGGATTCTCTTCTTCCAACCACGAATAAACATCTTCAAAGTTTTGAGGGTTTAGTGAAAGCCTGAAACTACAATTTGATTTGTAGCTCTGCGGTCTTTCAGTAAAGTCCCTAGGTACAATAACCCTTGTACCAAGAAGGGCTGGTTCTTCCTGCCCAGTCCCGCTATCAGAAATGATAAACAAAGAATGATACACAGACTCGAGATATTCTTTGTGAGGCATGAGACTTGTCATTTCTATTTTTCCAAGGGTAATACCAAACTTTTCTAGGGATGTTACAAGCCTTTTGAAATACAGAATTTTAACAGGTACTTTGTACCTACTTATGCATTCGTTTGCAAATTCTATAATCTTGCGCAGGCGATCTTCGTCATTAAAATTTTCTGGACGGTGGATATCCACGAGAATTCCATCCCTGCGTTTTGGTTCAGTAAAAGAATACTTGTGAGCCTCTTCTACAATTGTATTTCCAACAACAAATACATTCTTTGTAATGTTCTCACGAGCCAAGTTATCACGATAGTCGTCGTGGTATACGAACAGCGCGTCACTGCAGTGATCACACACTGTTCTGTTAATCTCTTCGAGCATCCTCCGATCTCCCGATCGCATTCCTGCTTCTACATGAGCAATTTTGTACCCCTCTTTTTTCAGGGGAAACGAAACCCCTACTGTATTCGAGTCGCCAAGCAAGACAATCCAATCTGGATGTATACCTTCATCCCTAAAGAGTTTTGGTATCTCCACAGACAAATAGGCTAATTGGTCAAAATGGTTTGTGCTCTGACGACCTGCGTCAAGTACAAAATCTGGTTTTCTATCATCAAAGAATACATCTGATAGAAGAGGGTCGTAGTGTTGCCCGGTATGAATGAGTATATGGAAAAAAGTTTCATCAAACTTTTTGAAAATATTCTTCATTCGAATAAAATCAGGTCGAATACCAGTGATACTTACAACAACTTTGCGATCCCATTTGTACACGCCACCTGCAGCAGATCCATCTGCTCGCAATTGAACAAGTCTCTTTTTTACATAATTCTTTTCCCCCTTTTCAAGACGGAACAAAGCCTTTTCACGAGAGTCAAATGGCGGAATATCTTGAGCCATGAAAGACACTGTAATAAATATGCGCCTCTCACCATTGGGACAAGAGACTGGAACAGGGCTTCCGTGCCACGCGTCTTTGGTGTTTTCGAATGCTACCAATGTGTTAAAGTCTGGTAGTATGCTGGTTCCGTCATCAAATATGAGCTGACCTCCATTTTCAGGTTTCCAATCCTTGCTCAAATACAACCCAACCGTCACGTGTTTCTTGAGTTTCTGAATTGGGTGAACAGACGAATCAAGATGCATCGCAAGAAAGTCGCCGTCATCGAAGATGTGCACACCCCAATAAATCTTGTGATTGTCTCGAACGAGCTTGCAACCAAAGTGGGTTTCTAAGGTGGATATAAAATCATCAGAATTTAGAGATTCGAAAATTTTTAGATTTTTGTTTCTGAGTGTCCATTTACGTTCAAAGGGATTGTCGTACCGATCCCACTCTGAAGAATCAATTGCGAGTATCTCATTCTGTAACGAAAGAGCGTCGTCGCTTGGCAGGAAGTTGTTGCAGACGTACATAAATTATAATCGCACGTAATTTTTTAAGTCACCTAAAAACATAACAAGTGTACTATTAAATGAGGCTGCTAATCTTTGGAGGAACTGGTTCTCTTGGTCATGAACTCGTCACAAAGTACGAATCAGGTCACGAAATATGGATTGCGTCACGTGATGAAACAAAGCAATGGGAAATGAAGATTAAATACCCAAATGTAAACTTTCGTATTTGCGATGTTCGTGATGCACTAAAAGTACTACACGTAATAGATGCTATAAAACCTGATACAATCATCATTGCAGCAGCCATGAAGCATATTGACCGATGCGAGGACGAGACCCATGAGTGCATATCTACAAACATTATGGGAACAAAGAATATTTTGGAAAATCTTTCATCGTCAGTTCTTCGTGTCTGTTTTGTAAGTACTGACAAGGCGTGCAGTCCTGTAAATGTATATGGTATGTGTAAAGGTATCTCAGAGGGCATGATGATCGAACGGGCTTTGAACGATAAAACCCGAAAGTATGTAATTGTGAGGTATGGAAACGTTCTCAATTCGAGAGGGAGTATAATTCCAACTCTTCACGCCATGGGAAAAAACCCTGACAAAAAAGAATTTACTCTTACTCATCCTGATATGACTCGATTTATTATGACTCTTTCACAGAGTGTGGATCTCATCGAACATGCTCTAGAACACGCTCAGTCTGGAGATGTGGTCATTCCCACTTTGGTTTCCATGAAAGTTAAGGATTTATTTGAGATATTTTCAGAAATTTACAAAAAGCCAGTCATCGTAACATCGCTTAGACCAGGAGAGAATATGCTCGAGTCGCTCATCAACAAGACACAATCACGGCGACTCGTGGTTGGAACAGATTATATGTATATCAAACCACGGGAATTGGTCGATGGTGCGATTGTCCAAGACTATAGCAGTTCTATTAATAGCATTTCAAAAGATGAGCTCCGTGAATTGTTAACTAATCTAAATGTACTGTCGCCATCTCCATAATCTGATCCTCTATGGAAGGTATAGTAAACCCACTGCTTATTAACGTTTTGTCAACAATCGGGCCAACCTCAGGCTCTAGTACAATATTTAGTTTATAAACTTTTATAATAATTCTGACAAGTTCGAATTTGCTTACTGGAACCGGACTGCACACGTGCTTTACCCCCTTCCAAAAGTTATTTTGTTCAATTATTTGCTTGATAACTTTTGAAAGTTGCCAACAAGTTACTCCATTCCACATGTGCGTCGTGAATCCTTTGATTGTCTTTCCGTCTTGAGATTTTACCCACTCTAATAGAGACTTTTTCCCCTTTTTCTCTTCTCCTATAATGGAAGTCCGGATAACAGTAGCACCTGGAGGTTCTCCTTTGGCCTTTGATGTTCCGTAATCAGTAGTGGCGTCGGGGCTGTCTGTATCTTTGTACCCTCCTTTAGACCCACTGAAAACACAGTCTGTAGATATGTGAATAAGATGCGCTCCCGAAGAAGCACACAGTCCTTGAAGTTCGTGTGGGAAATCAGCGTTTGCTGGAAAATAGTCAGTATTACCCGACTGTGGGATGACACCTGCTGCATTTATAACCACATCACCCATAGACAATTTTAGAAACAAATTTAAATTTTTTTTTGTTATATCATAGTCTTTGCTCGTAAACCCTATAGCAGTGGGAAACTGCTTCACGAGATAACCTCCTAGCATTCCCGATGCTCCGAATATAAATACAGTCATCTAGTTATAAATATCAAAAACTTTAGACTATAGCCCTAACATATTTATTAAATACATTGTTTTCATTTATATCGAAATTATTAATAAAGTTTCTCGAAACAGGTGAGCCATTATACCAATGAATAGCATATGTATTTTCAGATATGACATCCCTGGTACTGTAATAAAGTTCGTTTAAATTATCGTATAAATAAGGATAAACATCGGAAATTCTTGCTAATAATAATTCAGTAGGTCGTGTTTCAAGAACCACATCTCTCCATAAATCGCATCCTACCCACTGGTACCCCTTTATTTCCGTATTCGAATACAACTTTATTTTATTAAAAAGAGCATCATTCATAATTTTCATTATTTTAGATTTTGGTTGACACGATATTATACCAGTCGCTATTGTACCGTGGTACGCATGAGTAATCATTTGATGATCCTGATTATTTAACATATAATCTGGAATTGGTTTGATGAAAAGAATATCCATATCAAACCACATGCCTCCGTGTTCATAAAGTTTTATAACTCTTATACAATCTCCTTTGTTTACCACATTCATATCATTCGAAATGCCGTACGTCTTTTCGAAATTTATCTTTACAAGGTTAACCATGGGAAGAATATCAGAAAAGTTATATATCTTATTTATATCCACGGAATGTTCACATGTTGTCCATGTTTTCTTACCATCATTTTGAGGCACCTCTGATGTGTAAACTGTTATATCCTTTCCAGGGTTTAGTTTGTACAATGATAAAATTGTTAAATAATTGAAATAAGAAAACTGGTCTCCTTCCCAGTAGGTGAAAAACATTTATTATTAATATGTTAATATTTTTAACTATATAATATTTTTTCAATTAATTTGTTGAAAGTTGTGTTTTTAGTTATATCAAAATCATTAATAGCGCGGCGAGTGTCCGGACTTCCGTTGAACCAATGTATCGCAAAAGTATTTTCTTTTATAAGATGTTCATTATTTGCTTCAAAGAGAAGATTAATTTTATCAGGCATTATAGGTGTGACTTCATCAATATTCCTCCATTCTATAAGAGGGTCTGAATTATTATAACCTATTACACTTTCTAGAGATCCCTGTGCTACTATCTGGTAATAATCCGTTTTTCCAGATATTACAATGTCAAGAGAGTTTTCATGAAGTTTTCCCATGTATTTATTACCAGCAACCGCTTTCACGAGGGCTCCACCTATCACACCTAAATATCGATCGGTTACAATTTCTGCTGTACTTGAGTAAAATGAGTCTGGAATTGGTTTGATGAAAAGAATATCCATATCAAACCATATGCCTCCGTGCTCATAAAGTTTAGCCCATCTTGTTATATCGGCTTTCCATACAACAGACGTGTTATTTTTTACTCCATACTCTTCTTCAAATTCTATTGTTTTAATAGTTACCATTTCCAATATATCAGAAAAGTTATATATTTTATTTATATCCACGGAATGTTCACATGTTGTCCATGTTCGCAAGATATTACACGGAGTAGATGCGGTATAAACAATTATATCTATTCCTGGGTTAAGCTTATATAACGAAAGTATAGAAAGATAATGAAAATAAGAAAATTGTTCTCCCTCCCAATAAGTAAAGAACATTTACTTAAAAACAAATCTTATTTTTAGTTAATAATGGAGATATCTTTCAGTAATCTTTATAAACTCCATGAAAAGTATGAAAAAGAATTTACAGATGCTTTTATCGAAGTTATCAAGACATCTTCATTCATTGGGGGAAAACATGTAAAAGAATTTGAAAAAGATTTTGCAGAATATGTAGGACTTGGTCATTGCATATCGTGTGCTAACGGTTCAGACGCTCTTATCATTGCACTGCGAGCTCTAGAACTACCTAGAAATTCCATGATAATGGTTCCATCAATGTCATATGCAGCTTCTGCTATGTGCATATCAAATACTGGAAACGTTCCTGTATTCGTAGACATCAATCCTTCTACTGGGCTTATCGACGTTGAAATGATGAAAACTAAATGGTCGCCAGATGTGAAGGCACTTATACTAGTTCACTTATACGGCCAGCAAATATCAGAAGAAGACATGAAGACTATTGTATCGTTTGCAAAAGATAAAAATATATATATAATAGAAGACTGCGCGCAAGCCGTGGGTGTCCGAAATAGTTCTGGAAGACATATCGGTTATCAAAGTTCTATTTCTACTTATTCATTCTACCCCGGGAAGAACCTAGGTGCGCTCGGAGACGGTGGGTGCATTACGACTAATTGTCCTAAGCTTGCTAGCACATGTCAATTGATTGCAAACTTGGGTTCTAGAGAGAAGTACTGCCACGAGGTTGTTGGGATAAATAGTCGTCTTGACACATTACAAGCAATGTTTCTTAAAATAAAACTTCGGGATATCGAAGAGCATAACGAATATAGAAGGAAAATCGCACGGCTTTACGATCAGCTATTGAGCCCATACGTCACTGTCCCGATAAGAGATAATATAAGAGATACTTATCACGTGTATTATATTTTTGTTTCAAAAGAAAAAAGAGACGGTTTAAAAATTCATCTAAAAAATTATGGTATAGAAGCAAATATTCATTATCCAACCCCTATGAATCTCCTCGAATGCTTCAAACACAACGCAACCCGTGATTGCTGTCCCAACGCAGAAGCATTTGGAAATACATGTTTAAGTTTACCAATGTTCCCGGGAATTACAGAAGAGGAGGTGATATATGTAGCTGAAACCTTAATTAAAAATGTCATTGTATAAAATGTAAATGCTTATATGTGTAGCTGGTAAAAATCACGTGGCAGTGGAAGGTCTGAAACTTATAAATAACTTGTATGGAAAAAACCACGATATAGTTTTTATATCTGGACAAGAAGACCCCTCTGGCTGGCAGCCTTCTCTAAGAAAAACTGGAAATAACCTTGGTATTCGTGAAGCTAAAATAGAAGACCTGTACGAAATCGAAGATCTTGTATTTATTTCTTTGGAGTATCCAAAAATACTCAAAACTAAAAAATTTAAAAGTAAAAAGTTGTATAATATACACTTTTCAAAACTTCCTTGCTATAAAGGGATGTATACATCGACATTACCCATATTAAATGGGGAAATTAACACGGGTGTTACATTACACTTGATAGATGATGGCATAGATACTGGACCTATTATAGATCAGATAGTATTTGATATAAATTACAACTATACGGCGAGAGACCTATATATTCAATATAACAAACACGCAGTAACATTGTTAGAAAATAACATACAAAGCATTTTAAATAATACGGTGGTTTCCACTGTACAGTCAATTGTTGGTTCCAGTTATTATTCAAAAAATTCTATAGATTTTAATAATATAGTAGTGGATTACAATAAAACGGCTTACCAGATACATAATCAGATACGAGCATATTCTTTCAAGGAATATCAGTTACCTAAATTTCAAAATCGTGAAATAATAAATTGTGTTATTCTCGAAACACGCAGTCTATGTACAAAGCCAGGAAGTATACTATCCAGTAATTTAAACTCTGTTACAATAGCAACTATTGACTATGACATACTGCTAGAATTTTAATATTAACTTATTTTGAAGGAGACCACAATTTTATTTTCGAATCTATGAATGTTTGCTTATCCCTGATATAATCAGACTCGTTATATTCTGTATCTGCGAGCACCATGAGTACACAGTCATGTGATAGATCATGCATTTCGCGCCATGTACCTGGTTCTAAGATTATACCCTTTGTTGGTGTATCAAGTATTACACTCTCTTCATTTATACCGTCAAAAAGACAAAGTCTTAAAGATCCTTTAACACATACACATAATTGTCTTAGTTTTTTGTGACTGTGGAAACCACGACTCACTCCGAGACTTGTTGTATGAAGCCAGTATACCCGTCTAACTATAAAAGGAAGAGCTCCTCCTATTTCGACAACCGAAAGACACCCTCTATGGTCTCCGTGTGTAGGTATATCAATGAGTGAGATCATATATAATATATAAAAATGTTAGGTTTAAATATAAAATGTTTCAAATTCAATTTCTAATGAACTCTCTATATTATTCAATACCGTATCTTTATGAAACAGTGGATGAAGCAGAAGAAGAAAGTAAACACATAAAAATAGGATACGAGAAAAGAATCATTCCAGTACAATAATTATTTTATCAAATACACCGTTCATACTATTTTCCATCCAGTCCGAGTGCGTTTTTATTGTATAATTTATTATCAGTATAAAAGATATGGAAGGGTTTTGGAATGAAAAACATCGTATTAATGATATATATTAGTTGACGGGCTCAACATTAACCCAAGTTTTTAATATGCATAAATTACAAATTCCTGAAAATAAGATAATTTTAGAAATAGGAATTGGACTTGGTGTAATGACAAAAGAGTTATGTTCCACAAATAACCAGGTAATAGCATGTGATATTTCACAAGATGCTTTTATAAAAGTAAAACCATTCGTAAAATCAACTTATGAAACGATAAATTTGAAGTATATAGAGCCAGTAGATCTGGCAATATGTCATTTGGTATTTCAGCATAATGATGACACTGAAATAGAACGCATTATTAATGATGTAAATCTTAAAGAAGGTGGCGTGTTTTCTGTACAGTTTGCTTATATAAGAGAAAATGACATACCTAATAATAAGTTGAAAGAATTTATGGAACGAAAAACACACTACTTTAGGGATATATCAACCATGAAACAAATAGTTGAAAAAACAAACAAAAAAATATTAAACATTTTAGAACCAATACATTATTATGCAGATGAAAATTGTTCGTGGTATATTGTTCATATAATAAACAAGTCTTAAATATTAAGTGGCTCTTGATTTTTTCATGGCGGGTTTTTCGCTGTCTCAAATCTCCTAATTTCACCCCGATCGACTGTCTCGCCCCCCTATGAAAATTCATGAATTAATCGAATCATCATTGATTACATTAGTTTCATCATTTCCAAATCCAAAACTAATTGATTCCATGAATTCTCAAAACTAATTGATTACATTAGTTTCATCATTTCCAAATCCAAAACTAATTGATTACATTAGTTTCATGATTTCATTGAATCCAATAAATGTTCATCCAGTTTTAATTGAATCATCATTGATTACATTAGTTTCATCATTTCATTGAATCAAATAATTGTTCATCCAGAATTCATTGAATCATCATTAGTTTCATGAATTCTCAAAACTAATTGATTACATTATAATTAAGAATTATTCCATTCAGATTTCATTGAATCATCATTGATTACATTAGTTTCATCATTTCCAAATTCCCAAAAGTTCTGCAATGCCTGCATCCTGTTATCACCCCCCAGATATCCGCAACGGCTGCATCCCCTAAAAATTCGTGTTATGTAGACGCCAGGTTCTCGCCGCGCTCTCGTCTCTCGTGTCAAAACGATGGAGTGTCCCATGTGCTACGAGTCTATCGAGTCCTGTTCGACCACGACACCGTGCGGTCACACGTACCACGAGGCGTGCCTGTCTGAATGGCTGGAGC
>Ga0114959_10000093_pt1 | contig 81471 bp, 75 predicted proteins | sample C_130625_EF_Meta_FD_87317 | JGI IMG/M metagenome (GOLD analysis project Ga0114959, IMG submission 87317) | Freshwater microbial communities from Lake Croche, Canada to study carbon cycling - C_130625_EF_MetaG | ecosystem: Environmental > Aquatic > Freshwater > Lake | place: Lake Croche, Canada...
AAATGGCGGAGAGTATTGGAATCGAACCAATCCACCCATTGCTGGATGACAGATTAGCAATCTGTTGCCTTACCGCTCGGCCAACCCTCCAAAATCTTATCTTGTTGCTTTACGTATTAACTTATAGTAGTAATACTTAAAGCCTCTCCACGTAGGTAACCAATCAAGATCAACAATAAAACCAACGTCCTTAGGCATGTTGCCGTATGCTTTGTTTAAAGTGTCTTCATTCTTTGACATACAGCTTCTCCTTGTGTTTGGTGGAGGTAGACGGGATCGAACCGACGACCTTTAGCTTGCAAAGCTACTGCTCTCCCAGCTGAGCTATACCCCCATTGTTTACTTATCTTAATATACTGGTGCCGCCACATGGATTTGAACCATGGACCCCCGCCTTATCAAGACGGTGCTCTAACCAACTGAGCTATGGTGGCATAGACATATAAAAACACACCTAGGGAGATTTTCACTCCCGTACCCACTAACAAGTGGGATCTTAGTTTCTATGTACGCATTCGCATATCCCAGATCATAGATGTGTTTTTATATGGCATCACTCCCTAAAGTGATATCATATAGTCTTTTAACTATTGGACGACAGTCCTCAGGCTGAATATCCGCTGTACACAACGCCATCCTGTGTATCAGTTTTTAATGACGGGACTTACACCCGCCTCGCAAGTTTGAGGATAACATTCTAGGGATTGAACGTCATAGCCTTTGCGGGACTAAATTTGGCTGGCCAACCTGGGCTCGAACCAGGGACACCTTGATTAACAGTCAAGTGCTCTACCAACTGAGCTATAGGCCAATAAAACATGGTCGGAGTACAAGGATTCGAACCTTGGACCTCCTGGTCCCAAACCAGGCGCACTACCAGGCTGTGCTACACTCCGAAATTAAATTGGTGGAGACGACTGGAGTTGAACCAGTAGTGCCTTGCGGGCGGCGGATTTACAGTCCACTGGGGTTACCAATTTTCCTACATCTCCAATAAAACAATTTTACACTTTAGTGGTAGGATTGTCAACCTACTTTCCGTTTATATCCGGCTGCTCTGGCAATCCACTTTATCAATGTGGTGCTTAGGCATGTTCTTCTAAAGTGTATCTTAAAGCATACTAGTGTCACGGTGATTCCGTGCCCTGCCCCACAAGGTGTTCAGGACCTTTGGACGCTCTCGTCTAATACGCTTTAAGATATGGCCTGTTGCCAAGCCATAGACAGGGTTAATACCCTGACCAGTAGTTTTACTCACGTGTTATCGCCAACGCTTTCATCATACTGTCCGCCCGTTTGTCCATGTTTTAAGTGCAGACTGGGACCTCGTTTCCCTTACACACTTTGAGCTTACTTCTTACGTTCCAGCTTTTCAACAATTTCTGTTAATGCCTTAACGTGAGCTTCGGCTCGTTGTAGTTTGCCTTCTATCAACGCAAGTTTTTGTGCCTGCGTTATTGTATACTGACTAGGCAAAACTTTTGGTTTATCAGTTTTCAACATTTTCTTTTCCTTATAAAAACAAAAACCTCGGAGTGTTTAGTTCCGAGGTCTTAGTTAAAATACTGTTAGGTACTATACGTTAACTGAGACCCCCGACTAGTGGTTCACGATTATCACTAATAATTGTTGACATCGCAAAAGTAGGCCAATAGGCTGACACGCCTAATTGTGGCTGGTTACTTATGGAATGTTTACAAGTTCTTAGTTTCATAATAGTATCTATTGTAGTTTATTTACCTTTTGTTGTCAACCTCTATTAGCTTAAACGGATTCTTTTGATCAAATCACTACGATTATTTTCCGCATCAAACTTCAAGTAAGTGTAACGTGACTTGTGCTTCATTGTCTTTGTATCTTCTTCTGATAGTTCAGTGATCTCAATGCCATTTGCTAATGCGTCTTGTTCGAACTTCTCAGCATCGGCAATGGCCCACTGACGTTCAATACGTGCTGTAATTTTAGCACTTTCTTCAAATGCTGTCTGCTGTTCTGCTGTTAGACTTTCCCAAAATGCCTTGTTGGTCAAGATGGTTGTCATGAAAATACTGTGATTAGTTTTAAGGATGTGTGTACCTTTAAAACGTAAGTATGTAGTTTCAATAGCATTAGCGGCACCACCTTCTGGAACTGTGTCGTATCCGCCCCACAAATGTGGGCTAACAACAACAGGCTCTACACCAACTGATTCAAATGTATCGGCACGTGGACCACGGTTGCTAACAATAACCTTTTGGCTAGCCAAGTCGGCTAGGTCTTCAATCTTGTGGTTAGAACCAACCACACGATAACCGCCCGAGTATGTAAATGCTAGGCCTTTAACATCGCTAACTTTTTCTAAGTTGGCACAAATTTCTTCACCAATTGGACCTTCTAGTACACGGCTAACGTGTTCATGATTGTCAAATAAGAATGGTAAATCCAATGCGTGGAAAGCACGGTCTTTGTAACCAACTACGCTAACCTGTGTTTGGCTCATTTGGATATCGTCACGTAACGCATCAAAAAGGGCTTCAACTGCTACACCTTGCTTGTCTAGATTTTCGTCTAGAATTGTTTGTAGGTTCTTAGAACCTTCGTGTTCTTTAATGTACTCTGGAACTGTTACAATTTCAATTGCGATCTGTCCTGGAATACGCTTTTCTAATTCTTGTGAAAAAGCTCGAGCTGTACGTACAAATAGCTCTTGTGGCTCATGTGCGATTAGCCAGCGTACTTTTCTTGGTGTTGTCATCTTGGAATTCTCCCGGGAGTGTATATATGTATTTATTTAGCCGTTTTAGCTAACCCGAGCGTGTTTATCCCGGGCTTTATACAGTATATTTATGGTGCGAGTAGCCAGAATCGAACTGGCATGGGGTCTCCCCCGAGAGATTTTAAGTCTCTTGCGTCTACCTATTTCGCCATACTCGCATTTTGTATGCTAACTAAAGTCTTATTGTATATTAAACGCTATACTGTGTCAATGTGTTTTGTTAGCTATTTAGAACTTTTGCTATTGAATTAATGGTAGCCACAATACGTCCAAGATCACGAAGTTGCTCTACTGTATATCCTAACTTTTTTAAGTTGTCGTAGTGCGTTTTAGTACAAAATTGACATTTTCCCACAATACTTGCGGCCAAGCTGTATGCTTCAAAACGTTCTTTAGTTGTTCCACCGTTGTTGGCAGTAATACTCATACGCAACATAGCCGGCAATGCTGATAATTGTAAATCTCGTGTCATATCAACATACGAATACCATACATTGTTTTGTGCCATTAAAACACCGATGCCCAAGGCCGCATCACGCTCTACTGCGTTTTCCATATCGCTTTGTATAAGTGCTGTTAACTTGGTATTACCGGTAGCAAGAGCCGCTGATAGTGCTATACCCTCAGATTCATCAGCGGGTATTGTGCCATTGTTAAGTACTGTGTCAAGGTTTATCTTAGCATCCTTGGCGTACTCAGGTATCATTTCCTGTATTACAGAAACCCATTTCATTCGGATGCCTTGGCTATTTCCTTGTATCCGGCCCAACTTGGGTGGACGTTGTCTGCTTGCATACGTTCAGTTTTAAGTACGGTATCGTGGTACTCGTTGGCAATTCGCCAAATAGCATCACGTTGAACTGGAAATTTAGTACTGGGTAATACCCAGTATACTCTATCAGCTTTGGTTAGCTGTCTGACGGTACGCAACTCTTCTTCAGTTTTAATATACTTGTGATCATTTGAGCCAAGACTAATAATTACATGTTTGGCCATTAAAGGAGTATTTTGAATATTTGTATCTAGCCATTGTTTGGAGTTTATCCCACCCTTGGCATAAGCGACACATTCTTTTCTTACATTGGCAACCCCAACTGCTATTGAATCGCCTGCGATTAAACATTCTAACATATCAGTTTCCTATTTGATTGGTGCCCCAAGCGAGACTTGAACTCGCACACCTTGCGGTACTGGCTTCTAAGACCAGCGTGTCTACCAATTCCACCATCGGGGCATTATTTCTTTATAAATTGAGCTTTTATAGCGTCGTATGTTACAATTTCTTCCGGAGATAAAGTAATAACATCAAGTTTTTGCCTAAACGCATCTGCTTCTTGTTGTAGTATACTTATGTCCTTTGCGTATTTAAAATTTTCTGTTAATCCATTTGTATCATACACATCCATCAATATATGATATCTATCTTGCGTGGATGTATTCACTGCTTGATGTAACCGATTAACCCACATTATATATACGCTACCATCAGCCGGCATATGAAGATCTATTCCTTCGCAACTATGTATACAAGCGTCATTTGTTACAATAGGTATATGAACTCTTGCCATATACGAATCAATTGATCCGTCCTGATGTACTGTTGTTACTGCTCCTGCTTTCATTAAACTTATACGAGCCCGTCTAGGATAAAATCCATTATTGGCCAACTGTTCAACAATTCGCTGAATCTCTCCCACATACGCCTGTGTAGGTGTATTGTGTTCAAACCCATGCGAAAAATTCAAATACTTTAACGCACGATAGTTAGGAATACCGTCTGGGTAAACATACTGTCTTGCTTCTGAGTGAGCAATATGTCCCATTTCCCAACCATCGCGCCAATCTCCAGTCCTGCTTAAAACGCTGTACCCACCAAAACCATGATACTCTGTGCTGTTGTATTCGGCACCTTGCATTACAGGTTCACCAAGAGGCAATATAGTATGATTTAAATCATATCTAGCTCGCTCAACGTCAATGGTAAATGGTAATTTTTCGTAAAACATAGTTTTCAATTTGGTGGGCCCACCTGGACTCGAACCAGGGACCAAAGGATTATGAGTCCTCTGCTCTAACCAACTGAGCTATAGGCCCTAAGTTCTTATTGTATATTAAACAGGATTGTGTGTCAAGTGTTTTATCGACGTTCTCTTACCGCTTGTGGGGCAGTTCGTTTTTGTCTTTGTGCTACTTGATCAGATGGTGCCATTACATTTGGACTTTGTCCGGGTGCTGGCGCTGGTGCGGCAACAATTTGGTCTGGTGCGGCCGCCGGTGGTTCTGTTTGTGCCGCAAGATTCTTGGCCAACTCAAATCGTTTAACTAGTTTTGGTCTAATCTTAGTAGCATCAACACCACGTGTAAGTTCACTAACTACAAATTCTATCATCGACTGTATAGTTTGTAGGTCAGTTACTTTATACTGAGCGGCAAGTTTTGTACAATAGTCTTGGACCTTGGCTGCTAACTGACTCAATTGTTCTTGTTGTTTGGCGGCACTAGGTTTCTTAGCAGTCTGTGGAGGTAAGCTAGGTACTTCTAGTTTTTCAACACCGGCGTTGACACCCAATGTAACTTTCATTGCGTTACTTTGTGTTTCTACCCAACTTGGGAATGATACAGTAAGCATAGGAGCCGCATTGTACATAGACTCGGGACTGTCAATGTATAGGAATTTAGTAACAGCACTATCCATAATGATAATACCATCAAACTCTTTGGCATTACGATATACCGTAAACGATGCTTTAAGCATTTCTGCTTTGAGTTTTTGTCCATCGATGTTACCTGCTCCATCAACTACCGCGTTGGCAATGGTCTTTACATTGTAATCTGGGTAGTGCATTTTTAATGCCACTGCTAATGCTTCTTTGACTGCTTTGGCGTTGCCAAAGAATGCAGTAAAGCCACTCATGTTTTGTTTTAAGTTAAACATCTTGCCCAATTCTGTACTGTCCTTGGGGATCATCTTTAACCTCGAAGCAGGTACTAGGTGTTTAACAGCAGGCAAGAACTCACGCTGGAAACGACCAACTAGACTTTGACTGCCAGCAGGACCAACACGACCGCTTTCACCAGCTTTTAATTCTATCTTAACGCCACCTACATCCAAGTCACCAGGTGCGCCACGACGATTAACATGTGGGCTAATAATATCTAACAAGTACTCGCCTTTACCAACATCGCCCATTTCACCAATCTTACCAGAAATCTTTTCAAACAAATCTCCTTTAATTAAATTAAAAGTAGTTTGCCATTCTTTATCAATTAACTCTGTGTAAGTGTTTACTTTACCCGGAGTCATTAATAGTTTTTCGTTTAGGATGCCATCGGTGCTTAATTTATTTAAAAACTTTTTAACTGTGGGCTCGTCCAAGTTGGCATTCGCCAGGGCCTGTAAGAATACATTAGCAACTAAATCTTTGTAGTTACGTAATGTAGTAAATGCTGAGACGTCCTTTTTAAGGGCAAACTTGTTGGTAAACTTTAATACATCAACCAAGTCTGGCTCGTCTGGGATTTTTTCAATCTTTTTCTCGATCTCAGCGCGAACTTGCTCGGGAGTTTCGTCAATTTTTTTAAACTGTGTATATCTCATAGTATAGTATTTATTACTTACGTTCTATATCAGCCTCGACGCATTGTGCGCCATACTGTATTTCTACTATTTTACAAGGTACATCATATGGATTATATATCCTATGCCAGTCCCCTACTGCTATGCTAATCTGTTGATGTTTAGTCATTTCTATACTGGGCAATACGTATCCGCTGGCCATGCGTTGTTCTACTGTACAAGCACCCTCAGAAACGTGCCAGAATTCATGTCTGAATTGATGTCGTTGTAAACTTATACTTTGCCCAGGATTAATTGTTAATTCCTTAACTTTAGTCCCAACTACTTCGTGTAGTACACGATAGTAACCCCAAGGACGTTCTGTCTTAGGTGCTTTCCATTCTTCAAGAATCCAGCTACTACTATTGGCTTTGTTTTCTCCGCCTACACCAAATACAAACTCTACATCATCGAATACCATTTCGGGAATGTTATCTTTTGTACGGTCGCCACCATTGGCAAATATAATATGGTCGTTGGGGTATTTTTCTTTTACTTTACGTATGGCATCTACGCTAGATCCATCGTCATCATTGAATTCGACAACTTCTCCTACCATGTGAAGATTGTCTAATACTATCATACGTTCGCGCCAGGGCATAAACGCACGACCTTTTTTACGCTCTAGCCAAGAGTCCGAATTTAGTCCAACCACAACATGGTCGCCTAGATGGTCGGCATGATTTAAATAGCTAATATGCCCAGAATGTATTGGGTCAAAGCCGCCAGTTACTATAACAATTTTCATTAGCTTACTATTTGATATAAATTTTTATCCAACCAACTTACTACAACATCTTCTAAACGAGCATATCCGTATTTGTTTACGCTGTTAATTACGCTGTCATTGATTAAATTACGTTCTGCTAGATCATACCATGTTGCGTGGCCTTCTAAAGGGCCGTATGGGCTGGCATATACCGCCGCGTATAACCAAGGAGTGTTTTCTTTGCGATAGAAATACGCATCTCTACAATCAAAGCCAGCAATGGCCAACATGTACATTAAGTTTAGAATATTATAACTATAATATTGATGACTATGATTGCTTATTACCAATCGATTATTCTGTATAAAGGTAGTTTGAGGAATTGCTAGTAGTAGCATACCGTTAAGATTTAAAGTATTCCTCCATGCAGTTAGACACTTAACAGGATCTCGAGTATACTGAAAACTATCATGGCTCCAAATTAAATCAACAGCAACCGGTACACGACGTTCTTCAAAGTTGCCACCAATTGGAATAATATTAGGGTTGGCGGCAAGTATATCGGGCTCAATTTGATTTATGTTTTGATCAACAGCATAAACTTTATAGTTGCGTGGTTCCGGTGGTTCGTCACGTGTTTTTAATGTGGCCCACCATTCGGTATCAAGTCCTGCGCCGCACCCCATATCTGCTACAGTGGTTACATTGTCTAAGAATGTATCGTACCCGTAGATAGCATTCAGTAATTCTAAGCTATGCTCGTGGCTTTCGTATTGATTTTTAAATAGGGCCATGTTGTAATATTTCTATAATTAATTTTTTCTTAAGTTCTTCTAATCTTGGTTCAAGTTGATGACATGCTTCGGCTATTTCATTTTCGCCGCCCCACGAGCGTTGCGTACTTAGATGATACGCAAATTTTGCCACAGAGTCTTTTTCTAGCTGTATACTGATAGCATTATTTTTTGGTTTTGCTTTGATACACAAATTAAATTCTTCTAGTAGTTGATCTGCTCGAGCTTTCCAGTCTGTCATGATACTGTAATATCCTCCATGCCTGCTGTTCTTAAACGAACCACGTGTCCTAGCATAAAATTTTTACTTTCAATGCCTTTCATTACACCTAGCCACTTGTTACGTAGTAGCGCAACTTCGTTAATAATTGTTTCCATATCAATTACTTCATCCTCGGCTTCGGCATACTTTTCAGCATCGCGACTTGTTAATGCTCTGGCGTAGCCTTCTAAATATTTTTTATAATGCTTTTGTCGAATTTTACGTAGTTGAATATTTAAAAATTCTAATACCGCTTCAATTTCCTGTAATTGATTAAATCTATGTTCTGTTTCGCCAGGTAAGTTGCTGAGTTCTTTTTCAACTTTGCCACGAATCTTTACATCACCCCGTGCTGAAGCAAGTTCCCCTTCATAGTATTCAATGAACTCGGGAATCTCGCCTAGGTTACCAACTACCTTATTATACCACATTAATCTTCGTAGTCGTAAGGTTCGTCTTCGTCTTCGTCCGTATCAGATGCTGTATATTCTTTAAGAGCACGTTGTAAGATAGAGTCTGTTGCGCCAAACTCTTTAAGTTCAATATCGCCCAACATATCAACCATTATGCTCATAAGATTATCGGCGGCTTCTTGACGATCTTTAACTGGAATATACTGCTTTAGCACAGTATACATTTCGCTTAGTACATCAATATCTATACTCATTCTGCTGTTTCCTCTTTTTTAGACTTCTTTGGTTTTTCTTCAACAATAGCCTCTACTTCAGCTTCAATTTCATCAACAACAGATTGTTTCTGATGTGGATTAGCAACATAGTCGGCCATTACTTGATCTAGACAAGTATCATCATTGCGTTCCCATGCCTTGCGGAACTTCTTAATGATTTCTCCTGTGGCTAATGTATATACCAAACTATTACCTTCCTTCTTCAGAAGATCTTTTCCTTCAAACAAGTCTACTAGACCAGAGTAGGGATTCATACCTTCTTCATACGGAATCTTAACCTGTACTGATTCAAAAGGTTTAGCGTAACGTGTTTTCATGATCTTACAAGCGGCACGGATGCCTTTAACTTCTGAGATCTTGTTGCCATCTTCGTCTTCTTTCAACTTCAACTTACGCATAGCTACAACAATAGAGGAAGCGTAGATAAAACCCTGTCCACCGCTGATCTTGTCATCAGGATCAAACATATCCTGACTTGCGTATGTGTGTGCTGTTGTTACTAAACCAATATTTAAACTACCAAACATATTTACACAATTACGTACAAGTGCAGCCAGTGCCTTGGGCTTACGACCCATGTCACCTTTCATGTCACCTGCTTCAAACTGGTTAACGTCTGTTGGTGTCAACAACATACCTAGCGAGTCAACTACAAACAAAACCTTGGGACGTTGATCTTCTGGTAGTACTTTGTATTCTTTAACAAACTCGCTAATCATCTTGCCCACATCGTCAATCATGGCCATGTTAAGTTTGAGAAGTTTGTCTTCGCTTGTGTCCACATCAAGTGCGTGTAACCACTTTTCATCAAGTGCGTTTTCGCTATCTACCAGGATAACATAAATTCCTTGCTTCTGTGCGTTAGCAACCAAGTTACCCGAACAGATAAAACTTTTACCTGCGCCAGACTCGCCAGCAAACACAGTAACTTTACCTAGCGGAACACCTTTGTTAAAGTCTCCACTGATCAAATAGTTTAATGCGTAATTGTTTGTGCTGATCCAGTCTGTAGGATCAGTAAAGCCAACGGAGATACCGTCGATGCTTTTAGTAATGCTTTTGCGAAATTTTGATACATCAAAAGGTTTTGTGATTGCCATAATTGTTCCTATAAGTTTTATGTAGTATACTACTGTTTTTGATTTAAGTCTACCTTAACGGTGTAAAGCTATATATGATTTCCAAATGCTCGTGATTAATTCTGAGTTAAAATCATCAAATCCCAGAATATCGTATAACCGTTTTATTTCTTCAGTAAATCGGTCTCCATCAAATATACACCCGTCAACATCAAAGTTAATAACAGGTGCATTAACTTGATTCATTTTGTAGTACTTGTTGATATCCTCAAGTACTGCCGTTTCGTATCCTACTAGATTGCGTGTGTCAAACAACGCGGTTTCAAATTCTTTCCACACAGGCCAACTTGGGCCTTTTAACATATTGTAATGTTCTTCATAGTAATTGCCTGCGTGTTCTGCTATTGTTTCTGGTCTCTTAGATTTAAGAACTGATGCTACGTCAAAGAACTTTCTAAAATTAGTAAACAATATTATTGTAGAGTTGGGCCAAACATTTAATAAATTTGGTAAATTTTCATAGGCGTGGTTTACAATAAAAAACTTGTACTTGCTATTAGATAAACGTTCAGTTACTGTATTGGCTTCACGTTTACCTTTATCCTTCCATTGTTCATGTGATGGGCCAAATAGTTGAGTATCACCTAACTCATATTTGTTAATCCAATTGCCCATTTCTTCGCGGCTTGGTGGTAGCGTTACTTTTAAACAGTTAATCCTATACTCGTAGTCTAACGGATTTTCCATTAGGTATTCTGCCATTTTTCTATCTTGTGGTACTGCGTGTCTGCTTAATGCTAAACATTGTCCAAAGAACTTACCACCAGCAAATCTAGTAAACTGTAGTATAACAGGATTAGTGCTATTGTAATTGGTCATGTAGCACCTTTAAATAGCCTTTAGTAAAATAGTGATTGTAGTTATAGTTAATAGTATCTTGTTCCATTAAGTATAGGTCGTGACAATCGTATTCTGATAATTTACTAAACTTAGATAACATACTAAACAACTCAACTAAACGTACCACAGGACTTTCAATTGAATCAAATGTATAATTAAACAATCGTGTATAAGGTTTGAATCCGTAGTATTGTGCCAGGTGTTTGTGCCACCCTGGTTGAGCATAGGCAACAAATAATCCACGTGTTACTACGCTATATAAAAACTTTTCAGTAACATAAGGATAATAACTATGCCCAACTGTTTCACTAACAACGTGTACAAATGATTGTGTTAATTTGTTTTGTAAACCTTTTACATTAGAGCCGTGGTCTTGTCTAACAAACCCAAACCCGCTTGATGTATTGTAAAATTGATCAGCATCAGGTCTGTCACTAAGAATAAATTTACGATATATAGGTTCTAATTCAGCGGGGCAATGATTTTGTATTTCGCCATCAATTTCATTACGAGAAGCTATAAAATTTTTACTACAGTATGTAGGATTAAACCACCCAAACTTATGTAGGCCAGCAGTTAGTAATTTACGTGATGCGTGTGGACTGCCATTAAAGCTACAAACAAAATTTTTAAACTCGTGATCAGGTTTAGCTGTGTAATTTTCAAATGCTTGCCACATCGGGTTAAACATTCTAAATTTAAAATTTAAATTAGGATATTTGCTTTTAACTGATTCGTCAAATACTTGACAATAGTGTACTGTAGTTGGCTGTTTAGCCATAGCAGATACATAGTTGAATACTGCGTTTGTTCTATCAGGCAGGAAACCGTTACAATGGTCGCCGATCCAAATTTCGTTTGGTATTGTAGTTAATTCAAATACGTTAGGATACCCGGGACGTGGAGGGAAGGAATGTTCAACTAACTCAGTCATGTAACTTCCTATTATTAAAATATGTACCCGGTTCTAGTACGTCTTTAGTAACACGACTGGTCATGTTAAATTTAACATTGTCGCATACCAACAGTTTATCTTTAACTGAACTAGACATTCCATAGTATATGTTGTTGCCTGTTCTTGTACTTCCGCCAATAATAGTTCCTGGCGCTAAAATATTATTATTGCCTAAGTTGGTTCCGTGACCGATATGTGTATTACATCCTATTAGGCCAAAGTCATTTATAACTGCGCTGTTTAGAATACTAGCCATTGGATAGATAACTGTTCCACGTCCCATCTGTGCTGAATCAGCAACAAAGGCGTCTTTGTGTATATATATTGGCCATTTACGTGGATATGTAAGGGCATAACTAAAAAAGTTTTTACGATATTCAAAATTCCAAAAGCCAACTATACATTGACTATCAGCGTCTAATGTTAAAAATTCTTCTTTAGTTATAGCCTTAACTTGGCTGTATGTTTCTCGTTGAATATACTCAACAAGCCCATCAGTAACTACACCGTCTCCGATGATATATAAAGGTTTGTTGTGGTTATAGTCGATTAGCACGATAGAGGACACAAGGGGTTTCCCCCTTGTGTTACTTAGTAATCGATTACTGTGTTTTGCGATTACGGATCATTGCCAAAATATCTTCAGCTTTTGCGCTAGAAGGTTTCGCGGCTTGAACCGGTGCTGTTGGAGCAGGAGCTTCGTCCTCATCTTCGGCTACAACTGGTGCCGGAGCGGCTTTTGCCACCGGAGCAGGAGTATCATCCGATGATGCTTTTTCATTGCCGCCTTGGAATCCAGCCGGCTTAAAGTAAGCACCCCACTTGTCAGAGTCGTATGGTTGACCATCTACTGATGCTTCAAACATTTCCTTAAGAACTTTAAGTTCTACTTCGCCTGGTTTCTTAGGCAAAAAGTCTGACAAGTTAAACAATCCAAACTGTTCAATTGCGCCAGCTTCGTCGGAATTCAATGCCGACTCTTTACGTGACCACTTACTTGTTGAGTAGTCGGCGTAGCCGCCTTTGCTTGTTTTAACAATCTGGAAATCCAAGCCACGTTGATAATCAACTGGCAATTCTTCCATCTCTGGATCCATTAAAGCCGCTTTAATGATATTAAAAATCTGTGGACTAATAACAAAACGACGGATTGGATTTTCCGGAGTCTTATCATCACCAAGTGCGTTCTCACGAACAAAACCTTGGAACAAGTAAGATTTTTTCTTCCAGTACTTACGACCCATTTCCTCTAGAGCTGGATCTTTAAACCATGGACGAACTTCTGCCAAGATTGGGCAGGCTTCGCCATACATTTCCATACAAGGTACTTGTACAACTACAGGCTTGCTATCTGCTTGGCCCTTGATGCCAGCAAATGGCAAACGAATCATTGCTCGTTCTACCCAAAAGAAACTGTTTTTTGTATTACCGTCTGGAAGGAACCGTAAACGAGAAGTTGTGCCTTCTGCTATATTCCAATGTGGATAAATGGCGTTGTCGCCACCTGATTGATTGCCGCTACCGCGGTTTTCGTTTGCTTGTAACTTCGATCTAATTTCTGCTAATGTCATTGCCATGATGTTTTTCCTTTATAAAATGTGCCATGATTGTTTTGAGATTGTCTCAACGCACACACCGTAGTGTATACTATTATATTTAGCTTTGTCAAACAATAATTTAAACTTTTATTGCCGTTTACAGTATTGTTGATAGAGTTCAATATTTTGGTGTGCCTTTTGGTAAAGCTGACTGATTAAATCTGCTTTACTTGGGCTAGTATACAGCACTTGTAGACTTTGTGTCAACCTCTTAATTCTAGCATATGGATCCGGTGCTGTGTCATATGATTCGTCCAAAATTTCATCAAATGTTTGGAAACCCATCATCTTTAATCTTTTTAAACTGCCTTGTCCGCTGACCAACACAAACGGTTTGCCGGTTGCTAAACAGTTAGCGGTCTTTTCAGTAAACCAAAAATTGTCCATACAGTCAGTTTCGGAAATGACTTCAATTTGGTATTTGTTCCAAATGTTACCATAATGAGAGCAGGCTGTTTGCCAATCAATCATTCCCATGTAATGATTGCTAATTAAATCTTGATCAAATGTTTTTTGATTAAACCATTCTAGTTCTGCTTGGTATACATCGCTAAAATGCCTGTACTGGTCATTTATAAAATGTGGTTTAGATTGAAACGTGATAAATGAATCGTTTGGGAAAGCAGTATCTAATTCATATGCTAGACGTAAACGACTAACATTGTATCTACCCAATGTAGTTCCAATGAACTTGGCATTGTCTATGTTACGATCAAAATCTGCCGGTAGATATCTGCCGACACTAATAAAAATTCCCAATCTTAAAACTTCTGTATTGAATATCCCGTCGTCTGGACAATGTGTTTCTAACGTTACATGGCTGTAAGGAATTAATAATGCTCCACAAACATATCGCAATGCTTCTTCAAACCCACTAAAGCGATGATTTTCGCCATCAAGTAGCTTAACTCGTATTTTTTGTCCACGATAATATTTGCTAATGATATCTAGTAGCAAATCTTTTCTAGTAATAGAATAGTCCTTGTGTATGAAGAACTGTGCTAGGATAACTATTTCGTTATCGGTTACTGTAATTGCTTGTTCCATTATAGTTGATTAAGTAAATATTCTGCCCACAAGGCATGTCCCTCTTCGGTTGGATGTCGACTGTCTTCTTTGTTACAATACACACAAGAGTCTAGCAAATCAATTCTGGCATTGGCACGATCAATAATATCAAATACATCAGGGTAACGTGCATCATAATTCATTTGCTCAATGTGATCACTGATTACAATACGTGTATCGTTTTGTATTGTTTTGTCTAACAGTACTTCTAACCAACTTAGTTCGCATAAATCTATAGTGCTATTGTTGCCATCTGTAAAATTATGTGCTGTAATAAAATGTATATTAGGATATCGTTTGGCTAATACTTTAATTACATAGTATGTTCTTGCTAATATATCATTTAATACTGCCTGTTGAGTAATCAATGATCTATTCATCATTTTTAATTCTTCATGGCGGCCTGATTCTGTTAGGGTAACAACGCAGGTAATTTCATTGTATGGATGTAGACCCATCATAATTATTTCTTCTAACCATGTTAGCATTAAAAAATTAGAGCCACCAGGTAATGCTATATTGTACCAACTAGCATCCATTGCTTCAGACATGATATTTCCAAACACATGATTTAATCTATACTCAGTATCATCAACGCCATTGCGTACCTTAGTATTTCCTAAACTATCGCCGTAGGTCCACGAATCACCTACTGTAATTAATAGCGTGTCACTACGGTGCTTGAATGATATTGGATTATCAATCATCGACCAGTCAGGAACTTTTAGTACATCACTTGACATATTGTGTTAGATCTAAATTGTTTAAACGATCCCATTGCTCGTATACGTATGTGCGAAATCGTCTTTTATTATTTTGACAACGACCAAAATATTTTTTATATTCTTCAGCAGGGTTTTTAATTTTACGTATTGCGTCCATTGCCACTTGCGAGTATTGTACATAACGTTCAGGATCGTGGGCATTTTCATTAATGCTTTTATAATTAAATACGTCTTCAAATATATCAAAACCTTGTTCTTTGAGATACTGACGTAATGGTGCTTGCCCGTACACAAAGAACGGGCGCATGCCTATTATAGGCTTAAATGTTTTTTCACTGGTAAAGAAATTTTGTGGGTATGTGTTACTAAATTCTGTTTCTGTTACTAAACAGAGCAAACTGTTATTCCATACCGTTGGACTGCCAACACTAAAGATATCATTTAGTATTTTACGACTTACAAAAGTTTCATCAACGCCTAAGTTGCCATATTCATCTCGAATACCTTGACTATCTTCAAATGTTTCATCTATTGTAATAGCTCGGTTGCCGGGCAATCCTAAACTTACAAATCCTTCGTCACGCAGACCATTGGCCAACAGTTGATCTACTATAGCAATGCGATGTGGATGTGGTTTACGATTTAAGCAGATATACTTACGTGCTGTTGGTAGTATAGCAACATCATGTTCTTCGTAGTTTTGAAAATACAAGTCACATACCATTGCCCAAAAGTCTAGACGACATTGTGCGGCATTACCAATAATAAGATATGGTATCCCCGATTGTTCGATTGCTTCAAATATTTTTGGTACTGCTGGGTCGACAAAGTTATGACATATAATAAACTCTGGGTCAGCATCTCTGATATTTTGGGTAATATCATTTTCGTGTAGCCAAGTGGGATTAATAAACATCACACGGTCAACGTCGAGTTGAGTGCGACATTTAGTTTCTAATATATTGCGTATTAATTGTTCGACACGCCCGGCTTTCCAAGAATACGGAAAGCCGTTAGTTGATTTTATTATCTCCATAACACTACTTATCGTAGTATTAACGTGTGCGAGTAATTCCTGCTAAACTGCGGATAAAGTCCAGACTGTCGTTGGATTCATTTACGTTTGGCTCATCTAATGAACTTGCGCCATATGTATCATTAGGGTGTGCTTGTGCCGGACTCACCGGTGGAGTGTTTGTATGGGCCGCATCAACATTTTTTGGGCCAATTGCCAATTGGTTTAAAAGGTCGGGCATGTTGTGTTCTAGCCATGTTTTGACCAGGCTACGAGCGTCAGCATCCGGACCTTGTCCTTGTGCTAATTGATAAATGGCATCGTGTAAGTCATCGTCGCCAATGATTTGTTCTATGTCAGCCAAAGCATCTATACCGTCAATTCCAACAGCCTTGGGCGTTTGTAAAAATTGTTGTAGTGCTTTAATTTTATCTTCAGAGTCTGGACGAGTCCAAGTATCTTCGTACACCGTATCTGCCCACTCTTCTAGTTCATTGCCTAGTTGTCCATGCGGCTGTGCCTTGAGACGTTTATGTGCTTTATATACAATTGGTAATGCTTCAGTAAATCTATCGTCGTATACTTTTTTAACAAAACGTTCGCGTAGTGCGTCAACATCAATGTTATCTTCTTCTAGAGCTTCCGGAACAAATGTTTCCATAAACTCGTCATAGTGATGTTTGCTGTGTAAATGTTTTAGTGTGCTTTTTAATTCGCTATAGTGTTGAATAGCCGCCTGGGACATTTCTGCTGTCTCAGCATCTTCAAATTGACGGTTTTTTGTAGCACGAACAAAATGACGCATAGCAGACATTTCTTTTACAATGTTGATAATGTACTCTGCCATATCATCATGTGTTGTGCCGCCTTCGTTAATATGGCGACACATGGCGCGGGCACCATGTAGGTTTTTAAATGGTACTAGTAAACGTTCGCCAATTGGTGTTTCAATAAAAATTTCTTTAATTTTTCTTGTGCGGTCACCGCGCTTTTCGTCACTAACTAAACCTTCGTGTTTGATCAATAAACGACATTGATCCATATCTGCGTAGCTGTTACGTGATGTGCCATACAACTTGCTTTCCGTCATTGGCACATCTTGCGTTGTTGATACGTCGTCTACTTTAGCTTGTTGCTTAATGTCTTTTAAATCTAAGTTTGATTTGTTAATATCTCTGGTGTCAAATGTAAGCAAATTGCGCTTGGCAAACATTCTTAAATTGCGTAAAAATTCGTACCATTCTTTGCGGTGTTCTCGGTCCATTTCGGAAGAAATGTTTTGTCCGTAATATACTTTTAAACTAGTTTCGTCTATTAGACTAATTGTTACTGTACCGAACTCAGCACCGTCCTTACCGGTGTAAGTAAAATTAAAAAAACGTGCTTCAGTGGGGTCTGTTTCAGCCTGAGCTTTTTCGTTGCCCAACGTTACGTTAGGAAAACGTGAGCGTATTTTATCAAATAACGCGGATGAGATGGATTCTATTTCTTTAGACATAAAACTATTTATCTTAAATCATAATGAAGGGCATGGGTTCAATGAAGTTATCTATGCTGTCTTTGAGTTCATTATCTAGCCCGGAATCAAACTGTTGTAAAAGCATAATCATGCGTATAGCCAACAATGCGCTCATTACCAAGTCGTCGTGTTCGCCTATTTTTGCCGCAAAACTGTTACCACTTGCTACAAATGTCTTTAATTCGCTAATTAAAGTTTTACTAGCAATAACTAGTCTACGTGTTTCTATTAGACTCTTTAACTTGCTACATGCACTTAGTTTGCTCTTGTTTGTTGTAGTAAACCCTTTGCGGTAGCGATGTCCAGCGGCACCTTTTTTAGGTTCGCTTAGGAATGTTCCTGGAATGTTTTCTTCTCCCAGCTCGCTAATACATACCAAAGCGGCTTCACCTAAGGTATTGTTTTCAACACTATAATATATATTATTGCTACCAGATACATCAGCCAGGTACTGGCAAATTTCTTTAAGTATAACAACCTGTCGCTGTACGATCGTTTTATTATGACTCCACTCAGCTACTTGTTTAAGTCCGGGCATTTCAAACACTTGTATTGCCGCGGGATCTGATCCTGTGCCCAAACTTGGATCTAGTGCTACCACATAGGTTTTGTCGCGCTCGGGCTTTTTATACCAACGTATTTGCCCTTGCTTTTCAATGGGATCTATGCCACCCATCTCTGCTAGGAACAACGGATTAATTAATGTTTCGTCGAAAATAATAAATTCGCATTCCATTTCACGGCGGAAGCGTTCTTCGCCGAGCTGGGCTAACATTTCTGCAGCCCATTTTGCGTCACGATCAGGATGTTCGCGCCAGTTACTACGGAAAGCCTTAAAGCCATTTTTACCCAATGGGGTTTCGTTGCCAAATTCATCAAAGCAATTATTAGCTTGACGCCAGATTTGTGCGAATTGGTCTTCGTCTGAGTTAGGTGTTGATGTAATAATACATTTACCACCAGTTGCCAGGGTAGGTGTAATAGAAGTCCAGAACTCACTAGCGATAGTAGGTCGAACGAACGCAAACTCGTCACAATATAAGAGTGATATAGACATACCACGACCTGTATTTTCTGTTGTTGTTTGACTTACTATACGTGATCCGTTTTCAAAGTCCAATGATCCTTTGTTATAACTGGTCACACCTGCTCGAATAAAATCTGGGCAATTTTCGTAGGCATAACGAACACGTTGCATAATTTCTTGGGCGCCAATATATTTGTGTGCGGCCACTAGAATAGTCGAATCTGGAACAAACATAGCATACCACAACAAGTAGCCCGCGGCACTGGTACTTTTGCCAGTCTGTCGGGGCATTAATGATATACTATAACGATTAGTGTGATAAGCATCGATTAGTCGGCACTGATACTCAAACGGGTGGTATTGAATACTACCTTTAGTCGGATGTTGAATAAAGAAGTAGTTGCTCATAAAATACCGCGGTCCATTTACAGGATCCGCACAACGGGCTAGTTCCTGTATTTGGTGTTCGGTGTAAGACATCCGTTTATACGGTGCCTTGATAATTGCTGTTTCTAAATCTTTACTCATTGTCTTATTTGTGTTATACTTGTAGGTATAAGTATATTTAACTTCAATTTACAAACGGTTTATCAAATGTCCGACACTCTACTACTCAATAGTAATTACGAACCAATTAGTGTATTACCCCTAAGCGTTATTAACTGGCAACATGCCATCAAGTTAATGTACCTGGGCCGTGTTCATGTGCTTGAAACTTATCCAAATTGGATAATTCATAGCGAACGTTTAGCAATAAATGTTCCTAGTGTCTGTGTGACCAAGGATTACTTCCATTATAAAAAAAATGTCAAGTTCAGCCGTTATAACTTATACATGAGAGACTTATTTCAATGTCAATATTGTGAAGAAGTATTTGATTACGAAGAACTAACTATTGATCATGTTATTCCGCGTATGTCTGGCGGGAAAACGGTTTGGGAGAACTGTGTTACCAGCTGTAAGAGCTGTAACCACGCCAAGGGTAGTAAGTTAATCAAACCTAAAATGAAACCTTACAAGCCAGATTACTATCGTCTTGTTAACACATGGAAGCAAATGCCGTTTAATGTTAAACAAGATTCGTGGTACAAATACTTAGGCAGGGAAAAAGAAGCGGCTTAACTGCCAGGATCGGGTTTTGGGCGATACTCAGGATGTTGCTTTAAGTATTCATCAACTTTACTGCGTAGGCTACCATTGAAGAATGGTTTAGTAAAATTAATAATAAACCAAAGATCTGTTCCTGGCATTACGTGAAATTCTTTAAGTAGCGCATTACGTTCTTGCGCTGTAAAACTAATATTGCTACCCACAGGACTTTCAATTCCGGTTTCGGCGGCTTGTGGTACTGTGTTATTACCAGTGTACATTCCAGCTTCAGCTTCAAACAAGCCAGTAATACCAGCCAACTTTTTTAATTGATATAAGTCTGTGGAATCCATGACAGCATCCGCATCACCAGTTTCACCTTGGTGAACAAAGTGTTCACTGGTTATGCGATATTGTTTCATGTTAAGCAGAAAGTTTTTTGATACTTTCGTATTCAGCGGCCAACTTGGACTCTAAAGCAGAAACTGCGATAAGAGTTTTTTGTGCTCGTGTTGGAGGAGTTGCCAATGCGTTGTCACCGTTGTTCTTGGTTGGACGATCTGGATTCATTGCCTTTTCACCCGAGTCACCTTCGCCTGGGCCCATTGTAGAACCCTTCATTGACATATATTTCTCGTTAGGAGCATTAACTGGGTTAGCACCAGCATCATCAACGTGAGTTTCAGCTTCGTCTACTTCGGGTTCTTGAGCTGGTAGTTCGATTACTTCAATACCTTCTTCGCCGTCAACTTGAGCATTGATTGGAGTGTCGGCTTGACCTTGTAAATTTTGTGCGGCTTGTCCATTGCCTAAACCGGCAATACGTAACATTTGTAATAGCTCTGCCGCTTGACTGCCATTGGCTGTAACTGTTACATTCTTGTCACCGTTGCTACTCATGTTTGTAGCAACATTAATAGTATCTTCAACTGATTCGTCAATGTCTACTTTTTTAACAGCGTTAGTACCAGGAATTTTGTCGCCAATTTCAACATCGTCGTCTTCTAAACCTTTGGTAAATGTATTGCCTTCGTTGGGTTCTTCGGTGATCTCATCGGTATCAAACTCTTGACCAAATGCTTGAAATTTGTTTTTGCCAGAATGTTCTGCTTCTGTGTCTTTTTGTTTGATATAGTCGCCGCGGCTAACTTCGCTTAATCCAGCTAACTTAGCTAGTTCGGATAATTCCTCTTCCAATGATGTATCTAGTGGAGGAAGTCCGGCACGATCGCGATAATGATCGCGTTCAATATTGTCATGTGCTTTTACGTCCGGTAATGTATAATCTGCTGTACCGTGCCCACGCATTGCTGGTGGTAAGTTGTAGTCATTCTGTTTTTTATAAAATGGGTTACTTGGATTAGTTGCTTCATCGGCAACTACTTTACCGTGGTAGCCTTTGATTTCCATACAATCTTTTAATAGTTCAGAACAGTGACCTGTGTCTTTAAATTGTTTGATGTCTTGTTGTAACTCTGACAACATTTCATCGACTGTTTGATGCTTGGACTTTAACAATTCAGCAAAGTTAATACCTTCGCTAATACGAGAGAAACGCTGACTTAACTTGTCCATTGCTTCTGCCATTGTATGTGTGCGGCCTTTGAGTTTAGTCTTAGGTGCTTTGTTTGGTACACGACCAAACGGATCATTCATTTTGCTGTACACTGGTGCGGCATCTTTCTTTGGACGACCGCGTCCTAGTTTATTGCCTTCGGCATCAGTCTTAGCTACTTTAACGGCATGCTTGCGTGGGCGGCCGCGCTTGCCTTTGTTTGCGTCTTCGATGTCGTCACCATCATCAGTTGGATAACCTGGGAAATCTGTTTTACGGTGTGTTGTTACACCAGGCTTGTGTGTAATTTCGCCTTCTGGCAGGTCTTGCTCGCTGCCATCTTGGGAATTTAAGTTTTTTCCATCAAATTGAGCAATATAGTATTCGTCTTGTGCGCGACCGCCTAAGGTGCCCCAATGGTTTCTGGCCTCATCATAACTATTAAATACATGGCTACCAACTCCGTTGCCATAATCACTAACAAGGTAAAACTTACCAGCTACTAAACCCTGGTTTTCTGCTTCCAACATCTGTGAGTTATAGTTACCCCAGCCGCCAATTTTCTTTGCGGTCTTGTACTGCCATGCCATCACACACTGACCATCAACATAACCATGAACCTGCATGCCATCTGGACTTTCTTTTGTGCTGTCAAATGTATCTGCTTCAAATTTACCAAAGAAGTCGGCTGCATTTGTATAGTACTGTCCGGCGTCGGCTTGTAAGTCTTCGTTCATATGCTCTGTACATGTACCAGATTCGCACATAGCACATTCTTCTGCGCTAGTTCTAATAGGTGTTACACCTTTGGTCATAGCATTATAACCGCCAGTGGCAAGTTTGCCCGTTGGCTCTGTAGTTTTGTTAAAAGGTAATTTGCTACCAGCGGCACGTGCCGACTTGGCCATGCCGGCAGTAGCATCACGATGTGCTTGTGCTTCAGGGCTACCATCTTTACCAACGTGTTTCATTTGTGAGTAGTGACCAACTGGACCTTTGGTGTTACCAGCAATACGAACTGCTTCATCTTTACGACCAGCAACACTACGACGTGTCATTTCTTTTTGTCCTAGCTTTTCACGACCAATAGTAGCGGCAATAGCATCAGCTGAATCTTTGCTCTTACCAGACTTTTGAATCTTGTTGCTTAGTTTACTAAAATCACTTTCAGCAAATTGTTTGGCTAGTCGAGCTTCTGTTGAGCTAACATCACGTAGACCTTTAAGTATAGATCCTTGACTTTCAACGCTTTCGCGAATCTGCTGTACTTTAGCATCATGCTTTTCTTGAGGTGTTGGCTGTAGTGCCGCTAGTTTTCCAAGAATGGAATACATGTTGTCGTGTGGATGATTCTTGCTCATTTTCTTAACCTTTTGCTTTATAAACTTTATTTTGCGTTGTTCCCATTGGACTCTTGTTGCCCATTGACGCATCGTTTGTTGTTTTGCCTGCTTCTTTGCTTTCTTGAGCAAATTCAAACTTACGTGATTCTAATTCTTTTAATAAACTACCAATACGACTTTGACCGGCCAGTTCTTGTGCGTTAGGCGCATCTTTTAATTCTGTTTCGTCTAGCAAGGCGCCAACCTGGTCTTGACCACGTGCTTCGGCTTCGTCGGTATCAATTGCTTCATTTAAATTACGCACACTAATCCAATCAGCATTAATGCGAGCACGTTCTTTAATCAATTGACGTACTGTTACTGTTGTTGCTGGATAAGCAAGTTTGATGTCAAATGTCCAGCACTCACACGCACCGCCCCATTGTGGGAATTCACGGTGTTCTTGAATCGGTAAACTTTTTACTGCTGATATGCTCTCAAGTTGATATGCTTCGAGAGCATTTTTAATATGGTCCATTGTTTCGCCCTTGGGCTCGACGCCAGCAAGTTTAATACGAAACTCGTACGGTTTGTTTAGTTCAAAAATGTAAGTTTGAAACGGTTTCATCATTATATTCCTATATTCAATATTTAGCCCAATTGGGTTATTTGTCCTTGTTGGCAAGTATCTGTTTTAGTAGATCGTTGCGATCTAAAACAATACCTTGCCCATCGATTGTGCCAACGTCATCCTGTGCTTTGCCAGCATCTTTTTTAATTTGATGATCTAATTTGGCTTTTTGTAGCTGTAAATTAACCATACGTAACTTTTTGTCTAGTTTGGCAGTTTTAGCTGTAATAGCATGACCCAATAGCATACCAGCTGTTTGTAGTATAACTCCACTAAAGCGTGGCTCTACATTCATGCCTAAATCTATTAAATCTTCTGCTTTACTTTTGGCTAGTGTAGCAAGCTCATCTAATTCGCTATCTGCTGTGTCTAGATCGCGTACTGTAGGAAGTGCGGCATCTATTTTGTCTATTGCTAAATCAACTTCTGTGATTAATTCACGGTTTTCAGCAATGGCTTGTTCTGCTTCTTCTGGGGTAGCATCGACCGACGGTAGGTTAAAAAGTTCTTCAAGTTTCTTAGTCATAGCAATATTTATTTGCCGCGACCCTGGTGGAAAATCATATCTTCCGTAACTACCCGAAACTTTAATCCGTGTGCCGCGCACCAACGTTGGGCCGCTTCCCATTTTGCCATATTAAGTATTGCCGCCGCTTGATCACGAATGTTCTTAGCACCTTCTAATGTGGTCTCTTTTCGAGGCTTTACTTCAATTACTTCGGCACTTTGATTACCGCTGGCATCAACGTATGTAATAAGAAAATCCGGTACGTATATGGTATTTTTACCGGTCAATGGGTTACGATAATTTATATGTACAGCCTCGCTTGCCCATTGTATAATATTTGGGTTGTTGTCACAAAACTTCATAAAGACATGTTCCCAGCTTGAACGATATGTTGGACTTTTGTTGCCTACATATTTTGCTGGATTTAATATTTGATATTTGCCTTGGGCATATTTGCTCATGTTACACCATTATACTTCTGGCTATATAAGGATTGTTTACCTTTGTGGTTCTTACTGCTAGAACACTAGTAGGACTTCTATTGATGTTTAAAAATCCTGCCAGATAGTTGCTTAAAGCACCCGGTGCTAATTTTTGAAAGTCATCTAAAATCTTTAATGGATCATTGCCTTGTGCCAGTGCTGTATAAATCACTGCCGCGGCCATATTTTTTGCTGTTTCTTTATTACCAGTTGACTGTTCAAAAAATGCTACAATAGCATCATTGGCTTCACTTGAAGTAGCAAAGTCAATACTGTAAAAATTATTAAAATATTTTCTACTGTTGTCTTGAGATACAGAAATATCTGGACCAGATAAATTAGTTGCTGTTGTGATTTGATTAGACATATTATGCCTCAAATATTGTAGACGCTATAGACGGTGTGTCTGACAATACTACAGCGCCAGCGCCACCACCAAGCTCAAATGCCGCTACATCAAGATTTGGTACTATACTGCTTGTTGTAGTAGAAGCTGGCGTAAACCAATTGGATGGATTAAAAATAGTAGTACTCCACCAATTGCTGATTGGAGTTGTAACATTATCAGTTATACTCTTTAAAAATGCACTGTTAGCTATATCGTTACCAAGACCAGTAAAGAAGGTGCCTGTACTGCTAATAATTTTAGATGAAATTTGATTTACAGCATAAGAAATTGCCATGTTCTCTACGGTTACCAATGCCAACTTAGGATTGGCTATTGCCTGAGCAACAAGTCCAACAATGGCACTACCATTTGGACCAAGCCCTTTAGCAATGCCGCCTACTACTGCGTTAGTAGCCTGGCTGGTAATAGTTCCGGCAATACTTGCTGTTGCGGCAGTTAGCTGTTGCGATAACACAGCACCAGCAGTTAATCCATTTGTTAATCCACCAAGACTTGGTATAGCAAAGCCTCCTGAATTTGAAATTCCGTTGACCACTGACGCTTGAACGCCATTACCGAGTTGTGTTGAAAATGCGCCAGGACCAACTATACCCAATGGAGTAAATAACGGTGGAGCTAGTTGTACATAGGTTGCCGCATTGATTGCCAAGTCTGTTATTTTATCTGTTGCTTGTGTGTAACCACCTTGACCGTTGTCGATGATGTTTACTCCTTCGTTAGGAGCAATAGGGCTGTTGGTTCTATCATAGTGTAGATCAATAAAACCACCAACTGTGTTTTCTGTCACATACCCTGTTAGATACTTGACAGTTTCAAATTGAATGCTCATTGAATTCTCTAGTAGAGATTGTCCTTCGCTGGCATTGTGTTCGCCGTGTCCAAACTTAGTAATAATAGGATTAATTAATTCGTATTCGCTAAAATTCTTTTGATATAAACTGTAGATACGTATTGCTAAAATATATTGATACGGTTGATTGCCATATGCGTTATTATAACCCACAGTAGGTCTCGGAGTATAACCCCAATTGAATGTAGGGCGACTTTGATATTTGTGTGAGGCAGTATATGTAGAGTCAGCATAGTCTGGATCTCTATAGTAAAAACTATAATAGTCGTACCAGAAACTTCTTACATTATCTGCTTGGTCATCATGGAATACAATGTTTACTGGATCGTATGTAATTTTATTTTGAACATAGTTTTTACGATTGTAAGCATTGTGTTCTTTGACCTGCATTGTAAACTTTGGCAGGTTAACGCTTTTAACAATCATTCCCATTTCTTGGGCCTGGAGATTACTAATACTGGTAATGTCTTTGTTCAAGTCAAATTCAACATAATATAAAAATCCATACTTGGGACTTAAACGAAAATTACTATCAGTAAAGATTCTCGCCGCATGACGATATGTACGTATAGTAGTACTACCTTGCTGACGAAGTAAATGGTTAATGCTCATATTATTATTTATCCGTAAAAAAACCCGGTGTTTTTATGACCGGGCTTCTTACTCAATAAAGTGAATATTAGTTTACTGGACCGTTTGTGCGTGGTACGTTTAGTGTAGTACCAACACCTTGTCCGGCTGTTTGGACAGCGTTATCAAACTTAATATTACAAGCAATTTGTACAGGATCATTGCTGTTGTAAGCCATATCGCCGTAGTCTACAGAACTTAAGAAGCAACCTTCTAGGTCCCAAGCTTCTAGTACAGTTGGAGTTGTTTGACCATTACCACCGTCTAACATTTCAAATGTCATTGAGAACTTATAATCAACGCCACTTGCTGCACTTGCTTGTTCCATAAAGTCGAACTGCTTCTGGATCTGTTGACCAACCAACTTGCTTACAGCACCAGTAGCATCATCACGGAAGTTAACCGTAGTTTCTTGCCATTCTGGCTTACCTTGTAAAAATACCTTGCTGTTGTAAACATCAATTGTAATTGGGTTGAAGTTTACGTTTGGACGCTTAATATCAACGATTTGTTTTGTTAGTTCTGTTGTTGTTTTGTCAACGCCAAATCCTGTAAATACCGCACGGAAGCGATACTTTAATTTTGGCATCAACAAACCTTGGTGTCCAGCACTTTGATCTGTTGATAACGGAACTGTAAATTTATTTAAACTTGCTATGGCCATACTATTCTCCTGTACTCTTATTTACCATTTTAAGTGGATGCCGCCTGGAAGGTCGAAATCTCACCAGGGTTATATAGCGCAATCGGAATGTAAATAAATTCAACATCACGCATTGGCTCGATAGCTATGTCTACATACAACTGCTGATTAGCAATCGTACTTTGTGTATTATTGCTACTATCACATATTACCAAGAAGTCGTATACACCACGCTTGCTTAGTACGTCGTGTAACGCACCTTCAATTTGGCGAGCAATACTTGTTCTTGTTTGTTGATCATTTGGCTCAAATAAGTAACCATTTGATATAGAAGCAAAGATTGTACGTAAGTAGTTTTCTAAACGAACTACGTTAACACTACCACGTGCAGTAGTGTCTGCAGAACGAGTTAGCTGTCCCCAAATTACAATACCAGTTCCTGGCAATTGAGCGATTGGGTTAATCTTCAATGGCTGTAGTGCGTCACGTAGACCTTGGTTAACGCCGTTGTGTACAAATGATCCTGTTGCCGAATCAATGTAACCAACATCGTTTAAATTGCTTACCAAACCGCGGTTTGCGCCAGCTGGACTAAACCATGGATAGCTAACTTGGTCATTGTACAAGAATGTACGTAATGCCGCATGGCTAGCTGGTACAGCTACGCTATTACCTGCTAAGTCATTTGTTAAACCTGCTGGGTAGTAAATTGCTGTGTATGGATCAGATGCTGTTACTTTTGGCAAACCTTTGCCTGTTGAATTTGAAACCCATGACGTGATATCAATTGCGTTTGGCTTCAACGACATTGGTGTGTCAGCAATAATAAAACCTGTGTTAGCACGATCGTTGTTTAGTGTTACCAAGTTACTTGTAACTTCTGGATAACCGGGAACAGTTAACAAATTAAAACCGTAAATTAATTCACGAGCTGTTAAGTTGCTGTCAATTGCGCTACGTAGTGCGTGTATAATCATTGAACGTTGAGCATTACCGCCTGCGTTCATTGAACCATCATTTGCTAAACCACTAGCACTTACCCAAGTATCTTTAATTGCTGGGAGACTTGCGTTAGGGAACGATGTGCTGTTAAAGTAGTTGCTTACAAACTTCTTAACGTTATATCCTGAGCGACGTGTGTTAAACAACAATGCTCCACGTGGGTATAAACGATAATCTGGAGCATCTAGGTCTGTGTAGTTACTTGCTAACAACGATGCCACTGTTGGTAAGCTGCCGCTGATAACGTCAGCAGTACCGCCTGCGTCCCAACGAGCATCAGCAAATACAATACCATTTGACGAAACAGAGTCTGTATTGTTAATACTTGTCCACGCTCTTGTTATTGCGTTGTAACGATACAATGCTGGGTAGTTTACTGTGTCGCTACTGTCTAACCATAAATCGCCTGATACTAATTGTGTGCCATCGCTCTGTAATACTGGAGCAGAACCTGCGCTAACAATAACACCTGCTGGGTCTGTGTTAGTTAGGTTAAATCCACGTGCGTCTGATACAACTTGTGTGTAGCCTTTCCAACCATTGTCGTTGACCATGATGTCAACTTCGGCTAAATTGCTATAATACCACATTGTACCATCGTCTGGCGATGTGTATGGTGCGCTATCGCCAATTTTAGTAGTTGCCAATAACTGTGTCCAGTTACTGATAGAAACTGTTGGCGTAGCAAGTAGCGTATTTACAATAAAACCACTACCTTTGTTTGTTACAAATTGTGCCGCTGTCAATGGAGTACCAGTTACGTTGGTTAAGTTAATCGTGCCACCGGCTGTGTGCGAAATACTAATACTGCCGTATGGGCCGTCTGCGTTATTAAATTGAGCTGTTACGTACGGAATATTAGCCGCTAAAATTGCGCTAACAAAATCTGTTGCGCCTGTGCCGGCTAAAGTAATAGTATAAGTTCTTGTATTAGCATCTCCAGGCGTAGTTGATACTAAGTTAAAGCTATTACCAGCTGTAAATGCTGTGGCCGATGCTAACTGGCCGCCTTTACCTGTGGCCACTGTTTGTGGCAATTGTGCTTGTAATTTAATGCCGTTAGCAGTAGTATCAGTAACACCAACTATGGCTATAACTTGACCGTGTGGGATATTAATACCGCCGCCCGATGGATCTAAACCATAGATAGCGTCAGATTGGAATGTGTATAACGGAACTGTTAATGCGTCCCATTTTTCCAACGAACCATTCCATTGTTTGTATGCTAAATTAAAACCCTGACCTGTTGAGGTTGTTTTAAACCAGATAGAACCGTTTGGACGTGGTTGAGCATCTGTAGAATACCAGCCACCGCTTGGTTGTTGTGCGTATGTGCCATAAAAGAAATATGGGCAATAATAGCTACCGGCAGCAATACCAACGCCTGTTGTGGCTGTTAATAAATTAGCACCTGTGTTAGATAAGAATGAAGTAATTGTAATTTTACCGTCGGCTGTAGCACTATTACCTGCGCTCTTTGCAGCACTAGTTACAAACAGCATCAAGTGACCTGTGCTGTCTACGTTGGCAAATACACCCGGAATAGCCGCGTTGTTAATGTCTGTTGCTAATCCAGAAACTGTTGTGTTACTTGTAGTTGTAATTGGGCTGTAGTTAGCAAAAGTTAAAATACTTCCTAACGGAATTGTTGGGCTGGCAGTAGTACCAGTTGCCACTGGGCGAGTTTTTTGCCAAGCAGTAGAACCAACTTGTACCCAAGAATTAGATAATCCAGCAACCGATGTTGATGTTGCTTTGTAAAACAAACGAATTGTAGTTGCTGTTGTTCCGTCTGTATTAACTAGAACTAAAGCATAGCTACCAACTTGTCCCACACTAGCAAGAGGAGTTGGAACGGCATAAGCATAAGCATTGTCGTTTGATACTTGTTTTGAATCTGTAATTTCCAAAGGATCAATATGGGAAAATCCTTGTGCTAACGTTGTTGCGTTAGTTGCTAATTCGTATAGACCAAATTCGCTATTGGCAGTATCTAACCAATACTGTCCGTCAATTGGCATACCAATTGGGCGGTTACTTGTACCTGTTAATTGATTTAAATCTATGTCGGCGCGGATAGCATATAACTGGTTAGTTAGGCCTAATGCCGAGTAAGCGGCTAACAAACCGTATTCGTTTAGTTCGTTACCGTGTAATGGTGTGCCAGCGGCGCTAAGTTGGAAAGTAGGTGTTCCCATCGCTGTTACTAAGTCTCGTTGACTTGTAAAGCTCATTAATTTTCCAGCATTTGCTTTAGTAGTTCCTGTAGCCATTTGGCCGTTATAGGTCTTATCTTGAGCTGTTGCTAGTACTACTAATGGTACAGATCCTACGTTACTGTTAACGTACTGACTCTGATCGTTTACGGAAATTTGAATTCCTGGGGATACTAGTGCCATGGTTATTTTCCTTTATAATACATGTTAAAGTTATTTATTCTAAAGGTTCAAAATGATGCCGTTTACAGGAGCCTTTGGGAAGGTTTGACTTAAATAGCTATATGCTGAAACGTGATTTATGCCCTATATGTACCAAAAACCCTGTGGCTGTTAACTATATCCGCGAAGGTATAACACACTATCGAAATAGTTGTGCTGGTTGTATTAGGTCTGGCAGGAAAAATAAACCCGAAGCACCGGCATGGGTTAAATCAGGTTATAAAAAGAAGGATCGTTGTGAGTTGTGTAACTTTAAATTTAAGTTAGCATCACAGTCTAATGTGTTTTATGTCGATGGGAATTTAAAGAATAACAATTGGATTAACTATAAAACTGTTTGTTTAAATTGTCAGCAAGAGCTGTATAAATCCAAGGTTGCGTGGAAACCTGCCCCTATTGTACCAGACTTTTAACTGCTGTATATAGATCATCAATACTACCGTTGTTGTCAATGACCGCATCAAACTCTGTGCCTACCCAGGCAGTTTCACTGATGTGTACACCAAGCTCTTTGAGTTTGGCCTGAGCTACTATATCACCTGTATTGGCTTTGCCTGCCATAATATACCAGCTAGGCAATTCTCCTCGTTTAACCCAGATGACTCTGCCGCCGGCCTGTTTAATGCTTTTAATTTCGTTAGGGAAACGACAATCGCTAATAACAATATTATCCCGGCTGGTACGCAGTTTGTTCTCTACACTAGCAATCCAAATATCGTCATGGAACCCTTTACGGCACACTTCCGTTCCCCAGAGCTGTAGTACTAGTCTAGGGGTTAGGGTAGGCATGTTCAAGCGGTTGGCCCACCAGGGATCTACTTGTTCTCGCCATTCGCGGGCTTGTTTGGTGCGTCCTTCTAATAGCTCACGATCCCAGTTAAATACAGCCGCTACAGCATCTTTGAGAGTTCCGGCATAACTATCACGTCTAAACTCGTGGAAGTTAACCAAATAGTCAGCTATAGTGTCTTTACCGCTACCAATAAATCCGCAGATACCGATGATCATAAAAAATGCCCTTAGTTAGTAAGAGCATTATTACATAAATTGCTGGTTAAGTCAAATTATTTTTTGGATTTACGGTTAAGTGCAATCGGGCCAACCGAACGGTGCGGACTAACCTTGTGTACGTCAGCGGCTTCTTGGCTTCCGCGTGGGCTAATACGTTTGCTCGATACACCGTGGGCTTTTTCTGTAGCATCAATGATGGCTTCGCAAGCATCTGTGTAGGCAACTGTAACCAATGCCTGCCCAGCTGGACCTTCTAAATCGGGTGGGTGGTGGAACTCCGGGGCGCCGGCTAAGTTTACACCAAACTTGTAAGAATTATACGGGTCTGAACTTTGTAACTCTTTATGAATTTTCATACCAGGGGTTGCAGAAACCTGGTCCAAAGGCAATCTTGATTCAACAATAATTTCTGTAATTTTCATAGTAATACTTATCCCGTTACCCAAGTTAGTGGAACCGAGCCATCAATGTAGGTTTTTAATTCGTCTTCTAGCTTTTCCATTTCGGCCGTGGCTTCTTGCTTTAAAGCATCGCCATTCATTGTAGTGCCACCCTGTGGGCCGGCAATACTGCTAAATTTACTACGTGCTTCACCTACAATGCGTTTGGCAAAACTGTAAGCATATTCCTGTATCCAAGGAAACGCATAAGTGTCATTGAAAATCATTTGATCTGGTTTGACGTTGTATAACCAAAGCAATACAGACTCTTGCTGATCTAAGGGAGGGTTTATACCCTGGAAAGGCATCTTACGTATAATAGTAAGTTTCTTTGTTACTGGGTTAAATGTAAAGTTCATATAACCGCCAAACATCTTCATCGCTAGTTTCTGGTAGTCCACAAACAGTTCGTAGTTTACCAGGCCGCCAACACGACCGGCTACTAACATATAAGTGTTCAAGTAGCCAGAACTGAACGGTTCAAATTGACTTGCTGTTGTTCCTGTTACGCTACCGATACCCCGGCGATAAATTGCTCTAACGTTTTGTACTTCTTTAGGCAGTATGTATTCTTGTGTTTCCGGTAGAAGCTGTAAACTTGCGTAACTTTCTTCTACAGAATTTTGTCCTTTTTGGCGATACTTAATCAGTGCTTGATTGATTGCCATTTCATAGTGTTCTTTGTCTAATTCAACATCAACGATGCCGTCGCCTAAGCGCATACGTATGTAGTCTGTAATTGCGGCTCTTTGGGCGTCGTTACTGCTTAAAACCGATCCATCAAAGGCGATATGTGGGCCACTTTGACTACCTGTGGCAGGGTTAAATAAACTCTTGGCTGTGAAGTTATTGTGTATATCAAAGCCGGGTTCAGCAGTTGGTGTGTTTGGATATGGGGTGGCCATTATTAGTTCCTATGTACAGTATTTATTACTGTACACAAGAACGTTATGCCGTTTTAAGTAGCACTACATCTGTGCTAATACGCCCATTGAGTTTAGTTTCAGTGGCTTTAATATCTTCCAGGAACTTGCGTAATTGGACTTTTGTAGCCTTGGCAAACTCCTTGAGCTTTTCTTCGGGCTTACGCAATGTTTTGCTGTTAGATTTAAAAGGATCAAATCCTTCGACACTGGTACCTTTAATACGCAATGGTCCTTGTAAACTATCAGCAACATACTTGCCCAGTTTACGAGTTTTAATATTAAACACCCAAAGCTCTTGGGCGCCAATGATATCAACTGGGTTCACACTTACAAGACGCAATATTTTATCTTCTTTGGCATACTTGAGTTTGCTAACTACTTTTTCCTTGCTAATAGACTTGGGCGCACGTACTTTTTTGGTGGCTTTCTTGACTCCACGATATTGTTGTATGTCGTTTAAGATTTGATCAAGGAAAGTAAAGAACCGTTTAAAGTCTGCGGCCTTCAGGTGGCTGTAGCCTTCAACCAATTGAGGATCTTGTTTTTCGTATGCGGCTTTGAGCTCGTCAAATCGTGCCTGATAAACTGCTTCGTATTTACTAAGCTGACTTTGCGGCACGTTGTTGGCAACTAAGAAATCATAACACTTAAACTGATACTTAGAATTCATTATAAACTCATCATAATGACCTTCAAGCTCGCCAATTGTATCTGCTGTCTTTTCGTTCATGCGGTCTTGAATAGTAGGAACGTATGCTTTAGGTTTGTCTGCTACTATTTCTTCAACTTCATCGGCTGTGCTAGTAATTGCTCGAGCAATACAACCTTTAATGTATTCAACGTGACGTCCACGGAATGGCATACCAACGCGATTTGCCATAATAAGACTACACGCTGTCATTTCAATTGCTTTATCTGGGCTACGCTGAAATGTTTTAATATCCCCGGCTGTAAATTTAAGCTCAGGTGTTTTCATCCACTCTATCACATACTTTTTACAATCTTTTTGGCTGTAATAGTAATTGTAGTAGTAAAAACTTTGACGCATAAAATGGTCAAATGTGGCATCATCAAATGCTGTGGCACGTTCGGTGTCCCAGACTGGCTCACCGCCTGTGTACTTTTCATCAACCATCAATGGGTTGCGTTGTGTTTTTGCCTTGGATTTAATTTTAATACCAGCTACTGTTGCCATTACTGTTCTCCGTTAAGTTCATTATGACGATTTCTTACTAAAGGCTTGTACGCAAATCTATTTCCATGTGCGTCATATAATGCCATGTGCTGTTGCCAGCCTATTGTGTCTCGTTCCATCCAAAACCAATCTAAGGCTTGTTTGTCTAAGTCGCCCCAAATGTTTTTTGCTTGGATGTTGTCAAACAATTCTTCTTCAGGTAGCAATAATAGCATACGAGCCATTAATGCCCAATCTGTATTGTAGTCAAAGCAGATAGTAACAACATCGTGTGGATTGTCGTAAAACTTTAACCATTCATTTAACTTTTTAGCAATGCCAAAATAGTTATCCACTACACGATTGTGATGTTTACCCAATAAAGGTATTACCACATCGCGCACAAATTGGCTACAGGCCTCTTGCCGGTACTGTGTGCTTTCTGCGTAGAATTCCCTACCGTTTTCGTCAACTAATCCAATGGAGATCAAGTCGCACTCGGACTCAGGAAAATCTGTAAATTCTGTATCTAAAAATATCAACATAATCTATAGTATAGCATTTTGGGAATATTTAGTCAACCGCCTAAAAGTGTAGCAAATACAAGGTATTGCTCCAGGGTATTTATAGCCTCATCCAATTCCGCTACCAATTCTAACTTGCGTACTGTGTCCCGCCCTTTTCTACGACATATTACATCTTCTCGACTAATTTCGGTAATTATGTCTTTACAGCGGTGCCATAAACGCTTAAGATCTCGCTGGTGCTCTTGTTTACAAGTAATAATCTTAAAAAATAGCTCGTCTATACGGCGAATTGTATCTTCCATACTGGTATTATACATTAAAACCCTTAATGGGTCAAACCCATAAATACTACAATATAGGATTAGCTATGCCACGTTTAAGTCTTTGGAAAGACGGTGCCCACACAAATGATTATAAGTTTATGGATAGACGCATATCCGAAATGTTTACCATTGGTGGAACTGGTGTACTTTTAAACAAGTACCTAGGAACCGTTGAACAAACCGGTAGCACAGATGCTACTGTACCTGATTACATTAATCAAAGCGAAAAAAACATCCAAGATTTATTATGGGTAGAAAACCGCGATCGTAAGTATGACCACAATCTTTATAAAATGCGTGGCATCTATCAACGTGGCGATCAGGACTTTGACCTAAGCCAATTTGGCCTGTTCTTACAAACCGGAACTATCTTTATGGTATTCCATTTACGTGACATGGTTGATCAAATTGGTCGTAAACTAGTTGCCGGTGACGTACTAGAGTTACAACATTTAAAAGATTACGATGCCTTAGACCAAGATGTGCCCATTGCTCTAAAACGTTATTATGTAGTGGGTGATGCTAGTTTTGCTTCGGAGGGCTTTAGTCCAACTTGGTGGCCACATTTATGGCGAGTTAAACTTAATCCCTTAGTAGATAGTCAGGAGTACAAAGACATTCTTAATCAAATTGTGGCTGGTACGGCTAGTACTAAAACCAGTGACATTTTAAGTACTCTGAGTACGTACCAACATATTAACGATTCTATTGTTGTGCAAGCAGAACTAGACGTTCCTAAGAGTGGTTACGATACTACGCCATATTATGACTCAGTTACAGATGTACAAGTTGGCAATTCAATTTTAGCCGACAACACAGATATAACAGTTGACTTTGAAGTTAGTGTTCAGGCGACTCCAACTCCAACACAAAAAGTAGAAGGTTACCTAACCGGCAACGGACAGGCGCCAAATGGAATTATTACCGGGTCAGGTATTAGCTTTCCTAACAATGCCGGTGAAGGGGATTATTTCTTACGCTTAGACTATTTGCCAAATCGTTTATTTAGATTTGATGGTATGCGTTGGAACAAGATAGAAGACAACGTTCGTACAAACTTAACTCCGGGCGCAGATAATAAGACACAACGTATGAGTTACGTAAATAATACTAGACAATATGTAGACAACAACGGAAATACATTTAACGAACGTCAACCGTTGAGTCAAGCACTAAGACCGAAAGCAGATAATTAATGGCGCCTGTACAGTTTTCATACGATAAGCAAATTCGCCGATTCGTTATACAATTTATTCGTATGCTATCAAACTTTCAAGTAGAGTTTGGTAATAATACCAACGGTACCCAACGTGCTTTACAAACTGTGCCTGTGTACTATGGCGATATTAGTCGCCAGGCGGCAATGATACTGCGCGGTAACAGCGAAAACACATTAAACTCTGTACCAGCAATGGCTGTCTACATCTCGGCATTGGACTACGAAAGAGATCGTGTACAAAATCCTTACTTTGAAGGTTCTCTTCGTGTGCGCGAACGCAAATACGATCACGCTACTCAAGATTACACAAATACTCAAGACGGATTATATACAGTTGAAAGAATGATGCCGGCTCCATACAAACTGTCAATGAAAGTTGATATTTGGACCAGTAATACAGAACAGAAACATCAGTTGATTGAACAGATACTGCCGCTGTTTAATCCCGGATTAGAAATACAAAGCACAGATAATTTTGTAGACTGGACAAGTCTAAGTGTAGTGCTATTAACAGGTGTAAACTATACAAGTCGTGCTGTTCCAATGGGCGGTGACGAGAGCATCGACATTGCCACATTAAGTTTTGAATTACCAATTTGGTTAACCTTGCCTGCCAAGGTCAAGAAGATGGGAGTTGTTGCTCAAATTATTGCCAGTGTGTACGATGCCAACGGTGACTTAGATCCAGAGTTGATTGCAAAACTAGGTGGCTTAATGAGCAGACAAAGAGTTACTCCGCTTGATTATGAAATTGTATATGTTGGCAATACACTAACTTTATATAAGAGGGCTAGTGTAGTTGATGGTCAAATTCACGGTGATCTAGCAAGTTGGGCCGATGCTGTAAACATATTTGGGTCGTTGACAAATGGTATTAGCCAGATTAGATTAACATTTGATTACCCAGACGGTACACACGAAATAGCAGGCACAGTTGCTTATAACCCAACAGATCATACGCAATTATTGTTTACTGCTTTTCCAGAGACATTACCAGCAAATACGTTACCTCCTGTTAATGCTATCATTGACCCAAAAAATGTAACTGTGGACAGTAATATTTTAAATCCAGCAACAGGTACACGTTATCTAATTTTAAACCCAATTGGTGCTGTTGGTAGTGAAAGCGCATTAGCATGGGCCGGTACACCGGGCACAGAATTGCTTGCCAACGCAAACGACATCATTGAGTGGAATGGTAGTTACTGGACTGTGGCGTTTGACAGCCGTCGTGAAGCCAATTCCCAGTACATTTCAAATTTAAAAACAACCGTTCAATATCGATGGACTGGGGAGTCGTGGGTCAAGAGCTACGAAGGATTATATCCAGCTGGACGTTGGAGTTTAATTATCTAAATGGGCGAAACACATACTGAAGGGGTAGGGGCATTGGTATATGCTCGCGCTACTAATCGATATCTTTTCTTACTAAGAAATAAAAGTAAACACGCAGGGTCTTGGGGCATTGTTGGTGGTAAAATTGAACCCAAAGAAACAGTAACACAAGCCTTGACTAGAGAAATCCAAGAAGAAATTGGACAAGATTTTTCTAAACAAAAATTTATTCCATTGGAAACTTTTACAGCCGATAATAGAAAGTTTGTATATTATACATTCTTAGTTAACGTAGACAGCGAGTTTGTACCTGTACTTAACGATGAACATAGAGGATATTGTTGGGTTGAGATAAACGATCATCCAAGACCGTTACATCCTGGGCTATGGCGTAGTTTTAATTTTGATATTGTAAAGAAAAAAATTAAAGTTTTAGAATCAATATTAAATTAATTAATATCGGCTTCTAATACAAAATTTCTAAAATCAACTTGTCTAAAGTTTGTTTGTTTGGCAATTTCAGTTGGAACATACCAATTGGGTGTTGGCATTACGCTGACAAAATCAACGTCTTGATAAGTTTGAATCACTGAAAGTAAAGATAAATTCCAAAAGTTTTCTGAGTGTATTTCTGTGCCGGCAGGATAGCCGTTGGTATCTTTATAGACATTGTTGACCGGGCCCGGCATATCATATCCGTCGTATCCAAGTAGAAACACTTTCTTGTGGCCATCAAAACAAGCAAGATACACAGCAAGAGAGCCGGCATCATAACTAACATTTTGCGGTATTAAATAAAATTTTTCTGAATATTGTGATAAATGTTGACCGTGAGCATAAACAATATGATCATCGCAAAATCCAGAATTGGCAATCTCTTCTACAATAGTATCACCCACTGCTACTAAGAAATCTGGTGTAAAATCTCTGTATAGGGCATTACATCCGTAACTTTGTAATCTATCGGCTCCGAACAGTCCGCCCTTGTGTCTTGCTATATGTGCGAGATCAAACTGTAATCTACTTTCGCCGTTGCCGATAGCAATGGCCTGACTAGTAGTATGTGTATTAAAAACTTGATTTGGTACTGCTTCAACTGAAGGTGTCCATTCACCGTTTTCATATCTTAGTTCGGTGATGACGTTTTCGCTAACATAATTTGAGCGATAAAGTTTTTTTAATTTTTGCATTATACTGAGAAGTAATTTTTCATTACACGAACAGTAGTATTAGCATTAGCGGCAATAAAACTTATTGTAGTATTACCACTAGCAATATTTGCTGCAACTGTACCTAAGTTACCACTTGTTCGCGTTACACCAAACGTACTAACTACAGGTGTTGTGCCGTCTTGTACCAACATTACTTCCATAGCTTGATATGTACCACTATACGAAGCCTGTATCCAATATCTTGCGCTACGGTATTGTGATGTTGAGAATGTATCGAAAACAGTTAATGTATTTGCGCTACTGACAGCGACGTTTGCGTTGTTGGCAATAATTGCGCCACCGTCTTGAATAACGTTGGCTGCATATACGTTACCAGTTTGAATAATTTGTGTTCCGTAGAATACTTGGCTGTTGGCGCCAAGTGCTACAGTTGTATTACCGTATGTAACTGTACCAGCCGCCCAACTTGGAGCATAACCAGCACCAGTGGACTGTAAGAACGTACCAGTTGCGCCAGCAGTAATAAACGATGTTACACCGGTATCAGACTGAATCATCAACTGACCAGCACTACCACCAGCAATGTTTTGAGCAGTAACAGCAGTTTGGGCTGTACCAATTGTTAACGTAGAACCGTTAACCCAAGTAGGAGCACCGGTACCACCAGAAACTAAAATCTGACCAGTTAAGCCAGCAAGTGTAAGTCCAGCACCGCTTGATGTTGAATACATCAACGCACCAGCTGTGGCAGTTAGCGAGCTACCAGTACCACCGTATGCCAAAGGTACAGCAGTACCGTTCCATACAGAACCGCTGGCCATAGTTTTGTTTAATAATTGCTGTGCCGCTGCAGTGTTAACAATAATTGCGCCGCCGCCAGCAGTTGAACCATCGTGTAAACGTAGGGTTTTTAGATCCGTATCAACTGTAAGTTCACCGACCGCACCGGTAAATGCGTTGTTCTGTGTCGTTGTTCCTCGTCTAAATTGTACTTGTGTTGACATTTATCTTCTTCCCTATAATACGTATTTATGCTTGTGCCTCGGACCAGAACAGGTTGACGTTTACGTTTACTGTGCTATTTGACAGATTTTTAACAACAACTGCTAAAACGTCCGGTCCGTCTGGATAGTTACTGTACCCGCCAATAGCGGAATTTGTTAATTCTTTAAGACTTGACAAGTCAATTTCACTAAATCCCGACGGTTGTCCAAGTGTACTAAAGTTCTGTTCGCCCGGTTGGGCTGTTGTATTAACTGTAGTAGAAATTTGGGCAAATGATGGTTGTGATCCCAGGCCGGTAGTATTTACGTTTGTCCATGTTAATTGGCTAGCGTCAATATTGCTCGGGTTTAAAATACCATAAACCTGAACCGACTGGTCTGACTGTACCTGTAATTTTTGTAGCAACAACTGTGCGCGATTAATAAGGTCTCGATCCCCGAACGCACCCGCAATAGAGTTACTAACCGATGGGGATAAACGCAAGAAGAATACCGACTTACTTTGTTGAGCAGTTAGTGTATTACCAACTGCCGCATAGTTAAAGTAGTAACCGCGATCTTCATCAAAGTTACCGTCCATGATATAACTACTACCCCAATGGTTAACAATTGGGGCCGCTGTACAACTGATTAAGGTGACACCGGTGTATCCGTTGCCCACTGCGTGTGCTCTTGCGGCTCCGCCAGTAAAAGTTTTATTAGATCCACCGATAAACATACTGAAGCTGGCGCCACGAGTACATCCAGATAAGGTATTACCCGAAACACCTGTGTAATTAATTAACTCGTTTTCAACTAAGATTGTACCGCCAGTTACTGGGAAACGACTAGCATCATATAAGGTCACGCTAGTAGCAGAGTCTGTTAACGCAACGGCCAAACGATCCTTAACAGATTCGTTGATAGCTTGATAACGCACTGCACTGTTACCTGTACGCATGTACGCTTCGTCGTTGATGTTGTTTTGCTTCATGCGGTGTGCCATAATCATATTACCGTCTGGTCCACGACACATAAAGTCAATAAAGCCCGCGCCATACCAGCTGAAGCTGATACCCAACATCTGCATCTTATAAACATATAAATTATAGCCGCTAATACCAGTGCCATCAAGTTTATCAATGTTAAACTGACTTTGTGGAATGCGTTGGTCAATTACTAGTGTATACTTAATTTGACTAGATGCGTTAACCCCACGATATTCTGGGTTGATTGTTAAACTGTTATCATCTGCGATGGTACCAACCATATAGGTCATGCCACGAATAACAATACGATCGCCTTGCTTTAACTGTTGTGTAAAACGGCAGTTGGTACCAACGACAGTTTGGCTTCCGGGAGTAACAGCAATAACACCCGACAACTGATATGTTGCCGACCGTTTAACTACTGCAAGTTCTCGGCCGTCGTATTCCCAGAACAATCCGTTTTGATCATCAAATGGCCCGCATCGTGTGGTTGCTCCGTGCCAACCTTTAACTGTAACACGAGGCAATGTTGTAAGAATCGCATTGGCACTTCCCAATGTATTTGATGCTGTAACAGTAAATGTATTTTCACTGGTAACAGATTGGACGCCGTATGTACCATTGTAGCCTGAGGTAATAACACCGGCAATTTCAACAATAGCACCTGCCTGCATACCGTGGTCAACTTCAGTGATAACTGTAATAGTTGCGCCGACGCCGGTACCACTTGCGCTAATTTGGTCTAGGTTAAGAACAGGGTTAAACAGCACACCCGATGTCCACAAAATGCCTTTACCAGATTGGTAACGCATATATTTTTTAGTTTGACGACTAATAGACGCACCGTGACTTGGTAGGAATGTACCCAAGTTAACGCCACCGTCAAACGGTCTGTGTTGAACATAAGCATCTGAGCGTGTAAATGTATTTCCTGCGATTGATGTGTTAGATACTGCGCCGCCAACTCGAGCTGTATAGGTAAATGTGTTACCAAACGGAACTGTTTCAGCAAAGAAGTTACCGGCCGCTAAGCCATGGTTAGTACCAGAGGATGTTAATACGGTAACAACAGGGGCACCAGGAACTAAACCATGGTTCGCTCCGCAAACAACTGTAATTTTACTTGGACTGCCGCCATCGCTATAATAGTTTGTAATAGGCAAGTTAGATCCGGCATAAAAACCGCCACGACGTGCGTAGCTTGATCCAGCAAATAGTGATTGTCCTAATGTTCCAACAATACCTTTGGCATAGAATTGAAAACGTGTTGAGCTTGGTACGGCAGCAATAACGAACGCACCTTCAGCGCGAGCATAAGCTGTAGCATTACCAAGACCGAACATGATAACAGCATCGCCTACGTTTAAACCGTGACCTTGACTACAATCAACTGTAATAATACTTGGGTTACCGCCGTCTGTTTGGATAGCTGTTACGAACAAGTCCAAGCCCGGCTTTTCGTAAATACCCGGAATGTTTCGAATATCTGAATAGTTCTGCCACTTAGTGGGCTGTAGACCGTACTCAAAGTCAGCGTCGATCAATGACTGTGGTTGCGCTACACGCATACGCTCAATAGCATCAACACCAAACGCATACGGACGAATAATGTTGCCTAAGTGTTTTGGAGCATCAGTATAAATCGCAATTTTATCCGTTGACAACATAGTAGAAGTGTCAGCGGCAAATACTACAGTACTGACACCAGCTAGTTCACTAGTAACCGGATTAAATGTATAATTTTGTCCACTTGGATAGGAAGTAAAGCTGGTATCAAATGGGTCGTAACTGATTGAGCCGTTACGAGTGGCATCACCGATAGCGTAGATGTTTGTCTGCGCTGTTTTATTCGCAATAATCAATAGTTGAGTTAAGTCAACTTTACCTGGGAACTTTAACGTTCCATAACCGGCTGCTCCGGGTGTAAAAACGTATTTTTCAATAAGCTGGCGTGCCATTTTTTTCCTTTAAAATCCAAAAATAATTGAGTAACCTAAATAATCTGACTTAACAGATTGGTCTAAGTTATTTAGTGACACAACACCGTCTAATCTTAAAACGCCCATGTCATACGCAAATGCCGCAATTTCGGTTACTGTGCCGTTGTCTTCTGTGTGCGAGACTCCAAGGTCTGTAACCAAACCTAGATCGCTTGTGGCCTGTGGAATAAAGATAGTACTGGCAACAGACGCCGCACCCGGCGCATTGTTAACCCAGTAGGCACCATTCCATGTTAAAATGTCGTTTGCCTCTGGATTTTGAATTACAACGTCTGTTAAACTGCCGCGTAAGGTAATATTGCCAGAAGTTCCGCCTGTGCTAATAACGTTGCCGTTGCCTGCCCAATATAATCCAGTGGCGTATACTGAACCAGTTCTAACTGTGCCCGCATACACGTTACCAGTTACACCAAGACCGCCAAGAACTTGAACAGCACCGCTTGTGGTGCTTGTGCTACTTATACCAGAGTTGGCAATAAGGTTACCGGCAACAACTTCGTTGCCTGTTACATATTCAGTTTGTACGTATGTATTAATGGTTGTGGTATTACCAGCAACAAATAAGTTGCCGCCAACGTAAACATCTTTTTGTATTGCGGCGCCGCCTTGTACAACCAACGCACCTGTGTATACGTTGGCAGACTGTGTTGTTGGGTAAATTACCAAACCTTGTGTATTCACAAAACGACCAACTTGGTTGGCAACCCCAGCACCGTTTGTAGAGAATATAATATCTCTAGCTGTGGCTGTGCTGATCAATAAGTTACCGCCCCGGGTAATTAAGTTACCAGGACGAATCAATGGACCACGTGCTGTTACATAAGCATCAGCTGGGTATAATAATTCATTGCCGCCTACAACATAACCAGAACTTACAATACCAGTTTGTACATAAGCATTGCCGTCGTCGCCGTTGTCTGCGTAGGCCACAAAGTTTGTGGTTGCGTTGTATCCGTTGCTGGTATTTTGTATAGCAATCTGAGCACGGTTGTTAGTGTTGGCCCCAATGCGTAATGCCGCATCACGTTGTGTGTATGGCAGTGGTGTGCCTACTACAATATTAGTGGCTGTAATATTTCCAGCAACTGTTAAGTTTGCTAAGTTACCAACTGTGGTAATATATGGCTGATACGATTGTGTTAGCGTAGCATTACTATATGTAGAATATATGTTTGTAGCGTATAGAGATGTAGTATTAACATTTGTGGCACTAATATTACCAGAGTAAACTGGTAGATAACTTGTTACATTGGCATTGCTATATGTTCCACTACCGCCGCTGGCGCTGATAAATGGTGTTCCATTGGCAAAGTAAAATCCAGTAGCCAGAATGTTACCAGCTACAACATTACCTGAATAGTTACTCAGGTAAGCGGCCGTGTTAGCATTAGCTCCAGTTGATAAGCTACCAAATTTAGCATCAACATAACTTACTACACCAGCGTTGGCAGTTGTAATAGCAGAGTTAACTGTAGTAATGTTAGAGTTAATTGCTGTGGTTATGGCATTGTTTACACCAGCAACGTACGAGACTGTTGCTGTACTTTGAGCAGTAATTTGTCCATCAACATACGCTTTCATACTGGTGTTGGCAGTATCTACATAACCACGCATTGATGTGTTGGCAACAATTATTGCTGAGTTAGCGGCTGTAAGAGAAGCATTGGCAAAATTTAATCCATCTTGTACAGCATTTACTTTGGTGTTTACATAATTTACAACACCTGTGTTAGCTGTAGTGACTAAACTCTGAACATAAGTATTGCCGGCATAAACGGTAGAAATTGATTGCCCGGTACCAGTTAAGATAAAATCTGCGCCAAATATGTTTTGACTACTATACAGATTGCCATTTAGGCCAATACCGCCGTTGACTACTAACGCACCAGTTGTGGCATTTTGAGTAGCGTATCCACCGGTCAGTTTTAAATTGTACATCTGAGCAGGATCGGGTTGTTGTCCGCCTGCTGAGTAGAAGTTTGTGAAACCACCGTAGGTATCATCGTAGTCAAATCGTCCACCACCTGCTGTTTGGAAACTAAAACCAGTTGATGTGGATTTAATTGTTTGACCACCTAGGTTAATTGTGTTACCGCTGATGTATAGTCCAGTAAACCAATTGGTTGCGCTACCCAAACTGTATACGTTACTTTGACTTGGAATAAGGTTACCGGTTATGTAGACTATATTGGTCAATCCAGGTGAACGAATATTACCAATAAAGTTTGCGCCAGTTATGTTACCGGTATGAGTTGGCAAGTAAGCGGCCACGTTAGAGTTGGTATAGGTGCCGCCGACTCCTTGTAAAATACTTACACCGTTGCTCCATGTAAAGTTTGAACCAGCAATGTTACTAACAATAACATTGCCAGCAACGCCAAGAGTTCCGTCTAACTGTGAGTTGTTAAATACACGTAAGTTTGTGTTAACGTGAACAATGTTTGAACAAACCGTAAATGAGTTTGCCGCTGTTCCTGTAGAAGGGTTGTAAACACCAAATGTAATTACGTCATTACCTGTGGCAATGTTTACGTTACTTAGACCAGCACCTCTACGCAAAGTACTAATTTGTGTTGTAATATCAGTGCCGTTGGCATAGGTAAACAATGTTGCTGACACGTTAGAGGCAACAACGACACTTTGATTGATAATTTCTGTTTGTAGTTCGTAGATGTTGCCAGAAACAATTAAGTTACCAAGAATAGTAACGTTGCTTGTAGTTCCACCAATTGTAACGTTAGATTGAACATCAGTGTATAGTCTTGCCGATGCGCTACTTGATGATAGTTGGTTGGTTATAACCCCACCAGCAAACGATCCTAGACTGCTTGCGTAAAGAGAACCAGTAATACCAACTCCGCCGCCAACAACCAATGCACCAGTTGTTGTGTTTGTGCTTGTAGTAGTTGAACTTAATACAACGTTACCAGTGACGTTTGCTACTGTGAGCCAATCTGTTGTGGCATTATTTCTAATAACATAGTTTTCTGAAGGGTTAGCACCAGCTAACCAAAGCTCAACGTTTGCTCGTTGTACTAAATGTGCCGAATATTGTCCTGTTGCCGAATTGCTGTAATAAATTGTTGGTACTGCACGATTGTATGAACCAATATTATAATTACCGCCACTAAACACATCGCCACCGATACCAACACCGCCAGCTACTACAAATGCTCCTGAAGTAGTACTTGTTGAGGCCGTAGCATTGGCAATATTAACCGTTGTTGCTGTTTGGAAGAACACATTACCAACACCTAGTGTTGGTCCAATTGTAACGTTGCTGTTAGAACCTGCTACACCACCGGTGGCCAAATTAACGAGTTTTATACTGCCAGATGCAACTGCGCCTGTAACCAAGCTAGTTAAACTGGTACCAGTGCCGCTGTTGATCGTGCTGTTACCAGTTGCCGTAATATTCGTGACCGAAACTGATGTGCCTGAGATCGTACTAAAATTTATCGTGCCGCCAATGTAATGGTTTTGTGTGACCCCACTGGCGATGATGTTACCAAATATGTTTACGTATCCTGGCTGGCCTGCTGATATACCTGGTTGGACCACTACCACGTTGGCTAAGTTTACTATGTTACCGTCAAATAATGTAGTACCAGTGCTGGTTACCTTGACACCCGATGTATTGGTACTCCATTGTGATACCACGTCACTGGTCTGGTCCAGTGCAAACACGCTGTTAACTGAATCGGCATAATATATACCATATACACCAGAAGCACCATTATCGCCGCCAACTGGATCTCTGTAGTACTGTCTGCCAGCATAGACCGCTGTAGTCAAATCATACGGTGTGGCTAGATTATACTGTACAAATCCTTTACTGACAGTAGATCCTGCTAGAACCAAACTGTTACCAGAACTGTTGAAGCTAAATCCTTGATATGCGCTTTCTACTGAGTTGTTAGCATAGAAATAGCTGTTGTAGCTGGCTGAGTTTACTGACCAAGGAGTTGACAGTGAAAATACCTGTATGTTACCTGCGCTGTTTGCTACATACATCCGACTACCAGTTGAATTGAACTGTAATCCGTTTGGAGTAGTACCGTACCAGGCGTTACCAACAAATGCTCCTACGTTACTGGCAGTATTACTCCACCAGGCAGTACTCAACGTATATTCGTACACACGTTGAGTGCCACTGCCTTGCATGTACATCTTAGTACCGTCTGACTTGAGGAATATAGCACGATTGCTAGTATCCTGTGATAGAATACTTGTTCCAGACGCAGCCACGTTAGTAGCAGTAGTTATATCCCAAGGAGTTGACAGCGCATATTCACTTATACGGTCACCGGTCTGACCTGAAAAATACATAACAGTACCATCAGGTTTAAAGAACAATCCAGTACCGTTACCTTCAACTGTAGAGAATAACGGATTACCTTGAGTGTAACGCTTTAGAGTCCAGTTTGCAATACCAGTACCGCCGTCAGCAATAGTCATGGCAGTATTGTTTGCGCCATTGATTGTGGCATTATTGCCCACAAAGTTATTGGCTGTAACGTTTGCTGTGCTTACAATATTAGTTGTAAAGTTTTGTAAGCTGGCCGCGACGTTAGCATTAGCAGTTGTGACAATGTTATTAATCTGTGTTTGCTGGCTTGCGGCATTGGCGTTAGCAAACGTTTGATACGCACCCAAGTTGGCATTAATAGCCGGGATAGTAGTAGCAACAATAGTACCGATGTTGGCATTAATAGCCGGGATAGTAGTAGCAACAATAGTACCGATGTTAGCGTCTTGGGAATTGATTGTTGCTACTAAGTTAACACCTGCGGCTGTAATAGTACCGCCAACGTTTAATGCGCCAGCAATACCGGCTCCGCCTGCTACGTATAATGCGCCAGCAGTAGCCGAAGTTGTACCAGTACTAGCAGTTGTGTTAGCTAACCAAAGTGCGCCTGTCTTAATTGTGCCGTAGGCAGTTCCAGTGAATACGTTACCAGTGTCGCTACCTCGACTGTACCACTCTAAAAATCCTGTATCGTTGGCACGACCAACAAATGCTGCCGAATCCGCTGTGTCATAATAATGAAACTTGAGACCAATGTCTGCGCCATCGTTACTTAGTAACGGAGTTAAGTCACTAGCTGTGTGTAAGTTAATAATTGGATCAGCAACACTTAATGTACTTGAACCAATACTTACACTTTGACCTGTAACTGATAAGTTGCCGCCAATTGTTAAATTGCCTGCTACTGTTGTTGTTTGACTGGCTGTACCAATTAAGGTCAATCCAGTCATTGTAGTTACACTATTTTGTGTAGCAGTTGATAGAGTACCAGTTAGTGTAGCACCAGTGTTACCAATAGTTGCGGCATTGATAGTCGAGGCATTAATTGTACCAATGTAACCGTTGGTTGTGCTAATACTTGCGCCAGTAAAGGTTGAGTTTAAGTTGCCAAAGGCAGCGGCATAGACACTATTAAATGTGCCATAATTAGCATACAAGTAACCAGTACTTGGATTATATGATAGTCCAGCAGTATAACCAGCAACGTTACCAGAAGTTTTATCTACTAACTGTGGATAGAAAATTGCGTTAGTAGTTGTAGGAGTTACGCTATCGTACAAACTGACGTTGGCAGTTGGGGCTGTAAATGCCAGTGTAGTTAAGAACGCTGTGGTATTGGCATTAGCACCAGTTCTTAAACTGTCAATTGATGTTTGTTGGCTTGCGGCATTACTAAACAGGGTAGTAATGTTAGTTGTTGCTGTGCCTAAATTGGCATTAGCATAAATTTGGTAAGCACCTAAGTTGGCTTGTATTGCCGATGTGCTTGCGCCTGTTGCGAATGTTGTATTCGCATAGGCAAAGTTTGTGTTAGCCCAGAATTCATACGCACCAAGGTTAGCTTGGATAGTAGGTATAGTAGTAGCAACTATTGTACCAATGTTAGCGTTGATTGCTGGAATCGTTGTAGCAACTACTGTACCTAAGTTAGCATTGATAGCGTTAATAGATACTGCCTGGGCCGCGGCATTGCCATTTAGGTTACTGATAGTAGGATCAGTATTACTTGCCAAGTAAGCGGCAGCTTGTACGTTACCATAATTTAATGGTGTGCCGTTTGCGTAGAAGTATGCGCCAGCAGTTACGTTAGCGGCAACAACAACGCTTTGACTAATAATTTCTGTTTGTAATTCGTATGTATTACCAGAAACAATTAAGTTACCGCCAATGTATAAGTTAGCACCAATGCTGGCTCCGCCAGTGACTTGGAATGCTCCGGTTGCAGCTCCAGTTGCTTCTGTACTATTTGTAACTTTAACAGTAGCAACACCAGCGGCCAAGTATGCGGCTGTGTTGGCATTGGCAGTTGTTCTTAAACTGTCAATAGATGCTTGTTGTGTACCGGCATTAGCAGTTAGTGTTGAAAGGCTTGTATTGGCATATAACTCATAAGCGCCAATGTTGGCACTTAAAGTTTGAATGTTTGTAGTAGCAGTACCTAAGTTAGCGTCATGAATGTTTAAGGTAGTTGCCTGTGCCGCGGCATTACTAAACAATGTAGTAATGTTTGTAGTTGCTGTGCCTAAATTGGCATCATGTAAATTTATTGTAGTCTGTTGACTTGCGGCATTACTAAACAACGTAGTAATGTTTGTAGTGGCCGTACCTAAGTTGGCATTGGCATAAATTTCGTATGCGCCAACGTTGGCTTGTAATGCTGAGATGTTTGTAGTTGCTGTGCCTAAGTTAGCATTGGCATAAGAAGCAAACGAGTTAAACGATGCTAAGATTGAAACGCCGTTGGCATAATTATACTGTGCGCTGTATGTTGCTGTGTTGGCAATAATGTTACCGCCAGTGATGTTGGCAACAAAGGTAGCAGATCCGCCAGTAACTGCGCCGGTTGGGCCAAGGGAAACGTTACCAATTTGTGTAGCATACGGTAAACTATTCCATGCTGTTGTACCATCACCAACTTTGATAAAAGCTGTGTCTGTTACATAGGTGATTTCACCGTTGGCAAGTATTGGATTAAATAATGTCCAATTCGCAAGTGTATCGCGTCTAACCTGAATTCTTGTTGCCATTAGTGTGAAGCTCCCGCATCTAGTATTACATCTGTTGCTGCATAATATACAGTTGTGGCGCCGCCACCATCAATATAGCTATTTAGCGAATCTGCGGCCCCAGAACTAAATGTAGTCCCGTTGGCCCAAAATATGCCGTTACTAACAATTACATTACTTGTATATACGTTAGACCAATAACGCGAGGCCGCTTGTCCTAAATTTACAGTTACGTTGGCATTGGGATAGATATCGCTGGCGATAATACCACCAGTGAAGCTACTGCCGCCACCAGCTGAATATGCGGCTCCGTTGGCCCAGAATATACCACTAGTAGTAGTAAATTTGTCTGCTGATACTGTAGCTGTTACACTTAGTTGGCCGGTATTGCCATCTAACGACATTCTTGACACACCAGGAGTAAACCAGCGGAATGAACCGTTGTAGTTATCTATTTGCCAATTTTGTGCGCTATTACCGTTAAACAAACCAATGCGAGGACTTGCTGGTGGTGATCCAGCAATACCAGCATATACACCAGCTGTGGTTGTGCTTTCATTAAATGTTCCAGCAAACGATCCGTAACCGGAACTGATTACGTTACCAGATGTAATTTTACCCGGAACTGTAAAATCGCCTGCGTCAGTTAAATTGAATATAGTTTGACTATAGGCACTATTGATAATTTGAATAGTACCAGCACTATCTAAACGGAAATACTTGTTAGGATTAGTTGCAGCCGTGTTAGTAACTTCTAAGAAGCCATGATACCCAACACCTCCAAGTTGGTTATTACCAGCACTGATAAATGCTGACTGCCCTAATGGGCCTGCGGCTCTAATAGATCCGGCCGTAGAGACGTTAGCGGCTGTTATGTTGCCACTGACTGTTAATATGTTACCGCTTGGGTTAAATGTTAATGCCGACGAGTTTACTAATACGTTTGACGCATTAGTGTAGGTAAGGGCATTGACTGTTCCTCCGTAGACAACGGAGTTAAGAGGATTGACTGTATTATCGGATTTTTTATACCAGAGAACACCATCAGCATAGTTTATGCTGAGTTCACCATACGATAAGTCTGTAGTTTGTGGGACCTTACCGGCCACCGAACTACGTTTTAATAAAACTGTGTTCGCCATTTCCTAACCTAATAAGGCCCGTTATGTGTCGGTAAAAACCAACGGCTAAGAGATAAAAATCTCCCGGCTTTAAATCTTAATAAACACCACCATCAACTGTTGAGCTGGTGCTTAACGCATCTGTAATACCATAACCACTTAGTGTAGTTGGTGTAGCTGTAATACTAGACCACGCTGGTGTAATTAACGTTGGCAAAATACTAGTTACTAAACCTTTTGTGTTTAATGTAACAGCTGGACTATAAGTAGCATTACCATATGTTCCGGCTGAAGCTATGTTAACCAATGTTAACGTTAAATTATTATAAGCTCCACTTACTGTAACATCTGTTCCGCTTGCCGCGTTACCGTGTGTAGTTGCGGTTGTTAATACACGATTACCATTATCATAAACTTGAGTAGCATATAACGCACCGCCAATGCCTGCTCCACCAGCAACACGCAATGCGCCGGTTGTTGTACTTGTACTTGCTGTTGAATTGGCTAAAACTAATTCGCCAGATTTAATTGTACCATATGTGCCGGCAGCAAAAACGTTGGCGTTGCTTTCCGATCCAGCGGCATAATATTCTAAATAGCCAGTATCGTTAGCCCAACCCAGGAATGCCAGGTTGTCACTGGTTTTATAGTAGTGGAATTTTAAACCAATATCTCTGCCATCGTCACCGCTCAATGGTGCCAAGTTAGCAAAGGTATGTAAATTAATTACTGAGTCATTGATTGTTAAATCTTGAGAACCAATAATAGTATTTTGGCCCTGTACAGTTAAGTTACCTGTAACTGTTAAGTTTTGTCCAACAACAACGTTACCTGTTGTAGTAACTGTGGCACCAGTAATTACTGCTCCAGTATTACCAATTGTTGCCGCGTTAATTTGGTTAGCGTTAACTGTACCGATTGCGGCAGTTGTACCAATTATGGCACTGGTAGCATTACCGATTGTTGACGCCACTACAGTAGTAGCAACAACTTGCGGAATATATAACGTACCTTGGCCAACGCCAGGGTTAAATGCTAAATTAACGTTGGCCTGTGTTAGTGTATTGCCATTTAATGTGCTTGACAACTGTGGATAATAAACAGTACTTGTCGCAGGAGTAGTACTAATTGAATCGTATAAGCTAACGTTAGCAGTCGGCGATGTACCGCTTGCTGTAATTGTGTATGTGCCAGATGCCACTGTGGTTGTAATACCACCGGCACCTAATAGTGTTAATGTACCACCAGTAGATACCGATCCATTGGCACCAGAACTGGCACCCAAAGTAATTGATGAGCTGATTGCGTTTGTTGTTACGCTTAGTACACGACCTTTTGCGTCAACAACAACTGTCGGAATAGAAGTTGGGCTACCATAGTTACCAGCAACAACGCCAGTGCTTGCCAATGTTACTGCTAAGTTACTCCAATTAGAACCTGCGGCAGGGTTGGTACTTGTACCTGTTGCGTCGCCGCTTAAGGTAATTTTATCATTTTGGCTTAAGTCGGCAATAGTAGCAGAGCCATCGTTCTTTAAGGTATATAAACGACCGTCAAAGGTGTTAATGCTCAATTCACCAAGCGACAGGTTACCAGTTAACGGTACTTTACCTTGCGTACTCGATCGTTTATGTAATATTGTGTTTGCCACTTTTTCTTATCCTTTAAAAACTACCGCCATCTAATGCTTCTGCTCCGTTAATAATTTCTACCCATCCGGTCCACGTACTATTGAACTTGCTCCTAGTCCAATAAACGTTTTTACTGCTAGTAGAACTACTATCGTAAGGTCTGTAATTTTGAGTTATACTCACGTTTCCGGAGTTTATAACTTCCAAGGCACCATAAAAATTCATCGAATTTAACGGTGTATTGCTAGTTCCAGACCAACTACTTCTATTTACCAAATAAACGCCCATTGTAGTGACCGTATTCCAGTCATTTAAGTCGACGCCTCGGTCTACGTAAGCGTTACTGACACCAGCAATAGTACCGCCTACGTTTAAATTGCCGCTAATACCAACACCACCTTGTACAACCAAGGCACCTGTTGTAGTACTTGTACTTGCTACTCCAGAATTTGCTACTAAGTTTCCGCCAACAATTTCTACTCCAAGTACAGTTTCTGTACTAGTTTCTATTACGCTGTTTGTAAATGTTACTGTGCCGGCTACTGTTAAGTTTCCGCCAACATATAAGTTACCAGCAATGCCTGCGCCGCCGCCGACTACTAATGCTCCTGTTGTTGAGCTTGTACTTACTGTGGTATTTGCTAAAGTTAACTGACCTGCTTTAATTGGGTCATAGATAATTGTAGTATCGTTCCAATTAACTACTGCTCCGTTAACTGGTTCAGTTGCTAAATTGCCAAAAAATGTCCAGGTATCGTTATTATGATTGCGTACTACCCCGGTATGTACTGTAGTATTAGCTTCGCCACCTATATAGTGACCGTAAGTTCCAATATCAAATGTGTAAGGGTACTTTATGTCTTGATCAAGACGTAATAAAGTTGCGCCAATTGTTAATATATTACCGGAGGTATTAATTCCGCCAACTGTGACAGGTGCGTAACTGCTGGCGGTAATTGGGGTATTTGTTATTCCTGAGTTTGATGTAAAGGCGTGTACAAAACTTTGGGTTGTTTCTGACCAGTACAATGCGACATTTGATGCTGTTAAACCGCTGTCGCGATTCATTATGAAACCAATGTCTAAATTGGCCGCTTTTGAATTGCCGTTTAAGACCGTTATCGGATCTAACAATACTTCAATAGTAGTGTTTAAGTTGTTATAATTGGGACGGGTTAATGCCATTTACTTTTTCCGTGATCTTTTATATATTTATCGCTAAAAGAAAAGGGCGCATGGTGCGCCCTTTATTGTGTTTAAAACTTGTTAAGTTATTAACCGTTACCGATTACAACCTCAACTTCGCTAAATCCTGGAGCTGATGTAAAACCAACCGCTTTACCAATCATAGCACCGTTTGCTGGGCTGTTATTAGGGATAGCATAGCCACCGTCACCAGCAACCATTATGTCACCTTTGTTTACTGGTCCACGGCAGTTAACCATAACGCGACCAACTAACGCTACTGGTGTTACATAAGAACCTTGTAAACCACCATTCATCAAATATGCTGGGTTAGCAGATACAACTCCTAAAACAGCAGTACTATTGTTAGTAGCTTGAGTAATCTCAGCAGAGCCGCCTAGTTTTACAACTGTACCAGCTGGATAATAAGCATCGGCCAAGTAGTTTTCTGCCAAGTCAGCGTATAATGCGTGTACAGCAGAACCGTAAAAGTTGTTAAACCAGCTACTTACGCTACCAACGTTAAACGCAACGTTGGAGCTTGGTGTTAAGTTACCAGAAATAGTAGCGGCACCAATTGTTTTGTTTGTTAATGTTTGTGTACCACCTGCTGACAGCAATTGGCTACCACCAGCTGTTGAACCATCGTGTACACGAATGGATTGAGCTGTTGTATCGATTGTAATTTCACCAGCCGCCCCTGTAAAAGCGTTACTTTGGGTAGCTGTTCCACGTCTAAATTGTACTTGTGTTGGCATTTTAAATTATCCTTATTAATGTTATTTATCTTAGATCGACGAGTTCGACCCTAATTCTAGTGTAACTAATACGTTATTTGGGTTCATACAATCATACCAAGTTAACGTACTAAGAGAAGCACCAAAGGGATCTACGTTTGCGCCTACATAAGACTCAACGCCACCATTAACCATGTAATCGATGTTACCGGTGTTGCCCGGAAATGTTGATTGCGATGAATTAAGATAATTTGTGCCAAGAGCGCCGGTTGTGCTAACTGTACCAGTTGCGGCGTCAATTGTTAACGGACCTACTGTGAGTCCGTTGTGTACTACAAAGTTGCTATTTGCCATAGTTCCATATCTCCCTGTTGGCTATTATATACTTATAAAGATTGATAATTTTTACGAATTCTCAATACAGTATTGTTGTTTGTCGTTGTTGCTGATAACTGGAAATTACTGCCAGAAACTGCGCCAGTTAATGTTGTTAGTGTGTTACCCGATGTTGTCGAACGACTAAAACTTGTTATGTTTGCTGATGTACCGTTGTGTACAGCCAATACTTTGACAATTTCACGTACATTTGTACCTTGAATTGTTGATGTGATTGTGTATTCTGCCGAGCTGTATAGTGTAGCATCAAAACTATCAACCACTGTTGGTGTACTTGCTGTGGTTACTACTGCGTTACCGGTGGAGTTAACTTCTGCGCCGCTGGTATTCCAAGACGTTGTTACCACCGGAGCAACTGTTCCTGTGCTAATGTATACCCCGTTATTATCAGTGCTAATCGTCATGTATCCGTTTACACTGGCTAACGTAGTAACTTGACTTGTTGTAGTTAATCTTCTAACGTCAATGACGTCAGTAGTAAGTGGTGCTTCAGTAAATGTTAGTGTTGCTCCTGTTACCGAGTAGGCAAAAGTTGGGAACTGTATAACACCGTTAATTGCTACAATGGTTCCAGCTGTAGTTGATGATGCTCCAAGTGTAAAGTTGTATTGTGATCCAGTACCAGTAAATGTTTCGTCTGTAATAACAGTATAGTTTGGTACAATACTTTGCCAAGTTGTGCCATTAAAATATTCTGGAGCATGGGCCGTTGTGTTATATCGGAACATACCTTCTGTGTCAGAACCAAGTGTACTGCTTGGTCTTTGAGCATTAGTACCAGCAGGTAGTATCATTGAGTCTGTGCTGTTAACAATCAACTTAGCACCACGTACCAGGTTAGAAACTGTTGCGGTGTTGCCAATTAATACTTGATCATATACAACGCCACTACGTGCCCACATTAGAGTAGCATCATTCTTGCCCATAACAATGTGATCGTAGCCAGCAGTTTGATTAGAACCAAATGTTGTTGCTCCACCAACAAATACGTTAGCGGCAATACCTGCGCCACCGACCACTGTCAATGCTCCGCTTGTGCTGTTTGTACTGTTAACTTGACTATTAGCAACCAAATTACCAGAGCTTGTTGTTACACCAGTTGAAGTTAATGTTGTGAATCTACCTGTGGCCGCTGTGTTAGAACCAATTGCAAAATTATCTGCGTAACCGCCAGCGATACGGGCATTACCTGAACCAAGGTTTGTTGTTACGATTGTGCCGGCATCAACGTTTGTAGCTGTTACTTGTGTTAAATTAGTTAAGCTACCGCCACTGACTAATACGTTGGTACTTGATAAATTAGGGAATGTACCATATTGAGCACTTACGTTAGCAATTTGTGTGCCACCACCAATATAACTTTGTGCGCCAACAATGCGAGCGTTGGCTGAGCTAAACCCTTGAGTAACAGTTACGTATGTAAATGTGCCGGCAGCAGGTGTTATATTACCAATTACGGTGCTATTAATAGCGGCAAAACTTGCTGTGCCTGCTAGGAATGCCGCACCAACATATAAATTACCATTGATACTACCATCGCCATAAACTTGGAATGTACCGGTATTGGCTGATAGGCCACCGCCAAGTACCGACGCATTAGATAATATTAAACGACCAGCTTTAATGCCACCGTAGTTTGTGCCAGAGAAAACGTTACCAGTATCGCTACCAGAGTCGTACCATTCTAACATCTTACTGTCATTGGCCATTCCAAGGAATGCCGCTTTATCGGCTCCGTTGTAGTAATGGAATTTAATACCAATATCAGCACCATCGTTACTTGTTAATGGTGTTAGATCACTTGGTGTATGTAAATTAATAATTGGATCATTGATACTTAACGAAGTAGAACCAATGCTTACGCTTTGACCTGTTACTGTTAAGTTACCACCAATGCTTACGTTGCCAGTTAACAATGTTTGGCCGCCAACATTTAAATCGCCACCAATACCGACACCGCCGGTTACTACCAATGCGCCATTATTAGTTGCTGTAGATGCTGTGGCATTTGTTACTTGTGTAACGCCACTTGCTGTTAGTGTAGTAAACGCACCAGTTCCCGGTGTTGCGTTACCAATTGACTGTGCTTGTAGTCCAGCTACCGATCCAGTTGTGAATACATAAGTACCGGGTGTTATATTACCGATTGACTGTGCTTGTAATCCGCCAGCTGTAACTGTTGTGAATGCGCCAGTTCCTGCTGTTACGTTACCAATTGCCTGTGCTTGTAGTCCAGCAGTGGTAATGGTTGTATGAGTAGCAATAGCACCTACTATATTACCCAAGTGGTATGGTGCTACAATATTGCCTGTTGTAATTACTGTGTTTGCAACCGTACCAACTATTGTTAGACGATTGCCGTTATTTGTTGTAAGATTTATATTTCCGTTAACGTCTTCAGACAACACAAAGCCGCCTAGATACATTGTGCTTCCACTTAACCATAAATCTTTAAATCTGTTAGTTGGTGTACCTAAACTGTACGTTACGTTTGCGCTTGGTACAATGTTGCCGGTAATCGACATCAGGCCGCCAACAGTTAAGTTGCCGGTAGTACTTACAGTTGTAAATGCGCCAGTCCCGGGTGTTACATTACCAAGAGCTTTAACTTGTAAGCCAGCAATATTACCTGTAGTAAATGTTGCATCTCCGGTCACTCCCAAAATGCTAGTAATTGTGGCTGTTCCATTGATTGTGGCATTACCAGTCTTAATGTTTGCCCAACCCGAATTATTAATTGACCCAGCTAGTGTTCCTGTTTCTGTGGTGGCAATTGCTTCAAATGCTGAATCTGCTTCTTTCCATACAAAAGCTGTATTAACCCCACCGTATCCGCTTAGTGTTTGTAAGTTACGATTAACTAAAATACCAATATCGTAGCTGGGAGATCCGTTGTATCCGTTGTTAAAAACAACCAATGGATCATTGATATATGTGTTAATTGAGTTTAATTGTACGTAATTATTTGCAACTGTTAAATTACCAAGAATGGTAATATTACTGTTAAACGTTACTGTACTTGCTAGTAAATTACCGGTAATTGACCCGGACGCCAATTTTGCGCTGGCCTGGATTGTACTATCGGTAATCTGGTTATTCTGTATTCTTGTTAAGTTGGCCATGCTAAAGAGCTCCTGGGTATAACGTATTTAGCAAAAACATATTCATTTAAGTTACACCTGGAAATATGTACGTTGTATTCTAACTTTGTTATTTCCTGTGGTTCCTGTGGCTTGTACAGTAACATTGCCCAAAGCTAAAGACGTAGTAAATGTTAGGGAATTTGACCCTGTTCTTAAATTTGATACGGTAGTTATAAAACTATTAGTTCCGTTATGAATTACTAAAACGTCTGATATTTGTTGGTCAACTCCATTAGTACTGCTTAACGTGTACTTTACGCTTCTGTACATATTAGTAGGAAATACATCAAAGGTTGTTGCTCCTGTTCCCACTGTGACATTGCCTGTGTCAATCACAGTAATATCGTTGGCGTTGGCCGTACTGGCCGCTAGATAACGTATATCAATTTGGTCTGACGCTAACGGTGTTTCTGTAAATGTAATCTGTGTACCAGAAATGTTATAAGCAAATCCTGGTTGCTGTACTGTACCGTTAATACTTACTAGAACACCGGAGCTGGTAGTAAAGTGATTTAATATATATGTGTTATTAACACCATCACCGTAAAAGTTTTGCCCATCAATGCTGTTGATAATGTTAATCCAACCCTGGCCGTTGTAAAATTCAACAGACTGGTAATCAGTGTTAAACCTAATTTCCCCAGCTACTGGGCTATTGGGTCTAGCAATATTCCCACCCACAGGTAAAGTAATTGCTCCGCCGGCAGAATAAAATGTAATTACGTCAGGACTACTAATACTACTATTAGATATTGTAATAGTACCAGCTGTTACATTACCACCTGTTATCTGAGCATTGGCTGTACTGAAGTTTGTTGCTTGAAGACTTGTGACATTCTCCAAGGTCATATTAATTAAATTACCACCTGTGATCTGAGCATTGGCTGTACTAAAGTTTGTTGCCTGAAGCGTAGTAATATTCTCCAAGGCCATATTAATTAAATTACCGCCTGTAATTTGTACGTTACTGGAACTAAAATTAGTTATACTACCTGTGGTAGCATAAAGGTTTGCCACATTACTAATATATCCACCGCTAATGCCAATATTGCTTGTTGTCACTTGTGGTATTACTAAATTACCAACGGTACTGGAAATAACGTTACCAATAACACTAACGTTACCAACTTGTATACCGTTTGTAAAATTACCAATACCTTTGGTGCCAGTATAACGTGCGCCAACTGCATAAACCACATTGCCTGTTGTGCCGTTCCATGTTACCGATGTTGGGACCGTTGTATCGGCAAAGTTAATAACCCCGGCTTGATAATCAAATGTCCAAGAATCATTATTACCTGAGCCGGCCTGCGCCAACGATACCCCCGATGTCATTACATTCGCAGAATAACCCACAGGTGCTGCATATAATTGGATTTGGTAACCTGAGCCAAAACTTGGCGGTACCCAATCTATTAGATTTGTTAACCAGGTCTGATTAGTGCCCGACGCAGTCCCATCTCTGGTACATTGGATTGTTGTGCTTAAACTGTCTCTGTATACGGTAACTACACTTGAGTTACTGGTTGGCAAAGTGGGTGTGCTAACAATTTGAGAATCTAATTGCCAAATTGTACTGCCGGGTACCAGTAGCGGACTAGCGATTGTTTCATTGCTTGGGCCTTTGGCCGTAGAAACGTCAGTCTTAGCTAAAGAAGCTAATTTCTTGTTTAGTAGGTCAACGGTTTGTGCTTGTGATATAGTCATTAGTTAGTTGCCGCCACTATGCTTAAAGCAGAAATACTTTGTCCACTTGTTAATTTAATTCTTACATAAATTTCATTGCCGGTTGCGTTACTGGAACTTAGCGTACCAAATGTTGCTGTGTAGCTACCGCCAGTTAAACTAAATCCGCCCACACTACATCCGTTGCTTCCGTTACCGCCAACTGTTCCCGGGATTCCAGAGCCTGCGTAAGGACTACTCATAGTATACCATCCGTTAAGTCCAGAATAGGTATTACTTTGTCCAGGTAATGCCACCCATAGGCCGGCAATAGTGCCGGTCCAGGAAATATTAAATTTACTAACAGCCGTACGCACAAACTTAAATGTAAAGTACTGACTGGCCGCTTGTGCGGACAAGTTAGGGCCGACGGGCCAATACCCAGTTGAATAATTTGTTTGATCAAATTTTATTGTTGCGGCTACGTTGGTTGCGTCGTATGTGTAGAAAGGTCCTGTTGTACTATTAAATGCCGCTTCGCTTCCTGTATACGCAGGAGTGTCGCTTGAACCAGGATTTACAATACGGTAAGCATTGCCAGATCCTGTGCCCACACTGGTTACAGGAATACTAGTTTCTTCAATGTTATTACCAGTACCATTTTTATATAGTATTGTTACCCCAGGGCTAAATGTTGCCGAGCCGGTATTGTAGCTGTTATTAACTGTTAGTGAAGGACCTGTGGGACTTGACCCAAACCCAGATGCGATAATACTAGAAGTTGTTTGGAAATATGCGCTACCTGAGCTTACATATAAATTTTGTGCCAATGGTGTTGTTATACCGGCAGCGGCATACGTTACAGATGTTGGTGCTTGAAACGCACCACCTGCAGCTGTAGATGATGTTAGGTTTGTTGATTGTGGATAGGTATTGCCGCTTAGTACCGCCACATTACCTTTAAGCGTTGCCTGAGCACCACTGGTTAACATTGGTATAGTGCTAGAATATGTAACTGTATTTGTTGTTAACGATATGCTGGTATTACTAAATGTTGGTGTTCCTGGAGCAGCCGAATCGTAAAACCAAGTTACTACGTTGGTATTGCCACCTGTTCCCGAATCTCTGATGTGTACTCTGTTCCAACCAGTTGGCGCATTACCTGCCGCCCTGGCATCAAAACTATACCAGAAACCGGCCGTAACTGTGCTGACCACATTGTGGTAATCTTGGTTGTTGGCTATAATTAAATTGCTATATGTTCCACTGCTGGTTCCAGTTAAGGTTACGTTGCCGGCATCTCTGCCGTTGAGATATGCTGTTACAGTACCCATGTTACCCGGTCCAACTGCGCTGATAGTTGTACCTGTTGCGTATGTGGTTGTACGCACCGCGTTAACTGCGGCACCAGCGGCTATACTTAAATTACCCCATCCAGAATTATCTGGCTGTACATAATTAGTCATGTAGGCCGAAGTGGTACTAGTTGTTAATGCCAGTGTGTTTGCTCCAGGGAACGGTGGAGGGCTTGGTGGTACTAGTTTACCTAGTACATAGTTTATCTGTGCTAATCCGTCTGTCACTGTTGTATTAGTAGTAAGTGTTACAGCATTACTTACCATATAACCGGCTGTATTAGATCCTAAGATAATATTATTACCGGTAAACGCATCTAATCCCGAAATTACGTTTAAGTTGGCAAATGCTAAATTTCCATTTCCGTCTGTGTACAACACATCGTACGGGGTTCCTCCAGCTAACGAAATATTAGCAGGTAATCCAAAGTTGATTATCCCTGTGTCGCTAGTTAATTGATTACCTTGAACATATAGATTACCTATATGAGCGTTTCCAAGGACATCTAGTGCGTACTGAGGAGAGGATGTATTAATACCAACACGGCGATTAGTTACGTCAGCGTAAACTAAATTTCCGTCTATCGCTAAATCAACACCCTGACGTTCCAGGTTGCCGTATAGCATTGGTCCGGTAATGCGTCCGATTGCCATTCGAGCTCCTAGGTAGCGTTGGTACTATTAATATTATGAATTATAGTAATTCTGTTTGGACTAATACCAGATGGTACTGGTGGCGGGCTAGTAAAAGTAATGTACTCAGTTCCATTGACCGTATAATTGGTATTAGGTTGTTGGTAAACGCCACCAATGAATACTGCTATAGCTTTAGGATCCGATTCTGCCTGTGCCATATGGAATACTTGTTGCGTACCATCACCTACTAGGTCGTCTACAACCAATTGTACTGTGCCAATCTTGGCAACTTGATTCCATTGATTGTTGTAATAAAATTCAATTCTATTATTGTCCTGGTTAAATCTGATTAGACCAGTAATTGGCGCATCGCCTAGGGCATTGCCAGCAATAGGAAGTTTGGCCGCCAAGGTACCCGGTGCTAGGTCTGGGTTCTTAAGAAATCGTGCCATCGTTAAATTCCGTATGCGCTCACTGTTGCTGTTACACTAGCGTTTGCGCTTACGTTAGCATAAATCTTATCGCCTGCCTCTAAAATAAATTTTTCTGTATTAATGATCAATGTATTGTATGCGGTTATACTGACATTTGAATAAATGATAGAACTGTTATTTGGTGTTCCACCGTTCTGTACAGCGTAGATATTTGCTGTTACAGGTGTGTTGGTATAGTTACACAAATGAATTGTTGTAATAATACTTCCGCTTGCGCTAGATGCGGTATAGATTGAACCAGCTGTTGTAGTTACTGATGTATTAGTGAATGCCATTTAAATAATCCTATCCTAAAATAAGGCTGAAAGCAAGAGCTCGGCTCTTGGTAATTAATTCTTGTTTGGTAGCAACGTTTGGTTGAGTTGTACCTGTGTTAACAAATAATCCAGACCCTCCGCCGGCTACTGTATTTGCGTACAACGCCACATTGGCAGTTGCGTCATAAATTGTATACCCAGTGATATTTACGTTGGCATTTTCCATCGAGCCGCTAGTAATAATTTTACTATAGCTTGATCCATCGTTAGATAACTCCCAACGAGTCAACCCTTCGTTCCAACGAATTTGTACGTTAGCTCGAGTTCCACGATCTACTTCAATCGCGGCGCCTAGCGGATTTGGATCCGCATCGTTGCTTAACCCGTGATTTAACACAATGACGTGATCACTAATGGCACTATTTGTAGTTACTACGCTTTGGCTATTACCAGTAACAAACAAATTGCCGTTGATTGTAACAGCACTACTAGTGATGTTGATCTTATCAGTTGGATTTAGCGTTTGTAAGTTATAATCGCCGGAAATTCTCTTAGTCGTACTCATTTAAGTATCCTGTTTATGTAGTATTTATGCTGTTTGAATCTTATGCTTAAATCAATGAAAAACCCGCCGAAGCGGGTTTAATTATCCAAATCTAAATTAGATTAGTATGAAGCTACGTTAGCGAAACCGTTACCGGCTACCAATGGGCTTAATACATAACGCATTTTGTTACCAGCAAAATCGTAAACAAATTTGTTAGTAATACGAGTTGCGTTAAATGCTACATTACTTGTGTTGTAACCGGTAATGGTGCCTTGATTGGCTGTTCTTAAATTGGCTACTGCTGTGTTTACCAATGTAACTGTGGTAGCGTTAGCTACCGATTGATCAACTACGCGGAACTTGTGAGCACCTTTTTGTGCTGTGATATAACCATTGGCAATTTGAGTATTTGCCGCGGTGTTATATGCAACCTTGATTGTTTTTACACCAGTGGTTGTAATTGCTTGACTAGCACCACCTGTACCGCCACCCACGCCCGGTGAGTCTTGATCATGTAATGTGCCGTTTGATTCTTTAGATGCGATTTTTAATTTTGCCATTTTAATTTCTCCTTTAATTTTAGCGTTCTAGGCTACCCGCGGTTTGGTGCCGACAAGAGTTACTCATTTTGAGTGAACAAAGTATTTACCTAATATGTACATAAAGATAATCTCCCCAAAGTCGGTGCCCTGCGGCATTTGGGTGATACGTACTGCCTTTTAAGTTGTAGTCACTGGCTCCTAAAAAGTTCCATCTACGACCTACCCGATCCATTATATCTAAGAATTCTTCCTTATATCTTAATTCACGTTGCCCCGACAACTGCGACATAAACTTTTCATTCAATGGATCTATAGCCATTTGTCCCACAAACGGAACTGGTTTCCAATAGCGGTCAAACTGTATATTATCTTGTATTACATCACACCAGGTTTTTTCTAATAACAACGGGCTGGTATTTTCTAGCCAAACATCAGTAAATGCTCGACTAACTTTTGCGTTAACAAACGGCACACGTTTAAAGAATTCTTCTAAGTTATAAAACAAGTAACCTTCAACTTTTACTAAAAATTCTTTAATACTATTGCTGTTATCCCAAAACTCTTGATAAGGTTTATCAACATTAATACGCCTGGCGTAAGTTGATTCTCGCAAGTCTTCTGTTAATGTTACAACTACATAAATTTGTTTGTATTTGTTACGCACACGATGTAAGTGATCTTCTATGTTTATTAATTGTTCTATCATCCAATAGTTACTACAACCAGGGCGAGCAATATTAACCCAGTCGGCTCTCATACGATTACTTAATACTCGCCCTGCTATTTCTTCCATTCTACAAGGGTCATTGCTGGCTTTGTCCCAGTCTATTACACCCAAATGGTCTCCCCAGGTCCAACTATCACCAACAGTAATTACTAATATTTCTTTTTCTGTTACATCTTCTTCGTACCAGCATCTGTAGCTGTATGGATCATCAATGTTCCAGTTTTGTTGTTTATGGTCTATTGCTTGTTCAAAAGACAAATTGTTATAAAATTTATACATTAAAAATTTCCAGTAGTCTGCGATCGTATGGTATAGAAAATATACAGCGTTGATTATGTATTAATATGTCTTGGTTGTCTTTATATAGCGTGTGCCAATCTAGATCTAATAGGCGTTTAAATTCTAACTTAATTAACTCAAAACGTTGAACTGTATCTAGTTCTTCATCAAAACTATAATCAATAAATTTAGGAAACGCAAACCCTAAATCACGTAAGCGTCTTATAGTACCAGGGTTACTCACAGGCAATATAAAATGTCCTTTAATCAAAGGCTCAAATGTTTTTTCTGTTATGTGTATTAAATTTTGTTGTTGACAATTACTTTCAACATAAAAACTAAAATAACTGTCTAGATAAAAATTATTAGGTACAGGATTAAACGCACCCATGACTTCTGTGTTCTCTAATGTAATCCCTAAACTTCTATTAGATATATAACCATCGTAATCTTTTACAAAGTTGTATAGGTGTGTGCGATATCCATATTCTCTACCTGTCATTGACAAAAACTTTTTATTTCTAAGACTATTAAAGTCTAAATCAAATAACTTATAGTTACCGTAACTGTAATGATGTAAGTGTAATTCTTCGGGTATAGATGCTGTATAATATGCTTTTATTCTATTCCACATAAAGTCCCACTGTATTATTTTAACGTCAGGTATTTCTATGTTACTTTGGTTTACTGTTAGATAATACTTGTTAGGGTGTTCAAATTCTTCAACAAATTTCACAAACCTGCTGTGTTCGTAGTCGCCAGTATTAACCAAATCATAAAATACCACAGTACGAGCACGATTAATCTGTTCTACCTGGGCATCGTGCCAAGATGCGCTGTGTATATTGTAATGATCATTTAATGGGTAAAACCAAACATCGTTGGGTAGACGATTAATGTCGTTGCCTAATAATCGAATGTGAAAAGAAAGGTCGTCGCCTTCAATTCCCTGGATAATTGCTGTCATAATAATCTTTTAATAGTTCTGCTATTTTAGCATGACCTGCGATGTTTGGATGAAACAATTTGCCCAAAAAATACTCATGTGTCATTGTTTCTTGCGAATACTCACTGCCAGTTAATGCTTGTGTTATGCTGGTAGGATATATTATATCTGTATTAACTAATTCTTTATCAAAATTAATTTTATCAAAGTAACTAAAAAAGACTACATCAATATTGTGTTGATAACAATATTGTTGAAATAAGAATATTGTTTGCGTTGCTAAAAATTTATTGTACTCTGTATGCTCAACATACATATACGTTTGTTTTAATAGCTCACGCATATGATCTAATGTTTGCGGAGGTTGTCCGTTTGGGTATATATCGCTAGTGCTATAAACTGTGTCGGGTGTTATGTTAGCAAACTCGTTACGAGAATTATTGTAGGTTAAGTATCGTGTTGATCCAGATAGTCCAACCATAAAGATTTTTTTATAATCTGTATAGTCTTTTTTAATAAAATCAAATAGTTGTACGGTTAAATGCCCAATGCTACTTGCTGGGCAACTTTGATTAACGTGTTCACAATCAAGTTTGGAAGCTAGTTGTGCTACCCAACTTTGTTCTTGTGGGCGATCTAATTCAGATCCAAAAGTCCAACTATCACCAAACCCTACTATTAGAGTTTTCATACATTTACTTAGTCAACAAAAAAGGCTCCAAAGAGCCTTTTTATTTCGTAAAAATATATTATAGATAGCTTTTGTCTCTGTTGGTAGTTTTTGCTACTGTGGGCGATGTTGTTGTTACTTTGGCAGGTTTGGCTGTTTGTAGTGTAGTTATAGAATTACTAGCAGTATAATCTGCTCTTCCGGCCACTGCGCCAACACCGGCATGTCCTGCGGCTCCGCCTGTTGTCACTGCTGTTCCAATTTTGGTTGCTGGTGTAGGGTTAGCTACTTTTGTCATTGGCCCGGCTTTGACTGTAGTTGGTGTACTTGATACTTTTGTTTTTTGTGCTGTTTGTGCTGGTGCGGCCATATTATGGTTCCTTGTTATTATGTATTTATTTGCGGCCAACAAAAAAGGACCCTTCGGTCCTTTTCTGCCTTCCCATCCCTGGGTTGTGTTTTAACTTTCGTTAAATCAAGTTCAGTCTTGATTATTGGAAAGATAAGTTAGCTACTGCGATTTCACCAACATAGTCACCAGCGTTACCTAAAGATGATGCTGTGTTTGTTAACTCAACATATCCATAACGTGTCATAAATGATACGACTGGTTCAAATGTTTGTGGATCTAATACAACACCAGAGCTCATCAATGGAATGTATGGGCAATAGAACGCTGCAGCATCTGCCTCGCTAGAACCTTTGTATCCAACTAGAACAGCTTGGCTGTCGTTAGCATAACCGTCAACATAAATCTTCATAGCACCGTTCAATGTACCAACAAACTTAGTGTTTGTAGGAGCTTCGAAAGTACCTTCTGTTGTACGAGCAAATGCTGAAGTTGTAGCACTTTGTAGTACTGTTAATGCAGCTGGACTAACAACTGCCCAGTTACCAGCACCACGACGTGTGCGCTGAGCGATCAAGTTAGCAGTACGGTTGACTAGAACTGCCAATGCGGCATGCTCATCACCAACGAATGTAGCTGTACCAGAAACAGCAGACTGGTCAAATGTGTAGTCTGTTGCAGCCAAGGCACGTAAAGAGCCTAGGATTTCTTGGTCGATTTCAACTGTGATTTCTTGTGCTAAAGCAGCCATAATTTCAGCTTCAACATCTAAACCGTGCATAGACTGTGCGTCTTGAGCGGCTTCAAATGTCCAACGAGCTGACAACTTACGTGTCTTAGCTTCAACAACTTGTTTCAAGATTTGAACGTTGATCTTGTTACCAGCTACGCCTTCTAATGCGGCTGTGCTAGTAGCTTGACCAGTTGCGTTGCTACCTGAGTAAGCAACAGCAATCTTGAACGGGCTTAGTGCTTCATCACCAGCGGCAGTACTTGTAGAGTATGAGCTTGAATCTGTAACAGAATCAGCATAACGTACACGTAATGTGTGGATTTGAGCAACTGGGCCAGTCATTGGTTGTACACCAACGATTTCGTTAGCGATAACTGTAGGCATAACACGACGGATAACTGGTAGAATAACACGGTTAAGTGTTGCTACGTTACCTGCTTGTGTTGAACCTGTTGTTGCGTTTTCAGCTAACATTTTACGAGTGTTTTCTAAGATTACACCCATTGTAGTTCTCTTCGAACCTTGTAAGCCTTCTAGCAGAGCGTCTTTGGTTTCGCCCCAACGGCTTTCTAATAATGCTTGTGTCATTTTCTTTTTCCTTTAAGGGTTAAGTCACTTAAGCCCTGCTAAACGTTTGATTTCATAGACATTAGAACCTTCTTCTGTCTGTGCAACTTCAACGGCAGTTTTAGCAGTTTTATCACCAGTTACTGTTGTACGACTTTCTGTTAATACTGTAGCTTTTGGAGCTACTGTAACAACAGAAGAATTGTTCAACACGGCTGGTAGATACTTCTCATATGCAGATTGTAACTTATCTGTCTGCACTGATTCGAGTAGGTCACGCATGATTGCTGACTTCTCTTTATTCAAAGGTTTTAACATTTCGCTAAGTTTATCTTTGCGTTCTGCGGATTCCTTTATAATACGTATTTCTTTTTCTTTTGTCTCAACTAGAGCTTGCTTGTCTTCAATTGCTGATACTGCTTCAGACAATTTATCAGTTACTTTAGCTACAGTAGCTTGTAACTCGCGAATCTGCTTGTTCTCATTTAAATGAGTACCAGCGAATTCGGTAGCAAATGCTTCAAATAGACGACGACCAAACATGTTCTCGCGAGCAATTTGGATATCTTCTTTTAGTTGAGTCAGTTCTGACTCTAACGAACTGGTTACGGCCTCTTTAACAGCTTCAGCAGACTGTTTAACAAATTTGGCTTGTAGTTCGGCTAGTTTAGCTTTACCTTCAGCAACTAAACGAACTTTAGTTTCCACTACAGCACGTTTGTCGGTTTCAAATTCTTTAATTTCTTCTGCTAAGGCGCGGATTGTAAACTGTTCAAGTTTGCTAATAGCATTCTCGTACGTCTTACGATCAGCACGTAGTTCTTTAATTTCTTCTGATAATTTTGTTACCATGAAATTGTTGAACTTGCCTGCGCTTTCAACCATGTGTGTTTTAAACTTAACACGGTCTTCAGCTAATTGTTGTTTTTCGTCTGCGAACTCTTGTAGTTCAACAGTGAGAGACTCAGTTACCATTTTGTCCAGAGCTTCAACCATAACTTGTTTGTCATGTGAATAACGTTGTGCAAATTCTTCACGTAGTTCAGCACGTACTTGTTCCTTGGCTTCAGAAAGACGAGCTTCCCAAGCTTCGGAAATAGCAGTACGAGTTTCCTCGTTAATAATTCCGTTATCCAACAATGGTTTGATAGCATCTAACATTGGATATTTCTCCTATAGTTTTAATTCTTTGATTAAGGCTGTAATGCCTTGTTTCAGGTACTTCTGTACTTTTTGATCTTGAGCGGCTTCACTTGCCGTTTCAAATACCTTAGCACCACCACGCATATTCATCAAGCCTTCATAGATGGCTTTAGGATAAGCATGAGGGGCACTGGGTTGGGCCACAATGTCCACGGTAATGATTTCAAAACCACTAACATGTCCACTACTTTCGTTTACTTCACCTGATCCACGTGAGCTAACACCTAGCTTGACGCCGGATGTAATCATAGCTTTTGCTAGTTCGCCCATTGGGGTAGGTAATACTTTTAATTTTCCGTAACCACAAGGACCGTCCATCCACATTTTAGTAATCATGTGACTTACACGGTCTAAGTTGATTTTTAAATCATCTGGGTGATCTATTTCGCCTAAGACGCTATAGCCCTCTGATAGTTGTTCGTTGATAGAGGAAACAGCCTTTTCAATTTCGTGAACGGGATAAACACGTTGGTTAGCGTTTTTAACGCCTCCCTCTATGAATATCCCTTCCATATAGAGATCCTTACCATTTCCGGCTGCGTTATCTTCGGTAATAACCTTGATGTTCGCACGGTCAAATGTTAGGTTCTCAGCTAGGTACAAAGCCATTTTATGTTCCCTATCTTATTACTTCTTACCAGAGTTCGGTACTAGCGTACTCTTAGTATTTTTTTCGCCTTGCTTTTCGCTCTTAGCACCTGTACCGGTCATTTTACCAGTTGGGTTACCTTGGCTATCGCCACCTTTTTCGTAACTGTCACCAGTTGACTTAGGTGTACCAGCTTTACCACCTGGAACATTTACGTTACCAGATTTGATTTCGCCTTGGCCTTTGTTGTATTCGTTACTTGCTTTTGTTGGACTTGTACCATCTTGGTTAGCTGTTTGGCCACCAGTTTTAACTGGGTTACCACCAAAGTCTGGACCATCTTGCTTACCTGTGTACTTTGTGTTTACAGAAGTCTTTTTACCGGCTGCGCCAACTGCGTCGCCTTCATTAGCATCACCTGCTCCACCGTAGATATCACCAATGCGGTCAACATATTCGCGCATTAATTCAGAAGTAGATCTGTTAGTACGAGATTCTTCAGTCTTTTTAGGCTTGTCATCTTCTTCGTCATCTTCTTTGTCATCTTCAGCCGATGAACCTTTTTTACCTTTGTTGGCTTTTAACCAGTCTGGTTGTTCGCCTTCCATCATTGCTGGATCTTGTGCTGGTTCTTGTGCTGGTTCTTGTGCTGGTTCTTCAGCTGGCTCGCCCATGATTTCGTCAAACTTAGCTAATAGCTCGTCTAACTTAGCATCAATATTCATTACTTGGTCTTCGATTTCAGCATGTTCTGGGCCATCTTCTGTACCTGTATCTGCTGGGAACGCACCGTCGGGGTTGCCGTCTTGATCGTCATCGCCATCAAGAGTAAATTCGTCTTCTGGCTGATCTTCTTCTTCGCCCATTGCTTCTTCATCGGCTTGAACTTCGTCAACCATGCTTTCAACATTGTCGTGACCTTGTACTGTTTCTTCCATAGACTCTTCGTCCATGATAGATTCATAAATGTCGCGGGATTTTTCTACTACGATATCGTGAAATAATTCACGAGCTTTTTGATCTTCATCATTAATGATGTATTCAATTAATTTCTCAAACTTGTTCATATGAACTCCTTATAAAGTGGCTTTGTAATGTTATTTACACAAAACTACGTATATAAAGGTTAAATGGGTATATTTTGAAGGATTTTAAAGGAATAACTAGCGATTTACTAGTTTTTACATTGGACCAGCTTCTGGGGCCGGTGCGTATTGTTTTGCTACTGCTTCTAATTTCTTTTCGTGTTCTAGTTTACGAACATCATGTGATTGTCTAAGCTGATTTAAATGTGCTAAAGTCAAACGTGTCTTACGGCTGTCAGACATCCGAAGCGTACTTTGGTCCGCTTTTTCATCCTGATAACCTTTTGGTGCTGGGTTAAATAATTCTGCTATAAACATAGTACTATTTAACCTTTTTTAAATTAAAGTGCTGGCGTTGCGCCAACTGCACCTGCGGCTCCCGGAGCAACAGATTCCGGAGCACCACCTACACCACCGTCTTCAGCGCCTACATCTGGAGCCAGTCCTTCTAAGTCAGCATCAATGCCGCCTGGGCTAATGCCCACGCTACGTGGGTTTGCAGCACCGGGTTGTGATAATTCATTATCGCCACGCTCTTCGGCCCACATTGTTTCATTTTCACTAATTTCTTGCTCGGTCATTCCCAAATAACGTTTCATTAAGAAACGTTTGCTTAAAAACGCATATGGTTCTAGCTGTGTAAATGTACCAATACGTGCGGCATCAATGTCTGCTTGACGATATTGGGCAAAGTTTTGTGGCTCATTGAATGACAATTCAAACAAACTACTATCAATGTTGAAACCTCTCCAACGCATAAACAATTTAAACTCTGCGTCTAACTTGTCAGCAATTAAACTTTGTAAACGTTGGCAATATTGATTAAAGCGCCATTCTTGTATCAGTGCTGTACCAACACGACCGTCTGTATAGGCAGCTGTGCCATCTTCTGCTGTGGTAGGCAAATAGCTACTTGGAATACGCAAACCACGGAACAACTTGTTGGTAAAGAAGCGCAAGTCTGTAATTTCACCCAGGTTAGCGCCACCCGGTAACACATCAACGCTACTTCCACGTCCGTCTGCTGTAGTTGGGAAGAAGTAATCTTCGTTTGTACTTAACGGATTGTATGTAGCATCCATCATATTGCCTTGTCCGTTACCTGTTTGTGTAGGAATACGGCGTTGGTGAATTTCATTTTTAATGCGTTCAACAAATGCCATGGCCATATGACTTGGCATGTTGCCCACATCAATCTTAAAGATACGACGTTCCGGAGCACGTTGTACACGATATATAATGATACTATCTTCCAACAGCTCTTTTTGTTTGAATACTTTAAAGATGTTTTCTAATACTGAGTTACCAAATGGCCAATATACATCTAGGCCTTCAGTTAACGATACATGAATTACGTGTTCGGCATTGATAGCCGCTTCGTTCTTGGCATGGCTAAAACGGCTACCACCACCAAACGGGCTTTGTGGTTGTGTATAGCTACCACTTGGACCACCAACCTGTGGGTGATTCGTATAAGTGTCTGTTGTAGCCACTGCTGTAACTGTTAAGTTTTGAAAGTTAGGGTTTAAATCTTTGATCAAATACTGTTCGGGCTTTTTACCTTCGCCTTCGTTAACAATAACTTTGGTAACCTTAGACATTTCTGTCCAGTATAGTTTAAAGTTTTCTGGGTCACGGATAAACACCTGATCACCATATTTGAATACATTACGTACAATTTTAAAGATACGTTTGTTAAATTCGTTGAGTGCTACCCATTGTTGTAGCTGTTCTTTAATAATCTTAACTTCGTTGTCGCTTGGTGTGTCTTTAAACTTAACAGTAAACGCTGTGTGATTTTCAACATTCTTTTGAGTACAGAATTCTGCCAAAATATCTAATGCGGCATTTACTTCTGAATCCATGTCCATATGTTCATATTGATTGTAACGCTCAACACGATTTGGTTGCCCTGTATAAACTTCAGGCAACTGACTCTGATAATTGCGATATCCAGGATCAGGCGCACGACCGCCGCCTAGGGGACTAATGTTGCTAGGTAAGTTACTAGTTTTAAAGTATTTTTTCCAACCGGCCATAGATGTTCTCTGTTATGCTATATTTACCGTATGTTATGCGGTAGCTTGTAAGATCTTTTTCGAATAATCTCGATTATCTTTAGATACCTCAACCAATTCTTTCATATTTCGATTAAGTTCAGCAAACACCGCACTTGTACTTGCTGTAGATGTTGCTACACCCGCACCCGAAATAATCTCCGGACCAGATTCGCCAACAATGGTAGTGTCATTGGCTCCCATTTGTCCACCAAATTTCTTGGCTTCTAAGTGAATATGACGACCGGTTGCGCCTGGGTTAGCTAATATACCAGACGCTCCCAATCCCCCGGGGACAGCGGAAATTGAATCCAACCATTCTTGATCATTTGGTTTGGATTCCGCAAATACTTTAACAGCACCTGCTGATTTAATTTGCATTACCAAGTCCGAAATAGCTTTTGCTGACATAGGTTGACCGTCAAGACCCATAATAGAAACATCTGCGCCTTTACCTTGTCCGTGTGCTCCAGTATCCCCGGCTCGATATAAACTAGTAAGTTGTCTGCCAAATAAAGGAGGTGTTAATAAAAGATCATACAGTGATGCTTGTATACCTTTTCCAACTTTATCTTCAGGGTAGTTCAGCCCCGGCAATTTAGAAATAAATCCTTCTTTATCGGTGTTATCCCTTTTTGCCAGGTTGGCAGTAGCTCTAGCTTTTTGTCGTAGATTTTTTTGTGCTAAACCATTCTGCTGTGTTTCGACGCCAGCGTGAGCTTCCCCAATATGCCGTTTATCTTCCGAGCTCATCTTATCCCAGTCTTTGGGTCTACCCGGGGCATTTTTATCTTTGTCGTATTTTTCTATAACTGCGTCACCAGACACAACTGCTGCACCTGGTTCCGGAAGCATCATTTCAGCCATGCCTGGCATTTTTGCTATTATTTTTTCTAATTCTATAATAACATCTTTTGTTACTTTTGCAAATCCTGTAATAGCCGGGGTTAACTTAGCTTGAATTTCAAGACGCATCTTTTGAAATTCAATGGTAGCCTCAACATACTCCTTTGTTAGCGTATCTTGAGTAGTTTTAGTTTTCTTAGCATCCTCAATTGCGGTAGCTGTGGCTTTGCCCCATTTATTAGAATCTCTGTTTATTCCGCCAATGGTTCGATTAACTTCACCGTATGATGCGTTTGCTTGATTGGCAATACCAATGCTTCTACCAGTTGCTATTGTTTGTTCTTGTATTAATGGAGCATATTGTTTTTGTAATTTTGTTATTTCTGTTATTACTGCACTTTGATCAATATTTTTATTAGACAGTAACTCTTGAGATTTTTGCATCAGCTCCATATATGCTGGAACTTGTGCTGTAACTATAGCCAAATCACCTGTAGTTGTTCCTAGAGTTAGCATCTGGCTGGCAATTTTTTCACTACCGGGACCAAATGTTTTTAATAAGTTTTCGTATTTTATGTTGACTTCTGACAGACTCTGTCCGGACGCTCTTGCTATGTCTTGTAACCGGGCCTGCACTGCCATCTGATCAAGTTCTGCCTCGGCACGTTTTTTAGCCTGCCCTGCCTGCTCGCCTGTGTACGCACTAATAGCTTTTAAGTTGGTCAGATACTTGTCGCTCTCTGTGGCTAACTGAGCGTCTGTTTTTCCTTTGGCCAAATCGTAACGACCCAAGAATCCCAAATAGTCAGCAGTACCGGCAGCAATTTCATCTATGCTGTATCCAAGTTTTAACAGCCCTGGGGCAAACTGTTTATTCATTATGCCGCTGATAGAAGTAAATCTTGCTACACCCTGTGTAACACTTCCGCCAAACTGTGCCAACATTGGAGTTGTTTGTGCCAACACATTGGCATACTGTTGTTGATCTAATCCTGCGGCTTTGGCGGCTCTACGCAATCCGGTTAGTCCGTCGGCAAATAATGCTCCAGCCTTGCTGGCTGTGGTGTAGGACTTGATGGTGTTTTCCATTTCAGCCACAGCCAAGCTAGTGGCCTGTTTTGCCAAGTCAATACTTTGTTTATAAATTGATCCAAATAGTGAAGATATACCAGCAACCAATGCTCCGGCAATTGCTCCACCAGGTCCAGCTAATGCGCCAAGTCCAACAGCCATGGTACCAATTGCAGCAGTGGCACCACCAACTGCTTGAGCACTGGCTTCTAGTCCTGCGTTAATAACTGCTCCAGCAGTAGTAAACGCACTAGCATTACTCATGTATGCTTGTGATACTGCCTTGGCTGTATTAACTGCTCCGCCGTATAATGCTTTAGCTCCAGCTTCTGCTGTATCTATAGCGGCTTTAGTTACTACTGCTCTACGAGCTTTGGCGGCATCTACATCAAGTTTTTGTTGTAATGCTTGTTTTTCAGCTCCGTCTTCCAGCTGGTTAATGGCCGCTTGTAGACTTCTAAAATCTTTTGTAAGGTCAATAGTTTTACGTTGGCCTGTCTTTAAGGCTGCATCTAAATCCTTAAAACGTTCTTGTGTACTTTTAAGTTGACGTGCTTGTTTTTCCTCAAGCGTCATGCGATCCTCTAGGTCGCGTATAAAATCGCCCATGAGCTTGTTATAGTCTCTGAGATTTTCGTTGCGTCTAGCGGCGTCTTGTGGATCTTCGTTATTTTCTGACATGGTTTTTTACCGGTAAATATACAGTAACCTTCAATTATATTTATGGGATAAAAAAATGGAACAAAAACCAAATAATCCGCTGTTCAAACACTTTAGACAGCCAGCAACTTATATTAAACTACCATCAAACGGCAGATTCTGGCCCGAGGGTAGTTTAGACTTACCAGTTACTGGGGAAATTCCTGTGTATCCAATGACAGCTCGTGACGAAATTACTATTCGTACACCAGACGCACTAATGAACGGACAAGGTGTAGTCGATGTTATACAAAGCTGTTGCCCAAACATTAAAGATGCGTGGTCAATGCCTAGTATCGACGTAGACGTTATTTTGCTAAACATACGCATCGCCAGTTACGGCGCTGAAATGGAATTTGATAGTGTTTGTCCTGCTTGTGAAGAAGACAACAGGTTTGGTGTAGCATTAAGCAGTCTAGTAGATCAAATTGCCATGCCCGATTATGAAACCCCAGTTGAGTTCGACGGTTTAAAAATTGTACTACGCCCACAACCATATTTTGAAGTTAATCGCGTAAATCAAATTGCTTTTACAGAACAGCAAATATTACGCACAGTTACCGACGACGCTATCCCAGACGAAGAAAAGAAATCAAAATCCGACGCATACTTAAAAAAGTTAGTGGATTTAAACATTGAAATTTGCGCCAGTAGCACACGCTCAATCACAACAGAAGAAGGTGTAGTTGTTACGGACCCTGCGTTTATCAAAGAATACTTTGATATGTCTGACTACAAGGTAATGAAAGAAATACAAAAGCGTTTAACTGTAATTAACCAATCTGCTAGTGTTAAACCTGTTAACGCAAAGTGTACTAAATGTGAACACGCATACGATGTTCCGTTGGATTTTAATTACGCAAGTTTTTTCGCATGAGGCTTTTGACTCTTGACCGCGAGGGTGTGGTTGAGTATCTAAATAAATTTGATTCAGAGTCAAAAGCCATAAGACACGAAGCATTAAGTTTTAGCTGGCACATGCGTGGCGGGTTAAGCTATGACGATGCGTTAATGTTGTCCGACCAAGAACGAGACCTTATCAAAGACATCATTAAAAAGAATATGGAAACCACTAAAGAGTCAGGTTTACCATTTTTCTAGAGGTACAATAAGTATCATCTTAGTTAAAAGTATAATAATAGCTTACTATTTTTGCAAACCGGTACCTAAATAACTTACCGGTAGCAATACTGGTTTTTAAAAGGAGACGTAAAATGGAAATCTTAACTCAAATTAAGAAATGGTCTAACACATTAGCAGATGTGGGTGTAAGCATTATAGCCCTAGCTATTGTATTAGAAATTTTATTCAAGGGTATGGCAATACCATTCTTCCCGGCAGTATCCGTAACAGCAAATGTTACTTCAATCATTGCCGCAATTGGTAGTCAAGGACTAGTAGGACTCGTAGCAATTTGGGTTCTATATGGCATCTGGAAAAACAAATAATCTAGTGTTTATCTAAGAAAATGAATCATATGTTCGCAAGGAACATATTAAGTATCTCTGTGATTGTATGATTCATTTAAGACTTACTACGTAAGTCTGTTGTTTCGCTTACGCTCACAACATTTTTTCTTTGATTTAATATTGTTGTTTTTTAGTATTATCCAGATTAATTGGTCACACTTTGCCCGCTCAAGGGCAAAGATTGTTCTGTAGCATTATCCGAGTAGCACAGTCACTTAGCGTTACAACATTACAGAGGCGGTTGTCCGGTACCTCGAGTTGTGTCTTTACAACGGCGGATTAATACATATACGCTAACATACGCATTAACCGTGCTCAATCGCTTGAGCGTCTTTTCAGCCTTATTCATTTCTTCAAATAACCAAACCGCGGCAATTAGCGATCCTCGTCCTGTTAAGGATAGTGGTTAAGCACTCTTTTACAGCAAAGAGATTTCCGTCCCAGCGACCCGAGGTCCTGTTGTCATAGGCGCATGAAGTTTAGCCTGCGCTAGCCTACTACTGTATAATGGGAAATGACTTTATGTCAGAGTTTGTTTTTAATATGAGAGCCATGTACACGGACTTGTATATGTCCGTTATAATAGTCGTCAGATTCTAACACTTTGTGTGAAAATTGTTCTCTTGCTTCAATGTAACTACATTCTGCTTTGCTTTTACAGTAGAATAATATTTCTCTTGTAAAGTTTTCCTCGCCTAATGCTGTTACGTCTCGATTGAGTTCAATATTTGAGCCGTAATAGGTTTGCCAATCAGAGTCAATTTTGCCTTTGATTTTTTTACGCTTCTTCTTGCCGTTTTTTAATTTAACTACTTTGTATGTTGTTTTACTAAACTTGGCTAATTTTTTTCCAATATACTTCCTGCCAGAAATGTTATTTGTAATCAAATAAACAAATCCGATACAGTCCTCTGGTAAGGTTTCTATAGTGGAAGTTTCGTAAAGCCAAGTCATGCATACTAGTTATCTTAATCGCATATGAAGAAATATTTTTTCACCTCTGGGTGGTCAAACCAACCCCAAAGTTCAAGTTTATCGTAAAGTTCATCAGTTAAATTGTGTTCGGGTTCTTGTTTGAGTGCCATGATGATTGCCATAATTTCGTTATCGATATGTTGTTTAAACCAAGTTGGGTCTCTAGGATTACTGTCAGCAGGTGCTGGCTCGCTATGTTGCCATAGCTCATAACGTGCTATTAACCGTTCTTTAATTTCTTTTGGTAGTTGCGATATCTGTTGATATTCGGGTTCTACCAATATATTAGTTACCACATCTAGCTCGCGAGTAATACACCACTTATACAATTCGTCTAGCGTGTGTACTGTAAGTGCGCTAGGTACTGCCCGTAGCGTAACGTAAATGTGTGCCTGTCGACGGTATTTCAAGTACTGATCTATGTTATCTAGCACGGTTTGTGTAGTAGAACCTTGCCTTACTAGGTCGTTTAATTCGCCCCAACACTCTATGCTAACTCCTACATCTACGTGCCTAAATGCCGATAATTTAGTCATTAAATTGTGGTTAAACATAGTGCCGTTGGTAGTAAACCCTAAGTAAATATCTGTCTTTTTGGCTGCTAAAAGCCTATCTATCAACTGTTCGAAGCGAGGATTCATCAATGGTTCCCCGCCTATTAGGTGTACAAACTTTAGGTTTTCGGTAGTGCAAATGTAGTCTACTACGTGATTCCACGCTGTTTCGTCTTCGGTCCAGTTCATACGTGCCGGGCCAGAATATGTACCTTCTTTGATCATTTGTACAGCCAGTCGACTACTAGCAGTAGGCCCACACATTTTACAGGCCAAATTACATTCGTTACCTAAACTTAAATGATAGCTGGTAGGACGATCAAAATCAGTTAAGCCTTTGTTACGTGCCGAATAATCAAACAAGGGATAGTCTTTACTGTGTATAAATGTAAGTTCAAAATTGTTTTCAGTAATGCCGCTTTTTAAATTTTCTTTAACTCGCTTACTACTACTACCTAAACTTTCTTCGTGATAACACATAGCACAAGCAGACTCAGGTATGTTATTAAGTTTATTAATCCTAGCCCTGCGCTGATGCTCGCTGTTGATCCACGCAGGAATAGTCATGTTGTGTACATTGTACAGTTTAGCTTCTTCTGTGCCACTGATACGATTGGTTTGTGCGCCGCAGGTATGGTAAGTCCCATCTGCATTGATATGGACTTCTACCCAAGGAATATTACAAAATACATTACTCATTGACAGCTCTCGCATTTTAATCGACAAATCTCTAATGGGCCCACAGCAAATCGTGTGTGTAGTTCTTCCCACAGAGGATCTGCTAAGATTTCTTTTAGTGTTCTAGTTTTAATATTAATTTTATCTCTATGCTTATCTACAAAATCGTTTTCTAAGTAGCCACTATTAAACCAGGGACAAGGAAATACCAATCCGTCTACATTAATAAACATTTCCTTTTCCCAGTTCATACATTTGGCCCAGGGATGACGATCTACCTTGTCGTAAAATACAATAGGTACCTTGCCATTAAGTTTTTCTGTTTTAACTTCGTACCGGCTAGTACCAGCAACGTAGCCATTGGATGGCTTTAGTGGATCTACTCCGTTGATTAAATATCTACCATCAACTTTTGAACTTAGCACAGACTCAAAGGTATCGAACCCCAAATCACGTGCGAGGTCCTGTATCCAGTGCATTTTACTTTCGTTAAATTTAAAATAGATAGCAGACCAATTCATCTGCGCTCGAGTTACTTTTCTCAACGCACGAGCGCCAGCAACTATACTATCAAAGTCCGAATTGACACGATATTGTTCGTTGCTGACTTGATCCCACCCATCCACACTAAACGTAACTTTATCATTGTAACGCAGGTACATACCCAACTCTTGCCACCACAGCTCAGATTTGTAACTACCGTTAGTAACAATAATCAAACTGATATTAAAACGCGACTTCTTGATATATTCTACAATACGTAAAAAGTCTCGAGCATATATAGGATCTCCTACATCACCACAGAATGTTATTTCCTGTATGTCTTTAAGTATGTCAGAACTAAACGCACGTTGAAACTCAAACAAACTAATTTCTCTGTTAAGTTGTTCGGGCTGTAACTCCGTTCGCGGACAGCGCGGACACTTTAATGTACACTTACTGCTCAACTCAATATGAATGCGTCGATAATTAAGCAATGTCGACGTCGGTGTTGTAACTTGTAAATCCATTTTCTTTAACTACGTGTAGTGTATTGTTGACACGACCCGCTAGCTCATCCTTGTGTGACACTAACCAAATTGACTTGTTAGCTTCACGACTCATCTTTTTTAGGATAGCTAAAGAGTTTTCAACTCCGGAACTATCCATACCGCTGTCTACTAACTCGTCAATGAACAACAAGTTAATGGGTTGATATAGGCTTTCCCAAACATCGCGGAACGCCCAACTCAAGGATAAAATCAAGCGGTTACGTTCTCCACGACTCAAGTTGTCGAAGTCTAGATCTCTACCTAATTCTGTAATGGCTACAGTCAAGTCGTTGTTAAACTTAACTGTGTGTGGTAAGCCAATACGGTCCAGGTATTGTCCCAAGCGGGCATTTAAATAACTTAAATTCTGATCAATAATTCGTTTGCGGATAAAACTATCCTTGTTTGTTAATAGTTTTAACAAGAACTCTTGATGATCCTTGACATTTGTAAGTTCATTAATAAGGTCAAAGCTAATTTCCTCTAGTGCCTGTTCTGACATTTCTTGAATTTGTTCTTGGTACGGATCTTGTTCTGTGGACTTGGTTTCAATTTGTTGCTGTAAGTTAGCTAACGTACTACGATGATGGATAGCATCTTCTTCTTTGTCGTAAAACGTTTCTGGTTTAACGCCTAGCTCGCCTAGCTCTTTAAGCGCATCTGTGAGTTCCATCCACTGCGTGTTTGTAGATAGTGCTTGTAATGCAGCTTCTTGTAGCTCTTTTTTCTTGCTGGTTAAATTAGACTCGTGTTTTTCGTCGTGGAGATCTTGCCCGCAGGAGTGACACTTATGGTCTTTGAGTGCCGCAATGTCTTTCCTGAGCTTTTCAATAAGCCGATTTTCACGTACTTCGTCCTGTTCGCATCGTGAAATATAGGATGATAAATCAGTGATATCTTTCTTCTTTGACTTATATTCAGCAAGAGCCTTGTGTGCCGCAATTTCCGCATCAATATCAATTTTGAGTAGCTCACTGAGAGCGGTTTGTAATTTCCCTGTATCTTCAGCATGTTTATTGATCCACATTGTTTGTCTACGTTTAAGTGCTTCGATTTGTTCTTCAATACGCTTGTTGGCATCACCAACAGCTTTAATACGAAACTCTTCTTGTGTAATAGCATCTTTAGTTGCTTTGTTTTGTTCTTTAAGACGATCGGCTTTTTCGCTTAGTAGTGTAATGCCCAATAATTGTTCAATGATGGTACGCTGATCGTTTGCTTTAAGGGCAAGAAAAGGTTCAGTGTAGGTGTTAAGAGCTACAATATGTTTGAACATGTCGTGGCTCATGCCTAGCATACGTTCAATGTCTGCTTGTGTTTCTCTGCTGTCACCTTGTGCGTCATCAGTGATTTCTTTTTCGTTATCACCGACCCAAAATTTCATTATGTTAGGTTTACGCCCACGCTCAATACGATATAATTCTCCTTCTTTTTCAAAATCAATAGTAACCATCATGCCTTTGGTATTGGTCTTATTGATCAAATTGTCTTTTTTAATATTAGTAAGGGCGTTACCGTACAGGGCATAGCTCAATGCGTTGATAATAGTTGTTTTACCTGTACCGTTTCGTGCGCCGGAGTCGTCTCCTCCTAAGTCTAAATTTTCGCCCAAAACCAGTGTTAAGTCACGTCGATCAAAATCAACCGCTTGTGTAGTATTGCCTACACTCATAAAGTTTTTAACCGTTAGAGTTTTTATTTTAAACATTGAGTTAGTATAACATAATAAGTTAAGAAGATAAACCTAATCGAGTACGACAATAATCTCGAATTTTGGAGTTATCAATTTTTCGACTATTGTAAAAGTCATCGTAGGTGTAACCGCGTAATA